>Ga0181587_10001687_pt1 | contig 18469 bp, 14 predicted proteins | sample 071ome_27_FD_132463 | JGI IMG/M metagenome (GOLD analysis project Ga0181587, IMG submission 132463) | Coastal salt marsh microbial communities from the Groves Creek Marsh, Skidaway Island, Georgia - 071409AT metaG (megahit assembly) | ecosystem: Environmental > Aquatic > Marine > Intertidal...
AAAGAGGCGTCGGTAGCGGCGCTGGTCAAAGCGGCGGTCTAATAGGAGCACGGTGCCGCGGTCGGCGTCGGTGCGAATAACGCGCCCGGCCGCCTGTAGAACGCGATTCATGCCGGGAAAGGTGTAGGCGTAGTCAAAGCCCGGGAGGTCGGCTTCGTCAAAATAGTGGCGAATCAAATCGCGCTCTAGGCAGATCTGCGGCAGGCCTACTCCGACTATAGCCGCTCCTACGAGGCGATCTCCCACGAGGTCTATGCCTTCGCCAAAGATGCCGCCCATAACGGCAAAGCCGACGGTGGGTCGTGCGTTATCCTCGGCAAAGACTGCGAGAAACGCCTCCCGCTCCCGCTCGGACATACCGGTTTCCTGCACCAATACATCGATGTCGGGATGGCTTTCGGCAAAGCGCTCGGATACCTCCTGCATGTAGCGGTAGGAGGGGAAAAATGCCAGGTAGTTACCCCGCCGTTGACGCGCGTTCGCAGCGATCGACTCGGCTACTTCGCCATAGCTCTCTTCGCGTTTTTTATACGTCGTATCAATCTGGTCGGCCAGGAGCAGACGCAGGTTTTCCCGTGGGAAAGGCGAGTCCAGGCTGAGCATCGGATCGTCCTCGTCGCCGCCCAGCATTTGGCGAAAGTAGTCTAACGGCGTCAGCGTAGCGGAGAAGAATACGGCCGACGTGCCGCGTCTGAGTGCGTCGCGAATGTTCTTTGAAGGGTCTACGTTATAGAGCCGTAGGTACACTTCTTTTTGCTGCTTTTCGGCGTAGGTGGTATAGTGCGCGTCGTATAGTTCGGCAATGCGAGTAAAGGAGAGGATGGAGAAATATAGCTCCATGAGTTCTTCGAAAAAGGACGAGGCGGCGCTGCGCGTTAAAACGCGTTCGGCCTCGCGGAGAAATTTATCGAGCTTGGGGAGAATATCCTCTGGCATCTTGGGATCAATCCAAGCGCTGCCATCGCCTTCCCCTTCGACTTTCTTTCCCACGCCCAGCAGGTATTTATTTATATCGCCGAGCAGTTTGCCCAGAGACGGTTGCTCTTTGGCCACCAGCCGGCGGACGCCGAGTATCTCGCTTTTATAGAGATCGGCAGAGAACATTTCTCTGGCCCGATCGACGAGGTTATGTGCTTCGTCAACGAGGAATGCATACTGGCCGCCCTCTTCCTCAAAAAAGCGTTTCAGATGGGCGCGTGGGTCGAAAACGTAATTGTAATCGCATATGATTAGGTCGGACCACAGCGAGAGTTCGAGCGAGAATTCGAAAGGGCAGACCTGATGCTTTTGCGCGTATTCCTCGATGAGCGGACGCGTGAAAGCGTCGTGCTCAAATGCGTCTTGGAGCGCATCGTTGATTCGGTCGAAATAGCCGATGGCAAAGGGACACTGGTCTGTATCACAGCGCGTGCCGCCGTTGGGCTTGAAGCAGATTTTATCGCGTGCCGTTAGCGTTAGACTCTTGAGCTGTAGTCCCTCACTTCGCATGTCTTCTACGGCTTTTTCGGCAACGGTTCGACCGATTGTTTTGGCCGTGAGATAAAACAGCTTTTCCGCATGTCCTAGCCCTAGCGCCTTTACGGCGGGAAAGAGCGTGGAGATTGTTTTTCCTATACCAGTCGGGGCTTGAGCAAAGGCGCGTCCGCCATTTTCGACGGCTCGGTAAGTGGCTACGGCCAGCGCGCGCTGGCCGGGACGATAGTCGGCAAAGGGAAAGGGTAGCGCTTTAATCGTGGCATCGCGCTCGTCGCACCAGCCGTGGTAGATATGGGCCCAGTGCATATAGCGGGTTATCACATCCTCGAAAAAAGCTAGTAATTCTTCACGCTCAAACGTGCGTCGATCTTCGTGGCAGGCCAAGCTCTCGAGCTGCACGTAGGTGAGCTGGACGTCGACCGACTCTAAATCGTGCTGGATCGCCAGTATGCTTGCGTAGACTTTGGCCTGGGCCCAGTGCACGGGGACGTCTTCTTTTTCGGGATCGAGCGCTCTTTCGGTGGTTTTTATCTCCTCGACGAGCACGCAGTCCCCTTCGATCAGCAATCCATCGATGCGCCCGTTAATCTCAAGTGCTATACCGTCAACCTCGACGGAGTGGGATACGGGGACTTCTGCCTGATAGTGTTCGGGTCGCGTGTCCTGTATGCGCTGGTGGCCGCGCGTGCCTTCTACGAGGCGATCTGGACTGCCAAAGCCGCCAGAGGACAGGCTGCCCGACCGAAGGACAAAGCCAACGAGGGCGCGGACAGAAGTTTTCAGTGCGTGCGTAGTCATAGTAGATTTAGGTAAAGATAGGAGCTATTTTAGGCGGCGCTACTGAGTGCGATGGTGTAATGGATGCGCGCCATTTGTATTTTCTAATCCGAATTGTAAAACGCTAGTTGGGAGAGATGAACTATGGCAAGAGAAGTGGACGTCGTGTTGGGCATTATTGGCGGTTCGGGACTGTATCAAATGGAGGGTGCCGAGGTCGTGGCAGAACACGCAATCAGCACGCCCTTTGGCCAGCCGTCCGATGCAATTGTCGAGACGCGCTTGGGAGATCGCACGGTGTTTTTTCTTCCGCGCCACGGACGCGGTCATCGCCTGTTGCCGTCGGAAGTGCCGGCACGAGCCAACGTCTGCGCATTAAAGATGCTGGGCGTTACGCACGTGCTTGCCGTCAGTGCCTGCGGAATTATGCGCGAAGAAATTGCTCCGGGCGATATGGTTGTGCCGGACCAAATTTTTGATCGCACGCGCGGCCAGCGTCCCTCGACCTTTTTTGGCGATGGGATCGTGGGGCATCTACCCTTCGCCGATCCATTTTGCGGAGAACTGCGAGAGTTGCTGCTGCAGTCGGCGGGGGAAACGGACGCTACGGTGCACGCTGGGGGCACCTACATCTGCATGGAAGGGCCGCTTTTTTCCACGCGCGCCGAGTCTAATTTTTATCGAAAAACGGTCGACGCGGCGGTGATTGGTATGACGGCCCTACCCGAAGCCAAACTCGCACGCGAGGCCGAACTGTGCTACGCCATGCTGGCGATGGGGACGGACTACGACTGCTGGCACGAAGAGGAGGAAGACGTTACGATCGAACAAGTCTTGGCCGTTATGCAGGCCAATGCAGCGACGGCACATCAGATCGTGCGCCGCTTGCTCGAGGCGCTGCCCGCTCGTTCGACGTGCGCCTGTCTCAGCGCAGCGGCGCACGCCATTGTAACCGATCGCGGAACCATTCCCGCTGAAACCGTTGAGAGGCTGCGACCCATTTACGGGCATTATCTAGACGCGTAGCGGCCGATCCGCCGCTACGCGTCTATAGTTTACTTCTTTTTTCGACTTCTGGACTTTTCGACCCGTCGCAGGGTATTTCCATCCTGCACGGCGTCGTAAATGGCCGCAAAGGATTTGCTGCCGTCGTCTTCGACCGGCACGCATTCCGATCCCGCCTCGGATACGGGCATGGCGTCGCGCGGATAGACGTTGTGCAGCGCCTGCTTGGAGCAGCCGTAGTAGGTGACTTCTCCGTTGGCCCGCGCGTAGCGATACACGTGGCGCGGTGGATCGACCCACGTGTAGTCTACACGGTTCTTCTCGACAAACTTCTCGTCAATTTCTACGCCAAGCCCAGGCCGTTCGGGCACGCGGTAGTAGCCGCCACGCAGCTCGATGGGCTCTTTGATAAGCTGTTTTTTCCAAATATTCATGCAGGTGATAGCGGGCCACTTGGCCTGCGGGCACACGGCGCCCAAATGAGCGGCCCACGTCGTGGTAATGCCCGTGCCCACCAGCTGCAGCCAAAACGGTTTATTGGCTGCGTCGGAGATGGCCGACTGCTGCATGATGTTATTTGCTCCGGCGCATACGACAAAGCCGTCGGTCACGTCGTGCTGCAGCGTCGTCATAATAGGGGGGCTGCCAAAGTGCATGGCAACGGGTCGGTCAAGGCGATTGCGAATTTGTGCATTGCCCGCGACGTCGCCCTGCGGAATGGGCGTCTCGATCATGGCCACTTGCTCATACTGCTCTAGCGTCGAGAGAAACTCAACGGCGCTGGCCGCGTTGCCCAACGTAGCGTTAAAGTCGAGGTCTAGCTTGAACTGCGGCGGTACGACCTTGATGATAGCGCCAATGGCGTTGTGCAGATCGTACCAGGTGCGCGCCTTGAGCTTGGCCGTCATATAGCCGGCTTTTACGGCGTCAGCACACTGGCGCGCCCAGTCCTTTGCAGGCATATCCATAGCCCACCAAGAGAGCGGACACCAGTCGCGCACTTTGTTGCCGAGCAGCCGATAGGCTGGCGTTCCCAGCTTCTTGCCAACGGCGTCAAAAAGTGCCATTTGCACGCCGGCGCCCAGCGCGTCGTCCCAGAGCAGATCCGCGGCCGTCTTGCCGACGATGCGATCTTCTATATCAGTTGGAACTTTGGACCAGGTGTAGTTGGGAATAGTTTCTCCCCAACCGACTGTGCCGTCGTCCATGGTGATCTTGCACAGCTGGACAATGCGCCAGTGGGGCAGCCAAAACTTCATGTGGGCGTTGGTATGATTGGTGAAGGGGACGTCGATATGAATCAGTTGGACAGATTTGATTCGCATGGTAACCTCTCTTTGGGGGAGTGCGATTTCAGGCGAAATAGATAGCTGAGTCCAGACAGGTTGTCAAGAACGGAAGAAAAAATGTAACAATGCGGTGCGTGCCGTGTAGCCTTGGCGTATGTTCAAGATCTATCCATAAAAGGCCGCGTGCGTAGGTCATACGGCACGCGGATTTATTCATACATTAGGCCCTATGCAAATACGAGAGCTGGCAGAGCGGATCCTCTTTGGAGATCGCTGGGAAGATAAATTAGTCGCGTTGGATCGATATGAAGATTCGGCGCCTGGCACTGCGTTTGTCGTGCCAGAGCGGCCAGGACGGCCCGTGGGCTTGGGCTTAGACGAGTGGCACGGTCGCGAAAAGATGCGCTTTCGCGACGTGGGTAAGTTGCACTCGGAAAGAGAGCGCGGCCTCGTCCTTCACTTTTTTGCCAACCACGAGCTGCTCGCCCTCGAGCTTATGGCGCTCGCCCTGCTGAAATTCCCCGACGCGCCGCAGAAATTTCGCCGCGGGGTAGTGCAAACGCTAAAGGACGAGCAGGAGCACGTGCGCATGTACCGACGACGCATGGACGAGATCGGCGTGGAGTTTGGGCAGATCCCGGTCAGCGATTACTTCTGGAAAGCGATCGCTCCGATGCGCAGCCCGAGCGACTTTGTCACTGGCCTGAGTCTGACGTTAGAGCAGGCTAACCTCGACTATGCCGTCCACTACGCAGGGGTTTACGAGGGGCTTGGTGATGAATCGACCGCTGCGATTCTCCGACAGATTTACAAAGACGAAATAAGCCATGTCAAACACGGTTTGGTCTGGTTTGAGCGCTGGCGCAGCGCCGAACAGACGCAGTGGGATGCCTATCGAGAAGGCCTGCCCGAACCGCTGAGTCCGGCGCGTGCAAAGGGAATCGGCTTTAATCGACAAGGGCGACTCAAGGTGGGCTTTGACTGCGCCTATATCGACGAGCTGGAGATCTTTTCGCGCTCGCGTGGACGCTGTCCGAACGCGTTCTGGTTTAATCCAAACTGCGAGGGAGAAGTTGCTGCGGGCCGCCCGGGAGACTTGGCCTCCAAGCAGATCCGCCAGCTGGCGAACGATCTGCGCGCGCTGCCCATGCTCTACTGTGCCCAGGACGATGTCGTGCTAGTAGAGCGTCGGCCGAGTGTAGAATTTCTTCGCACGCTGCGCGCGCTGGGCTTTACCGTTCCCGAGTTTGTCGAGTGCGACAGTGGACCTATGGCATTGAAATCGCTCGTTGAACGCAAACTGCACGGAGTGCGTCCGTGGGGTTGGAGTCCGCAGAGCGCGGCTTTTTTCGCACCGCTTGCCGACCAACTCGCACCGGGTGAAACGCTGGGCTGGCAGCCGGCGTGGCGCGCACTCTATTCAAAGGCGTGGAGCGCGGATCACCTGCGGGACTTTATGGATGAATCCGGTGAAGATTGGATGTGTGGCACGGAAGTCATCGGGCGTATTTGTCAGAGTGTAGATGGAGTCGAGTCCGCATTAGCGCACTGGACGGATTGGGACGAAGTGGTGATCAAAGCTGCAATCGAATCGTCGGGTCGCGGACAGATCCACGCACGCGGCGGACGGTTGCGCAGCCAGCAGCGCGGTTGGTTAGAGAATGTGCTGGCGCGGCACGGGCAGGTTGTGGTTGAACCCTGGTTAGACAAGGTCCTCGATCTCTCACTGCACTTTGACATCGACGGAAATGGCCAGGTGCACGTAGCCGGGTGGACGCGTTTTTTTACCGATCAGCGCGGACAGTACCGCGGAACCTTTGTCAGCCAGATGGTAGCGGGTTTGGACGATGAGACTAAAAAGTTTCTCTATGGCGACGGCCGCGATCCGCGCCGACTGCGCCGCTTGGGCGAACAGCTGAGCGCCCACCTCGGATCGTCGCTCGCTGAGGTGGGCTACGTCGGTCCCGTTTGCATCGATGCATTGGTCTATCGATGTCGGGGAGGTCTGCGTTTTAAACCCATCGTCGAGATCAATCCGCGCACCAGTATGGGACGCGTTGCGCTGTCGCTGCGGCAGCGCGTCAACTCGGCGCGCACGGCGCTCTGGCTCGTGGTTACGGCGCGCGAGGCCCAGGCCGCAGGCTACGCCAGTTTAGCTGAATGGGCCGCCGAATTTGAGACGGTCTGGCCGGCTCGTCTGGCAGACGACGGTGCTCAGATTGGTGAGGGCGCACTCTTTGTTACAGATCCTGCTCAGGCCGGTGCGTGCGCTGGCCTCTTACTCGTCGATCAGAACCTGTCGGGATGCCGTCAGCGCGCGTTGGAAGTGGGGTTGGATATCGGCGTTTAAAGCAGCCCTACTTTTCGGGCTCGCCTAGTGTTCGTGCGGATGGTTTTCTTCTACTTGGTATACTCTATCGACGTCTTCCCACCACTCGATTTGCGGCAGCGCTGCTCCATACAGAGTCGTCTGTCCAACGATGGGCGTGGCCGCTTGGATGCCAGCAGTCTCGGCGGCTGTCTTTAGGCGCTGCATCGGCTCATACCAGGGATGGAGCGCTAGGTTTAACGTGCCCCAGTGTATGGGATGAAGCACGTCGCCGCGCAGGTCGAGGTGGGCCTGCACGCTCTCTTCGGGAAACATGTGCACGTAGCGCCAGCGCTCGTTGTAGGCACCGCACTCGACAAAGGTCATGTTGAAGGGGCCATAGCGCCTCCCTATTTCTGCAAAGCCGTCAAAGTAACCCGAGTCTCCGCTGATGTATATGCGGTGCTGCGGGCCCTCTACGACCCACGAAGTCCATAGCGTCCTGTTGCGATCGGTTAGGCCACGACCGGAAAAATGCTGAGCGGGCGTCGAGACGATGTTGAGGCTGTCTCTTATCGACAGGCTTTCCCACCAGTCCAATTCGCGGATTTTTCCTCGCTCTACGCCCCATTGGGCCAAGCGATTGCCCACGCCTAGACCCGTGATGAAGAGCGCGGTTTTTTCGTCCAGTGCTTGGATCGAAGATTTGTTTAAATGGTCGTAGTGATCGTGTGAGATGAGCACGGCATCAACGGAAGGCAGCTGCGCTATGGACAGGGGAACATCGCCGTTGTAGCGAGTGGGTCCCAGAGGAGATACGCGCTTGGCAAACACGGGATCGGAGAGCAGTCTAAATCCATCGACGTTTAGGAGGAGAGAAGAATGTCCGAGCCAGGTAGCGCTCAGGTGATTGGGGCCTGGGTGCAGGAACGCGCTTAGGTCGACCTGCTGTTTGGGTAGGGGTCTATTGGGTTCTCGCTCTTCACTGCTAAAGAGAAATTTGGGTATCATGGTGAGGCCGTCTTTCAGTGAGAGCGGCGGTCTTTGTTCGGGATTACTGAACGTACCGTCGCTGTACTGAGGAGATGTTTCCCACCGGGCTCTCTGCGCCTTCTCGCTCTGTGTCAGCCACGCAGAGCACGCCGTAGATAGGGCTATAAACAGCAGACTCAAGGGTAGGAGTAGGCGCTTCATATTCCTATCTCTTTGCCGTTTATGGTCCAAAGAGCGCATCGAGTTTAGCGGGAAAACCGGGCCGTCCATTACTATTTAAGCAGGTGCCCACAAAGCGCCCTTGTAGAATGAGGGTGCCGTCGCCGCGGCGTATCTCCTGTGCGAAGACAAATCGGACGCGTCCCTGGCGTTCGGCGCGCAGATAAACGGTGAATGCGTCCCCGCTGCGCAGGGGATGCTTGTAGTCGAGCTCGCAGCGCGTGATGACGAGATCGTGTCCTTCTCTGTGCAGTTGGGCAAAGTCGAATCCGCACGAGCGCAGGAATTGGTGGCGAGCGTGCTCGAGGTAGTTTTGATATACGGCGTTGTTGACGATGCCCTGCAGGTCGCACTCGTAGTCGCGGACGCTAAAATCGAGCGCAAAGGTGTGATCTGTAGTCACGTGAACCTCCGTTTAGAGCGGAATGTAGATCAATGCGTAAAGCGCAGCGAGTGCGAAAGAGACGGCCGGGGCGATGAGTAGACCCGTGAGCCACAGGGTGGCGCGTGCGGACTGATGGCTCGCTGGCAGGAGGAAAAGTGCGCCCGCCAAGGGCAATGCCGGCACGTATAAGACCGCACGGGGCACGTCGCTCGTATAGAGAAAGAGATGCGTTAGCAGGCCGAGTGCGACGGCGATTGCGGCCGCTTTTGGCACGCCCCAAAGGGCGGCTAAGGTGCGTTTCCCCGCGCGTTGATCGGCCTCTGCATCGGGCAGGGTAAAGGCAATTGCTGCGGTGGTTTGCAAGTAAATATATGCGGCTATTAGCGCAATGATAGACAGGGGGTTTTCGCCGGGGTGGAGTGCGGGAAGACGCCCCGCCTGTACGTAAAAGCCGGCTACGGGTAAAATACATCCGACGCCTAGCGCCTGTAGGAGTTCGCCGCCGCCGCGGTAGTTCAGGCGCAGCGGTGGCAGGCTGTAGGACCAGAGCAGGAAAAGGCCACAGACAAAGAGAAAGGGCGCGAGCGGGCGGTCGTGCGCCGCGGCTAATAGCAGACCGAGTGCGAGCACGGCGACCCCGGAAAAGAGTCCTGCGCGCAGTAAAGTAGCAGGCTCAATACGCCGCTCTACGAGCACGCGTGAGCCGCCAGAAAAGAGCGTCGGCGTCTCGTTGAGATCATCTGCCTGCCTATCGGCCCAGTCGTTGAGGAATACGATAAAGAGCTGCATCGCCAAGCCGTATAGAGCTAGCAGCAGGCAGAGCTGTGCGGAGACGGCGCCATACGTGGCGTAGGCAAGGGTCTGACCGAATAATAGCGGGAGCTGCAGATTGACAGCAGAGGGTAAACGCGCTGCCTGTAGCCAGGCGCGCATCAGCGCAGGGTAAACGTGGAGAGCACGGCGGCGTGGTCGCTGGGCCACTGAACGCGGTGTTGGTTGAGCACCTGTGCTTCTAGGGCGTGTAGGTGGGCCGCTCGGTAGTACACGTAGTCAATGCGATCTTGCCAGCTGTTTGGGTTGCGCGGCGTCCAGGTGTGGCCCGGATCGGCAATGGGGTCGGGGTGGACCTGCCGATAGACGTCCGTGAAGCCGGCCTTTGCCATGTATGCACTGACGGGCCACTCCACCGCCATATTGCAGTGCAGTGAACTGGCAGACTGGGTCCAGTCTAGGTGTGAGGGGCTGTTGAAATCGCCCGCAACAATGAGCGGTTCGGCATCGTCTAAGTGGGGCTGTAACGCTTCGAGAATGGTCTGCATCTCGCTGGCGCGCGTTTCGTGCTCGGCCTCTATCAGACCCTCGGGCGTTGCCTCGTCGCGCTGCACGTCGTTACAAAAGTCGGGTAGATAGTGGAGCCACAGGCTAAACAGCTTGAGGGTGCGTTCAGCGCCTAGCGCTAGCGTTGCACCCCCTAAGTTAAACGGGCGAAACAGATCGTGGTGTCCTATCGCAGGATAGCGGCTGATAATCGATAGATTGGACGAACGCAGGTAGAGGTGGTAGCCGAGTGCATCGGCAATGCGCGGACCCGATCCGTAGGTCTCCTGCATCGCGACGATATCTGCTCCGCTGCCGCGGATGCATTCAACAACCCGTTCCACGCCTTCGTCGATGCCATCTTCGCGTCCTCCGTTCCATATGTTCCACGCCATAACGCGCAGCGGTTCGCCCGAGGCGTGGGTTGGATAGGAAGCGGCTTGGCGTCCGTCACGCTGCTGGTAGCGTCGAGCGATTTCCTCGGGTGAGTGCACGGTATCCCACCGCTGGAACCCTTCTACGTGCAGGTCAGGCGAGTCCGATGGTATGTCGGGAGCACCGTAAATTGGCTCCAAGCCGGTCAGCGAATAGAGCGCAACCTGCCGCCCGTCAAAATAGAGGTGTGCCTGATGGGTGTTTGCATCAACTGAAAAGGCGATTAGATGCCACGAGCCGTCGTCTATGCGCTGAGAAGTCGTTGGCTGGTAGTCGAGTCGGTGCGTTCCATCTCCGAGGTTCCACGCCCATGCCCCGTTGGGCTGTAGGGCAATCGCCCAGCCCGGGAGCTGTCCACTCGTGCGCGAGAAGCCGTAGTTAGAGCGCTCCGTATAGTCGCGTATTTCTCCGCTGTACCAGTCTTTGTTGCTGGCGATGGTCGGATAGTCTGCCGCCGGTGCACTGGCTCGCGCCCAGAGCGCTATGGTAAAACGCGTTTCCATAGGGAAAATAATACGTCGCTTGTTGCGTAAAGGCCAGTTGGCTATTTTGTGCCGCTCGCGCAGTGATTAAAAGAGAGGGGTTAGCATGTTTAAGATTTCCGTATGGCACGGCAATTTGTCTGAGGACTATTTGCGCTTTGTTACGCAGCTTGGCGTCGACTGTTTGGACTTTGGTCAGGGCGATTTTTTCCCCGGAGTTAAGGAACAGGGATATCCCGATCTAGACGCGCTGCTGAAGATCAAAAAAAAGGTTCGCTCTTGGGGGTTGGATATCAATCGCGTCACGCTGCCCGATATGACCGAACGCTTTATGAAGGGAGAAGATGGCGGCGAAATTGAACTGGAAAACACCAGCAATGCGCTGCGCGTTTTTGCCGAAGCTGGCGTCCCCATTGCGCGCCAGCGCGTGGCAGGCGACGTATTTCCGTGGATGTCCAGGCGGTGGAACGCACCGCACCGGGGCGGCTACCGCTATCGCTCGGAGAGCGTGGCGCTGGCCGAGGAGAACAAGGGACCGCCTTCGCCGGAAGAGCTAGACGAGTGGTGGCAGCGCTTTTGCACCCTCTATGAGCGTCTAGTGCCCATTGCCGAAGACGGCGATATCAAGTTGGCTATGCACCCTTCTGACGCCCCTTTCCCCGACACGCCTCTCGGCAGTCTGGGCTATCACCGGGTGATCGATGCGTTTCCCAGTAAGCAGGTGGGCTATCTCTACTGCTGCGGCACGCGTGCGCAGGCCGGAGGCTCGCCGCTAGTGTTAGATGAATTACACAACTACGGTCGCAAAGGTCGGCTCTTTATGATTCACCTGCGCAACGTGCGCGGTTCGCTGGCCACGGCCGGAGGTTTTGAGGAAGTCCTGCTCGACGACGGCGATATGAATCCGGCCAAAATTCTGCTGGAACTGCGGCGCGTGGGATTTGATGGCTGTATCAATCCCGACCACATACCGACGCTGGAAGGCGACGAAGGCACACTGACAAAAGGCATGGCCTACAGCGTGGGCTATTTAAAGGCGCTTTTTGCGGCCATGGCGGTAATCGAATGAGTGAAAAGAAGAAGATTGCGGCAATCGTTACCGAATACCGCCCTCGTTCGCACGCCGACGTAATCGTTACCAAGTTTTTGCACGGCTTTCCCACCGACGACGGATTGCAGGCTCCGCGCGTGGAGATCGCTTCGCTTTACTTGGACCAGATACCCGAAAATGACATAGGGGTTGAGATCGCCCAAGCGCACGGCGTGCCCGTATACGACAGTATTAACGCAGCAATGTGTTTGGGTGAGGGGTCACTAGCCGTAGACGGCGTGCTACTTATCGGCGAGCACGGGGACTACGCGTGGAACGAGAAGGAGCAGCACCTCTATCCGCGCCGCTATTTTATGGAGCAGATTTGCGGAGCGATGGCAACGGCCGGGCGCGGCGTGCCCGTCTTTAACGACAAGCACCTGTCGTACAACTGGTCGGATGCTCAGTGGATGTACAATCGGGCCAGGGAGCTCAATGCGCCTTTCATGGCCGGCTCGTCGCTGCCGGTTGGCTGGCGTTCGCCGTGGGTAGAACACCCGCTGGATAGTCCGCTAGAGGAATCGGTGGCCATTGGTTTTTCGGGCTTGGATATTTATGGATTTCACACGCTCGAGGTGCTGCAGTGTATGGCAGAGCGCCGTCGGGGCGGTGAGACGGGCGTGGCCGCGGTGACCTGCTTAGAGGGGGAAGCCGTATGGAAAGCGGCTGCCGACGGACTGTTTTCACTCGATCTGGCCGAGGCGGCCTGCGCTGAGATAGAAAACAAACCCGATGGAACGATGCAGGAACACTGCGAGAACCCCGCGCTCTTCTTGGTGGAATATCGCGATGGATTTAAAGGGTCGGTCCTCATGCTCAATGGCTACGTGACCGATTTGGCCTATGCTGGACGGGTGAACGGTCAAATAGAGGCCTGTGAGTTTTATCTGCAGGGGCACGGAGGTGAGAGCGGTGCCTACGCACATTTCAGCTATCTCTCGCTCAATGCCGAGGAAATGTTCGTTACCGACAAACCGCAGTATCCGGTCGAGCGCACGCTGTTGACCAGCGGAATACTGGAAGCAGCACTCGATTCTCGCTATCGCGGTCACGTGCGATTGGAGACGCCGTGGCTAGATACGTCCTATCGCTCGTACGACGATTTCACCTGGCGGCCGCGCGGCCAGCGCCCGGCGGGAGCCTGTCTCGACGACTTTCCTCCGACGGGAGGTGCCTAAGTGGGCGTTGTACTAACCGGGTTCGCCGATGAAATAGCTCCTGATCCGCAGCTGCAGATTGATACGCTGAGCGCGGTGGACGTGCGCTTTCTCGAGCTGCGTGCGGTGGGAGGAAAGGGCGTGCTAGACTTGGATACGGACGAAGCTGCCGCGTTTAAGCGCGCGCTTGACGCGGCGGACATTGGCGTATCCTCTATTGGCTCTCCCATTGGCAAGGTGCAGGTGCGCAGCGACTTGGATGCTCATTTTACACGGTTTCGTATCGCGGTTGAGAGCGCACAATTTTTTGGCGCGCGCTACGTGCGAGTCTTCTCCTTTTATCACGAAGGAGAAGACGCGTTAGCCTGTCGCGAGGAGGTTATAGATTTTTTCCATCGCATGGTTGATGTTGCAGAGAGCGCAAACGTGGTGCTGCTACACGAAAACGAAAGCCATATTTACGGCGACATTCCCACGCGCTGTGCGGACCTGCTAGAAGTCGTGTCACGCCCCTCTTTACGCACCGCCTTTGATCCGGCCAACTTTATTCAGGTTGGCGTTGATCCACTGCGGGATGCTTGGCCGCTGCTAAAAGACCGCACGGACTACTTTCATATAAAAGATGCGTTGGCCGGATCGCGCGCGGTCGTTCCGGCCGGCTACGGAGACGGCGGTCTTGAAGCGATATTGCGCGATGCGGTGGATTCGGGTTTTAGCGGTTTCCTGTCTTTGGAACCGCATCTCAAAGCCGAAGATCCGGTGCATGGAGGAGACGGCCCAGAGCGTTTTATCAAGTCTGTAACGGCGCTGCGGGAGGTGCTGGAACGCGCGGGGATAGAAGAAGTGCATCGTGTTTAAGATTAGTAAGGGACTGGGTAATGTAGCGGAGAGTACGCTGCGTTTCTTTGCTCAGATAGGCGTAGAAGAAGTCAGCATTCCAGCGCGCCTAAACGACGACGTGCAGCTGCGGCCGCTCGTACCGTCACCTCAATTAAAGGCTCCCGGTTCGCTGCCCGCTATGTGGGATGAGGCAGAACTGCAGCGCATTGCTGAGCGCGTTCGCGCATTTGATCTAAATCCTACGCTTATGGACCTGCCGCTTTCTGGACGGATACTGCTAGGTCTTGAAGGCCGGGACGAGGACCTGCGCGACGTGGAAATGCGGGTGCAGATGGCCGCCCGCGTTGGGATTAGAGTCCTGACGTATAACTTTACGGCACTGCGCGCATCGGAAGGCTATGCCGCTTGTGAAGGAGCTGGGCGCGGGGGAGCGCATTTACGCGACTTTGATTTTGCGCGGATTGAGGGACTGCCTCCCTTGGAGGCTGTTGGCCAGCACAGCCAAGAGCAAATGTGGGAGCGCCTAACGCTTTTCCTGCGCGCGATCGTGCCCGTGGCCGAGCGCGCGGGGTTGCGTTTGGCGCTGCATCCCAACGACCCGCCGGTGCCGGTCTATCGCGGCGTTGCACAGCCGCTGTGGAACTTGGATTCAATGAAACGTCTGGCAGATGTAATAGACAGTCGGGCTAATAGCATATTCTTTGACACGGGCGTTACGACCGAATACGGCGAAGATGCAGCCGAGGCGATCCGCTACTTTGGCCGGCGAGATCGCATCGGCACGGTGCACTTTCGCAACGTGCGGGTCGAAGAACCTCACTATCGGTATACTGAGACTTTTGTCGACGAGGGCGATTGCGACATCGTCGCCTGCATGCGCGCTTTTGCAGAGGTCGGCTACGAGGGGGGGATCGATCCAGATCATACCCCAGGGCTCATAGACGACGCCCATTCTTCTATGGGCTGGGCCTATGCCATCGGACAGCTGCGCGCGCTGCGTCTGGCCACATACTAGTCAACTCCAGTCGTGCTTGGCAGGCGCTACACGTGACTATGCCTCTTTACCTGATAGTCTATCGAATGGGTTGACTACGCTAGAGGCCACATTGGAAAGATGTGCGCTGGTGCGGCGTAGGAAACGCGCAGCCAAGGCAAACGGAACGGCGTCGTTGCTACGACCGTCGTCTTTTACAAGCTGCTCAATCAGCATGCTGCTTTGCTTTTTTATTTCTTCGTGCTGTCGCATTACGCTACGCGCTGCGTCCGTGTTGCTGTCGCGGAGCGCTTCTACTACCTGAGAAAAGAGCGGTGCGATTAAGGTTTGCAGCGTGCGACAGGATGCAGCATGGGCAGAATCGTTGTGATCTATATTCGCCCATTCACTCAATTCGATTAGGCTCTTGGCGTAGTCTCCGCTGCGCTCGATGTCGTGGACTATGCTCAAGAGTGATAGGCTCGTCGGTAGATCCTGTTCGGGATTGAGCGTTAGATGCTCAAAAATCATGCGTCTGACAATCCGCTCACTGGCGTTGATGTCGTGATCTTCTTTAAGCACTTCAGTGCTGTTGTCGGCTGAATCCAACAGGCTGTTACAGGCTAAATCAAACATATGTTCTGCTCGTTTGAGCATGTCTATCACTTCGTTGATGGCGTCGTAGAGCAGCGACGTGCGTTTATCAGTTTCGATTATTTCTTTAAACATGGCTTATCTCCAGACGAGAATGAGCAAAAGAGGTATGATATAGAAAACGCAGCCGACGTATATGAACGCATAGACTCTGGAACGGCTGGTCAATTCGGCCAGTCCGCGCGCCAACTTCAGTGGGATTTGGCGGATTTGTGCAATGGGATAGACGATGGCGATGCCCGTTATGTTGAAGAAAAGATGGGCAAAAGCAACGGTAACAGCGGCCACATTGCCCGTGGCCAGTGAGGCCAGCATGGCGGTTACTGTAGTGCCAATATTGGCACCGAGCGTGAAGGGAAAAACCTGTTCAAGCGTTAGGATTCCAGCGCCAATAAGCGGAACGATCATCGAGGTGGTAATAGACGAACTCTGCACCATGATGGTTAGCACAATGCCGAATAGCATGGCGATGGGCGCCGCGCCGAAGAGGTAGCGATGTAGATAGCGTTCGGCGCGTTTGATCACGACGCCGCGGGCCAAGTCAACCAAGAATTTAAGCGCGAGATACATAATTATAAGCGCTACTATAAGGCATAAAACGGGATTAGAATCGAGTAGTTGAATCAGCCATTTTACTGCAGGTGAAGTGAGCTGTTTGAGCGGGTTGGCAAACTTCATGCCGCCTATACCCTGAAACAGATCGGCCGTTCGCTCCGCTACATACTGCAGGTAGCCGGTGGCGATCTCTAACGGCAGCAAAATAAGCACGGCAATCAGGTTAAAGAAGTCGTGCACCGTGGCACCGGCTAGCGCTCGCTTGAACTCTTCTTTTCGAGTGATATGGCCCATGGATACCAGCGTATTAGTCACGCTCGTTCCCACGTTGGCGCCCATGATTACGGGAATGGCGCCCTCGATGGTCAAAGCGCCTCCAGCAACCATGCCGACGGCGATGGCCGTAGTAGTAGACGAACTCTGGGCAAGTGTCGTGCCCAAAATGCCAGCGAAGATGCCTACGAGTGGATTGGACGTCATCTCTATGATCTGTATCGCGAGCTCTTTGCCAAAAAGCTTAAACGATCCGCCGAGTAGGCCAATACTGACGAGAAAAACGTAGAGAATTAACACCAGGCCTACTATCTGTAGCCAAAATTGTAGCGTATCCCGTTTCATGAGCCTCTTAAATGTGAAGTGTTTTTGTAACACAAACGTAATATTTTCGTAACATATCAAAAGATATCAAGGCTGACAATACAGCCGCTTGTGGATTGGATTTGTGTGCCTGTATTTGTGGACTGTCCACCTGAGTGAAGGGGAGTCTATCTTTACTTATGACAGGTCTTTTTATACCTTCCCCATCCTGTTAAACCGTCTGTTTTATCCAGCCGATCGGGGCCCTAGGCGATGCCAGTCCATCTACAGATTGTCGAAGATGAGGTCGACGTGGCGCGCGCTGCATCTCAACACGTATGTGCGCAGGTGCGCGAGCGTTCTGATGCCGTATTGGGCCTGGCAACGGGCTCCACTCCGGAGGCAACCTATGCGGAGTTGGTCCAGTTGTATCGGGAGCGTGCGCTCTCTTTCGCACGCGTGCGCAGCGTCAACCTCGATGAGTACTGCGGTCTGGATGGAGCACACGAGCAGAGCTATCGCCACTACATGCAAACGCATCTTTTTGACAGGGTGGATATACGTCCCTGGAATACGCTTATACCGGACGGCCTCGCGGCTGATAGAGAAGCGGAATGTCGCGCTTATGAAGAGCGTATTTGCGCACTCGGTGGGGTGGACCTTTGGCTGCTCGGGATTGGTAGCAACGGACATATTGCCTTTAATGAACCGGGTTCGTCGCGAGATAGCCGAACCCGCTGCGTGCAGCTAACGGCTGAGACCATAGCCGACAACAGTCGACTATTCGCCGCGTCCACGGAGGTGCCTCGGCGTGCCTTTACCGTGGGAGTCGGAACGATATTAGAAGCGCGTCGCGTATTGCTCTTGGCTACGGGTGCACACAAGGCGCGCGCTGTAGCTGCCGCATTGCAGGGAGATCCGGGAACGCACTGTCCCGCCAGTTTTTTGCGAGAACACGCGCACTGCACGTTCGTGATTGATCGCCCAGCAGCGTCTATGTTGGAGAGCTGAGCACGTGATTTTGGTGCTCAACTGCGGCTCTTCTTCGCTCAAGTTCTGCCTTTTTGACGAGTGCGAAACGCCGCGCGCTCGCGGCGTGGTCGAGCGTTTGGGACAGCGCGAATCTATGCTGGTCTGCGAGCGGAACGGAGAGCAGATGCATCGATCTCTACCCGCTGCGGATCACCGCCGGGCGTTGAGTGCAGTGGTCGATGCGTTGAGCGAAGGGGGACTGGCAGCCGATGCGTTAGAAGGGGTTGGACATCGCGTAGTGCACGGCGGAGAGCGAGTCGTTGAGGCCGTGCAGATTACGCCGGATATCGAGAAGCACATAGAGGAGTGCGTCCCTCTTGCTCCGCTGCACAACCCGGCAGCTCTGGAGGGCGTGCGCGCAGCTCGCTGCCTTTTTGTCGGAGTGCCTCAGGTGGGCGTTTTCGATACGGCTTTTCACCAAACTCTGCCCGCTCGTGCGTTTCTCTACGCGCTGCCTCGTGCGCTCTATGCCGAGCAGGGGATTCGTCGCTACGGGTTCCACGGAACTTCGCACCGCTATGTGGCGATGCGAGCGGGGGAACTGCTGGGCGTTGCGCCGGAGAGGCTGAGCGTTATCACCTGCCATTTGGGCAACGGCGTCTCGCTTGCCGCCGTTGCGGGCGGGCGTTCTGTGGATACGACGATGGGATTAACGCCGCTGGAGGGTATCCCCATGGGCACGCGTTCGGGTGATATTGACCCCGCGCTGGTGTTCCACCTGATGCGAGAGGGCAAAACGCTGGATGAGGTCGAACACATGCTGCAGCATGAAAGCGGTCTGTTGGGGCTTTCTGGGCGGTCTCAGGACGTGCGTGAACTGGAGACGGCGGCTGCGGATGGCGACGAGGTTGCCGCCGAGGCACTCGAAGTCTTTGCATATCGGGTGCGCAAAGCGATCGGCTCGTA
>Ga0181587_10001688_pt1 | contig 18468 bp, 13 predicted proteins | sample 071ome_27_FD_132463 | JGI IMG/M metagenome (GOLD analysis project Ga0181587, IMG submission 132463) | Coastal salt marsh microbial communities from the Groves Creek Marsh, Skidaway Island, Georgia - 071409AT metaG (megahit assembly) | ecosystem: Environmental > Aquatic > Marine > Intertidal...
CTGTCTGCAGCGGCGCGCGAGAAATCGCAGCAGGTCGTAACCGACGAACTCAACCGCCGCATAGCCGAAGGGCTACACGACGCTTCGGAAAGCAGTGCAGTCCAAGCTCGCTTGGCCTACCACGACGATTTGGAACAAGGCGTTTCCAGCGCCGACCTAGTCATTGAGGCCATTCCCGAACGACTCGATTTAAAACGCGCTCTTTTTGCAAAACTCGACGCGCTCACCGATTCGAATACCATTCTGGCCACCAATAGCTCTTCGATCAAAATATCGGCTATTGAAAGTGCCACCGAACGTCTCGACAAAGTCCTCAATATGCATTTTTACGGCATGATCTGGGACCGTCCAATGGTCGAACTCATGCGGGGAAGCGCAACCTCTGATGCAACGATTCAAGCCGTCTATCGCTGCGCTCAGCGCATCGGCGTGACTCCGTTGGTAGTCGACCTAGAAAGCACCGGTTTCATATTCAACCGCGTTTGGCGCGCAATAAAGCGTGAGACCCTCCATTTGGTCAACGATGGCGTCACGTCTCACGAGAACGTCGACCGCGCCTGGATGATTTTTACCGGCATGAAGTTGGGGCCTTTTGCCCTGATGGATCGAATCGGTTTAGATGTTATCTGCGATATAGAAAACGTGTACTATCGCGAATCCAGTTTGGAACGGGACGCCCCTCCTCCCATACTAACAGACCGAGTAGCGCGCGGCGATTTGGGCTGCAAAACCGGCAAGGGCTTCTATACCTATCCCAATCCGGCTTTTGAAGATCCTCAGTGGCTCAAGGGAGAAGTATATCCCCTCATGGAATCGCCTGCGGCCGATCTGAGTTAGGACGCTAGCCGGATTAACTCATCGCACCTGCATAGGGCAAATAAGAAAATTCGAGCAATGTTCAAATTAACAATCAGAGAAGATGCGTACATGCGTATCCTAGATGCGCACGAGGCGACGGCACTCTTTGCCATAACGGACAAGAACCGCACGTACCTCAAACGCTGGCTTCCCTGGTTGGACCGCACTACAACGCCGGAAGATTCTCTGGGCTTTGTCGAGGGATGCCGCGATCGCTACGCCAACCGCGAGGCGCTTGAGGCGGGCCTATTCGCGGCTAACCGGCTCGTTGGCATGATCGGTTTTAATACGATAGACTGGACGGCACGACGGAGCGAAATAGGCTACTGGATCGATTCTGAATACCAGGGCCAAGGCCTAGTTACGCAGGGATGTCGAACGCTCATCGCCCATGGATTTAACGAGTTAGACCTGAACCGAATCGAAATACGCTGCGCCACCGGCAACGATCGCAGCCGAGCCATTCCCGAACGATTGGGCTTTACCCAAGAGGGCACAATCCGCCAAACAGAATGGCTTTACGATCATTTTGAAGATCACGCTCTCTACGCATTGCTGCGTTCCGAATGGAATGGGGCGCTGTAACAGGGCGCAATATCTTCGCGCTTAGTCGCTAATCACTTCGTCAAAAAACTGCAGGGCGCGCCGTTCCATCCAGCTGTCTCCCCCCTTTAAGGGAAACCCTACGTGTCCTCCGCTATGAGGCACTTCCATATAAACGCGGTCCAGCGAGCGCACGGTATCATAGGGATAGCAGCGCGTCCCGAGAAAGGTGTCGTTGTTCGCATTGACAATCAGAGATGGAATGCGAATTGCAGATAGAAAGTGGATGCAGCTATTAGACGCCCAATAATCATCGGCAGAGGCATAGCCGTGCACGGGCGCGGTGTAGCGACTGTCAAACGCGCGCAAATCGCGCAGATCATCCAGCCCCTCGACGTCGATAACCCCCGGAAGAACTGCTGCTTTTCTGCGCACTTTCTTGCGCAGATGCCGTATGAACCGGCGCAGATAAAACGCATTGCGGCGCCGGTGAATGGCGTGCGCAGCGTCGGCTAAATCACACGGAACGGAGAAAGTGGCCGCGGCCCGTAGCGCAACCGGCACGCGCGTCTCCTGCTCACCGAGATATTTTAGAATTAGATTACCCCCTAGGCTAAAACCGACCAGAGCGATACACTCGTAGGCGCGCACCTGCATAGCATGCTCTAATACAGCAACCAAATCAGCGCTTAAGCCAGCGTGATAAAAACCCGCAGTGCGATTAACTTCTCCGCTACAGGCTCGCATATTCCACGCCAGCGCATCCCACCCTGCTCGATTAAAAGCCCGCACGGTCGACCGCATATAGGGACGGCCCGCGTGGCCTTCTAAACCGTGGACGACAATGACGAGTCGATCACGCTCTTCTGCAGACCAATCGACGTCGACAAAATCGCCGTCGTCGAGTTCCACGCGCTGCCGCTTATAGGTTACATCCCGTATGCTACGCAGATGGGGTACAACCGTCTGTAAATCGGCACCGGGCAAATACCAGGGAGAACGATAGGTGGATTCAATCAGCACAACTCAGCTCCCGCTTCGCTCGCCGTGGGAACTTCCATCCCCTGCAAAGAGTCTATTTGCCATTCGTGTGTAGAGTCAGAAAATTCAAATTGCTGCATGCGCTCCATCTCTAAGAGAATCAGTTATATCAGCTTGCCACGGTCCTCTAATTAAATATATTCGGCGGATGCAAAACCAGCAGATAAAAACGCGCTCGAGTTTTCGACGCGCAGTCGCTTACCTCTTCTCTATATTCGTTGCTCTTCTGGCTGTTTGCCTAGTGGCAGCTGAGCCCGTGCCTCCGCACCCGTATTTTTCGGACGGGAAGTTTCAAGTCATCGCCCATCGCGGTGGACTCGGACTGATGCCCGAAAATACGCTCAGCGCATTTCGCCATGCCGATTCACTTGGCGTAGACGTATTGGAGATGGACATTCACGCCAGCTCAGACGGCCGACTCGTAGTCATACACGACCGCACAGTGGATCGCACAACAGACGGACGCGGACGCGTTGACTCAATGACGATCAGAGAGCTACAGGCGCTTGATGCCGGCTACCGCTGGAAAGATGCGCAGGGCCGTTACCCCCATCGAAACAGAGGCGTGCGCATTCCGCTTTTGGAGGACGTCCTGTCAGAATTCGACCACCAGCGATTGCTCATAGAGATCAAGCCCAACTCAGCGCAGGTCGCCCAGCAGCTATGCGCAACGCTAGAGCGCTTTGAGATGGACGAAAAAACGGTGGTAGCCTCATTCCATGGCGACGCGCTGTCCGCCTTCCGTCAAGCGTGTCCGCAAACGCCTGTCTCGGCGACCTCCGGGCAGGTGCTGCTCTACACCCTCCTTCATTTGGTGCGCCTAGACGCGGCCTACTTAAACCCGCCCATTGCGTTTCAAGTACCCGAGCGCGCCGGACCACTAAACTTGGTCGACGAGCGCTTCGTTAAGAGCGCACACGCACGCGATGCCTACGTGCACGTCTGGACGGTCAACCGAACGGAAGCTATGCGCCGCCTGCTGGACCTGGGCGTGGATGGAATTATGACCGACTACCCCGATCGACTCATTTCCCTTGTAAACAACTCACAAATCGAAAGTAATCCATGAGTGCAGCGAGCGCATTAGCCGCCGAAGAGCTGACAAAGAGCTACGCAAGCGGAGAGCGTATGCTAACGGTGCTGGACCGGGTCAGCTTCACCATAGAGCACGGAACTACCTGCTCAATTGTAGGTCCTTCTGGCAGCGGAAAAACGACGCTCCTCGGCCTGTGTGCCGGACTCGACCGCGCTTCGTCTGGTAGCGTCCAGCTCGACGGCGTTGCGCTGGAGACCCTTGACGAGGATCAACGAGCGCGCCTGCGCAACGAACGCGTGGGCTTTGTCTTTCAAAATTTTCAGCTCGTCCCAACGCTAAGTGCTCTGGAAAATGCCATGGTACCCTTGGAGCTTCGAGGAAGTAAAGACGCGCGAGACCGAGCCGCACACTGGCTCGAGCGCGTAGGTTTAGGTAGCCGCTTTGACCACTACCCCACCCAGCTATCGGGAGGCGAACAGCAGCGCGTCGCTCTGGCTCGGGCCTTTATCAATTCACCTCGCGTGCTCTTTGCGGATGAACCCACAGGCAACCTAGACGGCGATACGAGTGACCAAGTGCAAGAGCTCCTCTTCTCACTCAATCGCGAAGAGGGCACAACGCTCATCTTGGTAACCCACGATTTAGAACTGGCCCAGCGCACCCAGCGCATAATCCGCTTGCGCAACGGAGCCGTATTCTCCGACTCCGTTCTGACAGATCAAAACGAAGCCCGATGAGCTGGATCCTACATATGGCGTGGCGCGACAGCCGCCGCCAGCGTCGCCGCCTCGTTTTCTACACGGCTGCCATTGCCATCGGCATCGCCGCTCTCGTTTCTCTGCGCAGTCTTGCAACAAGTTTAGAAGAAGAAGTGGATTTACAGGCCAGTGCGCTGCTGGGCGCCGATATGGAGATAGAGAGCAACCGGCCCTTCTCAGAAGATCTACAATCGGCGATCGATTCCCTAGGCGGTCAACGCGCCGATCAAGTGCAGTTTACCTCTATGATATTCTTGCCGCGCGGAGACCATGCACGGCTCGCACAGATTCGTGCATTGGAGGGCCCCTTTCCCTTCTACGGCCAGCTGCAGACCGATCCTCCACAGGCCGCAGATAGCTTCCGCCAAGGCGCTGGGGCCCTCGTAGACGATAACATCATGATGCAGTTCAATGCCCAAATAGGCGATTCCATTAAAGTGGGCAACGCGCTGTTCCGCATCGAAGGGCGCCTGATAGAGATCCCCGGTGAAACCTCGCTGCGCAGCGACGTGCAGCCGCGCGTCTACCTGCCCATGCGCTATTTGGACAAAACGCACCTGATCCAGCGCGGCAGCCGCGTCGAGTATGCAACCTTTCTCAAGCTCACACCCGAAACCGACCCAGAAGAGCTCAAAGGAACGCTGCGCAAGCGCTTTAATCAGGGCCGCGATGATGTGGACATTGACACCGTAGAAGATCGCAAGCGACAAATCGGTCGTTCCCTGGGCAACTTGTATCGCTTTCTCAACTTGGGCGCATTTATCGCACTTATTCTCGGAGCCGTAGGCGTGGCCAGCGCAGTGCACGCCTATGCCGCACAAAAGCTCGATACGGTTGCCATCCTTCGCAGCCTCGGCGCGTCGTCCAATCAGACCTTTGCCATCTACCTGCTTCAGGCCGGTGCAATGGGCCTTCTCGGATCTCTCGGCGGTGCCCTGCTGGGTGCGGCGGCCCTAGAGCTCTTACCGACGCTGCTACGCGACGTGCTTCCCCTAACAGTGGAACCAACTCCAGCTCTGTGGCCCGTTATACAGGGTACGCTCGTCGGCCTGGGACTGGCCCTACTCTTTGCAGCTCGTCCCCTCCTATCTGTGCGTGAAACGCCCCCTCTGCGTGCGCTGCGCGCCGCCTACGAAAACGATATCAACGCGAGCGGTCGCCTCTTCCGGATCGCGGCAAACGTATTCCTTGTCGCCGGTGCTCTCCTCTTTGCACGCCACCTAACGGGGCGGATGGATTATGCGCTCGGATTCACCGGAGGCACCACGTTGGCCTTCGTGCTCCTGGCAGCGGTAGCCCGCCTTCTGACCTGGGGTGCACGACGCTTTTTCCCAGCGCGTTGGAGCTACGAGTGGCGCCAGGGCCTAGCCAACCTCTTTCGACCGCACAACCAGACGCTTATGCTGCTTCTGGGCTTGGGCCTAGGCACATTTCTCATGTCCACTCTCTATCTTGCACAGAGCGCACTCGTCTCACAAATAGAAGACGTCGGCGGCGGCGAACGGCCCAATGCGGTCCTGTTTGACGTTCAGTCCGATCAGGTGGAGGGCATAAAGGAAATCTTCTCGGATTTGGATCTGCCCGTCATGCAGCACGTGCCCATTGTCACCATGCGCGTGCACAGCGTCAAAGACGTGCCCGTCGACCAGCTGCGATCAGAGGGCCGGGGCCGCGGATCCTGGGCGCTCACACGCGAGTACCGCTGTACCTATCGCGACACACTCAACCCGAGTGAAACGCTGGTCCAAGGACAGTGGTACGGCAGCGTTAGAGGGGATACTACCTACATCTCACTCGAGCGCGGCATTGCCGGTAACCTCGGCGTCACGATCGGGGATTCCATCGTATTCGACGTGCAGGGCGTGCTCATCCCCGTCATTGTCGGTAGCCTACGCGAAGTGGACTGGCAGCGCGTTATGCCCAACTTTTTTGCCGTCTTTCCGACGGACATACTGGAATCAGCACCGCAGTTTCACGTGCTCGTAACGCGTTTCGGCCAATCGGAACAGCTGGCGCAGCTACAGCGCCGCAGTATTGCACGCTACCCCAACGTATCGATTATCGACCTCGACCTCATCCTCTCAACGGTCGACGCCATCTTGGACAAGGTGTCCTTTGTCGTGCAGCTGCTGGCCCTCTTTAGCATTGCCACAGGCCTGCTCGTTCTCGTGGGCATTATCGCAGGCAGTCGCTTCCAGCGCGTGCGGGAAAGCGTTCTGCTGCGCACGCTCGGAGCAAGCCGCAGTCAGGTGGGTCGCATCATGGCATTGGAATACGTCTTCTTGGGGGGATTTGCAGCGCTGACGGGATTGACGCTGTCTATTGGTTCAGCTTGGGCTCTGTCATTCTTCGTGTTTGAAGTGCCTTTTCAACCTAGTATATGGCCGCTCTTTATCGCCCTACCCGTCATTTGTTTACTGACCGTTTTAGTGGGCCAACTCTCTGGAAGGGGCATTAACGAAAGTCCCCCCCTAGAAATCCTGCGCACGATCGGCTAGCGCGCTTCTGGTGCGTCCTGCGGTAGCGCTGCAGCCAACCCATACCGCTGAGCAACGAGTGGTCCAACAACCTGCCATACGTTTTCAGCAACGACCTTGTGGCCTTCTGCCGTGGGATGGTTTCCGCGAAAAAGTCGCTCTTCATCGGCTACTAACACAACGCCTTCGAGTAAAAACGGCACGAGCGCGGCATCGTTTTTCTCGGCCAACTCGGGAAATAGAGTGCGGAATTCTTCCGTATAGTCGACGCCCATATTAGGGGGCATCTGCATTCCAACCACGACGAGTGCGACTTCTGGATATTTAGCGCGAACCTTGTCTATGATGCCCTGTAAATGGTTGCGCGTCGTCTCCAAATCGATGCCGCGCAGGGCATCGTTAGAGCCCAACTCCAGCACAAATACGTCGACCTCTCGACGCAGGACCCAGTCGATACGTCGTAGCCCACCAGCAGAAGTCTCTCCGCTCAGCCCAGCATTGACCGCTTCACAGGGCCAGCCCAGCGAATCAAAACGAGCCTGAATAAGAGCTGGAAATGCCTGGTCTCGATCGACTCCATATCCGGCGGTAAGACTGTCGCCGTAAAACATGATAACGCGCCGCTTGCTGTCTGGAGGTGCCGTTTCATTGCCTTCTGCCCCTCTCGCTGGGCCAAACATTAACGCCGTCAGCACCATGAGGTGCGCAAACAACCGTCCACGTCTGCTGTATTTGCGTCCCATCATCCCTTTAGTGCTCCCACCGTTATACCTTTTGTCAGATACTGCTGCAGAAAACCGTACACCACCAGCGTAGGCGTCATGATTAGCACCAAGCCGGCAAAAGCCATGCCCCAGTCACTGCGGTATTGACTCACGATTGTAATATTAGCTAGCCCAAGAGGAAGTGTGCGCAAATGCTGAGATCCCTCACCCGAAAGAAACATAAAGGCCATGAAAAACTCGTTCCACGTGCTTAGAAAGGAAAAAATACCCACCGTTATTAACCCAGGACGAGCCAGAGGTAGCATAATAGACCAAAAAGCGCGGAATTCACCCGCCCCGTCAATCAGCGCCGACTCGTGCAGGCCCGAGGGCAGCGATTTAAAGAAACCCGTCAGGATAAAAACGGCGAATGGCATACCAAATGCAACGTAGACTATGAGTATGCCCCACCTAGAGTTGAGTAAGCCAAAGTCTTTCATTTGAAAAAACAGGGGCACGATGGCCAGCTGTAGCGGAACCATCAATCCAGCTAAAAAGTAGAAGAAAAGAGGGCGCACTCCGGGGAAGGTAAAGCGAGCCAACGCATAGGCGGCCATAGCCGAAAGTAACAGTGAGCCTAGCACAGTGGCGACCGTAAGCAACACGCTGTTGAAAAAGTAGTCGCCAAAAAACCCTTTGGTCCAAGCATTCGTAAAGTTTACCCACTGCAAGTCGTCCAGTGCCGGTAAGCTAAACGGATCGAGAAAGATCTCTCGGTCCGTCTTTAACGACGTGTAGAGCAGCCACAGCATGGGAAAGAGCACGATGACCAGATAGCTACACAAGGCGCAGTAAACAAGCGACTTAAGGACTATTGCCATCGGCTTATCGCGGGACATTTCGCTCATAATAATCTCAGAATTCTACCGTTTCGCGCTTCATCGCGCGCAGCGTTGCTGTTGTACCAAAAAAGACCATGAGAAATAGAAGTACGGCAATCGCCGTGGCCTCTCCCACTTTAAACTCGCCGAACATGGCCTGCACCATACGGGTGCCGATCACATGATTATCCGTCGTCGGCGCCTGATTAGTCAGTAGCCAAATCACTTCAAATGCCTTCATTCCTCCAATAATCATAAAAACGACGGATATGGACAGGACTTCCCAAATGAGGGGCATAGTGATAGACCAAAACTGACGCCACGCCGACGCCCCATCAATATCGGCGGCTTCGTAGAGGCTCTGAGGAATACTCTCCATAGCAGCCAAAAACAGAATCATGTTAAAGCCAGCAGCTCCCCAAATAGCCATCGGGACGAGCGCCCAGTAGAGATTGTCTTGGGCCAGCCAAGCATACCCTTCAAACCCATCAAGTCCAAGCGAGACCAGCACCGTGTTAATTGGCCCTCCCTGAGGATTATACAGATGCATCCACAGCAGCGTAGCCGCCACGCCCCCCAATATGTTGGGAAAAAAGAACGCTATGCGGAACAGCTGCGCTCCGCGCACTTGGCGACTGATGCACACGGCGAGAAAGAGCGCCAAGGGCAAGACGCAAGCGGGTATGACAAACATGATGAACAGGTTGTTACTCAGTGCGATCCAGAACTCGTCGCTCTCGAGCAGGAGTCGCTCAAAGTGCAGCAGACCAACAAATACCATATCCGTTAGCCCATCCCACCGCACCGTGCTCCAAGCAAACGACTTCACGCTTGGCACGATAACAAAGAGCGTATAAAACACCGCTGCCGGTCCCACAAAAAAGACGACCCATCCCCACGACAAGCGCACTCGACCGCTCGGATGGGTTACGGCCCCTTCACGCCGCTGCTGCCACTGCCGAACGGTCGTAAATAGCCAATAGCCGATGGCCAATGCCAGCAGCCCCAGAAGCAGCATGGGCTTCCACACGTGACGCACGGTTATCTGATCCGGATCCGCCGCGCGATTGCGCACCATCGCCGCAGCCGATTCAAGTTCGACAGCGCCCTCTTTGGGCGTACTCTGTCCGTTAATAATCTTAAAACGCACGTCGTTGAGGAACTGTTCCATCTCGGGGAATCCTTCCCCCGGAGCCGAACCGTAGGTTGTTGTAGCACGCTGAGCGAGAGAGACCAGATCGCTTAAATCTTCGCTCAGACGACCTTCCATAGAACCGTCTACGGCCACCAGCACGTCGCGCATCTGGGCAAACGTGCCCGCCATCTCCCGCGAAGTCATAAAGCGCATAAAATCGACGCCAACTTCCGGCTGCGCGCTGTTTTTAAGGACAAAGAAATAGCCTGAAGACGTATAGATCGCGTCCGGGCTCGCATCTGCAGCCCCGTCTCGAACGGAAGGCAGGTTAAAGGCGCCCAGGCGGAATCCATCCGGAATCTTCCCCATCATTTCGCTCTTTAACCACGAGCCGCAAAATACCATAGCAGTTTGGCCCAGGAAAAACTCTAACTGCGCCTCGGTATGACTCATGCCCAGCGCCCCAGGCTGAAAATAGTCACGCGCCGTGCGCTGTACTAGCGAGAGCGCCTGCACGTATTCGGGATTGTCAAAGCTGCCCGGTATGAGGTCTTTTTGCTCGTAGTAGCGAGCACGGCCGGCCAAGTGGTAATAAGCATCGTCGAGGACCCCCGCGATATAGCCGGGATAGCGTCCTTGAAAGGCCAACGGCCAGATTCCTTCATCTTTAATCTGCTGGCATAACGCGTGAAACTCTTCCCACGTGCGAGGCACATTCCAGCCGCGCTCTTCAAACAGATTCTTGTTGTACCATACCGCATAAAGAGAGTATAAGAGGGGTATTCCGTAGACCTTTCCCTCGTGTTCGTAGCGATCTAAGCTCCCGGGCAGAAACGATTCACGCCAGGTGCGATCCCCTTCCCAACTTGGCGCATCGAGATAATCGTCGAGTGGCAAAACTTCGTCGTTTCTAATCAACGACCACCAGTTCAACCCGGCATTGCTAACTTCTGGAAAGGTTCCTTCAAGAATCCGAACGCGCACTTTATCGACAATACGCGGATCGCCGTATAGATCGACGCGCACATCGGGGCGCTGCTTTTCAAACTCTCGAGCGGTGAGAAAAAAGAAGTCGAGCCCTGCGCCCCCCTCGAAGAGCGGCACTTCTATGCGCGTGCGTTCGTCTGGCTGCGCCCCTACTCTTGATGGGACAGCCGCTATCACTGCACATAGCCAAAGAACTGCGGCGAGCAATCCCCAATTTCTCACTCTATAGTCCACGATACCATTTCCCGATCATAGATCAACTGGCCGCTCTACGGCGCTCGCAGCCGTTAGGTATGAATCTTTTCCCTGCGGCCAGCACATAGAATACCTGCGCGTCCTTCCGCGCTTATAGCCCGCATTGTAATAGGTGCTCGTTGCCAACCACGATAGCAACTGGCGCAGCATCGTCTCTTTACACTGGGCGTATTCGGTGCGATCCCACAGGTTATCAAACTCGTGTGGGTCCGTTTCTATATCGTATAATTCACCCGCTTCTTGCCCGATATAGTAGACCATTTTGAAGCGGTCTTCGCGCATCATAATTTCGTAGTTGTCTTCGCAGAATACGCGCACGCGCGGAGTAAACTCATCGTCTAAGCCCTCTATATATGGCCTGAGAGAGCGGCCTTCCATATAGCTTGGAACCTCTATGCCCGCCGCCTCTAGGAGCGTTGGCCCCACGTCCATAAGCGAAACCAGATCGCGCGTCTGTTGTCCGCCGAGTTCCGGCTTTCTACTGTCGCGCACGATCAGCGGAATATTGGTCACCTCTTCGTACATAAGCCACTTGTAGGCCTGAGCGTGATCGCCGAGCAGTTCCCCGTGATCCGAACAGAAAACAAGCAGGCTATTTTCAAGATACCCCTTGTCTTCAAGAGCTGCTAAAACCTTCCCCACCTGTTCATCGACGGTCGTAACCTTAGCGTAATAGTGACGACGCATCCGTTCGATGTCCGCTTCGGAAGCAGCGTAAAGATCAATGCCCGACTCATGACTGTCTAACGCTGCTCGCAGGCGTTCCTTATGCGCTGCGTGCTGAGGAGGTTTGGTTTCTAACTCTCCTTCCATACACCGCGGCGAAGGTATCGGACGTTCATCATAGAGATCTAAGTGACGCGGGAGTGGGTCCCACGGTTCGTGCGGGCCAGTGAAACCAACCTGCAGAAAGAGCGGTCGATCACCGCAATGGGCTCCGATCCAACTGGCCGCCATATCGCCAATATAGACGTCGCTATGCAGGCGTTCCTCGAGTTCCCAGACGGCTCCCTGCAGCTTTTCTCGCCACTGTGGATCGGTCCGATGACGATCATAGGGACGGGCCGCGCCATTGAGCGTCAGGAAACGTCCCCAATCATCGTCGTCGCCCCCGTTAAAAAGCGAACCGTTGTTGGGGTTCTCAACAATAATTCGTTCGTGAAACCCTCCCTCGGCGCGAATGGGTCCCAGGTGCATTTTACCGATATTGACGCACCAATAGCCCGCATCGGAAAGGTCTTCGACCCAGTTGCGATGGTGCGACCACGCGTCAAACGCGTAGACGCCGGTGTTGTGCGGATACATGCCGGTAAACATCGCCGCCCGAGATGCCATGCACGTAGCACCGGGACAGTAGGCTCTCCTGAAGGAGAGGCCTTCCGCCGCGAGGCGATCCATATGCGGCGTTGTCATATGCGCACATTCCCAAGCACCGATCGTGTCGACCCGCTGCTGGTCCGTCATAATGAGGATTATGTGTGGCCGTTCTCTTTGCGTACTCATGTCGACTCCTATAGACTCCGCGCTCAACTGATCAGGGCACCGCTATCTACGCTTGGGCACCAAAATTTTTCTATAAATTCAACGACCAGACGAGTGCCCTCTTCGTGGCTGACATAGGGCGGCATTTCCGGATTGTACATCGCGTCGGTCAAGTCGCGTATGAGCGCTACGTCGACGCCCCAGAGCACCATTTGCTTTATCGCAAAACTTCGGTGTAGAACGCACATATTCGCGTGCACTCCCATGATGAGTAGGTGTTCAACGTCGCGATGCCGCAGGTAGCTATAGATTTCTCGGCCGCAGTCGCTCACAATATCGCACGCCTCGTCGATCTCTATAGCTGGATGCTGGCGATTCCAAGCCTTTTGGGGCGTATCCCCTGGCGTATCCGACCCTTCGTCGGTCGCATCAATCGGCAGCGGAGGGTTCATACGCTCAATGGGGATTGGAGGCTCGATCGGCGGAACGTCAAGCGCACGCTGACGCGCCGGCGAATCGACATAGAATTCCATCGTATCGGAAGGCGCATGTATGATGTGTACCCCCTTGGACCGCGCCCCTTGGACGGTCTGCTCCATCCGTGGAAGCAGTCCATCTAAACGCTCAACGGCTCCTCTGCACCAGTGGGCGTCCCATACGTCACACAGCAGCAGAGCCGTCCTATCCGGCTCCCAGAGTTTCCGGTCTTCGCGCCGGTGCCAGACCGTCCGTCCGTCGTCGTCCGTTCCCAACAAACGTCGACGCAGCATGAGTTCCATATGGTAGGAGCCCTAGGCCTCAATCGCCGCGCGCACGATATCGCGTGCAGCGATCAGATCTTCGCGCGAGCGGTAGTATTCCAGCACAAAGTAGGGCACCGGTGCATACTGACGCAGCGCGGCAATATACGCCGGATAGTCAAGACACCCCGAACCCGTCGGTCCGTAGTCCGCTACTTCGCCATTTTCCTTAAAGCTAGAGTCTTTTCCGTGCGCAATAATAATATCTGAGGCCATTGCACGCACCGCGCGGAGCAGCGGCGTCCGATCGGGAACGAAATTGGCTGCATCAATGCACACCTTTAAGGCCGAAGAAGACACGCGATCCTTCACGTGCAGGTAGGTCTCCGCGCTCCCCACGCTGCCAGCGCGCGTAATTTCGACCGCAATATATACGCCCAACTCTTGGGCGCGCGCGCAGGCCCTAGCGAGCCCACTACACACCCCCTCAAACACGGCCCCGTCGTCGACGTCCTCTCCCTCTGGATATCCAGAGGGATGCCAGACTAAAATCGGTCTTTCGTTCTCTCCAAAGCGTCCCTCGAGTGCGGCCGTTTTCTCTACGCAACGTATCAACCGATCTACGTCCCCTGCGATCTCGCCCTGTGGACCAACCAAGTCTACGTGCAGCGTCATTGCAGCCAGCGCGATCCGTCCCTCTTCCAAGAGAGCATCAATAGCTTCGGCTGTAGGATCGTCTTTGTCCCCATCAGGTCCGTGTCCCCAAAACATCTGCATAGCGGAAAAACCCAACTCTGTTAGTTCTGGACGAGGTACGGTTTCACCCGGCATCAGCGCTAGTTTCATTTCAGTCCTTTTTTCTAAAGATAGTACGATATAAAATTACTCACGGCATTCGTTTGATATAGGGGCAATCACTCGGATAGCTCATCAGAACGTCCCATCCACGTCCATGACCTTACCACCTTCCTTTTTTACCTCTGATTGGGCTACTCGCTTTTGCAGTTCATCGTAGAAACGTTCTTCATCAACGGGAATGTCGACCCAATCGTCCGTCCAAGTCGAGAGCATCATGGCGTTAGCCAACTCTACGCCGCGAATACCTTCATCGCCAGAGGCCAAGAGCGGCGTGCCCTGACGGATCGCCTGCACCCAGTTTTTTGTAATACCCCGATGTTCCTCTCCTCCCCCGCGAAAGGGAACCTCACATTTCCATACTTCGGGGCTACCAAATCCGTTCGGCCACTCTTTCAAAAACTGACTGCTTGGTACGCGCGTTCGCCAGAAAGTAATCTTTCCACCTTCCAATACGACTTTGCCATTATCTGCTGAAATTTCCAAGCGATTGGTACCAGGCGCTTCGCCTGTTGATGTGATAAATACGCCCGTTGCGCCGTTGGCATACTCCGCATAGGCCGTTACGTCGTCTTCGACTTCAATGTCGTGGTACTTGCCAAAATGACAGAACGCACGGATGCGCTCCGGCATGCCGCATATCCACTGCCACAGGTCGAGGTTATGTGGACACTGATTGGCCAATACGCCGCCACCTTCCCCTGCCCACGTAGCGCGCCAGCCGCCCGAATCATAATAACTCTGAGCCCGAAACCAGTCATTAATGATGTAAATTGTTCGCTTGATTTCGCCTAGCTCGCCCGACTCGACAAGCTCTTTTAGCTTTTGGTGGTCACCGCGCGTGCGCTGGTTAAACATAACGCCGAAAACTCGGTCGCTCTTTGCCGCGACCTCGTTCATTTGCCGCACCTGCTTGGTATACACCCCAGCCGGTTTTTCACTCATGGCGTGGTATCCACGCTCTAGCGCTTGCGTAACTAACGGCGGGTGAAAATAGTGCGGGGTAGCCACGATTACCGCATCTATGCACTTTGCCTCAAAGAGAGCATCAGCCGAATCGAATGCCTGCACATCTTCGCCATATTTTTCTGACACGTTCTGCAAACGAGCAGGCTCTACGTCACACACGGCGGCAAGGCGTGCACCGGGAATTTCCCCTCGAGACAGATATCCTGCATGATTGCTCCCCATACCACCTAGACCGATAATTCCTACGCGTACTGTATCCATACGTATTCCTTTCTCTATGCACACATCGCACCGCATTGAAAAACAGAAAACAACGGCGCGCTACTCGTTATAAAATAGATTATAAAAGTCTATTCAACGCCCCAAACCCGTGCTCCCTAAACACACCGAACGGCGTGAAGCTAAGACGTTGGCTCCAAGTTAAGCAGCACCAAAAGCCACGTTCGGCTCCAATAGGCACTGTTGATATAGGGGTTTGACTCCGTTGGCCAGTTGGTCCAGTAGGTCTCGTTGTGTGGAATCCTGTGGGGCCACTGCACGAGTGGAATCGAGGGCAGCTCTTCCAACCAAATATCCATGGCACGACGATATAAATCCGCCATTTCTGGCGCATCGGTTGGCGTCTGACCCATTTGATCGACAAGCTGGCTATACTCATCGTTGGCCCAACGCCACGGCATATCACTAGGCTGGTCCGTCGGGTACACAAAACGCTGGTGGTACTGCCGCAGCACAAAGTAGGGATCGCGCACTGAGCTGAAGTTGCCAAAGAGATAGGAGCGAGCCGTTCCCATGCGCAGGCGCGTGCTAAAATCTGACGTCATGCGAAAGGATGCATTAAACCCAGCGCGCTTAAGCTGAGCAACTAACACAGGCGTAAAATCCTGAAAGTGGGAGAAGATATCGATCATCAGCGACAGGGGCTCTCCGTCTTTTTCCCAATATTCACCGGTCCGTTGATAGCCTTTAGATCGAAGAATAGCAGCGCTCCGCTCGACGTCAAAAACATCAACCTCGTGTTTCTTTATCAGATCTTCGGCCAAGGAAAAATAAGGCTTCATTTTGGGCAATTCAGGCAGCGGCAAATGAGTCCAATTACCCGAGTTTTGCCATCCAACCTCAACTAGCTGATCGCGATCAATGGCAAAGTTAACTGCTCGACGCATCTCGGGATCAGACCAAGGCTCCTCTGTGCCATTAAAGCCCAGAGAAATGGGCCACCAGGTGATATAGCTATAGGGTGGCTCACGTCCGGTCCACGTCGTAATATTAGGATTGGCCTCCAACAGCGACACGATATTGGCGGGGCGCAGCTCCAAGCAGGTATCTATCGCGTTGGTAATCAGATTCTGGACGCGCTTGGTCTCTTCCATATACGTCAGGTAAATCAGCCGCTCGACTTTTGGCAGTTCCTGAAAGCCGACTTTCTTTGCCCACCAATCTTCGCGCAAATCCCAAATGCGCTGAGCGGGTTCCGACAGCGCTATTTCATAGGGACCTGTTAAAACGGGCCACCCTTTCTGAGGATCGTAGTTGGAAAACGTTAGAGGGTCCTGGTCCTCCCAAATATGCTTGGGGACAATAGGCACTCCCTGATCACCGCTGTGCACGAAATAACTGAATAGAAACCGTGGGTTGGGCGCCTTGAGAGTGATGTGCGCAGTCCAGTCATCTACGGCAACGGCTTCTTTAACCCACGCATCCATATCCGTTGAATGAACGAGCTGTGGCGCATGCGCACGCAGCATATTAATAGTGAACACAAAGTCATGTGCCGTCCAAGGATGGCCGTCACTCCACTCTACATCTGACCGAATACGCACCGTTAATTCGGTGTAATCTGGACTGAATTCGTGGCTCTCAGCAATCCACGGAACGAGCTCTGCATCGTCTTCGTAGGCATTGAAGAAATAGAGTGGTTCGTAGAGGAAATTATACCCAATACGCGATATGCTACCCGGGATAAACGGGTTAAAACTGTTGTAGTCTTGTATCTGTCCGGCACACGTATTACCCTCGGCGCAGTCCATAATCAACGTGCGGTTTCGAGGCACGTTCTTTAACCCATTCCCACTTCCAGCATTGGGATCTTGCCCAGTGCAGGCCGCCAACCACAGGCTAATAAAAATGAGTACACAATACATAGTTTCTCTCCCAAATAAGACGGCTCATATATAGGGGCTTATCACCGGTTGTCACAAAACTAATTGTTTGAATCCAATAGAGAGCGACTCGAATACACTCTGGACTGGCATAGGATTCCCACGGTATATCTTTGCTATGCACTAAACAATACAGGAACGGCTCGCCTCGCAAATCGCATCTGTCAGCGTAAATAATCCTGGGGGAGGCTCTCTGTTATAACTAATCCGGTTTACCATAGCTAGTCCGCCTAGTATGACGTAGATTAGCGCACATAACAAAACCATCGCTTGGACAGGTCTTTTCCATGCCTCCTTCTTCTCGTATTGGCGTATTCATCTCTTTTTTGCTCGTTCTGGTCTTTTCCATTTTCATGACCTTTACGAGCGTACGCACCTACGTGCTCTACGGAGCATACACGGGACTAACGGATCATTTCAATACGATTGGCGTCGTATTTCTCATATTCTGGATGACGCTGTGCACGCTTTTTCTGCGTGTCGTGCATTCAACACTAGCACTCTCCGCTACTAATTTTGCGCTCATATACGCTGGTCTGATGGTCGCAACCGTACTACCCTCTATGGGATTTGGCGGCTATTTCATTCCATTGATCGCAGGCGTTTTTTACTACGCTACGCCGGAAAACAACTGGTCGGATATTCTCTGGCCACATATTCCATCTTGGGCCGCACCCCGCGATCTAGAGGCTATTCGCCAACTCTTTGAGGGCACCTCAGAAGGAGCCGCTATTCCGTGGGACTTATGGTGGGAACCGATGCTGTGGTGGGGGCTGTTTATGCTCGCGTTCTTTCTTGTCAGCTTTGCGCTGATAGCGCTCGTACACAACCAGTGGTCGCAGCGCGAGCGCCTTGCCTATCCACTAGCAGCCGTACCCAACCTACTTTTGGATAGCATCGAAAAACCGCGTACGAGCATACTGCGCAGCAAGTTGCTTTGGCTCGGCTTCTTCTTTGCGTGGCACTTTCCCACAATTAACGCACTCGACCAGCTCTTTGACTTTGAACTCATTGGTCATATGGGCATTCCCAGTGGAGAAATCTCGATTCGCCAATTCGGTCTATCTTATCAATTGAATACAGATCTACTCGTAGTGGGCTTAAGCTACCTGGTCAACCTCAACGTTTTGGCGAGCGTATGGGGTTTCCACCTATTGGTCGGCGCGGAGGCAAGCCTGTTAAACTACCTCGGCATCAGCGCCCCTCTTCCAGCGCAGCCCCATGCACCGGCCAACGTGCTGCTAGCCCATCAACAAGTCGGATCGCTGCTCTGCCTAGTGGCCGTATCGCTGTGGCTTGGGAGAGACTTTCTCCGCGAGCAGTGGCATATCATCATCGGAAAACAGAGCGACAGCGGGAACCTGGTCTCGCCTAGGATAGCGGTCCTACTTGGTCTCATCGGGCTCGTATATATGGCCGGCTTTCTCCATGCCAGCGGGCTAGCTCTAGGATGGAGTCTCGTCTTTCTAGGTATCTCACTTCTCGTGTTCTTTGGCATTGCCCGCCTGCTTGCCCAAACGGGTATTGGGCGGCTTCGCGCACCCACTTCGACGCCGCCCATTATAACCAATATCGCCGGCTCCGA
>Ga0181587_10001702_pt1 | contig 18354 bp, 14 predicted proteins | sample 071ome_27_FD_132463 | JGI IMG/M metagenome (GOLD analysis project Ga0181587, IMG submission 132463) | Coastal salt marsh microbial communities from the Groves Creek Marsh, Skidaway Island, Georgia - 071409AT metaG (megahit assembly) | ecosystem: Environmental > Aquatic > Marine > Intertidal...
GACGGTCTTTCGAGATATCTCGACCTTGAGAGATCGAGACGTCCCGATTCATGGTGAACCTGGTCGAGCTGGAGGAGTGTGGCTTGGCGACGAGTACACGATGCCACCGGTTGGTCTGAGCATAGGAGAAGCCATCGGATTGTGGCTCGCCTACCGGATTGGTGCGGCAGCTACAACCGGACTTCCTGGCGACTCTTTATCGACAGCTATGAGTAAGGTGCTCGAATCGCTCCCATCAGGTCAACGCGCGAAGTACGCGTCGATTCTTGACCGAATAGTGGTTGGCATTCCACCGTCGACCGCCACTTTGGCAGAGGTTAACCCAATTCCTTCAGCCATATATCGTGAATGTGAAAATGCGATCGTCACGTCGCATCGACTGAGGATTGACTACCTCGACCAACGCGGGAATTTCACTCAGCGAGATGTCGATCCACACGGAGTTTTAATTCAGTCACCTGTTTGGTATTTGTTGACCTACGACCATTTGCGAGACGCCCCGCGAATGTTCCGACTCGACCGGCTTCAACAGGCTACGATCGACCCGGTGCTGAGTTTCCAGCCGATTGACCCGCGTGCGTTGTTCAAAGAAATCTCCGAGCACTCTATTGAATTGACAGGGTGAGGAAGTACATGACACCTCCTATGGATCCTGAACACTGGTCGAATGGTCCTCGACACGGTGCGAGAGGCGTCGTGATGAGTGCGGGATCAATTCTTTTGCTCGAATACACCGTGGATGACGAAAAGCTTTACTTATTTCCTGGCGGAGGACACGAGCCTGGCGAAACGTTTTTAGAAACTGCTGTTCGGGAGGTGCATGAAGAGACAGGACTAACCGTCGCAGCGCGGAGATTTCTGATGGTGCACGAGTTTCAGCCGTCAAAGAATCCACCGATCCCATCCGATGTGAAAAGTGCTTACTACGGTGATGCTCATCGGGTCGATTTCTACTTTCTATGTGACGTTCTTGGATCGACCGAGCCGCATATGAACAACAATCCCGACCCTTTGCACACGGGATTTGAGTGGGTCCGACCTGACGAACTCTCCAACTGGCCCGTTGTGCCTGAGATCGACGACAAGTTAGAAGCCGCGCTCGGCACCGACTCAGATCCGTTGCTGATGGAGTAACAAAGAGTTGGCAGTTGCTTCTGAAAATTTCGAGCGAAACGCTGTTTTCTCACCTAACCGGCGATACCGGTATTTACTGACTTGTCGCTTCGGTGCTGGACCATCAGTGCTTTTCGTGATGTTGAACCCGTCGCAAGCGGACGAAAATGTTGATGACCCTACGATTCGCCGATGTATTGGATTCGCCAGGCGCGAAGGCTTTGGAAAGCTTGAGGTGGCGAACTTGTACGGATATCGAACGAGTGACCCGGACGAACTGTTTAACGAAGATGATCCAGTTGGTATCGAAAATGACATTGCTTTGGAGCAAGCGGTTATACGCGCCGACGGGGTTGTCGTTGCCTGGGGCAATCATGCTGATCCGGGGAGGGTTGCTGAGGTAAGCCGAATTCTCACATCCAAATCGAACAACACAGTTCAGTGTTTTGGATTGACTCAGCACGGTCAGCCGAGACACCCGCTGTACTTGCCTGCCGATGCCGAACTAATGGCTTTCCTGTCTACCTAACCCCAATCCTTGGAGTGGAGACCTGGAACTGACTGCGGGATTGCAGTGATGCTCTCGACCACGATATTCATGGTCCCTTCTCGGCGCGAAACCGTGCCTGTGGCGAGTAGCAACGGTTCTTTGATGATCAACTTCAACTTCTGATAGACCGCCGGCCAGACAATCAATGGTGAGTGCCCAAACTCATCTTCCAGCGTTATGAAAACAGTCTTTCCGCTTGGTTTTTGTCGACGGATAACCAAGCCTGCCACCGAAATTCGATCACCGTTCGCGTAATTTCGAACCTCACCGCTTGGGATGACATTTGAGGGCAAATGTGGACGGACGAGCTTCATCAGGTGACCTTCCGGATGAACCCCGGTTGCAGAGTACTCACCGATCATCCGGTCCCACTCTGATTCCTCTGGCAACGCCACCATGTCCTGGTCAACTGGCATTTCAAAGGCAAGCTGGCGTGAACCGTCTTTGTGCTCCCCGCGGGTGCGGTATCTAAGACCTGTCTCCCATCGGAGAAGTCGACGATTGGCTATATCTGGCGGGTCACGATCTTCTCTGACCGCAGTATCGAAGTTGTCGAGAGCGCCGGCAGCTGACAAAAGATCGAGAACTTCCTGTTGAATTCCTGCTCGCGTCATGAGATTGGCAAGCGAAGTGAACTCACCGCCTGAATCACGAGACTCAAGAATTGGAACGGCCGTGGCGTCTCGAAGTTTTGCGACGTGAGTCAGACCCATTCGCAACGCACCATTCTCGATGACAGCTTTCAAGCCACTCCGGTTCACATCGGGACCCAGAACTTTCACACCGTGACGAGACGCATCTTCCTTCAGCGTTTCCAGGTTGTAGAAGCCCATTGGCTGGTTGTTGAACAACCCCACGAAGAACTCGAGAGGGTAGTAGTGCTTGAGCCATGACATTTGGTAGGCAGTGACCCCGAAGGCGAAGGCGTGTGCTTCCGGAAACTGGTACATCCCGTGGAACTTGCCAAAAATGCGTTCTGCAGCATCGGGAGGGACACCCTTGCTGATAGCACCTTCGAGGAACTTATGCTTCCAGTGAGACACGTGTCGCTCGTTGTTGCGACGCGTAAAGGCTCGCCGCATCTGGTCACCTTCAACTGCTGACATACCGGCAACGTACATTGCGAGCTCGCCAAGCTGATCTTGGTAGAGCGGAACGCCGTAGGTGCGACCAAGTGCTTGCTCCTCAAGCGGGTGGTCGAACTTCCAGTCGGGATCTTTACCCATGTGCCGCCTAATGAGTAATGTCACACCGTCGTTCACGCCAACACCAGGACGAACTGCGCCAACCTCCCATGCCATCTCTGTTAGATTTTTCGGTCGTAAACGAGTGACCGTTTGCATTTGAGCGGCTGATTCAATCTGGAAAACGCCAATGGTGTCAGCGTTGTGAATGTCCCGGTAAACTGCCTGGTCTTCGAAATCAATGCGAGAAATATCGGGGCGTTCTTCAGTTTGCTGCTTGATGAGGTCGAGCGCTTCTGTGAGTTGCGAAAGCGCTCCGAGCGCGAGGAAATCGATCTTCACGAAGCCGGCGTCCTCGGCAGCGTTCTTGTCCCACTGGCAAATGTATCGACCATCAATGGCGCTGCGTTGTAGTGGGACAGTTTCTGAGAGAGGGCGCGCTGAGAGGATCATCCCGCCGGGATGTTGAGCGAGATACTTCGGGAAGTGATTTAACTGCTGGGCGAGTTCGATGAGCATTTGCCACACAGGCAGATCAACTCGATCCCTGTACTCAGGCAGTTCCGCCATGCTTTGGGCAAGAACCGGAATGGAACTGTGCCCGTCGAGTCGCTTGTTCAGACGCCCTATGTCGTCTTCAGAAATGCCCAGAGCCTTTCCGAGGTCTCGAACAGCTCCTCGTATTCGGTATGTCGAGATCATTCCAGTGAGGACAGCGCGCTCGTATCCCCATCGCTGATGTATTCGCAGGATCAGTTCAGCTCGAATTTCACGCGGGAAGTCGAGGTCGATATCCGGCGGCGCGAGCTTTTCACCATCGGTTGTATCGGGTAGGAAGCGATCGAGCCGCAAGCCGAACTTGAGCGGGTCAATGTGAGATAGACCGGTCAGGTAACCAATTAGCAGAGCGACCGAAGACCCCCTACCACGACCGGGAGGGTGCGCTTCGATAGGCAAGCCAGGTTCAACGAGTCCAAGATCCTCCTGCACTTCGCGGGCAATACGAATGATGTCGTAGTACTGGAGCAGGAATCCCACAAGATTGTGTTTTTCAAGCAGATCGAACTCGCGGTCAAGCCGATCCACAACCTGGGGAGTGAGACTGCCGTATCGACGCACTGCAGCCTCTTCGCATATTTCTCGCAAATAGGTCGTTTCTGTGTGCCCGGGCGGCAGGAAGTCGTACGAAGGAAAGTCGTAGATGGCATCGGAAATCAAGTTGAAGTTGCAGCGTTCGGCGATCTTGAGTGTGTTGGATATCGCCTCAGGATGCTCGCTGAACAGCACCGTCATATCGTCGGGAGGCTTCAGGAAGAACTGGTCATTGGCTCGGCGTTCCCTGTGAGTCGCTTCCAGCGACTTGTTGTGTTTGATGGCAATTAGAGCGTCGTTCAGACGATGTCGCTCACGCACGTGGTAATGAACGTTGTTTGTCGCGACGATTCCAATACTGAGTTCTCGTCCGAGGGCTGCCATGGCTCGATTGCGCACCATGTCGCCCATAACCAGGTTTTGCTGTAGCTCCAGGAAAAAATTGCTTCTTCCAAAAACCTCGATGTAACGAGCCGCGACATTGCGTGCGCGAACACCATCATCGGAAACGAGGTGTGTTGAAATTTCTCCTCGTCGGCAACCAGAAAGGCAAATAACACCCTCTGAGTGCTCTGCGAGTAGTCGAGGATCAAGGCGAGGGTCGTTGCGTTCCTCTGCATCGACATGGGCGCGGGTGGTAAGTAGTGAAATGTTCTTGTAGCCGGTTGCGTTCTCGGCAAGCAGGGTGATGTGTGGACGCTCAGAAGGCTCGTATTGGGCGTCTACTGGATCATCAATGCCGCGTGCAAGAGTTAGCTCGATTCCAATGATTGGTTTGATGCCAAGCTCTTTTGCAGCCTGTGCGAACTCCATGGCACCGCTCACATTGTCGTGATCGGTTATTGCCAGTGCTTCAATGCCCAGCTCTTTTGCGGTTTGCAGCAGGTCCCAGGCTTCGGACGCTCCTTCCTGGAACGAGTAGTTGGTGTGGCTATGAAGTTCTGCATACCTGGTAGTAGTTGCAGTTTTGGAGGGCGAGACAGTGTTGCTTGCGTACTCGTCCTGCTGAGCCTTCTTGATACCTCTTCCACCACTGATCCAGCCTGCGTGAGACGGATTGTCTCGTTGTGCATGTGGGGCAGTATTACGACTGTTGCTCAGTGCCTCGCGTGCCTGTTTTCGTGGCGAGCGCGTTTCGTACCGCGGGTCGGTGGTATTGGCCGTGTTCTCCGATTGTCTACCGGGCGAGCCGGTGACTTCTTTTGCCTGTGGCAGTGCTTTCTCTATGTCGTCAGGCAGACTGGGCACAATGTCCTCTTATCTCGATTTCTCACACATGCGCGCGAGAGGGACCCGACAGAGTGCATCAGCGAAGCTTTAGCTCAAAGCGCAAATGACACTGCAACTCAAAGGCGGTAGTTGCAGTGCTGTACTAATACCTGATATGACATAAACGCATGAATAAAAACTCGGGCAACGCGGCTACCACTCGGAAATTGATCGAAACAACGGTTCGAATATTGGACGGTGAAGCAGTTTCAGATGATGAGCAACAGCAGGTTTTGTTGGCGGATGATTCAGAGTTCATAGCTTTTCTGAACTACCACCGAATCGGTGCAGTGCTGAACCAATATGTGTCCGGGACTGTTGAAACTCATATTGGTCGACAGGCGATCAAAGTTGCGAGCGATCTCGAAGAGTTTCGGTTAGTAGCAGAGCAAATTTCGACGGCCTACAAGCGTGACCGGATTCATTACGCGTTTTTGAAGGGTATTCAGTTGCTCGAGACTGTATATAAATCCAAGCCAGTTCGCCCCATGGGGGATGTCGACCTCCTCGTAAGCAAACAGGATGTCAGTCGGGCATGTTCGGTACTTGAAGAGTTGGGTTGCCTGTATCCAGAGAGGCAAATTGGTGCCTGGTTTTTGCGCCGATTTCACTACGAAATCACGATGCAGCGGGGTTCAGTGGACATCGACGTTCATTGGGGACTTGATCATCCATTGACACTGTATCCGGTATCAACCGAAGAACTGCTGAATTCAACAGACAAATTCTCTGTCGGAAAAGCATCGGCGAACGGGGTAAGCACTGAACACATGCTCATCCACCTAATTCTGCACCTGGATCGAGAGTCTAATCTTTCGGTACTCGACCGGGTCGGGGGTGACAGACTTGAGGTGCTGCGATGGGCACAAGAGGAGGACTGGCCGTACCTGATACGAGTCCTCGATATTGTTCAGCTTCTCAGCGTGAACGCCGCGATATTCGAGTCTGGCGGTCTGTTGAGGATCCTTAGGACACACGAGATTGAGACTCCGGCATTGTATGTGCTTGAGCTCTGCCGCTTGTTGTTACCGCGATCAATGCGGAGATGGTCAGATCAAATCGATCAGCTGAAGAATCCCAGGAGATTTGGAATCTCCGAAATTGCACAACTCGTGGATTCGGCGGTTGGTAATCGCCATTTCGCCGGATTGAATATGCGGCCGATCCGAATCGTGACATTGATTGAGCTGTTGTTATTGGGCACAAACCAGTCGGGGAGTCGAACGTGGAAAGACTGCGTTCGAGGAATCTTATCGACGCCGAAGCGACTGGCCGAGATTGTCGTGCGAACTGCTTGGGGCGGATCTTGGGCAGTGTTGGGTTCTATGGCGAAATCGCTCAGATAGTTCTGCTGTTTCAAAATACACATAACGCATGGTGTGTATGTGGCCATATATCACTATAAAAACGCGGCGAATAGAACATGGCAGTCACCTAAGAGATGTTTTAGTCTTGACTAATATGCGGTAAGCGCATATCGTTCTATGCCTCACCAGGAACTCAGGGCAAGACATGGAACTCAGCAGCAAACCAACTATCGATCCGCGTAAATCAGTTATGGTCTTTGATCTGGGTGGAACCTGGTTTCGTTGTGCGGTCGTGGGCCCTGACTTCTCTGTTCACTTTGCTGAAAAAGTCCCTGCAATTACCTTCAAGAATCACCCTGAATCAACAGTTCGGGAGCTTCAGCAGAAATTAGTTCGATGGATCTTGCAGAAATATGACTCGACCAGTGCAGGACTAAACGAACGAATAGAGAGAGTTGGAATTTCTTTCGGTGGGCCTGTCAACCACCACAACGGTGTGATCCTCGGTTCCGGTCCTGTTTGGGGTACCGAGGATTCATCATTCGATCTAACAGGAGCTCTTCTGGCAGAGGGTGGCGAGGTCGATTGGGTTGTGGTGAGCGATGTCACCGCTGCGATTGTCGACCACGTGCGTATTGAGACGGCTGGTCGGATGGACGGTCAATTTGGGCTGCTCACGGTCAGTACCGGGATTGCATACCGTTATTGGAACAATGGAGTCATCGATGCCGATCCTGAACGGGGCATCCAGGGTGAAGTTGGTCATGTTCCGATTAAGTTTGCAATGAACGGTGAAACACTCGATTTCAGATGCGACTGCGGTGGTCTAAACCACTTGAATGCCTATTGTTCAGGTGCTGGGATTGAAAACCTGAGGCGGCATAGGCAAGCGAGAGTAATCTCTGAAGCTCAGTTGGATACAGGCGAGTTCCCATCAACCGAGGAAGATGCTGTGGAACTGACCGCTGAAATGCTTGAAGCTGTTACGGATTCTGTTGCAGCTGTTGTGTCTTCAGCATTTCTACTTACCCCGTCAATTGAAAAGCTGTTTCTAACCGGTGGTGTAGTGGAAGGTCTTGGAGCCAATTACCTTCACCATATTCGGGCAGGACTGAAAGCTCGCAACGCTTATCTCGGGTCAGGATCCGGTGCTGCAGATCGACTCCAAATAGGGGATATGGGTGGCTTCTCGTGCTTGCGAGGCGCAGCGTTCATGGCACGCCATTCAACGAGGCCGCAGTTGCGCTCAAACCGAGCATCAGTGTGGTCGGTACCGGTTCGTAAAGGTGCAAGTTATTTGGTTCACCACGAGACGGGGCTGTTCGACTGTAACGCTGCCCGAATATTGTTGTTAAATCCAGATATTCCTTATGCAAATCAACGACGTCTACTCTTTATTGACGCAAGTTTGAAGGAGTCGATTGGCAGCAAGGTTGTCAAACTGCTCAGTGATACTCGAGTGCAACTGGAAGTTGAATACATCGAGGCGAGTGAAGACAACAAAACCCTCGATACCTTATTTGATGTCCTCGAACGAATTGGACGTTTCAACCCGGACCGAAAGTCCGAGCCCCCGATAGTTGTCGGAGGTGGGGTTTTGCTGGACGTGGTGGGGCTTGCCGCAAGCTTGCACAGGCGTGGAGTGCCGATAGTTCGGGTGCCGACAACTTTGATCGGGGCTGTCGATGCAGGCATAGGGGTGAAGACTGCAGTAAACCTCAACGGGTACAAAAACCGTATTGGTACTTACTTTGGTGACACGACGACGTTTATCGATCTATCACTACTGGAAACGCTCGATCGTAGAAACCTGGCAAATGGCATGGTAGAGGTGCTGAAAATTGCCCTGGTCAAGGACTCAGGTTTATTTCTAGAGCTTGAAACTCACGCAATGAGTGTGATTGAAAAGCGGATGGCGCATCCTGCGGCCCAAGGAAGTGTGGATCAGGCAATCGATTTAATGCTCGAAGAGTTGGCTCCCAACTTATGGGAGGAGAAATTGGAGCGAGCTGTCGATTACGGCCACACGCTGAGCCCCATGATCGAGTTGGATCCTGCTCTCGATCTACTTCATGGCGAATCTGTGGCGGTCGACATGGCTGTGTTTGCCGCAATCTCAGTTGGTAGGGGACTACTCGAACAATCCGAGTTTGATCGGGTCGTACAGCTCATACATGGGCTCGGCTTGCCGGTTGGTATCAAAGGAGTCGACGCAAAGGCTCTCTGGAAGGCCTTAGAAGATGTAACGGTCCATCGAGGTGGGTTTCAGCGGCAGCCATTGATTTCAGGGCTTGGCCAAACAGTTTTCGTAAACGACATCAGCGAGCGTGAGTGTGAGAGCGCCGTCCAGATGATCACGAAAATTCTGTTGTCTGATGTTGGCGCACATGGTGTGCTGGAACCGAGCAGAGGATGACCCAAGTAAATTACGCCCTCCGAAAGTCGGACTTCCGCGGGGTCGAGCTGGTTGAAACCGCTCTGCCGGTATGCCGGGGCGATGACGTGGTGATTGCGCCAAGATACGTCGGGCTGTGCGGTACCGATTTGAACATATTGCGGGGAGGTCGTTCTGATAGCGCTCAGATACTGGGTCACGAAGGTGTCGCAGAGGTCGTACAGGCGGGAGATAACGTCCGCAGTCTCTCTGTTGGGGATTGGGTCGTACTGAATCCGGTCAATCGCACGAACCAGGACGAAGTACTTGGCCACAGCTTTGACGGTCTATTTCAGTCCCGCATGAAAATTGAAAACATAGAGCAACGCCAGTGGATGTATGAGTTGATGCCTGAAGTGCTGAGATCGAGGGTTGGTGCCTTGATCGAGCCATTAGCGACTGCGGTCTACTCGTACGAATTGATAGGCAAACCAGACCGTGACTCCAACGTCGTGATTTTTGGGGACGGTCCTGTTGCTCTTTTGAATCTGGTACTTCTGTGGCTACGAGGCGTAACAAACATCACTTTGGTTCATGGTTCTTCAAGGCGAGTAGATTTTGCGAAATCGCTCGGGATTGAATCAACGAGGTATGTCAACTACTCGTCGTCGAACCTGACAGAAAATATTGTCGAATCATTGTATGGCTGTCCGGCAGATGTCACTCTCATATGCACGGGGCCCAACTCTGTTGAAAAGTGTGTATCAGTTTCACTCAAGTATACAAGATCGGGTGGGTTAGTAAACCTGATAGCATCCGCTATGCATCCAGTAATTAGCGTTAAATCAGGGGACCTCAATGTCGCAGCAATTCGTCGAATGAATGTTTGCGGACAGGTGTATGGCAACGGCAGAGAAGCGTTCACTACAGCCGAGGGGAGCGTGGTCAACTTTGTCGGTCAGCGAGGAACTTCGTCGTCTCACATCAGGGAAAGCATTGACCTGATTTCCAGGTACACAGGCGTGTTTAGGCGGTTCGTCACCTCACGGATCGATTTCAGGACTGCAGCCTCGTTTATCAATGATCGTGTTGAGAAGACGGTCTCAAGCAGTCGAGAGTTCTCGGACATGAAGATGATTTTGGTCAATGATTCCTAATTTCAACATTCCGCCCATGCTGTATGGGTATGTAATAATCCTCTGACTTTGCCAATCGCACTTGAAGAACTCACTGTTTCGCGTTTGAAGCACTCTCTGTATCGAGATGAGCGTGGCTTTGTAGCGTTTGCTGATGACCTCTCCAGGTCGATTGGTTCTGAATCCCTACAGCAGCAAATTTTCGATACTGCGTTTCTAATGATCAAACCCGAGGCCGTTGTTACCCGGCAAATTGAGAAGATCATCAATTTGGTTGTAGAGCGCGGCTACTATGTGAATCACGCTGTGATCGTGAGAGTAAGTCCAGATCAGGTCAGGGCGTTATGGCGATACCAGATCAATACTGCTACGCCGGAACGGGCGGAACTGATGCCTCAGGTATTGGGTGCTACGGACAGTCTCCTGGTCGGGCTAAAAAAGAACTTTGACATCGAGTTACCCGCCGCAGTAGACCTTTCAATTTCAAAAGGCCCTGCGGACCCTAGTAAACGTTTAGGTGAGCATACTAGAGATAGACTGAAAGGCATTAAAAGCAAGCTTGTAACGTACATTCATTTTCCCGAAGAACCGATCGATGTTATTCGAGAGTTAGGTGTGTTAGTAGGTGTACCTCAAGCAACAGATATCCTGCTTATAAGTTCGCCTTTGGAAGCTGATCGACTGAATGAACTGATCGAAAGTTTGTACGAGAGATGGCCGGCAACTGATTTGCAACTCAATTCCGCAAGGTATGGAGTTATCAGTACGATTTCACGGGCTGAAAGTGGGACCAGTCAAAATTTGGTGGATGAATTACTAGTCACCGACCAGCCTGATCCGCTCCTTTGGAGTCGAGTGAGAAATTTCTGGCAAGAACACGAGATGCCAGTCGACTGGAACTACCTCTGCGTTGGAGCAACCCTGGTACAGATGGACCGACCAGGCGTTGAGAAACAGCTCGCTTCGGTCGATCCAAACGATTGGTATCAACGCCTACGAGAATCAAGATCAGGAGTAACACCTAGTGCTGGCTGAACGTACAGAGTCCGACAACCGGCCGTTTGAGCTACGCGAGCATGGCGAACCGGGACGATTTATAACGATTGAAGGCCTCGACGGTTGTGGCAAGTCAACATTGGTGCGAAAGCTGGCGGGTGAACTTGGCAAGCGTAATTACGAAGTTGTCAAAATCAGAATTCCGTCAGATCGAATGCGTAAATCCTGGATGTTCCAGTTGTTCCATCGTCAGAACAGGCGAACTGAAGTAGATCCACTCGCCTTTGAAGTCGCTTATATGGCAGATCGTATCCACATGAGCGAGAACATCGTTCTTCCAGCATTGCGAGCTGGGACAATTGTTATCTCCGATCGTTATCTACTCTCATCGATTGGCTCCTTGTTGATTCGAGCACCTGAACTGGGCGATGTGGTGATGAACGCTGTGCAAAATAGTGCCTGGTTCCGTGATCTTGCCAAAGGGCTGATCAAACCCGATGCGGCGTTTTACCTTCGAGCTGACTCTGAAGTGGCAGTTGAACGAATCATGAAACGACGACACGAACGGGCATTCGATATCGAACCCAATTCTTATCAGCAGCTCGTTGACGAAGGTGTGTCTCTCGCAGAATCCAACGGCATGCATGTTGTCGACACATCTCACACCTCGGTGGCCGAGACACTCGGAACGCTCGAAGGCACCCTGTCCAACGTTATGAAGTGGTAGCCACAAGCTCACATTGAGTCGAAATGAGTGTCAGCTTCGATTTTCTCCCGTTTGGTGAGCTCGGCCAACAAACGTTTCGTAGCGCAATCATCAAGAACGGGAACGTCAGCCTGGAGAGGCTCCGACACCCTGGAGTTGCGTCTGAACCAAGTTTGCTCGTAACCCCTCTCATTGCTGGCGTGTGCCGTTCCGACTATAAGGAGCTTCAGGGCGTTCGTGCGATACGGTCTGACTTTGGGCACGAATTTTTCGGCATTCTCGAAGAGGTTTCTCCTGGACTAAACCTAAAACCTGGCGAGTTGGTTGGTTTCAACCCGCACCCAGCGATATCCAGGTCTAGTGGGTTTGGTGATCTAGTTTTTGCCACCGGGAATGATGAACAACTCCGGCAAGCGTTTATACCTCTGTCTGTGTCAGGAAATCATGAACAGTTTGTGTTTCTTGACCCTCTTGCGTGCGTGCTGCACGCAGTCCAACGACTCCCAAAGCTGCGATCGCAGTCTCGAGCACTTGTCTTAGGTGCCGGGATTTCGGGAATTCTGTTCGCATTTCTTCTTAACGAACGAGGATTTCGCGTTAGCTTGACCAATCGATCTGAAGCGCGACTTAGCTTCGCAGAAGTTCTGGGATTTTCTTCACCGACTCAGTTCACCTTGTTTGACGACATAGAACATGACGCTTTCGACGTTGTTGTGATTGCAACTGCGTTTTCAGGTATGGAGCAACTATTGCTTGCTAAACGCACTGTGTCTCAAGATGGATGCGTTCTCATATTCGGTGGTACCGATCCGACCCAACCAGCGTTCTTTCCTTCAGGATCGAACCATGTAGACGCTGTTCGTAGGCAGCAACAACGCGTTGTCACCAACTCTGGTGGTAAATCCGTCGCTTGGATTGGTACTCACGGGGCAGAAGTCGACGATTACTTCCTCTCTGCGTCACTGATTGAGAAGGGCAGTGGTGGTCTGGACAATCTGTTGACCCACTTGATTGCTGACAGAGTGGCTCTCAGCGCTTTACCCGGATTTTTCAATCGGACTGGGGCCCCTGAATCTTTTGGAAAGATGCTCGTGCTACCGGATTAGCTATCCTGCCTGCCTGAACCACTTGTTCTTAACAAGGTCCAGGTACACAGTTGTCTGTTGCCCGTTGGATAGTCTTAGCCTGTAATAAAGACGAGCAATTTCATCTTCTGATCCACGCCACCACTCATCATTTATTTTCCACAGATCCAGCACGCTGGAGACATCTATCCATCTACCGTCAGATACCAGGTAGTTATTGCCTGTATGCCCTGATATGAGTAAACTAGAGTTTACTGAAATATGTGTCTCATTCTGTGATGATGGCACCCTAATTGATGTTGGCGATCCCTGATTATCAACACGTACTTCGATGTTTCTAGGGGCGTTTAGAGGTTTGATCCCGTTGCGGTTTTTGCCAGTGGTTTTTTCTTTTGTTCTCTTCTGGGGCACCGCTATCCGCCCGGTCCACTCATTTGCACAAGAGCAAACCTTCTCTCCGGGATCCTTGACCAGGGCTCCAGCTCTCTGACCTGATAAACCGGAGGGGCTGTCTTTAGACGACTACGGAGTTGACTGATCGTTTCTCTAAGATCGTCGTCACGTTTAACCTCAAGCCACATAGACTCTTGCCTGCCCGCCTCTCCGGTAATGCCGGACAGGGTGATGCGCATATCTTCGAGCGGCCCGGGTATTTCAGCAAGATCGAGTTTCGACTTGATAGCGAATAAGGCCTTGTTTTTGTTCCCTACGGGATCCTTGAACCCAATGCGCATTGTCCAGGGAGCCTTCTGGAACACTTGTGACTGTAAATTGGCGTGCCGTGCAAACCGGTTGGATAGTTGAGGTCTGCCGTAAGCTCGATCAAGCAAGCTTTCCACTGCAGGAAGTATTGTCGCCATGCTCACAGTTGGATCCGGGAAGTCCAGGTGCTCAGAAACACCAAGTGCACTACGTTTGGGGATCAAGGGGCGGTGATCAATACCGTTGGCGAGTTCCCACGCCGTTCCTCCATTTAGACCAAACTGCGCCTCCATTGGGCCGCGTGGAATGTCCGCTATGTGCCCCATCGTCTTTAGCCCAAACGAATGGAGCCGTTTAACGAGTTCGTGAGGCATAGGCAAAGCATCAACAGGGAACTTGTCAAGGAACTTGCCTGGTTCACCCGTCACCTTGCGTCCACTGTTGGCTCTGCTCAGTAGTGACGCAGCGTAGGCAAGCCACTTGTTCTCGCCAACGCCAATACGGAGATCGAAGCTATCCACTGTGCTCGCAAGAAGCCGAACGACATTGGCATCGTCACCGTAGAGCCCTTCAAGACCCCAAATGCCGACGTAAGCCAGCCCTGGAGTGGCAACCTCTATATCCGGGACCAACCGTTCGAGGTTCTCGACGATATCGTCGAAAACCATCCCATAGAGCGGTATATCTGCCTCAACAATCTGCACACCACGATGCCTGGCAGTTGCTTCGGCAAGAGGCATTCCCGGTGAAACATCGGTTAGATCTGGGGATGCCGCAATAACTACACGAGCAGAAAGTGCGTCACTACCTGTCTCTCGAATTTCCTGGTCTTCGATAAGGTCCAGGGCTTTGCCGGCGACGATCAACGATTGATCACCCAGTTCAGGTTTACGAGCCACCTCTAACTGCCACGGGAAGTGTGGTATTCGAAGGCAAGCGACCGTTTTGACTGTTGTTACAGGTTTACCGAATCTGCGTGAGCGAGACACACGGGGAGGGCGGTTACTCGCGTGCGCTGTCTCTGGGGTAGCGATGTTGGTTGTTTCTTGAGTACTGACCATTCGTTGTGTTTAGTAATTCGGCAGATTTTCGACGCGTTTAGTGATGGAGCTGTTCGGGATCTAAGCGACCCAGGTGAAGGTCAATCAACGCAATGCGCTGTAGGTGAGGCGGTTTTGCTGCCAGTGCACCCATCGAAGTTCTTGCGAGCATGTAAATTCCGAAGAAAACCTCGATCGGAATGCAATAATAGAACAAATGTTCTATATGTCAAATGGTGCTGGCAAAGCTGTAAATCGAGATGCGATTTAAACGAAAAATCCGAGCGTGACAGCCCGGATTTTGAACAGCGCGTCGTGTTGGTTACTTAACGCTTGTTGCGCATTAGAAGAGCTGCAAGGGCAGATGCCGCAACAGCTCCAACGAGAACAGTTTTCTTTGCCATGGGCGCCCTCCCGTTTGTGGAACAACTCTCGAAAATCGTTAGATCGAAAACACGGTGCTTTAACTGTTAGACGAGTCTGGTCGCAGACCGGTTTCTGCTCATTACCAATTGTCACTATCGAACATGTAAAAAGTCGTTAATGGGCTGTGAAAAAACTGTTAATCAACGACGTGCAGAAGAGCAAAAAGAAAGCCCGACTTGATAACAAGCCGGGCTGTTCAACAGAAATCTGAGTATTCGAATTAGAGTCCCGGTTTGATCACCATGTTGAGAACGACCAGGAACAGAAGAAGAAGGTCGATCCTGGAGATCAGTTCCAGGCGCTTGATTGCTGACTTACCTTCATCAGAATCAAGTCCATGTTCAGTGACTGCTGCATGGGCCTTTTTAAGCGAAGGTGAGATCAGGGCTGCGCCACCAATGAACGTGAGTGCGAATCCAACAAGACCGAGCTGAACGAACAACTCATCGAATCCCCAACCAGCTTCTTCTACAAGCCATGCACCAGCGGCCAGAACAATTAGTGACAGTGGCATGAATACTCGCATGCCGACCCATTCACCAAGTCCAAGAAACCAGAGTGCCTGCTCCTGATTACCGGATTTGCCAACCCGCCAAGAGAAAACGTTAAGAATGAAATTACCACCCACCCAGAACACAGCACCAACGATATGAATAGCGATCAAAATTTCAGCGAGTGTCAAAGTTAGCCCCCAGAGCCGTGCTAGAAATGTTTCAACTGCGAAACGCGGCGAATCATATTCAGGTTGTGAACGTGAATTCAATACGTAATCCCGAAAAATCGTTCAACCAAATGGGAAACATCGATGAGTAGCAATTAACAAGCATCTGTACTGGATTACATCGAGACTTAGCCGAGGTAGTCTGGATAACCTCGAAATTTACCGGGCAAAAAGAATCTAAGAATCGTTCCTGATGAGAAGAACCAACTTACTGGCACCGACCTTGCGGCAAGCACCTGCTGATGCAGAAACGATCAGCCATCAATTGCTGACTCGAGCAGGCTTTATCCAGCAAATCGCAGCTGGAATATTCAGCTTGATGCCATTGGGTAACCGCTCGATTACGAAAATCAGGAACATCATTCGTGAAGAGATGGATCGCGCAGGAGGGCAGGAAATCAACATGCCTGTCGTACAACCACGTGATCTATGGGTAGAGTCGGGCAGGGCGGAAACGTTCACGCCACCACTGGCAACGTTCGAGGATCGCCGAGAGCGAGACATGGTCATTGCTCCGACTCACGAGGAAACTGCGACGGCGATGGCAAGGTCAGGTGTGACCAGTTATCGAGACCTGCCGTTCACGATCTACCAGATTCAAACAAAGTTCCGCGATGAGACCCGGCCTCGTGGCGGTCTTCTCCGTGTGCGCGAATTCGAAATGAAAGATGCGTACTCATTCGACGCAGATGAAGCTGGTCTGGATAAGAGCTTCAATGCAATGGTCGAGGCTTACCAGCGAATCTTTAAGCGATGTGGACTCGACGTCGTGATGGTCGAAGCCGACTCAGGTGGTATCGGTGGTAAGGATTCGAACGAATTCGTCTTACTTACTGACAGCGGTGAAGACACGATCCTGATGTCGACCGAGAGCGATTACGCAGCCAACGTCGAAAAAGCCAACTTCACAAAGAAGGAGTTCCCCAAAGGCGAACTTGGTGAAGTTGAAGAGTTTGCAACGCCAGGAATCAAAACCATCGAGGAGCTTGCGAAGTCTGAAGGTGTGTCGGCTTCAAAAACTGCCAAAGCCGTGTTCTACACAGTCGATGGCGAGTTGATTATCGTCACCATACGAGGTGACTACGAAGTCAACGAAACCAAGCTAAGGAACCTGCTTGGCGGTGCAGAACCACGACTTTCGACACCAGAAGAAGTTAAAGCAGCAGGACTGGTTGCAGGTTCTGCTTCCGCTGTTGGACTGGACAACTTCAAGAGCGTCGTTGATGACTCAATCACTATGGGTTCAAACTATCTAGCCGGTGCGAACAAAGAGGGTTTCCACCTTCGCAATGTAAACATCGAGCGGGATTTCAAAGCTGACATTCTTGGTGATATTGCTGAAGCCAAAGCCGGTTATCCATCGCCTGACGGTAAAGGCAAATTGGTAGCTCGTCGTGGAATTGAAGTTGGGCACGTTTTCAAGCTTGGGACGGTTTACTCGTCATCTATGGGGGCTGACTACACGGACGAAGATGGATCGCAGCAAGAAATCTTGATGGGGTGTTACGGCATTGGCGTCGGACGTCTTCTTGCTGCAGCAGTCGAAGCCAATAATGATGAAAACGGAATGGTGCTGCCGCAGGCAATAGCGCCATACGACGTTTATCTTGCCGGTCTAAACCTAGATGACAACGATATTGCGGCGAAGGCTGAACAGACCTACCAGGAACTTCTAGATGCTGGGTATGAGGTTCTGTTTGATGACCGAGACGTTCCTCCCGGTGTGAAGTTCAAGGATGCCGATCTCATGGGCATCCCGGTTCGCGTGGTGCTGAGTGCAAGAAGCATTGACAACGGCGGAGCTGAAATTAAGGATCGTCGGTTCAAGGACTCTGAGATAGTTCCAGCCGACTCTGTGGTTGATTCGATCAAGAGCATCCTCGGCTAGATAAGGCGCTTCAGCCGATCAAGCACTACGTGAAAATCATCGAAGTGCGAGTGCTCGATTCCTTCGCGTTTGCAGAACTCGGTTAGTCCGTCCGTACTGAAGAGGTGATCGGCTTTCGGAGCCACGCATCTGTCCGACGAACCGTTCCCAGCAAAAATTACTGTGTATCCTTGTGAACGGTAAAAGTCAGCTCGTGCGCATTTGCACATCGGTGTGAAATCACAGTCTTCAACACCCTCAGGCATCGCGTGTACTCCGCGTCCAGCAGCATCGTATTTCACGATTGGGCGTGATCGTTTCAGTCGTTCAAGTCCGTGCTTCTCGAGAACAGGATCAATGTAAAAGTGCATGCCACTGGACACGACTTCGAATTTAATTTCGCGGGACTCGCAAAAATCGATGAGTTCCTCGAATCCAGCCCGAAATTTGGCAAAACCAACTGCGAACTTCGATGCTTCAGCTTCTCGTTCTTTGCGTAGGTGTTGGACTTCCACACCTGCCAACACGCGGAGTGAAATCCGCCCGGCACTGAATTCGCGCTCAGTTTCTTGCCACCCGTCATCAGCGAATGTGGTGACAATCTTGTCTCCGATGTCATCGGTCGTGATAGTTCCATCGAAGTCGACGAGCAGGGCGTATTTGTTTCGAACTGAGTCAGATGTCAAATTTTGTTATCTAAAAAGTGAGGTAAAAGGAGGTGGTTCGTGGTAACATTACATAAGTCAGGGCTCATCTGAATCAAGAGCTTGACACTTGAAAGTGGGC
>Ga0181587_10001704_pt1 | contig 18350 bp, 14 predicted proteins | sample 071ome_27_FD_132463 | JGI IMG/M metagenome (GOLD analysis project Ga0181587, IMG submission 132463) | Coastal salt marsh microbial communities from the Groves Creek Marsh, Skidaway Island, Georgia - 071409AT metaG (megahit assembly) | ecosystem: Environmental > Aquatic > Marine > Intertidal...
ACTGCCCTGCAGCCTGGTAACGCCCACCAGCGACTGGTGTCGGCGCCAGGCGGCGTGTGACTTTTGGGGGGCACCCAACTGTGCATAGAGACCGGCCAGCCAGGCAGTCCGCTGCCTGCCAACGGCTGGATGCAGCAGATGCACGGTGCGGGAGGCGACATTGTTGCCACTGGCGTAAGAGGCAAAGCGGCGCAGGAAGGCCACCCAGGCGAACATGAGCTTGAATCGAATGGCCGTGATTATTCCCATCAGGTTATATTTTCCAAAAAGTCACCAGTCACCAAAATCAGGGTAATTGGCAGAACATAGCTGCCAATATACCCCATCGCACACAAGTAAAAATCTTTCTCGAATTTCGTCGCTTGAAGGGGAACCCCTGGAGACTGGAGACTGGTGACTGGCGACTACTTACGAATCTTGTAGACCTGGTAGCCCATCAGTCCCTGCCGGTACAGCTTGGTGTAATTGCTGTTGACGAGGTCCCAGTACTTGCCGACCTTCGCCTTGTCCGAACCCGCAGGCGCATCGAGCAGTTCGTCATTGAAATATTCCGTATACCTGTAGAGCGGCTCGTACACCTGCGGCCCGATGTCCCTGTGCTCGACTATGCTGAGCCCGGCGTTGGTAATGTGGTCATCCAGTTCGGTCTTTGCTGAAAAATGATTGCCTGACTTGAAGGCGATCTTTGCCGTGTTCTCGCAGCTGATGTCGGCATAGGCGAAAGTCGCACCCGGCTTCAGGACACGGTACACCTCATCGAAGAACTTCTGCTTCTCATCATAGTGAAAGGATGATTCGACGCAGTACATGAAATCCACGGCATCATCGGCGAAGGTATCCATGTGCATCGAATTGCCCTGGATGGTTTCGAGCCTGTCATCGACACTGTGATCCCTTGCATACTGTCGGGTCAGGTCGAGGTGCTCCTGCAAGAGGTCGTAGCAGGTGAGCTTAACCGGGTATTTCCTGAGCAGGCGCATGGCATAACCGCCGATACCACAACCCACTTCGACGCCATGGTCATTCTCACCCAGGGGTGCAAGCAGTGAGCAGATGAGGTCGAAGAAGGCCATCTGGGCCTGGAACAGGTTGTTGCAGGATTCCGGCCAGTAGCCGAAGTTGATGGCATGGCTGAGCTCGCCATCATCGGCGCGGGACAGGTCGGCCAGGTAGGCGCGTATCCAACGATAGAAATTATCGATCTGGGCGGAATCTTCCGGTTTCGCTTGCAATGCCTGGTCCTGCTGTCATACCTGTTTGCTGAAATTGCCGGCCAGTATAGTCCGCCTGCCCCTGCCGAACAGCGTGATGGTTAACAGGTTGGACGATTACTGACGGATCAGCCTTGCCAGGCCGTCAATGTACTTTCGATTTGTATTCACCGGCAGTGTAGCGCTGGGACATTTCCTCGAGATCGTAGATCTTGCCAATCTTCGAAATCTGGCCTGCCGTACCGAAGGCTTGCAGCCTGGCCACAACGATTTCCTGCATCGCCTTGATTGTCGGCGTGAGGAATTTGCGCGGGTCGAACTCGGACTTGTTTTCCGCCAGGAAACGCCTCACGGCGCCAGTGGAGGCCAGGCGAAGGTCGGTATCGATATTGACCTTGCGCACGCCGTTGCGGATGCCTTCCTGGATTTCCTCGACGGGGACGCCATAGGTCTCCGGAATTTCACCGCCGAATTCGTTGATCACCTTGAGCCACTCCTGCGGCACGGAGGATGAGCCGTGCATGACCAGGTGTGTATTGGGGATGCGCTGGTGGATTTCCTTGATGCGCTGGATCGCCAGGATATCGCCTGTGGGTGGACGACTGAACTTGTAGGCACCGTGACTGGTGCCAACCGCGATAGCCAGGGCATCCACCTGCGTGGCATCGACGAACTGCGCCGCTTCTTCCGGATCCGTCAAAAGCTGCTCCATGGTCAGGCCGCCTTCGGCACCGTGACCATCTTCCTCGCCGGCCATGCCGGTTTCCAGGGAACCGAGACAACCCAGTTCGCCTTCAACGGACACGCCACAGGCGTGAGCCATGAAGACAGCCTGCTGGGTTACCTTCACATTGTATTCGAAATCCATCGGTGTCTTGCCGTCTTCCCCGAGGGAGCCGTCCATCATGACAGAGGAGAAGCCCAGCTGGATGGAACGCTGGCACACCGCCGGCGACACACCATGGTCCTGGTGCATGACGATGGGGATGTGCGGAAACTCCTCGATGGCGCCCTCGATCAAATGCTTGAGGAAATTCGAGCCGGCATATTTTCGCGCACCGGCCGAGGCCTGCAGGATAACCGGGCTGTTCACCTCGTCTGCGCCCATCATGATGGCACGAACCTGCTCCAGGTTGTTGACGTTGAATGCGGGAACCCCGTAGCTGTTTTCTGCGGCGTGGTCCAGAAGTTGTCTCAGGCTCATCAATGCCATGTCACTTACCTTTTCTCTTTAACAGGTTTGTTTACGTTCATCCAAGCGTCGGATGCGGCCTGCCGGCCTTATCCGACCTACATTCTATTCAGTTCTGTCCGCGTTCTTCGAGAATCGCCACCGCAGGCAGCGTCTTGCCCTCGACGAATTCCAGGAATGCACCGCCACCCGTGGATATATAGGATATCGCGCTGCTGATATCGTACTTGTCGATGGCGGTGATGGTTTCACCGCCGCCGGCGATGGAAAACCCCCCGTTGTCGGCAATCGCCTGCGCCAGGGTTTTCGTGCCCTGCTCAAAATTGGAAAATTCGAATACACCGACAGGGCCATTCCAGAGAATGGTCTTCACCCCGGCGATGATCCCGGCAAAGTGCTTACTGGTTTCGGGGCCGACATCGAGAATCATATCATCCTCACCGACTACGTCGACCGCCTTCAGGGTGGCAGGAGCCGTGTCGGAAAATTCCGTGGCGACAACCACGTCGACCGGCAACGGAATGTCCGCCTTGGCCATCAACGCCTTCGCCATCGGGATCATATCCTGCTCAACCAGCGACTTGCCGATGGGCTTGCCGGCTGCGGCCAGGAAAGTGTTGGCAATGCCGCCGCCGACGATGAGCCGGTCGACCTTGTCCGCCAGGGCTTCCAGCACCTGCAGCTTGCTGGATACCTTGGCGCCGCCCACGACAGCGAGCATTGGCCGCTCCGGGTTGCTGAGCGCCTTGTCCAGGGCATCGAGCTCCGCCTTGAGCAGCGGGCCTGCGCAGGCTTTGGGAGCAAACTTGGCCACACCATGAGTACTGGCCTGGGCGCGATGGGCCGTACCGAAGGCGTCCATCACGAAGATATCGCACAGTCCGGCATAGTATTTTGCCAGGTCGTCGGCATTTTTCGTTTCACCCACATTCGTACGCACGTTTTCCAGCAACACGCAGGATCCCGAAGCCAGGCGGCGTGAATCATCGGCGGAAAAATCCGGTTTCATGATCGCCACTTCGGTACCCAGCAGTTCGCCGAGACGGGCCGCAACAGGAGCCATGGAAAACTCGGCCTGCTCACTGATGGGCACACCTTCCTCGGGCCGGCCAAGATGGGACATCAGGATGACTTTGGCACCGGCATCCATGGCCAGGCGAATGGTAGGAAGCGCAGCAAGGATGCGGGCATCGTTGATTACCTTGCCTGACTTGACCGGAACATTGAGGTCTTCCCGGATTAATACGCGCTGGTCTTTCAGGGGGTAATCATGAATACTGCGAATTGCCATGGCGACTGCTTTACCGATGAAAATTGGGGGTTGATAGTGTTGTTTTCGAAGGGTCAAATCATACCCGATTGCGTGGCTTTTTGCTTCCCTGAATGCCCCGGGGAAGGGACCATCCTGCCGTGAAAACCCTCGTTCATATCGGCCAGCACAAAACCGGCACCACCTCTATCCAGCATTACCTGCGTGAACACCGCGACACGCTGATGGAGGCCGGCCTGTACGTCCCCGACTCCCTGCTGGGGTTCGATAATCCATCCCACTTCCTGCTCAACGTCTATGCACTGGACGAGGATCGCGACTCCACCGCCAAGACCCGCCTGCGGGAATTTCTCGATGCGGATTTCTTCGCCACACTGGACCGGCGCCTGGCCGCCGCCGTCGCCGAGCATTACCAGAAGGCCATGGACGCCGGCTGCGAGGAAATTTTGTGGACCAACGAGGGCCTGTACCTGCTCGATTCCGAGGCGGAGTACCAGCGCCTGAAGCAGTTGTTCGCCCTCTACAGCGACCAGGTGGGCTGCATCTGCTGTTTTCGCGAGCGCGAGTCCTACCGGCAATCCTATACCCGGCAACTCGAATCCCTGGAACTGCCCCTCAGTGACGACCCGCGCTCGTACCGCTATCTCGAACCGGATTCGTGGCTGTTCGATTACGACAGGAAAAAGACGCTGCTGGCCACCGTGTTCGATGAGGTGATTATCCTCGATTACGACGCGGGAGACATGGTGAAGGTATTCATGACGGCGCTGGGCTACCCGGCCGAAGGCGACACGGCCTCCCTGCGCCTGAATACGTCAGAATAGAACCCGGACCTGGATATCAGATCGACAAAGGCCGCAGACCCGTTTGACGACATTAACCAATCTTTTGTCGGAAAACGGGTCTGCGGCCTTTGTCGATCAGCTGAATTCAGAATAGGCTGGCTATCTGCTGCTTGATATTAGCGGCGGTGAAACCGAAATGCTCCATCACCACCTTGCCCGGTGCGGATTCCCCGAACGTGGTCATGCCGATGACCTTGCCGTCCAGTCCAACGTACTTGAACCAGTAATCCGCCTGGGCCGCTTCCACGGCAACGCGCTTGCGCACGGCTGAAGGCAATACGGATTCACGGTAGTCGGCATCCTGGGCATCGAAGACATCCGTTGACGGCATGGAGACCAGGCGCACGGCCTTGCCTTCCCCTTGCAGGGCCCTCACGGCTTCCAGGGAAACCGAGACTTCCGATCCGGTGGCGATCACGATGACCTCGGGTTCGCCAGCACAGTCGGCCAGCACGTAGGCGCCACGGGCAATGTTCTGCACCTGGTCCTCTGTCCGTGCCAGATGGGGCACACCCTGACGGGTCAGAACCAGCGATGTCGGACCATTCGCCCGCATCAGGGCGGCCTTCCAGGACACCGCGGTCTCCACGGTATCTGCCGGGCGCCAGACGGACATGTTCGGCGTCACGCGCAAGGCGCAGGTCTGTTCCACGGCCTGGTGGGTCGGACCGTCCTCGCCCTGGCCGATGGAATCATGGGTAAAGACGAAAATGCTGTGCTGCTTCATCAGTGCGGCCATGCGCACGGCGTTGCGCGCATACTCCATGAAGATCAGGAAGGTGCCGCAGTATGGAATGAATCCACCATGCAGGGCGATGCCGTTGTTGATCGCCGCCATGCCGAATTCACGCACCCCGTAATAAATATAGTTGCCCTTGGGATCCTCGCTGATGGGCAAGCTGCCGTCCCAGGCGGTAAGGTTGGAACCGGTGAGGTCGGCGGAGCCGCCGATCAGCTCCGGCAATACCTTGCCGAAGGCGGCGATGCATTTCTGCGATGCCTGCCGGGTAGCCATATCGGCCGCGGCTTCATTGCACTCGGCAATGTACTGGTCGGCAATATGGGCGAAATCGTTGAACAGCTCTCCACGGTAGCGTCGTATCAGCTCCATGGCATGAACCGGGTATTCCTCTTCATAGCGGACGAACAGTTCTTTCCAGCGTGTCTCGGCGGCAAAGCCCTTGTCGCGGAATTCCCAGGTCTGGTACACCGCCTCTGGGATCTCGAAGGGTGGGTGATTCCAGCCGAGCGCCTCGCGTGTGGCCTGCACTTCATCCTCGCCCAGCGGGGCGCCGTGGGTGGCGGCGGTGCCTGCCTTGTTCGGCGAACCGAAACCGATGGTGGTCTTGCAGCTGATGAGGGTCGGCTGCGTGGTGTTGGCGCGGGCCGCCTCGATGGCGGCAATGATGGAATCCGGGTCGTGGCCGTCGGCATCCAGAGTCTGCCAGCCATAGGCTTCGAAACGTTTCGGCGTGTCGTCGGCAAACCACTCGGCGACCTCGCCATCAATGGAAATGCCGTTGTCGTCGTAGAACACGATGAGCTTGCCCAGGCCAAGGGTTCCGGCCAGGGAGCAGACTTCGTGGGATACACCTTCCATGAGGCAGCCGTCGCCAGCGAAGACATACGTGTAATGGTCTATTACATTGAATTCACCGCGGTTGAATTGCGCCGCCAGAGTGCGCTCGGCGATGGCCATGCCCACGGCATTGGCCAGGCCCTGCCCCAGGGGGCCCGTCGTGGTTTCCACGCCGGGTGTATAGCCAAATTCCGGGTGGCCCGGCGTTTTTGAATGCAGCTGGCGGAAGTTCTGCAGTTCCTCGATCGGCAGGTCATAGCCGGTCAGGTGCAGCAGGGAATAGATGAGCATCGAGCCGTGGCCGTTCGAGAGTACGAAACGGTCGCGGTTGATCCAGTTCGGGTTTGTCGGATTGTGCTGCAGGTAGTCATGCCAGAGCACCTCGGCAATATCCGCCATACCCATTGGCGCACCCGGGTGCCCGGACTTGGCCTTCTGGACGGCGTCCATGCTCAGCGCCCTGATGGCGTTCGCGCATTCTTTCCTGCTGGCTGGCCTTGCTGATGGTTGATCGATACCGGAAGTGCTGGATGTTTCAGCCGGCATTCTGCTTCTCCTGGATACTGATAAAAATGAGGGGCCTTGCGCCCCGGATTCACAGGGAGCCCCCTGGAAACCCGGATTACCGATTATTTTTTTGTTATTCCCCCCGAAAGGGCTGGCTATTGTCTCCCAGGCGGCCTGATTTTGCCACTCGTAGCGGTCGAAAATTGGCGTTTCAATCCACGATTAATCCCCCCAAATTAAGCACTTTCAGGAATTTGCGAAAACCCGGATAGGGTGATACATTCGTTGCCCTGCAATTCCTGTCTGATGATAAAAAATACAAGTATTTCAAGACATCCCAGGTCAGCAATACAACCAGCCCCTCGAGGAATAGCGCGCCGGGAGATTTATCTCCAGGCAACAACAGCGGGCTGGGCGTGGGGTAGCTTTTGATGCATTTACTTAGGGGAACATTCCCGGGGGAAGAATATCAGTACAGGGTATAACCCTGGCCCGGTAAAACCGGGCTTTATATTGAAATGACTATTGTGACTATTAATAGTTACCGCAGAGACTAATTAGTAGAACTTAGTAGAGACCAAGGCAAAGGCATGCCCCAGTGGTTACCGGCACCGCCATTTGCATAAACCTTAAAAGGAAAACAGTATGACTGAAGCAGTATTGTTTACATCGGAATCCGTATCTGAAGGCCATCCCGATAAAATCGCCGACGCGGTATCAGATGCCATTCTCGATGCATTGCTGGCACAGGATCCCAAATCACGTGTTGCCGTCGAAACCATGATCAAGACAGGTATGGTGGTTGTCGCCGGCGAGGTGACCACGGCCGCCAATATCAATTACGAAAAGATCATCCGCAAGACCGTTTGCGACATCGGCTACGACGAGTCACGCAAATACTTCGACGGCAATACCTGCGCCGTCCTCAACGCGGTCGGCGAACAGTCCCGTGACATCGGCCAGGGCGTGGATTCCTCCAAGTCCAAGGAACAGGGCGCCGGTGACCAGGGCCTGATGTTCGGTTACGCCTGTAACGAAACTGACGTACTGATGCCCGCCCCGATCTGCTATGCCCACCGCCTGGTGCAGCAGCAGGCCAAGATGCGCAAGAACGGCAAGCTGCCCTGGTTGCTGCCGGACGCCAAGAGCCAGCTGACCTTCCGCTATGTCGACGGCAAGCCGCACTCAATCGACGCCGTAGTCCTGTCCTCCCAGCACTTCCCGGAAGTGAAGAACAAGGACCTCAAGGAAGGCATCATGGAGGAGATCATCCTCAAGGTGCTGCCGAAGAAATGGATCGACAAGAAGACCAAGTTCCACATCAATCCCACCGGCCGTTTCGTGGTCGGCGGACCGTTCGGTGACTGCGGCCTGACCGGACGCAAGATCATCGTCGACACATACGGCGGCTACGCCCGCCACGGCGGCGGCGCTTTCTCCGGCAAGGACCCGTCCAAGGTCGACCGTTCCGCTGCCTATCTGGCCCGCTACATCGCCAAGAACATCGTGGCCGCCGGTATCGCCACCAAGTGTGAAGTGCAGCTGTCCTACGCCATTGGCGTGGCCGAGCCGACCTCCATCCTGGTCGACACCTTCGGCACCGGCAAAATCGATGACGGCAAGATCACCAAGCTGGTACGCAAGCACTTCGACTGCAAGCCCGCCGGCCTGATCAAGATGCTCGACCTGTTGCGGCCGATCTACCTGCCGACCTCCTCCTACGGCCACTTCGGTCGCAAGGAATTCTCCTGGGAGAAGACCGACAAGGCTGCTGCACTCAAGGCTGACGCCAAGATCAAGTAAAAGCAGGTCTCGGAAATATAGTTGATTGGCTGGCGCAGCCAGCCGTGGGTCAGACCCCGATTGACACTGAACCCCAAGGGTTCAATCAATATCAAGATCGGGCTCTGACCCCGTTTTTTAAAGGACAAAAGAATGGCTAAAACCAAAAAAGATTACAAAGTCGCGGACATCGGCCTGGCGGATTTCGGCCGTAAGGAAATCACCCTCGCGGAAGCCGAAATGCCGGCCCTGATGTACCTGCGTAACAAGTACGGCACCAGCAAGCCGCTCAAGGGCGCGCGGATCATGGGCTGTATCCACATGACCATCCAGACTGCAGTACTGATGGAAACCCTGATCGAACTGGGTGCCGAGCTGCGCTGGTCCTCATGCAACATTTTCTCCACCCAGGACCACGCGGCCGCCGCCATGGCCGCACGCGGTGTTCCGACCTTCGCCTGGAAGGGTGAAACCGAGGAAGAATACGAATGGTGTATCGAGCAGACCATCCTGAAGGACGGCAAGCCCTGGAACGCCAACATGATTCTCGATGACGGCGGCGACCTGACCCAGGTCGTACACCAGAAATACCCGCAGATGCTGGACAAGATCCACGGCGTCACCGAGGAAACCACCACCGGTGTGCACAGGCTGTATGAAATGATGGCTGAAGGTACACTGAAAATTCCGGCAGTCAACGTCAACGACTCCGTCACCAAGTCCAAGAACGACAACAAGTACGGTTGCCGCCACTCGCTGAACGACGGCATCAAGCGCGGTACCGACATGCTGCTGTCCGGCAAGAAGGCGCTGGTCATCGGTTATGGCGACGTGGGCAAGGGTTCAGCCCAGTCCCTGAGCCAGGAAGGCATGATCGTGAAGGTTTCCGAAATCGACCCGATCTGCGCCATGCAGGCCTGCATGGACGGCTACGAAGTCGTGTCCCCGTACAAGAACGGCAAGAACACCGGTCAGGTCAAGGACATCAACAAGGCCCTGCTGGAAAATACCGACCTGCTGGTGACCACCACCGGCAATTTCAATGTCTGCGACAGCGCCATGCTGCAGTCCATCAAGTCCGGTGCCGTGGTCTGTAACATCGGTCACTTCGACAACGAGATCGACACTGCCTACATGCGCAAGACCTGGAAGTGGGAAGAGATCAAGCCGCAGGTGCACAAGATCAGGCGCGGCAAGAACAAGGACGGCAGCGAGGATTACCTGGTCCTGCTGTCCGAAGGCCGCCTGATCAACCTGGGCAACGCCACCGGTCACCCGTCACGCATCATGGACGGCTCCTTCTCCAACCAGGTGCTGGCCCAGATGTACCTGTGGGAACGCAAGTTCGCCGACCTCGACGCCGAGTTCAAGCCCTCAAACATCAGGGTGGAAGTACTGCCGAAGACCCTCGACGAGGAAGTGGCTGCCTGCATGGTGAAAGGTTTTGGCGGCGTGCTCACCAAGCTGACCCCGGAACAGGCAAAGTACATCGGTGTGAAAGTGGGAGGCCCCTACAAGCCTGAGCACTACAAGTACTAAATCCAGTACGGAAAATCAAAAGGGCGCCAATCGGCGCCCTTTTATTATTCCTCGAATAAACTTTCCAGGGAGCCGGTTACTCCCATAGTAACCCCGTGACGTGTTTGCCCATCACGGCGCCATCGAAGACGACCTCTGCTTTCGTACGGGCCATGCCGTAGCACACGTGCAGCGGCAGCAGGTGTTCGGGTCGAGGATGGCATTTCAGAGCGCTGGGCGCCTGATGCCAGTTGGCCAGCCGGCGCATGCGCTCCCCCTCCTCCATCTCACTGCTGCAGGTATCCTGCAGCCAGGACTCGAAGGCGACATTGTCTTCGTCACTGACGAGACCGGGGACAAAAAAGGCGCGCAGGTTGTGAAAGGACATGCCGGAACCCACCACCAGGATGTTTCTTTCCCTGAGGGGCGCCAGCAACTGGCCAAGGGCAATGTGCTGTGCGGCATCCAGGCTGGCCAGTAGTGACAACTGGATGACCGGAACGGATGCTTCCGGGTACATGAGTTTCAGCGGCACGAACATGCCGTGGTCATACCCGCGACCTTCATCCAGCACGCAGGGTACGCCCGCCTGTTCAAGCGCTGCCGCGAGTTCCCTGGCCAGGCCGGGATTGCCGGGCGCCGGATAACGGATTTCGTACGCTTCCGGGGGAAAGCCGCCGTAGTCATAGATCAGTTCCGGAGCAGCGCCCGCAGTGACATGCGGGACTGGCATTTCCCAGTGGGCGCTGATGACCAGGATCGCCTCCGGTGTACCCAGCCGATCCGGAACGGTTTCCAGGAATTCGGTGAGGGCCGTGTGCTCAGGATCATGCAGCAGGGGCATGGGGCCGCCGCCGTGGGGAAGAAACAGAATTCTGGCCGCCATAATGTTTTCCCGGACTAGAGTGACTGGATGAACTCCCGGATGCCGTTGAGCAGCATCTGGATGGCCAGGATCACCAGGATCATGCCCATCAGCCGCTCCAGGGCCCTGGAGCCGCGTTCACCGATCAGGGAAAGCACCTTCGGGGACAGGACCAGCAGCACTGTCGTGGCGAGCCAGGCCAGGATAAGGGCGATGCACCACTCCCAGATGCGTCCGGGCTGGCTGGAGCCGAGAAACAGCAGGATGGCGATGGTGCTCGGCCCTGCTGTCAGCGGTACGGCAATGGGGACAATGAATGGATCCTGCTCATCGTCGCTGTTGTACTGGTGCCGGCCGGGAAAGATCATGCGCATGGAAATGATGAACAGCAGCACGCCGCCGGTGATGTTCAGGGAAGGCTGCGTCAGGCCGAGAAAGGCCATGATGGCGTTGCCGGCAAACAGGAAACCCAACAGGATGCCCAGGGCAATAAGCATTTCACGGGCGATGACCCGGGTTCGCCGCGCCGGTTCGAGCCGCGACAGGATGGCGTTGAACACAGGGATGTTGCCCAGTGAATCAAGCACGAGGAACAGGGTAACCGCGGTGGAAAATATTTCTGTCCAGTTCATGTGCGTTCCCTGTACCCGTTCGTCACCTGGGGCAATTGCGGTTTCTTAAAGGCTGGCATGGCGCACAAGGTAAAGCAGGGACGGCATGCCGACAAGGCATTTAATCCTGACACCCGTTCAGGCTTCCTCCGGAGTGGTCCGGAAAATGGTGTCATGGCCAGGGGAGCGCTCCGACTCGGGCCTGCCATTGGTGTAGTAATACAAGGACAAGGATTTGCGGCTCTGACCCTCCGGGCAGCTTAATGGAAGCGGGTGGCCATGGTAGGACCAGTCGGTGGTGCTGAATACCGCCGTACGGTTGAACACCGGCGCGATCTTCTTGTAACAGCGGCTGATGTCCCTGTCCCAGAGCTCCAGGTGCCCGCCCCAGGCATCCTGCCAGTCCTCGTTGAGATAGATGAGCATGTTCAGGCGCCGGTCCAGCTTCATCTTCGGATGGATGTTGAAATCCACGTGCACCTTGAGAAAACCGCCCGGAAGGATCTGGTGCAGGCCGGCACCGCCAAAATACGGATCCGGAATGAGCCCGTCGATGCCGGTCAGTTTTTCCAGGAAATCGAGCATGGGCGGTGCGTTCATGGACTGCAGGAAATCCCAGATGACCGGTGCCAGCGTGTTGGTGTGCCAGTAACCCAGCTTTTTTTCCGTATCCGAATCGAACGTGCGCCAGGGCATGTCTCCGGCCTTTGGAAACACGCCCAGTATCTGGCGCAGCAGATCATCATCGAACAGGTTGTCGATGACGATGTGGGGAAAGGGTTCGGCCGTTCGGTAGGAAGCAGCCAGCGCTTTCGGGTCCGCGTTCAGATTGGGGCTCAGTTGCATGGCGCTACTCTACAACAGCATCGACGCAACAACCACCTGGCCCACATGCCTGCGATCACCTATCCGCTGCCTTCGCAGTGAATCCTTCAGGCTGCACGTCGCCACTTATTGCCTTGTTTGCAAATGACATGACGCAAGCCGGTGGTTTTCATTACACTGCATGACCATGGTCTACCTCATCCTCGGCATTTTCCTGTTCGTGCTCATCCTCGGTCCTTCATGGTGGGCGAAGAGCATCCTGCAGAAACACGCCGGTCACCGTGACGACATACCCGGCACCGGCGCCGAACTGGTAAAGCACCTGAAGAAAAAGTTCGGGCTGGATTACCTGAAGATCGAAAATACGGAACTGGGCGATCACTACGACCCCAATGACCGTGCCGTGCGCCTGTCGAAAGGCAATTTCGACAATCGCTCACTGACCGCCATTACCGTGGCCGCCCACGAATTCGGGCATGCGCTGCAGCACCACAAGCAGTACAAGCCCCTGACGACCCGCACTACAATGGTGAAGACCGCGCAGAAACTGGAGCGCATCGGTGGCGTCGCCCTGCTGGTGATTCCCTTTGCGGCTTTCACACCGGCCGGGGCGCGCCTTGCGTTGCCCCTCACCCTCGTCGTCATCCTCAGTATGCTGGTCAACACGGTGGTTCACCTGGTCACGCTGCCCGTGGAATTCGACGCCAGTTTCGGCCGCGCCCTGCCCATCCTCAGGGAAGGCCAGTACATCAACAGCCGCGATTACCGCGCCGCTCGCCGCATCCTGACCGCCTGTGCGCTGACCTACCTGGCCAGTTCACTGTCAGGGCTGCTGAATTTCTGGCGCTGGCTGCGCGTTTTCCGTCGGTAATACAGAACACCTTTTAACCCCCAGCCATCTCCGGACAGCCTTGTCTCTTGCCTCTTTGCGCTTGTCTCTGTGTTAGACTTGCCCGCCTGCATTAGAAGAACATCTGAAGGGGAAACCACCATGCGATTTACATTGATTCTTGCCGCCCTGCTGGGCCTTGCCGCCTGTTCCCAGGAAAGCGCGGAACCGCAGCAGCCGGCGACCGCGACCGGTGCTGCCACGGCACAGGCACCGACCCTGACACCCGTTACCGACGCCGATCTCGTCAATGCCGCTGACAATGCCGCTGAATGGCTGTCCTACGGCCGTGATTACGGCGAGACCCGTTACAGCCCCCTGAACCAGATTACCTTTTCCAACGTCGCCGATCTGGGCGTGGCCTGGACCTATGACACCGGCACCTTCCGCGGCCTGGAAGCCACTCCGCTGGTGCGTGACGGCATCATGTATGCCACCGGCTCCTGGTCCATCGTGTTCGCCGTCGATGCCCGCACCGGCGAGGAACTGTGGCGCTACGACCCGCAGGTCGACCGCTCCATGGGCTGGAAGGCCTGCTGCGACGTGGTCAACCGCGGTGTTGCCATCTACGGCGACAAGGTGTTTGCCGGCATCATCGACGGCCGCCTGGTCGCCCTGAACGCCCTCACCGGCGAAGTGGAGTGGAGTGTCGTGACTGTCGACCAGAGCAAGCCTTACACCATCACCGGTGCTGTGCGCGTGGCCGACGGCAAGGTATTGATCGGCAATGGCGGCGCCGAACTCGGCACCCGCGGCTACCTCACCGCCTACAATCCCGACAGCGGTGAGATCGAATGGCGGTTCTGGGTCGTGCCCGGCAATCCGGCCGATGGCTTCGAGAATCCCGACATGGAAGCTGCAGCGGCCACCTGGGCCGGACAATGGTGGGAATACGGCGGTGGCGGCAATCCCTGGGATTCCATCATCTACGATCCCGAACTGCGCCTGGTCTTCCTCGGCACCGGCAACGGTTCTCCCTGGAGCCATGAATACCGCAGTGACGGCTTCGGCGACAACCTCTACCTGTCTTCCGTCGTTGCCCTGAACGTCGATGACGGCAGTGTCGCCTGGCACTACCAGACCACACCCGCGGATAATTTCGACTATACCGCGGTGCAGCCGCTGATGCTGGCGGAGATCGCCTTCAACGGCATTCCGCGCAAGGTCGTCATGCAGGCCCCGAAGAACGGTTTCTTCTATGTCCTCGATGCCGAGACCGGCGACCTCATCTACGCCGATCCGTACGCCCGCGTCACCTGGGCAACCGGCGTCGACCTGGAAAGCGGCCGGCCCATCGAAACACCACAGGCCCGTTACGACAACGCCATCTCTTTCCTGACCCCGGGACCGTCCGGTGCCCACAACTGGCACCCGATGTCGTTCAACCCGGAAACCGGCCTGCTGTACGTGCCCACAATGCAGGGCGGCGCCTTCCCCTACTCCGTTGACGAGAACTGGGACTACGAGGGCGCCGGCTGGAATCTCGGCATCGGCCTTGGCACCATGACCGACCGCCCTGTGCGCCCGGACGATGCCTATGCCGAAGGCACCGGTCCTGTGTATGACTCACCGGGCGTCTTGCTGGCCTGGGACCCGGTGGCGCGCGCGCCGCGCTGGGTGCGTGAATATCCCTTCACCATCAACGGCGGTACATTGAGCACTGCCGGCAACCTGGTGTTCCAGGGCGGTGCTGATGGTCATTTGCGTGCCATGACGGCCGAATACGGCGAACTGGTCTGGGATGTCGACCTGGGAGTAGGCATCATGGCCGCGCCCATGACCTATGAACTGGACGGCGTCCAGTACCTGTCCGTGCTCGTCGGCTGGGGCGGCTCTTCCGGCCTCATTGGCCCGAATTCCAGCGGCGCCTACAAGCCCGAGGGACGTCTGTGGACCTTCCGGCTCGGCGGCGACCCGATCGTGCCCGTGGCAGGCCAGCCCCTGCCAGAGCTTACCGCCATCGACTACAACGATGATCCTGCGGTGCTGGCGCATGGTGAGGACGTCTATGTCACCCATTGCATGCTATGCCACGGTGCCGGCGGTGCCAGCGGCGGTGCCCTGGCCGACCTGCGTTATGCAGCACCCGCCACCTACGACATCATCCAGAATATCGTCCGCGAAGGCGCCTACGGCGGCCGCGGCATGCCCAATCTGGGGCATCTCCTTTCCGAAGAGGATGTGGATGGTGTGAAGAACTGGCTGTTATCCCTCCGGGCGGGATTAATGGCGCAATAAGCAGTTAGATCGGAAGCGGCCGAAAGGCCGCTTTCCGTTTTAGCACTCCCCGCCACGGGAAAGGGGAAACCCATGCGAAAGTCAGTCCTTCGAATACAGCCGGGCATCGCCCTGATCCTGCTGCTGGCGGGCTGCAGCCGCCCGGATGATGCCTCCCTCGCACTGGGCACACTCGAACGCGACCGCGTCACTTTGTCCGCCACCGCAGCTGAAGTCATCACCGCCCTGCCGGTGCATGAAGGCAGCCCGGTTACCCAGGGCGATTTGCTCGTGCAGCTCGATGACAGCCTGCAGATGGCCGTGGTGACCAAGGCGGAAGCCGATGTGCTGCAGTTTGAAGCCAACCTCGAGAAACTGCGCAACGGCCCCCGCGAGGAAGAAATCATGGCAGCTGAGGCTCGCGTGGAAGCCGCCCGCGCCACCCTGCAGGAGATAACCCAGGACATCAGCCGAATCCAGCGCCTGGTGCAGCAGCAACTGGCGCCTGCCGCCGAACTGGAAACGGCCCAGACCCGTCGCGACGCCCGCCAGGCAGCGCTGAATGAAGCACAGGACCAGCTGCGCCTGCTCAATGCCGGCACCCGCCCCGAGGATATCCGCCTGGCCGAAGCCCAGCTCAGCGCCGCGCATTCCCTGCTGGACCGGGAAAGGCAAAACCTGGCCAACCTGACGGTAAGGGCCACACGCGATGGCATCCTCGACAACCTGCCCTGGAATGTCGGAGAACGTGTGTACATGGGCGCCCCCCTGGCGGTGCTGCTGGCGGAGGGCCCGCCCTTTGCCCGCGTCTACATTCCCGAGCCCGTGCGCGCCCGTGTCAGCGTCGGGGATACACTGACCATTCGTGTCGACGGTATCGATGCCGCGATGACGGGCACCGTACGCTGGATATCGGTAGAGCCGGCGTTCACTCCCTACTACGCCCTTAACCGCGAAGAGCGCTCGCGCCTGATGTACCTGGCGGAAATCCAGCTCGGCGAAGATGCCGCTGCCCTGCCGTCCGGGCTGCCGGCACAGGTAGAACTGCCCTGATGGAACCGGCCATCGCAGCCAGCGGCCTGACCCGCCGGTTCGGCGCACTGGTGGCCGTCGACAACCTCGACCTGCAGATCCCCCGCGGCAGTATTTACGGCTTCCTCGGCCCCAACGGTTCCGGCAAGTCCACTTCCATTCGCCTGCTGACCGGCCTGCTCAAACCCGATGCCGGCAGCATCAACGTGCTGGGCCTGACCCTGCCGGCCCAGGCCGAGGCCCTGCGTCGGCGCATCGGGTACATGACACAAAAGTTTTCCCTTTATGGCGACCTCACGGTGGAGGAGAATCTGCGCTTCATGGCCAAAATCTACGGCGTGCACGGCCAGGCGGAGAAGCAGCGCGTGACCGAGTTGCTGAACCTGTATGAGCTGGCTCCCCAGCGCAGGCAGCTGGCCGACACTATGAGCGGGGGCCAGAAACAACGCCTGGCCCTGGCAGCCGCCACCATACATGCACCTGAACTGCTGTTCCTCGACGAACCAACATCCGCCGTCGACCCGGAAAACCGTCGTGAATTCTGGGAGAAACTCTTCGACCTCAGTGAAGCCGGCACCACGATACTCGTGTCTTCCCACTACATGGACGAAGCCGAGCGCTGCCACGGCCTGGCCATTCTTGCCAATGGCCGCAAGCGTGCCGACGGCTCACCGCAGCAGCTCATGGATGACATGGGCGCCAACGTCGTCGAGATCGGCGGACCCGGCTTGCGTAATCTGAAACAGGAGCTTCTCAGGCTCCCCGAGATCATTTCCGTGGCACAACAGGGCATCCGCCTGCGCGTGCTTGTTGACGATGCGGTGGCCCAGCCGGTGACCTGGCTTCAGCAGCAGGACGCCTGCCGCGGCGGCGACTATGAAATGAAGATCGTGCGGCCCTCCCTGGAAGATGTCTTCGTCACTTCAACCGGGGACGAAAGGCTGTGAGCATATTGACCCGCATCAGCGCCATCACCTTCAAGGAGTTCCGCCAGCTCTCGCGGGACAAACTGACATTCGGCATGGTGGTGATGCTCCCCCTCATCCAGCTGCTGCTGTTCGGTTATGCGATCAACACCAACGTTCGCCATATTCCGGCGGGCGTTTTCGATGACGCACACAGCTATGCCTCGCGCAGCATCATCGCCGCGGTAAGCGCCACGCAGGTGGTGGAATTCGTCGGCAGCTACGCTTCAGTATTCGCCGCTGAACAGGCCATCACCAATGGCGAGGTTCGCGCGGTACTGGTACTTCCTCACGACCTCGACCAGCGCCTGGCGCAAAGCCAGTCGGCCACAGGCAACCTCGGCGCCGGGGGAGACATGCCGCCTCGAGCCGTCGGCCAGTGGCTGGTGGACGGCTCCGACAATATCGTCGCCTCCACGGTACGCGGATTGCGCTCGATGCCGCTGGCGGAACTGGCACGCGGGGCTTCATTGCCACCGGCGCCAACCTTTGAAGTGGTCCAGTACTTCAACCCCGAACAGCGCACCGCGGTGAACATCGTCCCCGGACTCCTTGCCATCATCCTCACGATGACAATGATCCTGTTCACTTCCACCGCCATCGTGCGTGAACGCGAACGCGGCAACCTCGAGCTGTTGATCACAACACCGGTGCATTCGCTGGAACTGATGCTCGGCAAGATCATTCCCTATGTACTCATCGGCCTTGTACAGATGAGCATCATCCTCGGTCTCGGCTACCTGATTTTCCGCGTACCCATCAACGGCGCTATCAGCCAGATCGTGCTCGGCACACTGCTGTTCATCGCTGCCAGCCTGACCCTGGGCCTGATCATCTCCACTGTCGCCAGAACGCAGCTGCAAGCCATGCAGATGACCGTGTTCATCCTGCTGCCGTCCATCCTGCTGTCGGGCTTCATGTTCCCCTTCGAGGGCATGCCGAAGGCGGCACAGTGGATAGCGGAGGTGCTGCCGACGACCCATTTCCTGCGCATCATTCGCGGTGTGGTCCTGCGCGGCGCCAGCATCGACAATGTGCAGGC
>Ga0181587_10001705_pt1 | contig 18350 bp, 17 predicted proteins | sample 071ome_27_FD_132463 | JGI IMG/M metagenome (GOLD analysis project Ga0181587, IMG submission 132463) | Coastal salt marsh microbial communities from the Groves Creek Marsh, Skidaway Island, Georgia - 071409AT metaG (megahit assembly) | ecosystem: Environmental > Aquatic > Marine > Intertidal...
CAGGCCCGGAAACACTTCATATTGCATCAATTGGCTAAACACGATCCAGGTAAAGGCCGTGGCGGCCACCGCCGACCAGGCGCCAACCTTGACGCTTTTCCTTCCTTGGAAGACGACAAACGTAAAGACGTAAATCGGGATCGAGATCAGGAACCCGACAAAATAGACAAGGACCACAAACGCCACCGGCCAGACCATCGCCACCAGGACTTTGCGCATGGGTTGGGCGGCGACCGCTTCGCCGCTGGCTTCGCCCACGATGGTGCCGGTGAAGAACGTCTTGATCCCATTGCCGAGCGCCGTCCCCGTCGCGGCAACCAAATCGAGCACGCATAAGACGATCAGGCTCCAGCCCACCAGGACCGGCACTTGCTGTGCTTTTTGATCATACGTGTAGGACCACGTCAGAAAGATCACGGCAAAAGCCGACACGATAAGCGGTGGCAACAAGTTCAAGATCATCTTGTCCGAATGAGGAGAATTCATGCCCGCTGAGTCAGCCATGGCCTACGCCTCCCGTTTCCGGTTTCGCAGCCAGCCCCGTATCGAAGGCGACAGAATAATTAACACTGTCGCAATCAACAGAACCGCGGAAATGGGCCGTCCGTAGAAAATGGAATAGCTCCCATCGCCGATCATCATGGATTGGTGATAGCTCCGTTCCGCCAGTTCGCCCAAAACCAAGGCAATCACCGCCGTGATGCGGGGATAATCATAGCGGATCATCAAAAACCCAATGATGCCGAAGATCATGGCGACAGCGACATCGCCCATGCTGTTGTGGAGGGCATAGACCCCGACCAGAGCCACGGCGACCACCGTCGGCGCCAGAATGTGAACATCGACCAGGGTGATGAGAGACAGCCAGCGTGCCAAGATCAAGCCGATGATGGAGGCCAGAATCGCCGCCGAGGCGACGGCAACGATCAGGCTGAACACCACGCCTTCGTGTTCCACCAGCATCATCGGACCGGGCTCCAACCCGTGCAGGATCAGAACGCCCAGGAAAATCGCCATCTCCGCGCTGCCGGGGATGCCGAAAGCCAGGGTCGGGATCAAAGCGCCGCCGTCCTTGGCATTATTGGCGGATTCCGGCGCGATCACGCCTTGGATGTTGCCGGTGCCGAAACTTTCCGGATTCTTGGAAGCCTGCACCGTGGACGCATAAGACAGAAACGAGGCCACCGTACCGCCCACGCCCGGAATGGCGCCAATAAACGCGCCGATGGCGGAACCTCGCAGCAAGATGGGCACATTCCTGAAAACCGAGACAATACCATCGCTGACCCGGGAAATTTTCATGCTTGCGCCGTCGCCCGACACGACCCGACCGCCCTTGAGCGTCAGGTTGATCATCTCGGCGATGGCGAAGACGCCGGTCAGCGTGGGCACCAGCCGCACCCCGTCCAGCAGATACTCAACGTCTCCCGTAAACCGGTCGCCGCCATTGACCGCGTCCAGACCCACAAAGGCCAATGCTAAACCGACACCGCCGGCGATCAGCCCCCGCAGGAACTTGCCCCCGGTGGAGAGCGCAATCGCGCCGAGACCCAGGATGGCGAGGGCGAAGAACTCCGGTGGGCCAAACAGTAGAACTATTTCCTTGGCGATGGGGATCACGGCCATCAGGATCGCCACGCCCAAAATACCGCCGAGGGACGACGCCGTCGCCGCCGCGCCGATGGCCATGCCCGCTTTGCCCTGTTGGGCCAAGGGGAAACCGTCAAAACAGGTCGCCGCGTTGGGCGCAATGCCCGGGGTATTTAACAAAATTGCCGAGATCGACCCGCCGAACGCGACCGAACCCATCACCCCGCCGATAAGGGTGATCGCCTCCGCCGGCTGCATGCCAAATGTAAGCGGGATCAACAGCGCGATCGCCGTTGTGCCGCCCAATCCAGGTATCGCACCGAACACGAGGCCGATGCCCACACCCAGACATAGGTAGAGCGAGCCTTTCAGGGTGAACAGAAGTGCCAGGGCTTCTGTGGCGGATTCAAACATGGGATGGGCTGATACGGTTGGTCATTATATTAAAAATCCGGCGGGAGACTCCCCGCCGGATTATTTCAGTACAATCAAACGGCCTAATTGGATTTTGCCAAGGCCGCCGGATACTTCTTGAAGATCGCCAGCGCCTTATCGACCGCGGCTTGTGTATCAGCACCGCTGAGGTGACCGAATGGCCGGCGAGTCTTCTTCGCCCAAGCTTGGGAATCCGTATCCGCAATCGCCTTGCCGACGGCATCGGACAGAATCTTGGCAATATTGGCCGGTGTGCCCGGCGCAGCCGCCACCATCCGCTCGACGCCCAGGCCGGTCAGTTCGGGATAGCCAGCTTCGGCGATTGTCGGCACACCCTTGAAGCTGGACTTCTCTTCGAAGGTGACCACGCCATGGATGTCGCCGGATTTCACGAACTTATTAAAGGTCTGTGTCGGCGCAATGCCGGCATCGCCGTCACCGCGAACCACGCCGACGATATATTGTTTCGATCCTTTGTAGCCGGTCACAAACTGCACTGGGAAACCGACCACCGTTTTAAAGATGCTCGCGCCGGTGTAGGCGGTCGAGCCAAACCCGGTGGACAGCACTTTGACGCTCCGCCCCAAGTTCTTGAGATCGGCCACGGTCTTGATGCTGCTTTTGCCGCTAACGCCGAACAGGTAGGGGCTGGTCGACATGCGCCCGACCCAAACGAATTTGGTCACGTCGAAATTGACCTTCTGGCCGGTGAGCTGCGGGATGATCGCGCCCGGCATGTTGATCACCGAAATCGTGTAGCCATCGCCGCCCGCCTTGGCGAGAAGACCATAACCTTTGCGGCCGCCGGCGCCCGGCACGTTCTTCGGCACCACATTGACCTTATTGGGCAGGTATTTGCCCATGTTCTTGGCCACCTGACGGGACGTGCTATCCATGCCGCCGCCGGGGCTGAAGGGAATCAGAAAAGTGATGTCTTTTTCCGGAAACGCGGCTTGGGCGTTTCCAACAAATCCGGCCGCCACAAACGCAGCCGCGGTGCTTAGAATGATCTTCGATTTCATTGCCATTTTCCTCCGTGTTTGGCGCTGGACGAACCTCTCGTCCGCCGATTGTTCACTATAATTATTAGCTAAGAATTCTAAGTAAATTTGCGGGCCCTCGCAATCCGAATTAACGTCCGGCGCGGCGGCTGAAATATTCCCACGACCGGGTAAAGCCCGACAGGGATTCATTGCCCGCCAGGCGGCAATCGATCTCGCCGGGCGATAGGTATTCCACCTCGCCTAGACGCATGGCGTCCATCTGAAGTTTGGCGTTCACTTGCATGTAAATGGCGGTCATCACTGCATCTTCGAGGCTGGTGCCAACCACGGTCGCGCCATGCCCCCGCATCAGAATCGTCCGATTGGAGCCCAAGGCTTCGGCCAGATCATCCCCTTGCTCCACATTGACCACCAGAAGGTTGGTGTCGCCGAACTTGTCCTTGATGTCCCAGACCGGCACCTCGTGGCCGATCCGTCCTGACGTATGCGCGATCGCTTTCAAGGGCGTCTTGGTTACGCTGAAGGGCACCACGGCGTAGGAATGGTGATGCACCACCGACATAACATCGGGCCGCGCCTTGAACATGGACGCATGGATCGGCGTCTCCAGGTATAGGTTAAACCCCTTGTTATCGATGCAATTGCTGTCCAGATCGAACTCGACGATATCTTCGGGCTCCACCAACTCCGGGCTGCGGGAGCGGGAGATGAGGAATCGGTCCGGATTTTCCGGGTGGCGGATACTCACATGGCCGTAGCCGTCCACCACATCTTCGTGCGCCAGGATGCGGTTGGCAGTGACAAGGTTTTCGATTGCGTCTTTTAGGCTGGACATCTGCCCCCCCATGGTGATTTTACAAGCTGTGCCGTTCGGCGTGATTGGGCCCAATGGTACTGCAGAATTTCAGGTTCGGAAATAACGCACGCGAAGCAAGCTTATGAGTTATGACACGAATATTCTGATCGTCGGCGCGGGTCCCGTCGGCCTGACCCTGGCTTATGATCTGGGCCGGCGCGGCATCGAATGCACGCTGATCGAACAAAAGGACGAACCGGCCTTCCTGCCGAAGATGGAGCGTTGTAACGCGCGCACCATGGAAATCTACCGGCGCATGGGCCTGATGGAAAAAATCCGGGCCGCCGGCCTGCCGTCCGACGTGCCCATGGACGTGTTCATCGTGCTGACCCTTGATCGCCCGCCCCTGGTGCACTTCCCCCACCCCTCCGTGGATCAGGCTTATGCGGAAGTGGCCGCGTGTGAAGACGGCACCCTGGCCTTGGAGCCCTATCAGTTGATCTCCCAGTACACGCTGGAACCCTTATTGAAGGCCGAGTGCGAAAAGCTGCCCAGCGTCACCGTGCGTTTCGGCTGCGGCTTTGACGAACTGAAACAAGACGCCGACGGCGTTACCGCCACGGTCAAAACCACCGCCGGCGAGACGGAGCAGATCACCGCGCGTTACATGGTCGGCTGTGACGGCGGGTCCAGCAACGTGCGCAAGCAATTGGGCATCAACCTGCGGGGCGTCGGTAATTTCCTGCAACTCTATCAGGCCTTGTTCCACTGCCCTGATCTCTACAAGAACATTCCCATGGGCAACGGGCCGGGCAAGGGCCGCCACTATCACGTCGCGGACGAACAGGCGACGTTCCTGATCATGCAGGACAGCACCGAACACTACACCCTGCATTCGATCATTGATGCACCGGAACAGATGCCGGCTATGTTCGAGCGCACCATCGCCATGGATTTGGACTACGAGATGCTGTCCTGCAATCCGTGGCGGCAGAACCTGTTGCTGGCGGATTATTACGGCTCGGGCCGGGTGTTCCTGGCCGGCGACGCGGTGCATTTGGTGCCGCCTACCGGCGGGCTGGGCATGAACACGGGCGTCGGCGACGCAAACGACCTCGCCTGGAAGCTAGCGGCGGTGATCGAGGGCTGGGCCGGACCGAATATCCTGAAATCCTATGAAGTGGAACGCCGCCAGATCGGCGACCGCAATGTGGGCGCCGCCCGCTACGCCTCCCTGGGCCGCCGCGCCTGGCGCTCCCAGTCTGGCCCCGACATTTTCGACGACACGCCCGAAGGCGAGGCGCGGCGCAGTCACCTGGCCGCCGTCGCCGATGTGGAGCAACGAAAAACCAACGAAATGATCGGCGCGGAGCTCGGCTATCGCTATTCCGACTCCCCCATCATCTGGAATGAGCCCGGAGGCCCGGAGCATCTGTACCGGGACTATGTCCCCAACTCCTGGCCCGGCGCCCGGCTGCCACATATGTGGCTGGACGATCGGTCAGCCGTGCAGGACCACATCCCCGATGGCTATGTGCTGGTGCGCATGAACGGCAAGACCGACTGCGGCAACGAACTGACCAAGGCCTTCGGCAAGCGGAATGCGCCGTTCTCGATTGTTGATTTGCAGGGCGACAATGCGCGGCAGCTCTATGGCCATGACTATCTGCTACTGCGTCCCGACATGCACATTGTCTGGCGGGGCAACCGGCCGCACGAAGATCCGGACCACTTGATCGACGTGGTGACCGGCCATCGGCTGATCTCCGACGATTAAAGTCTTAGTGGGTGGATTCACCGCCGTCGATGTTGAGCGTTTGGCCGGTGATGAAGTCGCTGTCTTCGGACGCCAGGAACATCACCGCCCCCACCAGGTCGTCCGGCATCTGGCCGCGTTTAAACGACCGCTTCTGATACATTTTGGTGCGCGCCTCGATATATTCCGGCGTGCTGCCCGCCATCTGGGTTTCGCTTTCGGTAAAGCCCGGCGTCACGGCATTCACATTGATATTGTCGTCGCCGACCTCTCGGGACAGCGCCCGTGTCAGGCCGATCACGCCGGCCTTTGACGTGGTGTAATGCAGCCGGTTGGGGATGCCGCTCCACACCCGGCTGGACGAAATATTGATGATCTTGCCCCTTTGCTGTTCCCGCATCTGCGGATAGACCGCCCGGCAGCAGAGGAACATGCCCCGCAGGTTTACCGCCATCACCCGGTCCCATTCCTCGACCTCGATCTGGTGCCAAGGCTGGCGGGGCAGCGCGCTCATCAGGGATGCATTGTTCACCAGCACATCGATACTGCCGAATTTCTCTATGGCCGCGCGAGCCATAGCCAGCGTGTCGTCCTCGACAGAGATATCCGTGCGGATGGCTAGGGCCGAGCCGCCGCCGTCATTGATCTCCTTGGCGACTTGGTCCCCTTCCTCTCCGGCGATATCGGCGATCACCACATTGGCCCCAGCTGCAGAAAAGGCCTGGCTGTAAATCTTGCCGATACCCGTACCGCCGCCGGTGATGATCACCGTCTTGCCGGTGAAATCCAATCCTTGCTCCGTCATGCTTGTGCCTCATACGCTTGCGGACGTTCTCCGGCCACGGTGGCCCGGCGAAGCGTCCTGGTTTCCGCCGGATCGAAATCGGTGCGCGCATGCATGGTCGCCAGATTATCCCACAAGACCAGATCACCCGGCCGCCACACGTGCTCGTAAATAAAATCGCCGTTCTCTGCGCGCTCGAACAGCTCAAGCAACAACTCATCGCTCTCTGCCCGATCAAGCCCGACAATGTGATCGGTCATCAGCCGGTTGGCGTAGAGACAGGGTGCGCCCGTTTCGGGATGCCGTATGACAATGGGATGATCGAACTGCGGCGCATCCGCCGAATGGCCATCCGCCCGAAGGGTTGGGCTGCCGTCATAGTCATAGACATTGTGCCCCTTCAGGCCGGCCAGCCGGGCTTTCATTGCCTCCGGCAAAGCCGCGTAGGCTTTGATCGTATCCAGAAACAGCGTGTTCCCTCCGTTGGACGGAATGGCGATGGCGAACAGCATAGTCATGCGGGAAGGGATTTCGTAGTAACACTGATCGGTGTGGAACATCATCTCTCCGTCCGGCAGGATGCCGGGCTTGCCGTCCACCGGCCGGTTGGAGACATGCATCACTTCCTGGCTTTCCCCGACCAAATGGGTGGCGGATCGCACCACCTGAATATCGCCGAAGCGCCGCGCGAAGGCCGTCTGTGTCGGATGATCAATGTCTTGATCCCGGAACAGCAGGACCCGGTGGGCCAGCCAGGCTTGGCGAATTTCCGCAAACAAGTTGTCAGAAATATCGCCCGCCAGATCGACGCCCAACACCTCGACGCCAATCGCATCGGACAAAGGCCGGGTCTGCAATGTCATGGGATTAAGAGCTTTATGCGACGTTGGTTTCGAAACCGCTTTCCGCGCCTAGGACCTTCCAGGGTTCCTTCAGGTTTTCCTGCCACAGAAGCGATTCCATATAGATCATCAGCGGCTGATCTTGCACCGTCAGCTCATAGACCGTGTCGTCATAGGAGGCATGGTTGTGCCCCCCCCAGCCCGGCGCAGAGAGCATCAGATCGCCGGCTTTCCATTCGTAGCGTTTACCCTCGACCACCGAGAACCCGCTGCCAGCAAAGTAGTAATTGATGGCCGCCGACGTATGCCGATGCGGCCGGTCGACAATGCCGCCGGGGCGAATGGTGATCGTGGCAAAGAACGCCGGCGTGATGCCGTTATGCCGGCCGGTCGCCGGGTTCCACATCATATATAGCCGGCGGCCGCGATAGTTCTTGTCCAGCGAGCCCAATCGGTCCAGTTCCGCCTTCAACCCGTCCCAGTCCCAATGCATAGCCTTGGATTCCACCGGCTCCGGATTGATCAGGACTTCATAGGGCATCAGCATCGCGCCGTCGTCGCCGAGGGGCACAATTCTACCCGCCTCGCCGGTGGCTTTCTTTTCTTCTTTCTTTTCCACGACCTTCAGGGGCGTGTCCTGCGGATCATCCTCGATCACGTGGATATTGAGTTTCTCCAGCATGGGCGCGTTGGAATAACACAGCCGCGCATGGACCTTGTCAGACTCATTTTTGTGCCGATAGGTCATCATCGACGGGAAGTTGAACGTATCGTACTGGGTATAATCGAAGCGCTTGCCGCCGATGATTGTCGAACCCGCGCCCTCGATACAGAAATTGATCTGGGTGGAATTGTGCCGGATCGGCGTGGTTTCCTCGCCTGGCAACAGCACCTCCAGACCCACTTGCACGCCGGGGTTCAGGCATGGGCCGGGCCCCAGTTCCTGCCAGCGGGGATGAACGATCAAAGATTGCCGCCTGCCGTTCGCTGGGCGGTCGATGCTCGCCAGCCGTTCGATCTCGGCGTCGATCTCTTCCTTGGTGATCTTGATCGGCTCCCACAGGTCCAGCTTTTCCGGTGGAGTCCAGCCGCTACGATCCATGAAATAACTACTCATCCCAAACCTCCTATCATTCGGCTGCCTGAAGCGGCAGCGGTTTCCTGTTTCTTGCCGGGAGTTTATGCCCGGCGCCCGATTTTGAACAGATATTCAATACCCGATTGGCGACGGCCAGATCGGACAAGCCCATCCCCACCGCCTTGAACAACGTCAGATCGGCGTTGGCGGTGCGCACCGCTTCGTCGCCGATGCGCGCGGACAGGGGCTGCACCCGGTCCCAATTCCCTGGCCCTTCGCCGAAGTAGTCGATGAATTCCCGGGACATGGCCTGCACGCCGGCAACCGAGTCCACGGCGATATCGGTGCACCGGGGAAACAGATCGTCGCCGAACTCCACCCGCTTCGGCACAATCGCGCCGACCGCATTGATGTGCCCGCCCGCCATGGCATGACGGGAAAAGAAAAACGGCTCGGTCGCGTTGGTGCAGATCGTAATCAGCGCGACGCCTTCGACCGCCTCTTCCAGGCTGCCGCAATCCGCGGTCTCAAGTCCGTGTAGCTCCTGCCCGATAAGATCACACAGCGCGGCGCGCTTTTCCGGCGTCCGGCTGAACACCCGGACGGTCTTGATCGGGCGCACCGCCGCGCAGGCCGCGACCTGGGGCAGCGCCTGCTTGCCCGTGCCGATGATCGTCATCTCGGTCACATCCGCCGGGGCCATCCACTTCGTGCCGAGCCCGGTCATGGCCGCCGTCCGCAACTGTCCCAGCGCCGTCGCTTCGATCACCGCCAAACAGCGCCCGTCCTCCAGGGAATAGACATTCAGCAGCGTCGCCGAATTGCCGTTGATGTTGACCCAATTCTTGACCCCGCAGATGCCGGCCGAGTGCCAGGCCCCGCCGATGGCGTGCATGGCATTGTTGTCGCCGACCATCAGATGGGTCTTGGTCATGCTGTCGGCCTGGCCGGCGGCTTCCGCCCGGAGCGCGTCTTCCAAAGCGGAGATCGCCCCGCCGAGGTCAATCGACGAGGTCACATCCGCCTCGGTGAGCCAGAGGGGCGTATCCTGCATGAAACGTGATCCTGATTGAACTGACGCGCCAAAAATTACTTAGAAATCTTAGCAATCGGGCAAATACGGGTCAACGCGAAGCGCCTCCTGAAACAAGCGTCGAACAAAGCGTTGGATCAGCGGGAGCCAATGGTTTTAAATCGGGTCCGAACTTTGCCGGGAGAGCAAGACAATGAAACTCGATTACTATTACGCCCCACGCACCTGCGCCCTGGTCACGTATGTGAACCTGACCGAAGCCGGTGCGGTGTTTACTGTTCATCCCATGAGCTTCGCGGGCCAAGCACGGTTCGAGCCTGAGTACCTGAAAATCAACCCCAAGCACAAAGTCCCAGCCCTGGTGATTGATGGCAAGCCACTGACCGAAAACCTGGCCATGAGCGTCTGGATTCATCAAAACTTTCCGGACGCCAAAATCCTCCCCTCGGACCCGTGGGACTATGCAAAAGCTCTGTCTGTCCATGCATGGTGCGCGTCGGGCATCCACCAACACCTGTCCCGGATCAACTCGCCGCAAAAATTCGCCGCCGAGTCCTCGAAGGACGAAGTGATCCGGCTGGCCTCCGACTTTATCCATGAAAACCTGGCCGTCGGCGACGACATGCTGGCCGGCCGGGAATATTTCTTTGACCACTATACCGGCGCAGATGCGCACTTTTTCTGGTGCTGCCGGCGCGCCACCCAATTGGGCCCGCAACTGGACGACTATCCCAATGTCACCGCGCACTTTAACAGAATGCTGGAACGGGACAGCGTGAAGAAAGTCCTGGCCTTTGAGGCAGAGGTCTTAGAGGAGTTCGCAAAGGCGTCGTGAGCAAACCCCGTAAAAGTATCGGCTTTCTGTCGTTCGGCCATTGGTCGCCGGCGCAGGGCTCCCAAACCCAAAGCGGGGCGGACGCGCTCTTGCAGTCCATCGATCTCGCCGTGGCGGCGGAGGAATTGGGCGCGGACGGCGCGTTCTACCGGGTGCATCACTTCGCCCGGCAATTGGCGTCGCCCTTCCCGCTGTTGGCAGCGGCCGGGGCCAAAACCAAGACAATCGAGATCGGTACAGCCGTCATCGACATGCGCTACGAAAACCCCCTGTATATGGCGGAAGATGCGGGCGCAGCCGACCTGATCGCCGGCGGGCGGCTGCAACTGGGCATCAGCCGAGGCTCTCCGGAACAAGTGCAGGACGGCTGGCGCTACTTCGGTCATCGCCCGGCGGAGGACGAAACAGACGCCGACATGGCGCGCCGCTACACCGAGGTGTTCCTGGAGATATTAAAAGGCGAAGGCTTTGCCCAACCCGACCCCAATCCCATGTTCCCCAACCCGCCGGGCCTTCTGCGCCTCGAACCGTATTCCGAAGGCTTGCGGGAGCGCATCTGGTGGGGCTCCGGCTCCACGGCGACGGCCATCTGGGCGGCGCAGATGGGGATGAACCTGCAAAGCTCCACCCTCAAGGATGACGAGACAGGGGAGCCGTTCCATATCCAACAGGCTGCGCAAATCCGCGCTTACAAAGAGGCGTGGAAGGAAGCCGGCCACGAACGCGACCCTCGCACCTCGGTCAGCCGCAGCATCTTTGCCCTGGTCAACGATATGGACCGGATGTATTTCGGCCAAGACCGGCGGAGCGAAGACCATATCGGCTTTATCGATCCACAGACCCGCTCGATTTTCGGGCGCACCTATGCGGCCGAACCCGATCAATTGGCCAAGGAGCTGGCGGAAGACGAGGCCATCGCCGAGGCCGACACACTGTTACTCACCGTGCCCAATCAACTCGGCGTGGATTACAACGCGCACGTCCTGGAAGCGATCCTGACCCACGTCGCCCCGGCGCTTGGGTGGCGGTAGTATTTATATCTAGGTGGGTACGCGGATCACGCTCCTTCGGAGCGGTCCGCGCATGACTAGATTAGGTAATTCAAAAATTATAGTCATCCACGGGCCGGCGCAGCCGTGACCCGTGGCCCCAAGTTTAACCACAGAGCACACAAAGAGCACAGAGAGGCTTTGTCGGTCTCCCATATCTCTGTGTCCTCTGTGATCTCTGTGGTGAATTATATGTATCCACCCCCACCCACGCTGCCCGGTTGCCCGGACATCGCACCCTCCCCCGTAAAGGGGGAGGGCATTTAGCTGTGCCGTTACCGCTAGATTATCTTCCCCCCTTGCGGGGGAAGGTGGCCCGAAGGGCCGGATGGGGGGTAAGACCATCCCCCTAGACTCTCCCGAAATAACGCGCGACACTCCGATCAAACATCCATGCGGAGGACCCAATGACCAGTAATACCGAACGGGGCAAATACCCCGAAAATTTCCTGCCCGGCGCCGAGACCCTGGGCGAAGACGAAATGCGGATCACCGCGCTCGGCACCGGCCGGCCGTTCCTGCGCCGCTCTCAGGCCAACGCTTGCTGGCTGATCGAGCTCGGCAACGGCGACAAATTCATGTTCGATTTCGGCTTCGGCTCCCAAATGAACTTCACGGCGCTGGAAATCCCCTACAACCAGATCACCGCCTATTTCGCCACCCACCTGCACACCGATCATGTGGGCGACTTTGGTCAAATCTGGGTCGGCAGTTGGGCCGGCGGACGGCTCAAACCATTGGAGGTCTACGGCCCCTCGGCGGATAAGCCGGAATACGGCTTCGCCCACTTCGCCAAGCACCAGAAAGAATCCTACCGTTGGGATACGGAAAGCCGGGTTCACGCCCTGCCCGCCGTCGGCGCAGAGGTAAACTGCCACGAGTTCGACTATTCAAAGGTCGGCACCATCTACGAAGCCAACGGGGTCAAAATTTCGAGCTTCCCCGCCGTGCATATCATGGACGGGCCGGTGAGCCTGAAACTGGAATGGAATGGACTATCGATGGTCTATTCCGGCGACACCACGCCCAGCGAGTTCATGATCGAAAACGCCCAAGGCGTGGACGTGCTGATCCACGAGACGTTCAACACCGTCGAACAGCTCATGACCCGGTCGGGATACGACGAGCGCACCGCCAAGGCCATCGGCACCATGATCCACTCGGATCCGGCGGAAGCCGCGTTTGTGGTCAACAAATGCGATCCGCGCCTGTTCGTCGCCTTCCACTTTTTCAACGATTTCGACACGGCGCCGGAAATGTATGCCGCCATCCGGGAGAACTTTAAAGGCCGGGTGGCGCTGGCGACAGACTTCCTGGTCATCAATGTCACCAAGGACGACATTGTCACCCGCAACGCCATCGTCACCGAACACGCCTGGCCCAACAAGTCAGAGCATGATGATTTCGGCAAGGCGGAACGCAAATCCCGGCCCAACATGCCGGAATGGATTCGCGAAAAGCAGGTATTCCCGAAGTTCTAATTATGTCCTCCTCCCTACTGGGAGGAGGCCTGTAAAACGTCATGCGCGGACCTGCGCGGGAACTCCCCGCGCATGATCCGCGTATCCATGTTCACTTGGCAAAGAGGTCCACGGGTCAAGCCCGTGGATGACGGTCACTTTACTAGACGAGGTGATAGCGGTTAGACGGAAGCCTCGCCCGCGCCCAGGCTGCCGGCCGTCGGCGGGTTCACCTTCACGGACTTTTCATCCATGTTAAAGGCGAGGGTCTCGATCGTCGCCAGGTCGGTGCCCGTGATGCGAATAAAGCGCGCATTGTCCGGGAAGTGGATCGAGTGGATTTCATGGGCGTCGAACACGCCGGCCATGCCGGGGTCCAGACGGTAGGTCTTCACCTTCTCCACATCCGCCTTGCTGGCGTCGGAGCCGTCGTCATTCCGCTTATACTCGGACATATCGGTGAATTCCCGCGCCTGGCCGTAAATCGCCCAGGACGCGCCGTGATCATGGGGCGGCGAGGTGCGGCCCTTTTCATTGACATGCGCCAGAACCATGAAGCCCCGGTCATCGTCCTGATAGAGCGTGTGCGCGCCATATTCGACGTGATCACCGCAGGTTTCTTCGATGAATTCCGCGTTGGTCAGCAATTGCTCCAGATGACCCCGGACTTTCTGTAGGTCCGCATTACCGGTGGCATCGTCATAGGACGCTTTCACGTCGTCGATCAGATTCTCAAGCGTATAGGCCATGGTGAAATCTCCTCTCAAAAATGCTGCCCGTAGCGTACTGCACGGCTGTTCAATTGCCAAACTTGAAGATAGGATAGGCTTCGCCGCCGAGCCGGTCCCCGGCCTGGTGAGGGGTCGGCCCATTGCCGACAGCGTCCCGCAACAGCGGCTGGGTTTCCGGGCGGGGATCGAAGAACACCTCGCCGCTGATCCAGCGGATGGCGATCCCCCGGCGGCGGACGGTCGCCGTATTTTCCGGCGCGCCGTGCACGCCCATCACATGGTGGGCGACGATATCGCCCGGCTCCATATCCCAGTATTTGATGTCGTACTCGTCCCGATGATTGTCGATGTCCGGCAGCTTCTCGATATCGTGACCGTCAAACTTGCCGTCGTCGGAGAACGACTCCGGCACATAGGCCTTCCCCCATTTATGAGAGCCGGCGATATACTCTACCGCGCCTGAATCGATGCTCACCGGGTCCAACGCAATCCAGGTGGAACAAATGTGATCGGCGGCTTCCCCTGACAGCGGGTAATAGAGCCGGTCCTGATGCCAGGGGGTCTTGTTGGACCCGCCGGGCTCCTTCGTCAGGATAAAATCGTAAAAGAGCTGCACCGAGTCCGCGCCCACGAGCTTCGCGACAATTTCGGCCAGGGGAGAATCAAAGATCAGCTCCCGGAACTCTTCGCGGCGGAGCCACATGTACTGTCCGCCGAAAAACTGCCCTTCCCCCCCGGTGGTCAGGTCCAGATCATAGGGACCGGGGTTCTGCTGGATCCAATCGGCGGCCGGGCGCAGCTTTTCGACCCAGTCCATGGACAGCGCATTGCGAACGCACACCACGCCGTCTTTTTCATAGTCGGCGCGGTTTTGGTCAGTAACGGGGAGGTTGTCGGCTGGCATATTAGGTCCTTCTCTTAGCGGACGTTTTGTTTAGCACAGAGATCACGGAGCGCACAGAGGGTGATCTCTCATGCCGTCGTGCGCCTCTGTTTTCGTCATCCCCCATCTCTAATGCGTCGCCCCCACTCCTTTTTCGTCATCCCCGACCCGCGAAGCGGTTGTCGGGGATCTATTCAGCACAAACGCGAGATACCCGAGAATTGGTCTCAACTATCGTTGATTCCAACTCGGGCATGACGGAAAGGGAGCGGAACGAAACACCCCTACCTAAACTGGCTTACCGTATCGACCAAAGCGGGGCGGCCGGCTTTGACCTCCTTGATGGCGCGGCGCAGCGCGGCGCCCACATCGTCGCCGTTCTCGATCGGGCCTTCCGCCCACCAGCCCATGGACCGGGCGAGACCGGCAAAGTCTACCTCGGGCTTCATGATGTCCATGCCGATATAGGCGCGTTCGACCGGGGTGCCGCGATGGCGCGCCATGCGAATTTGGTGTTCCCAGTCATTGTAGTAAGAGCGGTTGTTGTACATCACCACCAGCATGGGGATTTCGTACTTGGCCGCGACCCAGAGCGCGCCCGGATCAAACATCAGATCGCCATCGGGCTGCATATCCACCACCAAGCGTTTCTTGTCCCGGTGGGCCAGCGCCACGCCGAGCGCGATGCCGATCTGGGTCGACGTGCCCAGCGCATTGCCGGGGAAGCGGTAAGGCTTATTGAAGTTCCACAGCCGGTTGGTCCAGCCATTAAGGTTCGACGACGTGGTCACCCAGTCTTCGTCCTTGATCACCTCCCACACTTCGGACGCCAACCGCGCCGTGGTCATCGGCGTCGAGTTCCAGTTCTGCTTGGCCTTGCGTTCCCAGCTGCGCCGGGCCTTGGCCTGCGCGGCGGCGTATTTCTTGACCCTGGCCGCGCCGCGTTTCTTGGCGGCGGCGGACTTGTTCAACAGCCGCTTGGCGATTTTAGTCAGTTCAGGAATGGCCACCGCCGTGTCCGCCAGGATGCGGATATCGGCGTCGAGCCGGCGCTGATAATCGGTGGACCAGCTGCTGATTTCCAAGTCGGCGAAGCTGATATCGATCCACTTGGCGGATTTGGGCACCAGGCTGGTAACCTGCCGGCTGACGCTGTCGAGCGTGGTGGACACCTTCTCCCAATCCCGGGCATCCAGGCAGACAACCAGGTCCGCATCCTTCAGCGCCGTCTTGGGGTCCAGAGACATATTAAGATCATGATGGCTGGGGAAGTTCAGCCGCGCGCCGATGTCGATTACCGGCGCGGACACGGTTTCCGCCAGCTTGACCAGATTGTCATAGCCATGGGGCATGCGGCTCGACCAATCGGCCAGCAGCACCGGGTTCTTGGCCTTCACCAGCAGCTCCGCCGCCGCCTGCAATGGCTCGGCATCCGGCGCGATGGGCGTCGGCACCTTGGGCGCGTCCGGCTTGGGCATCTTCACCTTGTGGGGCAGCGGGTCTTCCAGCAGCGTCGCGTCATAGCACATGTAAATCGGGCCCTGAGGCTCGGTCATCATCACGCTATAGGCGCGGGCAAAGGAATCCGGCACATCATCGATGGTCCAGGGCTGATCATCCCACTTGGTGTAATCCCGTAGCACATTGCCCTGCACCTTGGCGGTATGAATCCAATCGGTGCGCGGCCGGCGCTTGGCCGTATCCAGAGGGCCCGTCGCGCCGATGATGTAGACTGGCGCCCGGTCGATATAGGCGTAATAGACCGCCATGCAGGAATGAAGCAGCCCGACCAGATTGTGAACGATGGCGGCCAAGGGCTCTCCGGTCGCCTTGGCGTACCCATGGGCGATCTGAATGGCGATATTCTCGTGCGGGCACAGCAGCATCTGCGGGTCGTCCTGGCCATAGTTGACCATGGAATCGTGCAGCCCCCGAAAGCTGGAGCCGGGATTGAGCGGCACATACGGGAAGTCGAAGTCCCGCATGAGATCGACAATGACGTCGGAATTCCACCGGACCTTGGTTGGTTTGACTTTCTTGCGGCGTCGTTTCTGAGGCTGGGCCACCCTGTATCCCCTTTATCATTCCGGAAAATTGGTTAGATTTCTTATTAAAATTAGAAACCATCTGCACAGGCCTGGGCAAGACATTGTTCGCAAACAAATGTTACCCCGGCCTGGACCGCCAATTCGGAGGACCCATGACCGATCTGCCCATCAACATCGCCATCAGCGAATACGACCATGTCCGGGACTTCGCCGATGGCCTGGTCACCGCCGCCGGCATCGACGCCAACTTCCTGACCTTCCAGGTGGAGGAGATCTTCTACCGGTTCGTCAACTTTCGGGAATGGGAAGTCTCGGAAATGTCGTTCGCCAAATATGTGTCGCTGAAATCCCAGGGCGACGAAAGCGTGACCTCCATCCCGGTGTTTCCGTCGCGGGTGTTCCGGCTGTCGTCCATCTTTGTGCGCGAAGACTCCAACCTGTCCAAGCCCGAAGACCTGGCCGGCAAGAAGGTTGGCATCCCGGAATGGGCGCAGACGGCCGCCGTCTATTCGCGCGGTTATTTACAACATCAGGCCTGCATCCCGCTTACCGATATCGACTGGTATCAGGCCGGCGTCAGCCAGGCCGGGCGCAAGGAAAAAGTAAAACTGAAATTGCCTGACGGGATCAACCTGACACCCCGGCCCGACAAATCCCTGCAGCAGCTTCTGGTCGACGGCGAGATTGATGCGATGATGTCGGCCCACCCGCCCGAATGGTTCGAGGCAGGCCGGCCCGAGATCAAACGGATGATTCCCGACTATCAGCCGTTGGAGGCCGAGTATTTCGAACAGACCGGCGTGCTGCCGATCATGCACACGATTGCCGTCCGGGGCGACGTGGCGGAGAAACACCCGTGGGTGATGATGAACCTTTTTAAGGCGTTTGATGAGGCCAAGCGCCACAGTGTGGAACGCGCCTTCGAGATGACGGCGTCCCGCTTCCCAATTCCCTGGGCGCCCCACTTTGCCCAGCAAACGGCGCACCTGTTCGAGGGGGAATACTGGCCCTACGGCGTGGAGCCGAACCGCAAAACCCTGGAGGCGTTCCTGCTCTACGCCTTTGAACAAGGGGTCTGCCACAAACATCTGGCGCCGGAAGATTTGTTCCCGACGCATCTGTTGGACGGTTTCAAGGTATAGCCTCAGTTGGAGGTTTCAAGGTTTTGACTCTGATGATTATTTGGCTAGAGTCTGCCCATTCGCACACCAAATTCACGGACGACCATTCATCATGAAAATCAAAACCTTTGCTCTTTCCCTCGCCGCCGTGCTGAGCGCCGCCGCTTCCGCCCAGGCCCATGAAGGCGCGTCTGCCACGCACTTTGCGACGCAGCCTGACCATGGCGGTCTCATCGTTTTTGTTCTGCTGGGTGTTCTGGCGGCTGGCGCGTTCGCCATCCGGGAAACCATCCGGAAGTAATACGCCGCACTTAGCGGCGCGCTCCTACCATTTAGCTTTTAATTCGTCGGCGTAGGCCTCCCGCCAATCTGCGTCCTTCGGGATGATATTGTCGTGGGGCCGGATATTCCTGTGCAGCGCAGGGTCGGTCGCACTTGGCATGCCCCCCTGCTCCACCGTCTTGATCGCCGCCAGCATCAACTTCCGCATGGTGATGATCGCCTTGTCCGACGTCCCAAGATATTCCTTGGACCGATCAACAATGGGCCCCATGCCTTCCTGCAGCGCGAAATCCTGGGTGTTGATCCCCTCGATACCGGTGAAAGAGCCATTCTTCTGCGCCTCCCGGTCGATCAGATAGTCGTTTGACGGATTGCGTTTCAGCCGGAATGTGCCGGGGATGAGGTCGTCCTTGCCGCGGCCATAGGCTTTCTCGAAGTCTTGCGAAATTTTCCCCGTAATCGGCACGGATTCGTCATAGCCGCACATCCAGTTATAAACAATGGTCTGCTCGTCATCGATGGGCACCCAGATATGGCCGTTGAGCTTCGGCACTTTCGCCGGTCCGCCATTGCGCTCCTGGGTGTTGGCGCGCATCTGCTGGGCCGGCATCACGTAATGATAG
>Ga0181587_10001706_pt1 | contig 18348 bp, 9 predicted proteins | sample 071ome_27_FD_132463 | JGI IMG/M metagenome (GOLD analysis project Ga0181587, IMG submission 132463) | Coastal salt marsh microbial communities from the Groves Creek Marsh, Skidaway Island, Georgia - 071409AT metaG (megahit assembly) | ecosystem: Environmental > Aquatic > Marine > Intertidal zone...
AAAGAAATTGCTGCCTTCCCACCAATCAAAGCAGGATTGGACACTCTCAAAGAAAAACTCAGAGAGTTTGAAGGAATGTTCCCAGAGCTCGAAAGACAAGTAAAGTATTTGTCTAGTGGAAACATCGATGATGTTCCTCCAATGCAACAAGGTGGAACCAGAAGTCGCCCAGCACCTGGCGGAAGACTGGGACCTGGATCTGCTCCTGATGCCACTTATGATAGAAATTTGGCAAAACTTCTCAAGAATTATGAGGGACTTAGAACAAAAGCATATAAAGATTCAAAAGGAATTCCTACCATTGGAATGGGTGCAACTTATTATCCTAAGGGTTTTAGACTCCAAGGCGCTGTTAAGATGGGAGATGTGATTACTGAAGAAGAGGCACTCCAAATTAAAGAGGCACACATCAGAGAGCACAGAGGGAGACTTACAAGACAGATTGGAGAAGAAAATTACAACAAACTTCCCAATAATGTGAAGGCTGCTCTGGAATCTATCGTTTTCAACTATGGAAGTCTTGATAGTAAGACCAAAGCACTTGTGATGGAAGGTATCAAGACTGGTAATTACAATAAGTTGGCTGATGACATTGAGAATCGTCTTGGAAGGCACGACATGCAACCAGATGGTAAAGGACTCAACCAGCACAGAAGAACTGATGAAGCAAACATAATTAGAGGTGGAAAAAGTAAATTTGGAGTTCAGTTTAGAAGAACCACCATTGATGATGTTCCGCCAATGCAGCAGGGGCAAGCTGGTCAAGCATTTGCAACTGGACTGAAGACTGGAGCAAGTCGTTTCATTGGTGGAAGTTCCGAGTATCACATTGACACTAAACTGAAATCAGAACTTTCAATGCAGAAGAAAGTTGAATACTTTGAGCAGATGTGACTGGCATATGCCAAACAAGGAACAGTCATTGAGTTCTCCAATCAGGCAGTTGCTGGCAGAAGATACGATCACACAATGAGTTATCAAGAGAAGGCAGCACTTCTTCAAGCAGCTGCTGGTGCTCACGCTCCTCGTGCTGGTTATGCTTCTTATGATTATTACATTCCACAAGCAAGTGAAACTAGATTCGGCAAATCTGCAGAGGGAGCAGAGATCTTTGTCCCAACAGAAGCAGGTGGATCTGTTCAGTATGGTTCTGGTGGAAGATATGGTGCTTACGTTGTAATGTATGATGCTCAAGGTAAAGAGATTGGGCGAACAGGTCACGGTGACATCAGAGGAGCAAAGTCTGGAACAGTTCAGATTAGTCCGTCCACAGGTGACACCAGAGCACAAAGTGTTTCCACAACTCCTTCTTATCAGAGACCGAAACCAAAAGTTATCCCTGTTCCCATCGATAACACCCCACCAATGCAACAGAAACCTGCGGGAGCAACTTCTTCAGGTGGGTTAAATAATAATATGTGGTCTCGTGCTAGCAGACTCGGATCCCTTTATCAAATGTAATGGCAAATCAAAAACCACAATCGGGACCTGGTGATATAAAGTCATTTACGATTACTTCTAATGAAGGGAGTAAGCAAATTGACTTGACCAATGGTATTCAGGAATATTACTATTACGAGAGCGTTCTTTCCAATTTCATCACAGCGAAAGCGATTGTGTTGGAAACTGGTAATGATATTGACAAAGAATCAAAGGGTGTCCTAGACGACCTTCCCATTCGTGGTGGTGAGAAAACAAACATTCAAGTTTCTGATGCGTCTGAGGAAAAGAATAAAATTGAAATCCCTGGTGGTCTTTACGTCAAGAATGTAAGAAATGGTTCTCCAGGAACACAACAAGAACTTTATGTTCTTGAATTTGCATCAAAAGAATTCTTTCTGAATGAATCTGCCAGAGTTACAAAGAGATATGAAGGTAAGATCTCAGACAATGTTGAAGAAATTTTGAATGATGTTCTTAAGACAACTGCAAGTGTTGAAGTTGATGAAACATCATTTGAATACAACTTTTATGGTAACACTCGCAAACCATTTTATGTTGTAACCACCCTGGCATCCAAAGCAGTGCCAACAAAGGGTGCAGAAAAGACTGGTGGATTCTTATTCTTCCAGACTCGTGATGGAATGTTCTTCAAGTCCATTGATGATTTGTTTGGAAAAGACGCAACTAAGAAATTCATTTATAATAACACAGGTGATCTGCCACCAGAATATGATGGAAACATCGTTTCATATGAGATCGCAAGCGATATTGACATGGAACAGAACTTATCCTTTGGTGCTTATAACAACAGGTCTCTCTTCTTTGATTTTTACAAAATGGAATATAAGAAAGTTGATTTTGACATTCAAGAACAAGAGGGATCTGCAGAGAATGCAGGCAAAGATTACATCAACGTCAATAAAGAATTCATTTCACAACCCAGTCGTCTGTTTCATATGTTGAAGGATCACGGTGTGAATCCAAAAGGTAAAGGTGATGAGCAACTGGATAACTTCAAACAACAACCAGAGGACAATTACAAGATTGAAGAAACAATGGTTCAGACCATTATGAGATATAATCAGATGTTCACCGTTCAAACAAATGTGATTATTCCTGGTGACTTCAGCATTAAGGCAGGAGATATGATTGAGTGTACGTTCCCAGAGGTTGAGGCAAAAGAAAACAAAGAGAAAAACAAACAAACTGGTGGTAAATATATGGTCGCTCACGTCTGTCATCGCATTACAAGCAATGATTGTTTCACCAGTCTTGGGTTGGTCAGAGACTCGTTTGGTAAGAAGGGAGGATTCTGATGGATCAGACTAATTCAGCAACTTTTAATCCACGCTTCCTTGGCCGCGGCGGATACACCTGGTGGATCGGACAGATTGCTAAAGAGGAAACTTGGAAAGAAAACATTCCAGGTAAACCCGTTCAAAGTAATGATGAGATGCGCGGTTTCGGTGAAAGATACCGTGTTCGCATCATGGGATATCACACAGATGACTGCAATGAAGTCGCTGATGATGAACTGCCATGGGCTTACGTTCAGTATCCACCAACCGCTGGTGGTGGAGGAAGATCTTCGTTCGCAAGTGCCAACCTTGCACAAGGAAACTTTGTTCAAGGATATTTCTTTGATGGTCCTGAGGGTCAGGTTCCCATTATTGTCGGTGTCATTGGTTATAACCAGTATCAGGCAATTTCCAAATCAACAGGATCATCGGATTGTGAGGCATTCAAACCGAAGAGTGGTTACACTGAAGAAGAGAAGATCGCTTCTTACACAGTAAGGGCATATCCTGGTGGCGGTGAGGTTGCCATTCCAGATGATGGGATCACAGCAGCATATACCAATAACTATTACATTGAGGACATGCTTGGCAGTAATGTCCTTGTTGACATGGCAAGTTGGGACGCAAGATGGCAAGGTAAGAAGGCAGATCCCGTTGCCAAGACAAAAGATTGTGAACCGATGGACACTCGGAGGATCACAAAGGAACTTCAGAATGGCATCCAAAGACTTCAGGAACTCCAGAGATCTAAGTATGATTATCGTTATGCTCTGACCAATGGTGAGATGGGAATCGATGATATGATTCGATCCCTGACCAGAGAATTGTGCAAACTGATGGCCTCTCTGTTCAAGGACATTATTGAACAGATGGAGAAAAAGGTTCTCCGAGAGACAAACAACACTCTGAAAAAGAAATATGACTTACTTCATCCCAGTGAAAGACCACAACTGAAGAAGCAAGTTGAGAATGCCAATGATCAGATTGCTTGCATCTTTAAAAAGATTATTAGTCAACTTGAAAATCTTATCTGTCAGTTTCTGGAGGCAGCAGCAGAGAGAGTCATTAATGTAACTGAGTGCTTTGTCAACAATGCCATGGGTAATTTGTTGGGAGCATTGTTGGGTGGTCTTCAGGGTCAAATTAACTCTGCTTTGTCTGGAATCGGATCCTTGGTTGATGGTGTTGGAGTTGGTGAAGATCTTATCAGCACCATCCTTCAGGATCCTTTCTCATTCTTGAAGTGTGAAGAAGACAACGAGTGTGGCAGAGTAAACGAGTGGAGTATCTGGAATGGTGCCTCTAACGTTGCCAACAGTGCCAACCAACTCCAGGGGATCTTGGGTCAGGCAAATGATGTTATGAATTCCTTCACTGGTTTTGGTGATGCTCTCAATAACATCTTTGATAATCCTGGTTGCGACACAGGCGCAAGACCTTGTGGACCACCAGAGGCAAGATGGATTGGTTCTGGTTCTGGGGCATTAGGAAATCTGATCATTTCTGCGGGTGGAGCAATTATCGGTTATGATGCTATTGAGTTTGGGAGCGGTTATGACGCGAACAACACTTATGGTTACGCTTATGATGATTGTGGAAATGGCAATAATGGCGTATTCTATCCTCTTGTTGATGAAGACGGCGGCATTATTGACATCGTAGTCGAACAGGGCGGAACAGATTATCTTCCAGCACCTAACGGATGCACGGGCGGTGATGGAAGAGAGTGGAAGTGTGAGAACGACACCGAAATCACTCACCCAGGTGGTGGTGACATCAGTGGACCAATTATTGAAGTTCCCATTCCGCCTGGAAATGTCATCGAAGTTCAACCAGGTGACATTGTAAATACACCATGCTGCAGTGAAGTGATAACAGAACCCATTGAAAATGATCCCACCACTGGTGGCGAAACAATTAAAGGATGCAGCACTCACGTCGTTCAGAAACCAGGAAGATTTACGACACCACAAACAGGGTGTCCTGGAAGAACACAAGGAACTTATCCATCATCTTCCGATGGTTCTTATCCCGTTATTCTTTATCTCTGTGAGATTATTATTGCTGAGGCAGGAATTGCTTACCAACCAGGAGATGAAGTTGTTATTCAACCTGATCTTGGAACAGCAGCTGCTATTGAAGTTGATGAGCAAGGAAGAATTATTAAAGTTCAAGTCACAGAAGGTGGTGAGGGATTTAAAGAACTTCCCAAAGTCTTTGTCAGATCTGCAACTGGGTTCAATGCTGAACTTCTTCCTAAGTTCTGTGTCCAGAGAGTTGGAGAAGATGAAGTTGCCAACCCAGAACTTCAAGACAAGATTGTCACTGTTATCGATTGTGTAGGTAAAGTCTAATGTCAGAATCAGCAGAAAAGAATTACCACCAGGTTCGCTACGGAACAGCAGACGGTGAAATCAAATTTGGGCATCTTCATCAGGATAATGTTCAATCTTCTGTGATGCTTCGTGATGGTAAGCATTGGAATCATTACATTACTCTGGATCAAACTGGAAAGAAGCACAGAAAGTTTGGAACAATGTGTGTTTCACCTGGATCTTTCCAGGTTCAAGCAGGTGAGGGTTTCACTGAAAAAGAAGAAGGACAACCTGCCATCTTTATGGATGCCAAGAAAGGTGACATTCATCTTCGCTGCCCCAAAGGTACTCTCAAGATCGAAGCGAAGAACGTTGAAATCATCGCAAAGGGAGAGAATAATAAGAATGGATATGTTACAATCAACTCAAACGAAAAGATTACTCTTGATGCTCAAACCATTGACATCAAGTCAGAGGTTTCAACTAAGATCTTCTCGGAAAAGAATGTTGAAGTTATCGGCAGAGCAATTCTAAATCTTTATGGTGGTCTTGTCGATGCTGCTGATGGAGCAACAACTAACAAAGGATCTAAGGGTGGATCAACAAATGAGGAGCAGAACAAACAATGAAGGTACCTGATTTATACGTCGGTAAAAGATTATTCGTTGGTGAGGGAAAACCAGAAGCATTAGGACGTGGACCCAAAGAGGTTCGTGGTTCTGCTTACATTGAAGGACCCAGCATTACTGGTACTCCAGGTGCATTCCCAAATGTTTGGGCAACTGTAATGATCTCTGGAGTGAATAACAGTGACCTCAAAGAACAACCATTTATCCCTGGTGCTCTTTGCACTGGTATTAACAACCCATATGATCTTGCTGTGGCTGGTAATACTGCCCTCCTGGGGACAGTTGACACAAATCAGAATGTGAATGTTGGCGGCAACCTGATTGCACAGGGAGAAGTGATGTCACGGTGTGGTGGTCACATCCTCTCTGCCAAAAAGAACTTTGACATCCCACACCCCAGTAAGGAAGGTTATCGTCTGAGACACACCTGTCCAGAAGCACCTTACAATGACGTATATATACGTGGTAAAATAAAGAACACAAATGAGATTCCTCTTCCTGATTACTGGCAGGACTTTGTGGATCAATCTTCCATCACAGTAAATCTGACACCCATCGGTGCTCATCAGAACATCATTGTTAAGAGAGTGGAGCCAGAAAGAATTGTGCTACAATCTCAAGGTGGCATTCCCATTCATTGTTATTATCATGTCTTTGCTGAGAGAAAGGATGGTGAGAAACTGATTCCTGAATATGAAGGAACAACACCAGCAGATTATCCAGGAGACAATGATCAGTATTCCATCTCAGGTTATCACTACGACGTTAAGGAGAACTCATAATGGCAGGATTTGAAACACAATCATTTGGTAATAAAGACTGTACCAATTTTGTTGGAGGTTCCCCCAATACTGAATATGATTATATTTTGAAAGCGATGACGGGTGACACTGATTACCCAGAAGATGCTTGTCCTCTTTATTATCATTCTTACTTTCAAGTTGACCGCATTCTGTTAAATGAACAACTGACTGGTGCTGGACTAATTAATATTACGGGCACTATCAACACAACACAAACAGTTACTGCTTCGCAGTCAATGACTGCTCCTATCTTCAACGGGAGTGCAACGACAGCAAAGGCAATCGGTGGTGCTTTCGACGTTCCTCACTGGAAGGATGAGAAGAAACGTGTTCGTCACGTTATTGCTGAGGGTCCAGAAGCAGGTATCTACATTCGTGGAACCATGAAGGACACAAACATCATCAATCTTCCCGAGTATTGGGAGGGTCTTGTTGATCCAGAAACAATCACTGTCACTTTGACGCAGATTGGAACCTCTCAGGATTTGATTGTTGATGGAATTGAATGGGGTAAGAGGATCAAAGTCAAGTCTGGAAATGCTTCCACCATTCATTGTTATTATGAAGTTTGGGCAGCACGTTGGATCAATCCTTGTGACCACGATGAAAAACTTCATGTGGTTTATGAGGGCGACAGTCCCGATGATTATCCAGGAAACAATGAGTTCTTCCTGATTGGTGGATGGGACTACGATCGCAGAGAAACTAAGTGGAGGAAGAATGAGACCTGAAACAAGAAAGTCAATGGAAATGTTGTTTAAGGCAAAGTGGAATGTTCCCACTGCTGCCAAGAACTGCAACTTGACAGAAAAGGAAATGAAGATTACATTTAATGAGTACTGTGTGTTTCATCCTAAGACTTACAATCCCACGAAGGAAGATCAACTCTGGTTGTTTTAACTTATGAAAATCAATCTCTGGTACTGTCAACACATGGGTCAATGGAGATGGACTCTCTGTCAGGATGAGAGACCCATCATTAAGATGGAATCTGGTCAAAGACCAGACCTTCGTGATGCGATGAATGATGTGGCAAACACAGTTGAATATATGCTCGAAAAAGGGTTATAACTATAGGGTGTGAAGGAAGTCGCTAAGGGGCACTCAGGAAACTGGGTGCCCTTTGCTATGCGATAAATAACTCATAATAGACTCACCGTGCGAAGAAGATGCCATTAAGTCGTCTGGATAATTTTCTAAAGAACGTCCGTGGAAATGTTCTTTATGTTGACCCAAACGGATTGGACGCAACTGACAGTGTTGAGAACACTGGTAACTCCCAATCTCGTCCGTTCCTCTCAATTCAGAGGGCACTACTTGAGGCAGCAAGATTTTCATATCAAGTTGGTCTTGACAATGACAGATTTGCTCAAACCACGATCGTCCTTCAACCACCAGATTACGTTGGTGACAACAGACCTGGTTGGATTCCTGATGGATCAATCTTCCGCCAGAGAGATGGTTCGAGCACTTCTTCTTTCCCTGAACTGACCACGGCATCTAACTTCGATCTTCAGGATAATACGAACGTTCTCGTCAGAGCGAACAGCATTTACGGTGGTGTTATTGTTCCTCGTGGTGTCTCCATCGTTGGAATGGACCCCAGAAAGACAAGAATTAGACCAAAGTATGTTCCAGATCCAGCGAACTCAGCAATCACCACAAGTGCTGTCTTCCGTCTGACTGGTGGTTCTTACATTGAAGGTGTTTCGATTCTGGATGGTGACCCCTACGGCACGGTCTATAAGGATTACACAACCAACACTTACGTCCCAAACTTCTCTCACCACAAACTCTCGGCATTTGAATATGCTGATGGTGTAAACTCAACGGACATTGACGACTCATTCCTCACTTTCTACACCTCCAGAACTGATCTGGACATTTATTATGAGAAGGTCGGTCTTCTTTATGGTTCGAAGTCTGGTCGCGGCATCTCACCAAATTATCCAAACGCTGGTGTTGACATTGAACCAAAAGTTGATGAGTATCGCATCGTTGCTCCTATCTCTGGAAGAGCAGGAATCAGTACTATCACTGCTTCAGGAACAGCGGTAACCATCACTCTGACTGATGAGATTGATGGAATCAACGTTGACACACCAATCGTTGTTAGTGGTGTAAGTGAGAGTGTTTACAATGGAACATTCATTGTTGACTCTGTTGTCACTGTCAACGCTAATGGCACTAAGGTCTTCACTTATGCCACACCAACAGCACCAGTTGACACCTCACCCACTGTTGCTGGTACCGCAGTTGAACTGGCAATTAACAGCACAGTCTCATCTTCACCTTATGTTGCCAAGACAACTGTAAAGTCGTCTTATGGTATGTGTGGTCTGTTTGCGGATGGCGCGAAGGTCAAAGGATTCCAATCCGTTCTCCTCAATGAGTTTACTGGAATCTCACTTCAGAATGACAACAACGCTTTCCTGAGATACAACTCAACCACTGGAACCTTTGATGATTCGTCAACCGTTTCGAATCTGAACAGTGATCCAGATGCAGTTTACAAACCTGCTTATTACAACTACTTCGTTAAGGTTGCTAATAAGTCTTATGCACAAGTTGATTCTTGTTTCGGAATTGGTTACTCACAGCAGTATGTAACTGAGAGTGGTGGTAGTGTTAGTGTTAATGGGTCCAACTCAAACTTCGGTCAACAGTCTCTGTATTCCACAGGTTTCAGAGATGAGGCATATGCAAGAGATGACGTTGGTTACATCTCTCACATCGTTCCACCTGAGTTCAACGTTGCATCAAACATCAATCTGGAATATGATGCCATTGATGTTGGCACAACTGTTGGTGTTGGTTCAACCTCAAGACTTTATCTCCACCAGAAGACAACTCAAACTGCTGCTCCAAGAACAATCGTTCAGGGTTACAGACTTGGAGCAAAGACAGGTGATCGTCTGAACACGACAATCAACGACACCAATTATTATGCTCGAATCGTTATGCCGAACACGCATAAGGATTCAAACCAAGTGACATCGGTCAAGGTTTCTAACATCGGTGTTAACGTCTCAACTGGTAACAGCATCTCCTCCAACACCATTACGTTCAAAGAGGATCACCAGTTCATTAATGGTGAGTCAATCAGAGTTCTCTCCGATAATGCTCGTCTTCCTGATGGACTTGAAAGTAATAAGGTTTATTATGCAATCACCTCTGGTCTGAACGCTAACCAGGCACAGGTTGCGATCTCTTACAATGATGCTCTCAACGGTAATGAGTTGGTTATCAACAACTTGGGTGGTAACCTGAGAGTTGAGTCTCGTGTTAGTGACAAGAGAGCTGGTGACATCGGTCACCCAATTCAGTGGGACTCCTCACAGTCACAGTGGTATGTCAACGTTGCAACAGCAGCAACCGACAACTCACTTTATCCAACCATTAGTGCTCTCGGAACTGCTTCTCTCGGAGATGCAACACCAAGAACTTACATCACCAGAAAACCAGACACCAGACAACTTGCTGATAAGATTTATCGTGCTCGTTATGTTGTTCCTTCTGGAAGTGGAATTACTTCAGCAAGAGAACCTCAAAAGGATTACATTCTTCAACAGTCGAATGATGTAACAGGTGCAAACAACACTGAGGTTGCGCTTCAGTTCAACCCAAGCAGTGTCACGATGAACAACGTGACGGACCTCAGAAACTTTAGTTTCATCCGTAACGCTGATTGGTCAGCTAACGTTGCTAATTACACCACAGAACTTCCTCACCGTCTGTCAGTTGGTTCAAAGGTCAAGATTGCCAATGTCACCAGTGCTAACAACACCACTGCAATTGGTAACTCTGGTTTCAACGGAACTTTCACGGTTACTGGAATTAACAGCGCAAACCAGTTCACCGTAACTAATGATTATGATGATCCTGGTGCGTTCTCGAATAACACTTCGGAAAGAACCACTTCTCTGCCAACTTATCAGAGAGTTGAAGCATCAAACAACTTCTATGTTTATGATGTTCAGAACATCATTCCTTATGTAACTGGAATTCAAGATGGTGTTTATTATCTGACCATCGTTGATTCGACCAACACTCCAGCGATTGCTCCTTTCAACGACGCTGCTTCATTCTCCTTCTCTGCTCCTGTTGAGGAACTTTATCCTCAATATGACCAGGACAATCCATCTTCCGATCCATCAGCATCAACCACTTATGCTGACTCTAATCTTCTTGGTCGTGTTGTTGTCGATGAGCACAGAAACAGCATCACGAAACAAGCATTCAATAAGGCTTATGTTGACTTCGGAATTGGTGTTGGGATCACTGACATTGTTTCCACAGCAGCTGGAACAGCACACACCATTTACACCTCTCATGATCATGGTCTGAATGCGATTACATCACTGACAATCACTGACGCTGGTTCTGCTTATGGTAACGGAACTGGATCTGCTGAGAACCTTTATAACGCAACTCTGACAAACTCAGCAACTGGTAAGAACGCAACGGCAAGAATCACAGTCAATGCTTCTGGTGAGATTACTGCTCTGAAGATTATGAGTGGTGGTACGAATTATGTTGTTGGTGATGTCCTGAATGTTACGGGAACAGCAACCACAACTGGATTCTCCACAGCGACTGTAACGGTTGCTGCGATCACCGATAACGTTGGTGACACAATCAGTGTTGCTGGTGTAACATCTGAAGGTTACGCTGGTTATAACCAACTTTACAGAATCACTGGAATCTCAACAGCAGAAGCAGTTGAAGTTTCTTCTGTAAGTCCTGTTTACACTAACTCAATCACTGGAGTTGGTGCTAACGTCACAGCAAATGCTTACGCACTTCTGACTGGTCCTAAACTGGACATCTCCGACTTTGTTGTCAACACCTCAGTTGGATTGGCAACAGTTACCACTGTTCAACCACACGGCTTGAGAGTCGATAACGCAATCACTCTGGGTGGTGCTTCGAGTGATCTTTACAACGGAACATTCGTTGTTACTCAGAACGTTGGACTTTCAACCTTCGTTGTCAACATCGGTGTCTCGACACTGAGTCCTGCAGTTTCTGGAACACAGAGAGCTTATTATCCTGGACTCACAGCACAGGATGGAACAATTAATTTCGTTAATGAGAACTTTGGTGGAAGATTCCATAATGTTTATGCTGGAATCTCAACTGTTATCTCTGCTTCTGTTGCTGACTCTTCAGTAACTGAACTTACGATTCAGAACCTCACCAACTTTGACTTCAACATCGGTGATTATCTGAGAATCGATGATGAAATTATGAGAATCAAGACGACTGTTTCGACCAACCCAGTCGCAGTCTTCAGAGGTCTCTTCGGAACGGTTGCAACATCTCACGATAGTGGATCTGTTGTTAAGAGAATTAGAGTTCAACCAGTTGAACTGAGATCTCCATCAGTAGTTACTGCTAACGCACACTCTTTTGAGTATCCTGGTTATGGTGCTGGTAATTACGCAACAGCACTCCCACGTCTCCAACAGACACAACTGTCCTCCACTGCTGAAAGACTTGCTCAGTCAATCGAATCTGGTGGTGGTTCTAACTCTTATGCTGGTTACAACGCTAACGGTGATTACTTCATCGGTAACAGAAAGATTGACAGATCGACAGGTAAGTCTTCTGCAATTGACACACCAGTTCCAACTAACACTGGACAAGATTACTCATCACTGACGAGTCAGGTTGACCTCGATCTCGTCAATACTGATGAAATTATCACTAAGACCAGCATCAAGGTCAGTGGTGGTCTTTATAACGACAACGTTTCTGAGTTCGATGGACCAGTTGTCTTTACAAGAAAACTGACCTCAACTTCTGCTGACGGTATCGAAGCAACCTCGGTTTATCTGCAAGGAAGTGCAACAATCTCCAGAAACTACACTGTTGGAATTGCAACTCCAACTGTTGCTGGTAACGCAGGAGACGTTGTTTTCAACGGTAACCCAGTAAGTGGCGGAATTGTTGGATGGGTTTACACCACTGATAATTCTTGGTTCCCATTCGGTAATGTTGGAATTGACACAGGAACAACCAATGCTGTCTTCAATAAGGTCGGTGTTGCAACTGATGACCCAGGTGATGCATCCTTCAAGGTTGGTGCTGGTTCAACTCAGTTCACCGTTGACGCTGATGGAGTTGGAATCGGAACCACAGCAAACGGTCAGAAACTGAGAGTTGATGGTGTTGTCGTTGCGACAGCATTCACTGGTGATGGTTCGGGTCTGACTAACCTCCAGAACGACAGTCTCTGGGCAGGAATCAGCACCATTTATCCAATCAACAATAAGATTGTTGGAATTGGAACCACGTTCCCAAGCACAGAGTTCAAACTCTCAGTCGGAACTCCAGGAACAGGTGGAACTGACCTTTACGTTGCTAACGACGCTTATCTCCAAGGAATCATCACCATCAACAGTGGTGCTGTTCTCTCGGGTGTGACGACGGCAACAGGATTCAGGTTGGATTCGTCTTCGGGTTCAATTAACGCTGGTGTCGTTACAGCAACAACACTGGATGTCAACAACAGTGGTGACAAGATTACGGTCACCTCCGATGGTGTTGGAATTGGAACCACACTCGCACGAAGTGCAGCATTGGATGTTGAAGGAGCACTGAGACTCAAGACTTATTATGAGATTCCAAAAGCAGTTACCGCAAGCGGTGGTGCCGTTACTATTGACTTGTCTGTCGCTCAGACATTTACTCTGACCACAGATTCAGATGTCTCTTACTTCGTTCTTCAGAATGTTCCTTCGTCCTCGGCAACCACATTCACTCTTCAAATCATTCAGGATTCCTCAACAGCTTACTCAATTGACGTTGATGACTTCAGAACAACGGGTGGTTCGACAATCGGACTCCGTTGGCCTGGAGGAGTTGCTCCAACAGTCACCTCAAGTGCAGGAGCAGTTGATGTTTACTCGTTCATGACATTTGACGGAGGAACCACTCTGTACGGTGTTATCGGAGGTCAGAACTTCTCATGAGTCCTTTAGCGTTTCATAACTTCAGGACCTTTCAAACTTCTCTGGATTTGAATGGTCCTATCCTTTCTTTCTCAGAAGACCCATCAGCATCCAATGCAACTCTTGCTGGAGTTGCAACCTTCATTGGAATTGCAACAGCGTCCTTTACGAACAATGAAAACGCAACAAACAGTGGGACAATCTCCTATCAGTGGTATGAAGGTTCCACTGCTCTAGAGGATGGAGCAAACATCTCTGGTTCAGGAACAACAACACTCACACTGAGTAATCTGTCCAGTCCAGATGATAATGGAAGAAGTTTTTATCTTCAGGCAACTTACAATGCTTCTGCTTATGGTGAGGCAGGAGCAGCAAAGTCAACTGGTAATGCAGTCAACTCACCTCTGAGTTCAGATTCAGCAGCAGTTACTGTCTTCCCAACCATTTCCTTTACAACACAACCAGTGGACACCACTGCTGCTGTGGAAGAACTTGCAGAGATTCGAGCAATTCCTGCTTTGTCTGACAGCACATTTGGACCCATCACTCAGAACTGGACAAGAAATGGTGAAACTCTTTCTGACCAGAGTGACCCTGTTATCAGTGGAACTGGTTCGACAACTTTGACTTTCGAGATTACAGAAGTTGGTGTTTCCACAGTTCAGTCTATTGCTTATGTGGACACTGATGCTGGAAGAGTTCAAGCGAACTCAACTGTTGTGGATCTCACAGGTGTTGCTCCTCGTAACAGAATCAAACTGGAAGGATTCTCACCAGACAATCGTTATGCTGAAGGAATTCTTGACCTGGATGCTGGAGCACAAACAATCAACAGTGACACCTTGGGTGCTGATTATAGTCTGATTACCTTCTACGCTTTGGAGAAGGACATCAATGTCAAGATGACACTGGCAGCAACAGCAGGTGGAAGTTATGTTGTTTACTCAGCAACTGATGATAACCTTGCCCTTTACACAGCATTTGATGGTGGACAGGGTGGAACTTCGGTCATCACCACGACGCTCGAAGAGGACACGGAATACACACTGATTGGTGTTGCTAACGATTCAGCAATCTTCCTTTATCGTGGTTCTAACCTCATTCTGGTTGTTGGATCTGGTGGTGATGCTGGAACTGAAGGTGCTGGTGGAGACGGTGGCGGAGTTAACGTTGATGGTGAGACAGGTGATGGACGAAGAGCAGGTGCAGGTGGTGAAGCACCCACGATTGGAACATTGGGTCTGAATGGAGTCTTTGGTTCTAACCTTCACGCCTCTGACATTACTCTTCAGATTGGTGACACCAGAGCATCGATTCCTGATGCAGGAAGAACAATCTCCTGTTCGAAGGGAAGTTATTGGACTGACCTTGGAATCTCTGCTTGTTCTAACAACAGTTCTTCTAAGATTCAGTTTGTTGCTGTTGATGGAACCACCATTAGTGAAAGTGATGAGGTCATCCGTGGATTCAAACCAGGTTACACAATCTCCAACACAAGAGGTGAGGGTGTGAACCTTGGTGGTGACGGAGGAAACGGAGCCGTTGGTGGTCAAGGTGGAACATCTGGTTCAGGTGGTGGAGGAGGAAGTGGTTACAGTGATGGTTCGGTAACCATCGTTGAAACAAACCTGGGTGGTAACACAACACTCAATTCCTCGGTCACAATTCAACTCGATACTTAACTAAATAACTATAACTAAAACTAACAGGGTGGAGAGTGAAACCCGATGGCAGTCAATAAGAATTTTGTCGTCAAGAACGGACTTGAGGTTGCTGATGACCTCATTGTCGCTCAGAGTAACAAAGTTGGTATTGCGTCCACAGAACCTTCAGCGACCTTAGGTGTCAGTGGAGGAATTGCGGCAGTTGACGGTCTGTTCGTTGGTATCGTTACCACACAGAGTCGATTTGAAGTTGGAGTCGGTGGCACAGTTATCGCAGCAGACAGCGATAACGGACGAATAGGAATTAACAGTGCGACACCGACGCACCAACTGGAGATCGTTGGTTCTGGAGGAACATCACTCTTCATTCACAACGGAAGCATTAACGCAACCGCTGCTAAACTGAGTGCTAACGTTGCCATTAACACCACTGGAATCAATGTAACTGGCGTTGTCACTGCCACCTCGTTTAGTGGTGCTGGTTCAGGACTTTCAGGAGTTAGCACAAACTTTGTTTCAGCAGTTGGAATTCAATCTGGTGGAACCACGATTGGTGTTGGAATTACTCAACTCAACTTTATCGGAGTTGGTAACACCTTCAAGACAAATGGAACCACAGTTGACATCAGCATCGAAGGTGGTGGTGGAGCAGGTGTTGGTACGGTCATTGATTATCCCAGTGGACTGACCTCACCATTCGCTTACATTGACCCCAACGTTACCGTCACAGAGAGTATGACTCTGGACGACACGAACGCTGGTATCGACTCCTCGTTCATTGTTGTCAAAGAGCCAACACTTCTCTTCGACCCAGGTGTTACAGTTACCGTTGGTGCTGGTAAGACTCTGGTTACTGACCTCTTCAGACTTCTTGATCCACCAAGTGTTGACCTGACTCCAGAGTTCAGCACCATTACTGTCAGTGGTGTTTCAACATTCGTTGGTCTCTCAACATTCAACGACGGACTCATCGTTGTCTCTGGTGTTTCAACATTCACAGACAATATTGATGCCAACAGCAGCATCGACGTTGCTGGTGATATTAATGTCGCTGGTGTTGTCACTGCCACAACCTTCGTTGGCAATTTAACTGGAACAGCATCAACAGCGACAAGAGTTGTTGTTACTGCTGACGGTACCAACACTTCTCAATATGTTTCATTCTTCTCAGGAACTTCAGGAAATCTGAGTAATCTGGTTGATGCTGGACTGACTTACAATCCATTCACTAACATTCTGACAGTAAGTGGAAGTGTTTCCGCTAACGTAACTGGTAATGTAACTGGTAATCTAACTGGTAATGTAACGGGAACAGCGAGTTCAGCAACTAATTCTGCCAACATTCAAGTTGATGTTGATAACACAACGGCTGCCAATCATTATGTTGTGTTCTCTGGAAGTTCGAGTGGTTATAACAGACTTAACAGTGATTCCACTTTACTTTATAACCCAAGCACCAACACACTCACATCAACCACATTTAGTGGCAGTCTCTCTGGTAATGCCACAACCGCAACAACCGCAACAACCGCAACAACAGCGACCAACGCAACTAACATCACTCTTGCTGATGAGTCATCGGATACCACTTGTTTCCCTGTGTTTGCAACAGGAGCAACGGGTAATCTACCACCTAAGACCGACTCCAGTGCACTGACTTATAATGCTTCAACTGGAACACTGGCAGCAACTAACGTCAACTCCACATCTGATGTCAACCTGAAGACAGACATTAGAAGCATTGATGATGCGGTCACCATTATCAACCAGATAAGAGGTGTGAAGTTTAGGTGGCGAGAGTTAGACATCCCCTCTGTCGGTGTTATCGCACAAGAGGTTGAAGAAATCCTTCCAGAACTGATTTCTACCAGGTCTGATGATGGAACTAAGTCTGTCAATTACAATGGTTTGGTCGGTGTTCTGATCGAAGCGGTGAAAGAACTCTCCACGAGAGTTGAGCATTTAGAATCACAACTCAACAATAAATAACGGGGAGGAGAAAGAACGATGTCAGTAATTAGAGTCAATCAGATCACCAACAGAACCAACAGTGGTGGTCCTATTATCTCTGGTCTTACAACTGTTGGTGTTGTAACGAGTGGTGTTTCGATTGGAGTCACCAACCTCTACGTTGAACAGGTAAACTTCGGTCAGACAGGAATTCTGACTGGAGCAGTTTCGGTTGGAACCACTGACCTTTATGTCTCTGGAACCATTTTTGGCAACGTCACAGGAAACGTTACTGGTGATGTTACAGGTAACGCAGATACTGCTACGTCTGCAAACAACGTTGTTTTGGGAAGTGAAACAACAGACACACAGTGTTTTGTTGGATTTACTGTTGACCAAACAGGCACCACTGACATTAGAACGAACGCTAACTTAACCTTTGATTCAGCAGCGGGAACACTGGTTGCTACAGCGTTCAGTGGAACTCAACTCAATGCCTCTCAAGTCAATGCCTCTGGTGTTTCGACATTTACTGGTAATGTTGATCTCAATGGTGGAATTGACATCAATGGTAACACCACGGGATTGAATGTTACTGGCGTTGCGACTTTCACTGATAATGTAAATCTTGGTGATAATGATGTATTAAACATCGGTGCTGGCAACGACCTTAGATTGTCGCACAATAGTGCTAATTCGCTCATTCAAAACTTTACTGGTGGACTATATGTCACCCAGCATACAGACGACAGCGATATTCATCTTCAAACTGATGATGGTTCTGGTGGCGTAACAACGTATATTCAATGCGTTGGATCAACAGGATCGGTAAACCTTGCTCACTATGGTTCCACTAAATTAGCCACCACTTCTGGTGGTGTAAACATCACTGGAGTTGCAACTGCTACATCATTTGTTGGTGACCTAACTGGTGATGTAACTGGTAATGCTGATACTGCTACCAGTGCCACATCAGCAACAACTGCCACTAATGCAACCAACATTACTCTGGCAGATGAGTCATCGGATACCACTTGTTTCCCTGTGTTTGCAACATCAGCAACAGGTAACCAAGCACCCAAGACTGACTCTGACAGACTAACTTACAATGCATCTTCAGGTCTTCTGGTTGCATCAACTCATCAAGCAACAAGCATCATTGCTGATTCCACACTGAGAGTTGGTTCAGCATCAACCACCAGCATGGATCTTTATGTTGTTGGTAACTCTGCTTCTGGTGTTCACAACTTGGGATCTAAGAGTTCCAGTTTTGCAATCGATATGAGCACT
>Ga0181587_10001716_pt1 | contig 18303 bp, 12 predicted proteins | sample 071ome_27_FD_132463 | JGI IMG/M metagenome (GOLD analysis project Ga0181587, IMG submission 132463) | Coastal salt marsh microbial communities from the Groves Creek Marsh, Skidaway Island, Georgia - 071409AT metaG (megahit assembly) | ecosystem: Environmental > Aquatic > Marine > Intertidal...
GGATCTGGCCGGTGATCTTACCAAGGCAGGCTTCGCCATACGCCGGGAAGTGCTTTATGAAGCCCGGGAGGCCAAAAGTTTTTCACCGGCGGCGATTGCCGCCATCAAAGACGGCGATCTGGATACGGTTCTGCTTTATTCCCCCAGAACGGCCGAAGCATTTGTTCAATTGATCCGGAAAGCCCGGCTCGTACGATCGTGCAAAGACCTGACTGTATTCTGTTTGAGCGCCGCCGTGGCGGAGAAGATCAACGAAATCACCTGGCAAGAGGTCATTGTCGCCGAAAGGCCGGATCAGGATGCTTTGCTGGCGGCCGTATCCGCCAAAGCCGGTGTCGCCGAACAGGAGGAAACCGATATGCCGTCATCCGTGCCCAAGACGCCGCTGCCGGATGCCCATACCGTCGCTCCCATTCAGCGACGGTCAGCGGGCAATCTGCGCACCGTCTTTCTGACATTGTTGACGGTCGTCATTCTGGGCGTCGTCGTTTATGCCTCTAAACCGCTCTGGCAGCCGCAATTGGTGCAGTTCTTTCCGTTCCTGGATGAAGACAATGACACCAAAGAAAAACTCAAGAGCCTGGCCGGCCGGTTGCAGGTGCTGGAAAACAAGTCCACCGACAATGTGCCGCAGCTTGAGGAGCTTCAAGCGGAGCGGGCGCGCATTCAGTCCAGGCTGGATCAGAGCCTGAAGCGCATTGCCGATTTGGAAAATTCCATTTCCACGGTCAAAAAAATGGTCTCCGCCGTCGATGCGGACGGCGGCTCAAAGGCGGCTTTGGAGACATTGAAGCAGTTATCTGAGCGCCTGCAAAAACTGGAATCCGGCAGTGCGGACAGTAGCGATACCCAGCGGAAGAAGCTCGTCGATTTGGAGACTCGCCTGGCCGAGTTGGCCGTGCGCACCTCACCCCAGGGCCAAGCCGCCGCCAGCAGCCGGGCCCGCGCCTTTATGTTGGCCGTCGGTCAGTTGCGCCAGGCGGTTCAGTCATCCCGGCCTCATTTAAACGAGTTGGCGGGCGTCCTCACGCTTCTCGATCAGGACGACGCGCTGCGCCAGAAAGTTGCCGTCCTACAGCCCGGCGCACATCGAGGCATCCCGACGTTGGAGCAGCTCCGTACCAGCTTCAAAAGCCTGGCGGCGTCTATCGTACAGGCGGAAAAACTGCCGAAGGGCGACGGCTGGATCGACCGCACCGTTGCGCGGGTCGCAGGTTCATTGAAGTGGCGGCGGACGGACCAGCTCGAAGGGAACAGTGTGGACGCGGTTGTCGCCCGCGCGGAACGGCTACTGTCGGCATCCGATCTGTCTGGCGCGTTGACCGAACTGAACGCGCTCCCCGAGAATGCGGCCGGTTTGGCCAAACCCTGGATGGCCAACGCCAAGCTTTTGGTGCAAGCCGAGCAAGTTCTGGCGGACCTCCAGGTCACCGCCGTTTCACTTCTCACGCCGAAAGAGTAACCGTTAATGTTTAGAGCCCTCTGGTTTCTGATCGTTTTGGCCGTGGTCAGTCTTGCCGCCGCATTGGTGGCGGACAATCCCGGCTCTGTCAGTTTGAGCTGGCTCGGTTACGAGATCGAAACCTCCATGGGCATCCTGATCGCCGGGGTCATATTAATTTCGTTGATTTTGGCGACCATCTTCCGAATTTGGTCGTTTTTCAGAAATGCGCCGCGCCGGATTTTCCGTGCGCGCCGGGAATGGCGGCGCCAGCGCGGCTATAAGGCGCTGACCCAAGGCATGGTCGCGGTCGCCGCCGGCGACGCCAAGGAGGCGCGGCGGCTGTCCAAAAAGGCCGAAGACCTGCTGGCCGAACCGCCCTTAACCATGCTTCTGTCGGCGCAGGCGGCGCAATTATCGGGCGATGAGAAAGCCGCCGGGAAGTTTTTTGACGCCATGTCTGAGCGCAAGGAAACCAAGTATCTGGGCCTCAGCGGCAAACTCAAACAAGCCCTGCAGGAAGGCGACGAGGACGAAGCGCTGGAACTCGCCGAACAGGCCAATGAATTGGCCCCAAAGACCGACACGGTGTCATCGACTCTGTTCGATCTGCAGATCAAGAAGGGGAGCTGGCAGGAAGCCGAAGATACGGTCCGCAAAGCGGTCAAAAATAAACACATGGGAAACGACGAAGGCCGGCGTCAAAGGGCCATCCTGCAATTCCAGCGCAGCATCGAGGCGGAGACCGAGGGCAAGCTGGGGGACGCGCTCTCTTATGCCAAGCGGGCCAATACCATGGCCCCCGATTTCGTGCCCGCCGCCGTCCGCCATGCGCGGCTGCTGCAGGGTGCGGGCAAGCGCCGCCGCGCTGCGTCGGTGATCGAGGAATCCTGGGTCACCAATCCCCATCCCCATCTGGCCGACGTGATGGAAGACCTGGCGCCGGGCGCAGGTCCACAAGAAAAGATGCGCACCCTGGAACAGCTCGCCGGTTACAACCGGGATCACGCAGAGAGTCACCTGGCCATCGCCAAGGCAGCGCTGGCCGCCGGTATGTGGGCGGAAGCCCGCCAGCATCTGGAGGCGGCGGCCGGTGAAAACCCGTCCGCCCGGGTCTGCCGCTATATGGCGGAGCTAGAAGAACGCGAAAGAGGCGACGTAGAGGCGTCCAAGGAATGGTTGCGCAAAGCTGCAAGCGCCGATCCGGACTCGGCCTGGATTTGCGGTAATTGCGGTAACGTGGTCGCCGACTGGGAACCGGTCTGCGGGCGCTGCGAACAGTTTGATAGACTAAGCTGGGGCACCCCGCCAAGGGTCACGCAAATCAGCGCCCCCGATCCGGTAGCCGCGGAAAATCCGGACGCGCCGGACGCCATGCCGGAGGCCGAAATTATTCCGCCCGGCGCAGAAAGCTGCGATCCGAAAAGTTAAACGCAGACCCGGGAGACCGACGTGAGTGATCAAGCCGGCCTCGACGCCCAACTGGCCCAAGCGATCTCTCTGCATCAGGCCGGCGATCTCGCCGGGGCGGCGGCGCTCTATCAGGAGCTGCTGAACGCCTATACCACCCACCCCGATTTGTGGAACCTGTTGGGGGTCGTCGCCCATCAACAGAACGATAACGAACTGGCGATCAATCTGATCAGTCAGGCCATCGTGCTGCAGGGCGACATTGCCGAGTATCACAATAATCTGGGCCTGGCGCAGCGGGGACGGGGCGACGCGGGTGAGGCGGAAGCGGCTTGGCGAAACGCCCTGTTGCTCGACCCGTCGCACGTGAAAGCCGCCGCTAACCTGGCGTCTCTGTTGCGCTGGGACGGCCGGTTTGACGAGGCGCTGGCCGTCGCCGAACAAGGGGCCGCCGCCGGGCCCCAAGACGTAGACGCGCTCAACAACCTCGGCAATGCGCTCAAGGATTGCGGCCGGATGGACGAGGCCATTGAGGCCTACCGACAGGTTATTGCGCTGGCCCCGGACTTCGCCCTGGCCCACTGGAACCTGTCCTTGGCCCTACTCTCGGTGGGCGACTACGAGGACGGATTCCGGCAAATGGCGTGGCGCTGGCAATGGGCCGGCTTTCCGGGCACGCGACCCGAGTTTGATCAGCCGCTATGGGATGGGGTGTTCAATCCTGTCGAGACGGTATTGATGTACGGTGAACAAGGGCTCGGCGATACGATCTTTGCCCTGCGGTTCGCCGCCATCGCCCGGATGCTGGTGGCGGGCGTTGTGGTGCAATTGCCGGATGGGCTTGTCCCTCTGACCAACGAAGCTGTCGCCGACGAAGTGATTAGCGAGAGCGCGCCCCCGCCCGCGTTTGACTCTCACGCAGCCCTGATGGACCTGCCAACGCTCTTGGACATTACGCCGGAGAATATGGGCGAGGCAGAACGGTATCTGATGGCGGATGACGCCGCCGTAGAGGCATGGCGGACGCGATTGGAAGAGGCGGGTGGCGACACATTGAAGGTCGGGCTCAACTGGCGGGGCAACATGGCCAACCCGGTGGAAAAATTCCGACATTTGCCGCTGGACGCGATGGCCCGACTCGCCGAAGCCGACGGGATCACTTGGGTCAGCCTGCAGAAGGGCGAACCAACCCCCGAGGGCGAGGTCCTGCCGGCGGGTCTGGACATTGTCGAGACAGGGCCCGCGCCCCTGGCGGAAACGGCAGCGTTGATCGAGGCGTTGGATTTGGTGATCACCACGGACACGGCGGTGGCCCACCTGGCCGGCGCGCTGGGCAAGCCGGTGTGGGTGCTGCTGCACCATGCGCCCGATTGGAAATGGGGCCTCGCCAGCGATGCCACCCCCTGGTACCCGACCGCCCGGCTGTTCCGCCAGGCCAACGCCGGGGATTGGGACGGCGTGATAAGGTCCGTGCTCGCGGCGCTGCCCTCAGTCAAACAAGCCGCAAAATAGCCTCTGGTAAATTATCCCGGTCCGGTATATTTAAAGGCCGCCGAACGGCAACCGTTCTCGGCAGCCATTCTATGGCATGTGCCGCCTTAGCTCAGCTGGTAGAGCATCGCATTCGTAATGCGAGGGTCGGGTGTTCAAGTCACCCAGGCGGCACCATTTCTCTTCCCCTCAGATTAAGTTCGGCTCACGCCGCCTGTTTTGCTTTCGCTGCCTCGATCGCCGCCCACACCCGGGCCGGGGTGGCCGGCATGTCCAGGTGCTCCACACCGGCGGGGCGCAGCGCATCCATGATCGCGTTCATCAAGGACGGCATGGCGCCGACCGTGCCGGCCTCGCCCGCGCCCTTGACCCCGAGCGGGTTGAGCTGGGTCGGCACCGGGTTGGAGACGATCTTGATGTCAGAGAAATTGTCGGCCCGGGGCATGGCGTAATCCATGAAGGAACCGGAGAGCAACTGCCCCGAGTCCGGATCATAGGCCACCTGCTCCATCAAAATCTGGCCGACGCCCTGGGCGATGCCGCCATGAATCTGGCCCTTCAGGCAGATCGGGTTGACCACGTTCCCCACATCATCGACCACGTTGTAATCCAGGATCTTCACCTCGCCGGTGCCGGGATCGATCTCCACCTCACACACGTGGCTGCCGTTGGGATAGGTGTCTTGTTCCGGCGAGAAGGTGCCCGTTTCGAACAGGCCGGGCTCCATCCCCGCGGGGATGGTCGCCGGATTAAACGCCGCCTTGGCCACGTCGGTGATGCTCATGGAGAGATCGGTGCCGGTGACCGAGAATTGGCCTTCCTTGAATTCGATATCCTGCTCGGCCGCTTCCAGCACATGGGCGGCGATTTTCTTGCCCTTCTCCGCCACCTTGTTGCACGCATTGTAGAGCGCCGTGCCGCCGATCACCGTGGAGCGGGAGCCCATGGTGCCCATGCCGAACGCCACCTGATCCGTGTCGCCGTCAATCACCCGCACGTTCTCCGGGTCCAGGCCCAGAAACTCCCCGGCGATCTGTTTGTACATGGTTTCGTGGCCCTGGCCCTGGGCCTTGGTGCCCATCAGGATGGTCGCCTTGCCGGCGGTGGAAAACCGCACCTCGGCGAAATCCATACCGGGCGAGGCGGCGCGTTCGATGCCGTTGGCGAGACCGATGCCGCGCAACATGCCGCGCGACGCAGATTCGGCGCGGCGGGCTTCGAACCCGGCCCAGTCGGCCATCTCCAGCACCTTGGCCTGCCCGGTGGGGAAATCGCCGCAGTCATAGCGGCAATCGAGCGGGTTTTGATAGGGCATCTGTTCCGGCGTGATCAGGTTCTTAGCGCGCATTTCCGCCGGGTCCATGCCAATCTCGGACGCCGCTTCGTCGATCAGCCTTTCGATTACGTACGTCGCCTCCGGCCGGCCCGCCCCCCGGTAGGGCGCCACCGGATTACAGTTGGACAGCGCCGCGACCATATGGACATGGGCCACGGGGAAGTCATAGACACCGACGGTCGTGCCGATATTGGTGAAACTGGAGAGCAGGTTTCGGATCGCCGAGATATAGGCTCCCAAATTACACAGCGTGTCTACCTTGAGGCCGAGGAACTTGCCGTCCGCGTCCAGGGCGATCTGAACCTCGGTCACATTGTCGCGGCCATGTTCATCGGCCATCACCGCTTCGCTGCGGTCACAGGACCATTTCACCGGCCGGCCGATTTTCTTGGCCGCCCAGATCGACAACCGGTGTTCAGAATACTGCCAGCCCTTGGCGCCGAACCCCCCGCCCACGTCGCCGGCCACCACACGGATGTCCTGGTCGGGCACGTTGAGAATCTTGGTGGCCAGCACTTCCCGCACTCGGTGCGGATACTGGACATCGGCATAAAGCGTATAGCGGCCGGTTTTTTCGTCATAGTCGCCGAGCACGCCCCGCGTCTCCATGAACTGCGCATGTACCCGGGAAATCACGAATTTCCGGGTCACCACATGGGCGGCCTTGTCGAACGCGGCCTGGGTCCCGGCCGCATCGCCCCAGTTCATTTCGTGGGAGATATTGTCCGGGCATTCGTCATAAACAGCGGGCGCGCCGGGGGCCGTGATCATTTGTGAATCGGTCACCGACGGCAACGGGTTGAAATCAATGTCGATCAGCTCCGCCGCGTCTTTGGCCTGATCCAACGTGTCGGCGACGACCATGGCGATGGGATCGCCCACGTAACGCACCCGGCCGACCGCCAAGCCAGGATGGGGCGGCAGGAATGCGTCATCGCCATTGGGTTTCTTGCGCTTGCGGACCGGCGGCGGGAAACCCGGCGTGCCGAGACCATCCGCCTGCACATCCTCGCCGGTGAAAATGCCCAGCACCCCAGGGGCGGCTTTCGCGGCTGTGGTATCCAGCTTGACGATCTCCGCATGGGCATGGGGCGAGCGCAGGATAAAGGCATAGGCTTGGCCGGGTAAATTGCGGTCGTTGATATACGTGCCGTTGCCCTTCAAAAGACGGGGGTCTTCTTCCCGCCGGACCGGCTGGCCCATTCCGAACTTTTCCATGTGTGCGCCCTCTCATGTGCGGATGATGGCGTTTTTTTATCAACGCCGCAGGACTTCGTCACGCAGCGTTTTATCAAGAATGAGGCGGGTGCTGTTAGCGCAGAACCGAGCGCCGGTTGGACGCGGTTTTCACCGTGCAGGCGGCGCGCAACGAAAACTCCACGGCCTGCCGGCAGTCCTTGAGGGTCGGCATGGGGACGATGTGCATCCCCGGCGTGCCGGGCAGCAACACCATATAGACGCCAGGTGTCCGCATTTTCGTACGGGGGTCATCAGAATCTGGGCGGCGGACAAATTTCTGGCGCTCAAACCGCCCCACATCGATAGAGTTCCGGTCGATCGGCACGCGGCCTTCCGCGACTCGGTCGTCCTGACGTTCCACATCAATCCACTTTCGGGTAACGTTGCCCTGACTGTCCACGGCGGCGATCTCCACCTGTTGGTAGCCGTAAGGCGAGTCCATTGTCACAGAAAATGAACGGTTGTTGAGGCGCGCCGGGCGGCCATTCACGGTGACCCGCACAATCTCGCTATCGTCGATCACATGTCCCCGGATCTTCATAATCTCACCGTGCACCCGGAGCCGGTCATTGGGCGCGAAATGGACATTGACCTTGGGGGGTGTCCGGTCTTCATCATCAGGATCGGCGACCTCGACGACCGGGCCTACCCCGGTTTTCTCCTCTACCGGAATTTCTTCGTCTTCGGGCAGGCTGGCATCCGGGCGGAACAGCGCCGCCAGAATCGGGCCGATGATCGGCACACTGCCGACGCCGCCGGGATCAGGTTCCTTGTTGGCTGCCGTCTTGGCCACTGTCTTGGCGTTTCGGAGGGACGCATCCCCGTCCGTAAGCCACGACAAACTCGGCCCGCCGGTTTCCCCGTTGGGACCGGTGGAGCAGGCCGATAGGCCGAAAATTACGATCAATCCCGCGAACAGCCGCAATCGGAGAGGGCGCATTTATGCTTTTATCCTCTGGCGGGGTTACCCCCTTGTGCGCCCAGGTCGCGTTTTTCTCTCCCAAGGTCACTATAGGCCCCACCACCCCCCAAATCTAGGCAAATATGGTTTAGAACTACAAAATATGGGAAAGGGCGGGGCGTCTAACGATAAAGTGCACCGCATGGCTCGCCAGACCGCGAAAAGCGGGTATAATGTTTTACAGAAAAATTAGGTGAAACTAGGGAGCGCGACATGCCGTTGTTTATGACGGAAGCCAAATATACTGAGGAAACACTGGGACTGATGACCACGCGGCCGTCGGACCGGCCCGACGCGGTGGCCAAGGTAATAGAGGCCCACGGCGGCAAGTTGCGGGATTTCTATTGGGTGTTCGGCGATACCGATGTGGTGTTCACGTACGAGGCTCGTAACAATGAAACCGCGTTGGCAATCCTTATGGCGCTGTCCAATGGCGATGCTGTCGCCTTTCACAAAACCCGGGTTTTGATTTCCAATAAAGAAGCCATGGCCGCCATGCGCCGCGCTGGGCGCGTGAAAACAGGCTATACCTCGCCGCGCCGGGAGTGGGAAGGCTGGATCGACGAAGGCGGCGAGGGCTGAGACCGGGAATAAATCCCGTTTCCGATCATTTATGGCGTAGAGACGTGAAAACCGCCGGCGTCGGCCGACGGCATCACCGCAACGTGACTCGCTCTGAGTTTTTAAGAGGAGGTACTATGTCGCCATGAAAAAGCTCATCACTGCCGGACTTCTGCTCGGCGCCACCTTGTCCGCTACGGCCCACGCACAAACCGCCACCGGTCCGACCGTGGTGGAGCTGTTTACCTCCCAAAGCTGTTATTCCTGCCCGCCGGCGGAAGAATATTTGGGTGAACTGGCGAAACGGCCCGATGTTCTGGCCTTGGAATACCATGTGGATTATTGGGACGACCTGGTCTACGGCGCGGCCGGTAAATGGAAAGACGTCCATTCGAGCCCGGCCTTTACCGCACGCCAAAGAGTCTACGCCGGCAATCTTCCCCAGGGTCAGTCTTATACGCCGCAAATGGTCATCGACGGACAGGACTTCACGGTCGGCTCCAATGAACGCAAGGTGACTCGCGCCATGATGAAAGCCAACAGGGCAAACCATCGCACGGTGAACGTTGCGGTGGCGAACCAAGCCGATGGCAAGCTGTCCATTACCCTATCGGGCAAAACGGAAAAACCCATGGCAATATGGTTGGTCCGGTTCACCAAGGCCGTCACCACCCGAGTACGCGCCGGCGAGAACAAGGGCAAGACCCTGACCAACCATCATATTGTCACCGATATCAAACGGGTGGCCGGCTGGACCGGCGACGTGAATGCTTTGACCACGGGCGGCGTGATGCTCAAACCGGGGGAAGGCTGCGCGGTTTTGGTCCAGGATGACCGCCAGGGCCCGATCCGGGGCGCGGCATATCGTCCCGGCGCACAAAGCTGAGACCTGTCCTCACCGTTACATCCAAATGCGATAAGGTGTTTTTTTCAGGGGATTACTGTTATTCCGCCCCTGGAACAACGGGGAGCACGCACGCGCCGCGCGCCGCTCTGAAAATCCACGGAAGTGGCGCCCAATGTTTTCGGGTTCAAGGGTGTTCTCATGGAGAGCGGGCAAACCCTCTTGTCCCAGCCGAATCAAACGTGTTTTTTTGGATGTTGAAACCGTATCCGGTGAATTGCCCAGCGCCCAGATCACGAAGCATTCCGTGATCGAACCGAAATTGATCCCGACCGGATGATTCCTGGATCAAACCCTTTCGCTCAACGATCATCGCCGTTTCCAAAACAGGAATGCTTCTCTTATTTCGAGCAATTCATTCTCCGCCCCCCTTAATTTAAGTGATCAACTTTTCACACTGGGACGGGTTGGCGATAGAACCTGCTTGATTGAAGCTGCAGGTGCAGTTTTCAACTCGCTTAAATTAAATCGTATTAATTCTTTTAATATCAATATATTATGTAATTAATATTTTATTAACTATTAATTTTAATTGCTAAGATATTTATTTTATTGATTTTCATCTGCGTATGTAGATAAAATCACCTGATTTTAAACCGTTGTTGAAACGAATCGGCCAGGTTTCGGCCCCAAAAGACACGGCACGCCGATTTTCATCGACAGGCTTCTTTCGACAGCGATCAACGAGTTCAATGTCTCACCGAGGCGAATGGGTTTTCAAATAATTTAATGAATTCAATGAATTATGGGACATTTCTCAAGCCAACGGGTCAGACGCCCGCCGGTCAACCGCACTTTGGGACGTCCTCCCAAAAATGCGCCAACAAATGTAGGTGACGATGAATGCCGAATCGCTTACGCCGTGCCTGGGGTGCAAATTAAGCGCTGTTCCTGTAATCCGCGCCCGGTTGGGACGCCCCGATCGGGTCTAGGCGACAAAAATTCGGGCGAGATCAGGATGACAACCAAAACACGAAAAGATTCTTACACGGTGCCCTGCTCCAGTCAGTTTCGGGATGCCATCAATCAGCTCGCCGAACGGCGGCGGGTGAACGTCGGCGACCTCGCCAGATCGATTTTGCTGACTGTCCCGGAGGATAAAATCAGATCCGTGCCCGACCCTGGCGGTCCCCCGCCGGGAGATCGTGAAGAAACCGTATTGAAATCGGGTCCGTCCGAAGGCCGGCCCTGGCGACGCAAGCCAAGGCTCCAGGTTCGCCTGGCATCCGGTTACGATACCTCGATGGTGCGCCGCGCCTTGAATTTAGCTCTCAGCCTTGACCGGGAAGACCTGCGCCTTGATTTGATCGACCCGGCCGATGCCGCCGCGGATGACGCTGCGGGAGCGCCCAAAATTACCGAGGAATTAGAACGCCTTAAAGCAATCGTTTCGGTATTGGCGTTTGATCCGTTGAAGGACGGGGTGCAGTCCCGCAGCGACGCGCTGCATGTTTTGGGCTTTGCGCCGGGCGCCCGGCCGGACCGATCCGCCGTCCGCAACCGGTTCCGCATGCTGGCCACGATCCATCACCCTGACAGCAACTACGGCAACCATCAGCGGATGAGCCAACTCAACGCGGCCATGGAAATTTTGAACGGGTAATGTAGAGCCGCTTCGACAAAAATTGTTCCAAAATTCGCCGGAAGCGCCTAACTGTCGAACCGGCCGACCCGGACGACGCCCTTGAAGGGCAGCATTTCATCCACAAGCGTAACGATATCGCCGGTGGTGAAATATCCCTCATCGTCCGTGGTCAGGGGCTGCGCCTGGTATTTTTGCCACTGTCGGGGCCCCGGACCGTGGGTCTTCACCCGCAGCTCAAACAGGTCGCCGCGGGCGGCCATTTTCAGATAACTGCCCGGCAAGGGAAGGCCGATGTTCTCGTCCGCTTCTGTATCGAAGTACATCAGCGAATTGACGGTCATGGTTTTGCCGGAACTGAAGCTGGTGATCACCGGGATTTCTGCCCGTTTCTCCATTTGGGTCATGCGCCGGAGCCGGGCGCGGAGGTTCGCGTCCGGTGTCGCGCCGACCACCCAGATCAACTCTACTTGCCGGAAAAACCCGCTGCGCAGTAATTTGTCTTCTTCAAGACGGGGGATCAGTGAGCTGAGCGCGGGCAAATCAGTCACATGGACGGTGGGTGAGGGTGAGGTAAAATCCTCGACCCGGTTTTCCTCGCCGAAGCGGTCGATATAGAGGGTGCCGCCGTTGCGCAGAACCATGAAAAACACCAGCCCGCCGGTCCCCGACAGGTACCAGGGCGCGTCGTCCACCACGATGGGCGGGCGTTGGGTCAGAAACGGGATCAGCGCCGCCAGGGCGTCCTGGTTGGCGCAGAGCGTTTGTTGCGAGGCAACGACACCGGTGAGCGCCGCGCCATCCCCCATATAACTTATTTTGGCGATGGTTTCCGGCGTCAGCTTGTCATAAGCCTTCTTGGCCGCACCAGTGCGCCACGATTTGATCAGCTTGTGAAACGGCGTCGCCGGCACATTTGACGGCGGTTCGGCGTCGACCACAATCTCCGCGCCGGCGGCATGCGCCATCCCCAAGGCGTCGGCGAACGGCTCCCCATCCGCCGCGAACACCAAGCCGGGACTGGTCTGCCCCAACACCCGCGCCAGGTCATCTTTGCGCGCCGGGTCCAGCGACATGGACGAGCTCAGGTGAATGGCGGGGATACCTACATCCATGGCCGCCAACTGCAAAAGCGCGTTCTCAATCCCGTTCTTGGACAGGATCATCAGCGGCCGTTCGGCCGACAATTTCCGTTTGAGGAGGTTCTGCGCAATTGGCTGCAGGTGTTTGTAGGCGTCACCGTAGCTCAACGAGAACCACTGCCCATCGCCGGCATATTTAGAGATAAACAGCCGTTCCGGGTCTTCCGCCGCCCAGCGCCGGAGCCATGCCCCGACATTGGCCGACGGCGGTTCCGGCAATTCATAGGGGCTGCGCATGATCAGCGTTCCGTTCTCCAGCCGTTTGATATCAACGGCCGGGCGGCGCAGCTTCGGCGGCGGGCTGGTCGTGTCTGCCATGCAACTTCCCCAGAGGTCCTGTCAGGGTTATAGAGGAATCACTCCTTTAGCACGATACCTTTATGAAAAACTGTTACGGAAATTCCGGATATCTCTGGCCGCGGCGGTTATCAGCTACAAAAAAACCCGGAGGCAATGCTCCGGGTTTTTCAGTTTCAAGGAACTTGCTTATTCCCGATTGCCGAACAGATGAAGCAGCATCAGGAACAGGTTGAGGAAGTCGAGATACAGATTGAGCGCGCCCATGATGGCTTTCTTGGACGCGGTTTCCGCATTGTCGCCTTCATAATAGGAATGCTTGATTGCCTGCGTGTCGTGCGCCGTCAGGCCAACAAACACCAGCACGCCGATCACGGAGATGACAAACTGCATCGCCTCCGACTGCATGAAAAAGTTGACCAAACTGGCAATGATGATGCCAATCAGGCCCATAAACAGGAAACTGCCGAACTTCGACAGGTCGCGCTGGGTGGTATAGCCGTAGAGGCTCATCGCGCCGAAGGTGGCGGCGGCGATGAAGAACACCCTGGCGATAGACGTTCCCGTATAGATCAGGAAGATGTTGGTCAGGGATAGCCCCATGATCACGGAGAAGGCCCAGAACAGCGCTTGCGCCGTGGACGATTTCATCCGGTTGATGCCGAAGCTCAGCACCAGCACGAAGGCCAAGGGCGAGAACATCACCAGATAGGCCAGGCCCGTGGGCTGGACAAAGCCGCCCGGCACTTGCGTGTAGAGCGCATTCATGATCGCCGGCACCTTGGTGCTGCCATAGGCGACGATGCCGGTCAGAACCAGACCGGAGGCCATATAGTTATAGACGCGCAGCATATATTGCCGCAGGCCGACATCCATGTCGGCGGCCTGGGCCTGTGCATCCGTCATATATCTCAGATCGTCAGACATTTTTTTCATAACTCCGTGTGACGCGATGAAACCGAGTATTCCGTCCGTTAATTTAGAACGGTTCTTATGCGTAATATGGCAGAATCGTTGCCAGGATCAAGTGAAACCGGGGGGATTCACGTATACTTCATGCACTTATTCGTTTCGGAGAAGGGGGGCCGCCTTTTGGCCCAGCGCCCGCCAGGTGCCGGCAAAACCGACAATCAGGGTGACGCCCAAACACACCAGAACCGTGGTGAGAACCGCTTGTGGCGCGAACGCCCAATCCATACGCATCAAGAACACCACCACCGCCCAGGCTGTTAGGCTGCCGATCACGGCCGACACCACGCCGGTGATAATACCCAGCAATCCGTACTCTATTAGAAAGGCTTTCAGGATCACGCCCCGGGTTGCGCCCAGCACCTTAAACACCACCGCATCATAAACCCGCCGGCGGCGGCCCGCCGCAACGGCGCCGGCCAGAACCAGCACCCCGCCGATGATGGTGACCGCCGAGGTGGCGCGCACCGCCTGGCCGATGCCATCCAGAATATTTGCCGCCGACTGCAGCGCCTCCCGCACCCGGATGACGGAGACATTTCGAAAGCCGTCGGTCACCGCTTTTTCAATTCCCTCTTCCAGATCTTCCGGTGCCTGGATGGCGGCGATATGGCTGTGCGGTGCGCCTTCCAATGTGCCCGGCGCAAAAATGATGGCAAAATCAAAGCGGAGCGACCGCCAGTCGATAGACCGCAAACTGCCCACCGTCGCCTCGATCTCCCGGCCGAGAATGTTGAGGGTTAGGGTGTCGCCGAGCCCGATACCAAAACCCCGCGCCAGGTTGGCGTCTAGGGAAATCTGTGGCGGCCCGGCATAATCAGCGGGCCACCACTTGCCGGCGACGATTTTTGAATCCTCAGCCGGTTTTACAGCATAGGTGAGCGCCCGGTCGCCACGGACTGCCCACTGGACATCAGAATCGACATCCACCTCCTCTACCGGTTTGCCGGCGATCTTGACAATCCGCCCCCGCAGGCTCGCCACCCGGCGGTATTCACCGGCGCCGTCGAACCCGGAAACGGTTTTGTCGAATTGGGCCACCTGGTCAGGCTGAATATCCAAAAAGAAAAAGGCCGGCGCCATTTCCGGCAGCCGCTCTTTGACCTGGCGGTTGAGATTCGCCTCGATCAGGGTGATAGCGACCAGAACCGCCAAGCCCAAGCCCAAGGACAGCATCACACTGGTGGTCGAGGCGCCGGGCCGGTGCAGATTGGCGATGGCCAGCCGGGCCGTCGTGCTGCGCAGATTTTTGATTCTGGCGGCGGTGCGCCGCACCAGAACCGCCGACAACCGTAAAAGAACCAGGGACACGATCGCACCGGCCACGAACCAGCTCGCAAACCACTTGTCGTTGGCGCTCCAGATGGTCAGGGCCGCCAGGGCCGCGACGCCAAGAAGCACCAGCCCCAAATAGGTTCCGCCGGCTTTGAAATCGGTTGGCGCGACCTTGTCCCGGAACAGGCTGGCCGCCGTCACCGCCCGGGCGCGGGCCAGCGGCCACAACGCAAATGTCACCGAGATAAGCAAACCAAACAAAGTGGCGATGACCAGCGGCAGAGGATAAAGCGCCGCCTCGATCTGAATGGGCAATAATCCTTTGAGCGCCGTGGCGGCCAGGAGGGGCGCCACCGCGCCGACGACAAGGCCTAAAATGATCCCGCCGACGGCCAGAGACAGAATTTGAATAAAGTACGTCCGGAAGATAAAGCCGCCAGACGCGCCCAGGCATTTCAACATACCGATGGTCCGCACTCGGCCATCCAGATACGATTCCACCGCATTGGTGACGCCGACGCCACCCACCAGCAAGGTGGTCAGACCGACAAAAGACAGAAACAAGGTCATCCGTTCGATGAACCGGCGCAGACCCGGCGCGGCCTCATCGACCACACGGATTCGCCAGCCGGCGCTCGGGAACTTGTTCTTCAACTGTTCGACCCAATCGGTCAGGCTGCCGCTGTCGGGCAGCACCACCCGGTAGCGGTACCTGATCTGACTGCCGGGCTGCACCAGTTTGGTCTCCGGCAGAGACGCCGACGAAACGAGAAGCCGGGGCCCGAAGCTGAGTATACTGGCGACCCGGTCCGGCTCACTGGCGACCGTGCCCATGATCCGGTAGCGAGCATCCCCCACTTGAAGCGTGTCGCCGACACTTAGTTTGAGCTTGGTCAGCAGGCCCTTGCCCGCGACCGCCCCCCAGGCGCCGCTAGATTTCTTGAGAATGTCTTTGAGTTGTCCGCCCTCGGTCACCCCAAATTTTCCGATCAGCGGATACAGCGTGTCCACGGCCTTCAACTCGACCAAGCTGCGCCCGCCGACGCCGCCGGTCTCGGTCCGCGCCATGGCGCGCATTTCCACGATCTCCGACATCGAGCCGGTGGATTTTAAATAGGCTTGCTGTTCCTGCGTCGCCGGCCGGTGGATAAGACGCAGAGACACATCCCCACCCAACAGCCGCTTCGCGTCCCGCTGCAGCCCGCCGGTGACCGCCTCGGAGAGGCTGCCCACCCCAGCGATGGTGGCGACACCCAACGCAAGACAGGCGATGAACACACGAAATCCCTTAAGCCCGCCCCGCAATTCCCGCCGGGCATAGGTGAAGGCTAATTTCAATCCACCGCCCATTTCTAGGCGCCGCCCGCCTGCCGGTCTTCGATAATTTTGCCGTCGGCCAAGGTCACCACCCGGTCGCAACGCTCCGCCAGCGCCGGGTCATGGCTGATCAGCAACAAGGTTGTCCCGGCCCGGTCATGCAAGTCGAATAACAGGTCCATGATGATCTTGCCGGTCTCGCCGTCGAGATTGCCGGTGGGCTCGTCCGCCAAAAGTATTTTCGGCTCGGCGGCGAAGGCGCGGGCCAGCGCGACCCGCTGCTGTTCGCCGCCAGACAGTTGCCCTGGATAGTGGGTGAGCCGGTGGCCCAGCCCAACCGCCTCCAATTGCGCCTCTGCACGCGCGAACGCGTGATTGCCTTTGTCGGCAAACTCCAACGGGATCGCGACATTTTCAAGCGCCGTCATCGTCGGGATCAAATGAAAGTCCTGGAACACGATGCCGACATTGTCCCGGCGAAACAGCGCCAGTTCATCCTCGCCCATCTGGGTGAGGTCGGCCCCCGCCGTCCGCACGATGCCTGAACTGGCGCGCTCCAAGCCCGCCACGACCATCATCATGGTTGATTTACCGCCGCCCGACGGGCCGACGACACCAACCGCTTGGCCGGCCGGCACGTCGAGATCAATCCCCCGCAGGATGTTGACCGCACCCGCGCCGCTTGTCAGTGTCAGTTGAAGGTTGTTTAGAACAATTGCGCTGGCGGGCGCACCGGATATATCAGTCATAGGTCTCACAAATAGTCTTAGTCATGCTCTTACATAGCATTCTTGTCTCGCGCGTAAAGGATTGGCGGCCGAAACGCTTGATCCCGGCTGTGCTGCTCGCGTCAATGTTATGTATAACGGCCGCCCACGGAAATTCCGGCAATCCGGTCCGCCTGATGGTGCTGGGCGACAGTCTTGCCGCCGGCTACGGGCTCGAAAAGCACGAATCGTTTACGGAACAACTGGCCGCCGCCCTTAGAAAAAAGGGGCATGCCATCCATATGATTAACGCCGGGGTATCCGGCGATACCTCCGCCGGCGGCAAGGCCCGGGTCGGCTGGGCCCTGGCCGACAGGCCGGAGGCGGTCATCTTGGAACTGGGCGCAAATGACGGGCTCAGAGGCTTGGACCCGGCGGAGACACGCGCCAACCTGGATGCGATCCTGACCCGGTTGAAAGCCGCGAAGATCAAGGTTTTATTGGCTGGCATGCTGGCCCCGCCCAACCTGGGCAAGGGCTACGGGGCGGAATTTGCCCGCATTTATCCGGCGCTCGCCAAGAAACATAATGTGCCTCTGTACAAGTTTTTCCTGGAAGGTGTGGCCGCCAATGCCAACTTGAATCAGAAGGATGGCATTCATCCCAATGCGGCGGGCGTGGCGGAAATAGTCCGGCGCATCTTGCCGGCGGTCGAAAAACTGATCGGCGACGTTAAGAAATAATTCCGATGTATTTGCTGTAAGGACCGAAAACAGATGTTCAAGTCTGCGTTTATCAGCGCACCTGATTGGCGAGGGGCGGCAGAAGGATTGGCCGACACCCTCGGCGAACCCAACGGCGCCAATTTCGGCCTGATCTATACGACCGAGCCGATGGGTGGAGAGCTGGATAATATCGTCAGCCACTTGAAAGGCGCCACCGGTGTCGAGAACTGGGCCGGCAGCGTCGGACTTGGCATTTGCGCCGCGTCACCGGGCCAACCGGGCGAGGAATATTTCGATGAACCTGCTGTCGCTGTCATGACGGCCGAACTGCCAGCGGATAGTTTTTCGCTGTTCACCAGTTCCGACCAATGCGCGCCCAGGAACCAGGATGACGATCCTTATGGCATGGCGGGACTGCCCTTTGTGCTGGCCCACGCGGATTCAGCCAATCCGGATATTTTAGGTCTGGTCGATAAGATGGCCAACGTAACCGACGGCTTTGTCGTCGGCGGCCTGACCGCCAGCAGGACGGCGAAGCATCACATTGCCGGAACGCTGACAGGCGGCGGCATCTCCGGCGTGATCTTCGGACCCGAGGTCGGGGTCATGACCTCGCTCAGTCAGGGCTGCATGCCCATCGGCGACACCCACACGGTGACCGAGGCCATGGACAATTTCATCATCGAGCTGGATGACCGGCCGGCGCTGGAGGTACTGAAAGAGGATTTGGGCGAAGAGCTGGCCGCCAACCTCCGTAATCTCGGCGGATATATTCACGCCGCCTTCCCGATCTCCGGCTCGGACACCGGCGACTTCGTGGTCCGCAACCTGATCGGCGTCGACGAGGAGCGGGGCATCGTCGCTATCGGCATGCCGACGGAGGCCGGCGACAAAGTCATGTTCGTCTGCCGGGACGAAGATGCAGCGAAGGCCGACCTTACCCAAA
>Ga0181587_10001730_pt1 | contig 18224 bp, 16 predicted proteins | sample 071ome_27_FD_132463 | JGI IMG/M metagenome (GOLD analysis project Ga0181587, IMG submission 132463) | Coastal salt marsh microbial communities from the Groves Creek Marsh, Skidaway Island, Georgia - 071409AT metaG (megahit assembly) | ecosystem: Environmental > Aquatic > Marine > Intertidal...
ACCGAACAATCCGCTGAACTGTACAACCTGGCACTTCGCTTTATTCCCGGTGGTGTTAATATCACCATTCAAGCTTTCAAGGGCGTTGGAGGTAATCCTCTGTTTTTTAAGGCCGGCCAGGGTGCATATCTGATCGACGCTGACGATAATCGCTATGTTGACTACGTGGGTGGCTGGGGACCATTCATACTTGGCCATTGCCACCCCTCAACCATCTCGGCCCTGCACCAGCAGTTGCAGCTGGGCCTTGGCTACGGTGCCTCAACTGAAGCTGAAATCAAGATTGCTCAGAAGATTTGCAGCATCCTGCCCTCAATTGAAAGTGTGCGCCTTGTCAATTCTGGTACGGAAGCCACCATGAGTGCGATACGCCTCGCGCGCGGCTTCACCCGCCGCGACAAGGTAGTGAAATTCGAAGGCTGCTACCACGGACACGTTGACAGCCTCCTGGTCAAAGCGGGCTCCGGCGCACTCACGTTGGGTGAACCAGATTCCTTGGGAGTGCCGAAGGCATTTACCGAACTGACACATATTCTTCCCTACAACGACTCAGACAGCGTCAAAGCATTATTCGACAAAGAAGGTGAGCAAATCGCCTGCATCATTGTCGAGCCGGTAGCCGGCAATATGAACCTGGTACCGCCACTTCCCGGTTTTTTAGAAACGTTGAGAGACGTCTGCACCCGCCACGGTGCCGTGCTGATTTTTGATGAGGTTATGACAGGTTTTCGCGTGGATCTGGGCGGCGCACAAAAAATGTTCAATGTCACTCCTGACCTCACCACCCTGGGGAAAGTCATCGGAGGCGGGTTACCAGTCGGCGCGTTTGGCGGTCGAAAAGATATCATGGACTTCCTGGCGCCAAATGGCCCTGTTTACCAGGCGGGTACATTATCCGGCAACCCCCTTGCCGTTGCCGCAGGCCTGGCAACTCTTGAAGAGATCTCCGCGGCAGGTTTTTACTCGGACCTGACCTCGAGCACGGGACGCTTGTTGACAGGATTGAAAGAGCGGGCCGCAGCTGCGGGCGTGCCTTTTACAACCAATCAGGCAGGCGGCATGTTTGGTTGCTTTTTTAGCACCGAGGAGACTGTCAGCAGGTTTGAACAGGTAACAGCGTGTAACATGGAAAACTTTCAAATCTTTTTCCATAGCATGCTGAAAAATGGCATCTATCTGGCGCCTTCGGCCTACGAGGCTGGATTCGTATCAGCTTCCCACGGTGACGAGGAAATTGAGTTGACGCTGGAGGCTGCGGAAAAGGCCTTCGCAGCGGTTGCCGGAGCAAACAGCTGAATTACATGATGAAAAAATATCACGTTTACGGTATCGGTAATGCTCTGGTGGACAAAGAGTTTGAAGTCGAAGACTCGTTCTTTGAAGAGCACAACATTGAGAAAGGATTCATGACGCTGGTAAGCCGCGAGCATCAGGAGCAGTTGCTGGAATTGCTTGACAGCCAGGTTGGATTAAAGAACCAATCCGGTGGCGGGTCCGCTGCGAATACACTCTACGCGCTGAGCCAGTTCGGCGGCAATGCGTATTTCGCCGGTAAAGTTGCCAACGATGAGACCGGCGATTTCTATGTTGAACAGCTCGGGCATCACAATATCGAGACAAATCTTGGCCATGATCGGGATCACGGTACCACCGGCAGATGTCTGGTCATGATCAGCCCTGATGCCGAACGCACCATGCACACCTACCTGGGTGTGTCAGAGGAAGTGTCGGTTGCCGATGTCCACGAAGACGCCATCAAGAACTCGGAATACGTCTACATTGAAGGCTATCTGGTAACTTCACCCAGCGCCAAGGCAGCAGCCAAGGAATTAAAGCGAGTAGCCGAACAGCACGGTGTAAAAACCGCCATGACATTCTCAGACCCTTCAATGGTCGAATATTTCACCGAAGCGATTGCCGACGTACTGGGCGACGGCGTAGACCTGCTATTTTGCAATGAAAAGGAAGCGATGCTGTGGACTGCAGCCGAGAGTTTTGATGCTGCATGTGAACTGCTAAAAAAGCATGCCAGACATTTTGTTGTGACTCGCGGTGCTCTTGGCGCTCGAATTTTTGATGGCAACCGATACATCGATGTTGATGGTCACAATGTCCAGGCGGTTGACACCAATGGTGCTGGCGATATGTTTGCCGGCGCTTTCCTCTACGGTATCACTCACGGCTATGACTACCAATCCTCCGGTAACCTCGCCAGTCTGGCCTCCGCTACCACGGTTTCCAGTTTCGGTCCCAGACTCCCATCCGAAGATCACCCTGCCATTCTGAGGCAACTCAATCTGGCCTGATACTCAATACCTGCCGAACACAGGAATAGAAAGGCTTTGCTAGCAATTTCCTCTTCGCAAAATTTGATTTGCAATCCTGCCAAATTCAATTAAATTGGCGTAACGCAAAAAATGGCATTCAAGCCTTACGCCTATCCTTTCTAGTAAATTAACAACAAGCCCCATAAGAGGTAAAAAGCATGAAACGCGTAATACTGTCGGCCATAGTGATTGGCCTGCTTACAACGAATGCGATGGCGCAAAACGTGCCGGAGCTTCCCTTCGAGTCGATTCCAAACCCACTTAATATGCCCGACGACATTCACTTCGGCGAAATTGCCGGCGTGGCGGTAAATTCTCATGGGCATGTGTTCGTATTTTCTCGCGGCAACTCCGTTGGCCCCGCCTACATGGCCAAAGCAGCGCAGCTCCTCGAATTCGACGCCGAGGGCAATTATGTACGTGAGATCGGTAAAAACCTGTTCGCCTGGTCTTACGCGCACGCCGTTCGAATCGATGCCGACGACAACATCTGGACGGTAGATAAGGGGTCGGACACGATTATCAAGTTCAATCCCCAGGGACGCGTCGAGTGGGTTTTCGGTCGACCACAGGAGTCCTCGCACTTTACCGGACCCCCTGACTACGCAGCCACCCTCGCCGAGCATCTCGAGCGCGCCGGCGTTCACATGGAAGTACCGGAGAACAACAATGCGCGAAATCCGGTACCCGTACACCAGGACAATCGATTCAATCAGCCGACAGATGTCGCCTGGGACTCGCAGGGTAACTCCTACTTCAGTGACGGCTACATCAACTCGCGGGTCGGGAAAGCCAATGCCCGCGGCGAATGGGTAGCTAGCTGGGGCTCACTGGGTACTGGTCCCGGACAATTCGACACACCTCACGGCATCGCCGTGTCTCCGGACGACGAGGTTTATGTTGCTGACAGGGGTAACAGACGCATTCAGGTTTTTGACACGGACGGCAACTACATCCGCGAATTTACCATTGACGTGCCAGTCGATACCTCCCGCGGCAAGATCACATACGGGCGAGAAAATCCCAATGGCACTCGCGGCTCGCAGTCTCCAGGAGCTCCCGATGCTCTTTGCATGACGCCAGGACCGAATCCCGTCCTGTTCGTTGGCGACCTGTATCCAAGCCGCATCTATAAGGTCTCTTTAGAGGGTGAAGTGCTTGGCGTATACGGCCAGCCTGGCCGAAATCTCGGTGAGTTCGGTTGGATTCACGCTATTGCCTGCCCTTCAGAGGATGAGATATGGGTCGGTGAGCTGATTAACTGGCGCCTTCAAAAACTGGTTACCCGTGGCACTAACTAGCCTACCTTTAAATCCGGCAAAGTCCGGGTAATCACACTCGGAATCGGGCTCCGCGGCAGTTCTCATAATGAGAACCGTCGTGACGAGCCCGGTTTCTTCCCACAATGATGACGCTGCGGAAGCACGCTTTTACTGGCCAAGTCCGAGGTCATCAATGAATGATTTAACCCCGTCAAACCAGCTACTCTTACGCGGGCTTTGTCTATCACCCTGCTCCTCCTGGATTCCCTGAAATTCTTCCAGCAGCTCCTTTTGACGCCGGGTAAGGTTAACCGGGGTTTCCACTACTACCCGAACCAGAAGATCTCCAGTGGAGCCTCCGCGAACCGGATTCACTCCTTTGCCTCGCAATCTGAACAGCTTGCCGGTCTGGGTCTCGGAGGGGATCTTGAGTTTCACCCGACCACCCAGGGTCGGCACTTCCAATTCCCCCCCCAGTGCCGCATCGATAAAGCTGATGGGAATTTCACAATGCAGGTGCCTCCCGTCACGGGTAAAAATTCCGTGGGGCCGCACCGAAACCTCAACATAAAGATCGCCCGGAGGCCCGCCATGGACGCCAGCCTGGCCTTCTCCGCCAAGCCTGATACGGTCGCCGGTATCAACTCCTGCGGGAACCTTGACCGACAGAGTCTTGCGCTCTTCAGTGGCCCCGCGACCGTGGCACACGTGGCAGGGATCCTTGATCTGCTGACCAGTACCTCGACATCGGGGGCAGGTCTGCTGTACTGAAAAGAAGCCCTGCTGCATGCGGACCTGGCCAGCCCCATTACACGTGCTGCAATTCACCGGAGAGGTTCCCGGCTTGGCGCCCGAGCCGCTGCAGTTTTCGCAGGTTACAGTGGTGGGAATCTGTATCCGAGACGTAGTGCCGCGAACAGCTTCCTCCAGATCCAGCTCCAGGGTATAGCGCAGATCAGCGCCCTGCCTCACGTGGCTGCGACGCCCACCCCCGTGCCCGCCGCCAAAGATATCGCCGAAAATGTCCCCAAAAATGTCACTGAAATCGGCGTGTCCACCGGAGGTCTGGCCATCGATGCCTGCATGGCCGTACTGGTCATAGCGGGCACGCTTGCCGCTATCTGACAATACTTCGAAAGCCTCGTTTGCTTCCTTGAATTTCTCTTCCGCTTCCTTGTTATCCGGATTACGATCGGGATGAAATTTCATCGCCACGCGACGATAGGCCTTTTTGATTTCAGCCTCTGTTGCCTCGCGGGATACATCCAGCACTTCGTAATAATCTCGTTTTGACATCAAACGTCCCGATTCCGGTCCAACCGGATTACTGTATTGAATTCCCTCATAAGCAGGCGCCCCGAGCCCTAACCCGATACTCGCCAATTGCGAGATATGGTTACAGCTCGGGGCAACCTATGGCGCAGGGTCGCCGTTGCCGGCAAAGGCCCTGATCGCTTACTTGTCTTCTTCCTTTACTTCCTCAAACTCGGCGTCAACGGCTTCATCATCCGTCGAGCTGCCTTCCGATGCTGCGCCCGCGCCACCTTGCTCCGCTTCGGCCTGCTGTTCCGCATACATTCTCTGCGCCAGGCCGGAAGATGCTTCCGTCAAATCCTTGGTCTTTGCATCGATGGCTTCCTTGTCGTCACCTTTTGCAACTTCTTCCAGCGCCGCAACTGCCGCCTCGATTTTCTCTTTCTCGTCAGCGGTCACCTTGTCGGCAGCCTCTTCCAGGGTCTTCCTGGTAGCATGAATCAAATGGTCAGCCGTGTTGCGCGCCGTAATCAGTTCCTCGAACTTCTGATCGTCGGCCGAGTGAGCCTCGGCATCCTTGACCATGCGCTCGATCTCTTCGTCCGATAATCCGCTTGAAGCCTTGATTACTATGGACTGCTCTTTACCGGTCGCCTTGTCTTTTGCCGATACATTCAGAATACCGTTGGCGTCGAGGTCGAATGCCACCTCGATTTGCGGCATACCTCTTGGCGCCGGCGGAATATCGCTAAGGTCAAATCGACCCAGCGACTTGTTCTGCGCAGCCTGCTTGCGTTCACCCTGCACTACGTGAATGGTCACCGCAGTCTGGTTGTCATCTGCAGTCGAAAAAACCTGCGTTTTCTTGGTCGGGATGGTCGTGTTCTTGTCGATGAGAACGCTCGCAACTCCTCCCAGGGTTTCGATACCCAGCGATAGCGGTGTCACATCCAACAACAAGACATCATTAACCTCGCCAGAGAGCACTGCGGCCTGAATAGCGGCACCCATGGCAACCGCTTCATCCGGGTTAACGTCTTTGCGAGCTTCCTTGCCGAAATAGTCGGCAACTTTCTTCTGCACCAGCGGCATGCGAGTCTGACCGCCGACCAGGATCACGTCGTCGATCTTGGATACGTCCAGTCCGGCATCCTGCAGCGCAATCTTGACCGGCTCCAGAGTCCGATCGACCAGCGATTCAACCAGTGACTCGAACTTGGCACGAGTCAGCTTCTGTACCAGATGCTTGGGACCACTGGCATCCGCGGTGATATAAGGCAGATTCACCTCGGTTTGCTGGGCAGACGAAAGCTCAATCTTGGCTTTTTCTGCCGCTTCCTTGAGTCGCTGCAGGGCAAGCGGATCGCTGTGCAGATCCATACCCGACTGCTTTTTGAATTCCTCGGCCAGATAGTCGATCAGGCGCAGGTCGAAGTCCTCACCACCAAGGAACGTATCACCGTTGGTAGAGAGCACTTCAAAGGTATGCTCACCATCGGTCTCGGCGATTTCAATGATGGAGATGTCGAATGTTCCGCCACCCAGGTCGTAGACAGCAATCGTGGAATCGCCACTCTTCTTGTCCATACCATAAGCCAGTGCAGCGGCTGTCGGCTCGTTAATGATGCGCTTGACGTCGAGACCGGCAATCTTGCCTGCGTCCTTGGTCGCCTGACGCTGGGAATCGTTGAAATAAGCAGGCACGGTGACTACCGCCTCGGTGACTGATTCACCCAGGTAGTCTTCCGCGGTCTTCTTCATTTTCTTCAGCACCTGCGCTGAAATCTGCGGTGGCGACATCTTGTCGTCATTCACTGCGACCCAGGCATCACCGTTATCGGCCTTGGCAATCTTGTAAGGCACCATCTTGATGTCTTTCTGGACAATCTCGTCATCGAACTGACGACCGATCAGCCGCTTGATAGCAAATAGTGTGTTGGTCGGGTTGGTCACCGCCTGGCGCTTGGCAGGCTGTCCAACAAGGGTCTCATTATCGCTGGTATAGGCGATGATCGACGGGGTCGTACGGTCACCTTCAGCGTTTTCTATAACCTTGGGCTTTCCGGCGTCCATTACCGCCACGCACGAGTTGGTGGTTCCCAAATCTATGCCAATTATCTTACCCATTTTCGCTTTCTCCGCTGTCTGTCAGGGCTTTTGCCGCGTGGTCCGCTGCCGTCAGCCGCTAATCTGATACTGTCTTTCCACTCACTTCAGTCGGCAATTCCTGAATCCGCACGTCCACCGGTTCTCATTGCCGTGAAAGCAGGACTCGTGGATTGCCGTCGATACTGCCAATATTGGCGCTCCGACGCCGATTTCAAGGTCTGTGAGGCGCTATTTCAGCATTTAATTTCCAGCTGAAGAGGCCGGTTTTGATTACTTGCTAACCATGACCATCGCAGGTCTGATCACACGCCCGTGTAGCAGATATCCTTTCTGCATCACCATCGTCACGGTATTGGGTTCAACTTTGTCGTCTTCCACCGTCGCCATGGCCTGGTGAAGCTGCGGATCGAACGGTTCGCCGAGAGGATCGATGGTTTCGATATTGAATTTGCGGAAGCAATCAACAAAACTTTTCAGAGTAAGTTCAACCCCTTCCCGAATTGCCTCCAGATTCTCTGCCGACTGGCTGTCAGCGCCAACATCCGGCTCGTTTTGTGTCCCAGCCGCCTCGAGTGCACGCTCCAGGTTATCAATCACTGACAACAACTCGGTAACGAAGCGCTCCTGTCCATACTTGTGGGCTTTTTCCACGTCCTGTTCGGTGCGCCGCCGCAAATTTTGCATCTCGGCCTGTACTCTGAGCACGTCGTCCTGATGCTTGCGCACCATCTCTTCAGCCTCCTCAAGGCGCTGCAAAGCCTGATCGAGGTTCAATTCCGCTTTCTGCGCAAGATCTTCCGTCTCGGCCGATTCAGGCTCTCCGCCTTCACCATCCAAGTCTTTCCCGCTATTCTCGTTGGCATGAACACCCGCTTCAGCTTCCAGCCCTGACTGCTCTTGACCGTCGTCCTGCTGTCCAGCTGAAGGCCCGGCAGAATTTTTCTCTTCACTCATGGCTTGACCCTTTCCCTTGCCTGTTACTAGTGGCGATCCTCTAAAACTCAGGATCCTTGTGCCGCTTTACGGTTGTACAAAGGTCCGTATATGGGGCCTGACCATGCTGTTTCAAGCTGCAGGGCAGGGTGATTGGCATACCGCTGATAGCTCGAATAGCTGGCAATTTATTCGCCTGAGAGCTTCCCAATTCAACGGCTGCACTCATATACTTTCGCTATGTTGAGTCAGCTGACAATCCGGGACTATGCCATCGTCGATACTCTGGATCTGGAGCTTGGCGGCGGCATGACTGTCATTACCGGCGAAACTGGTGCTGGCAAATCCATCATCCTCGGCGCCCTGGGCCTGACCCTGGGTGATCGCGCCGACAAGACTGTGATCAGAAGCGGCTGCGAGCGTGCCGACATCAGTGCCCGTTTCGATCTAACCGGCAACCAGCCGGCACTTGACTGGTTGCAAGACCATGATCTGCTGGATGCCAGTGGCGACCCAAGCAGTTGCCTGGTGCGGCGAGTGTTGCCCGCAGACGGCAGTTCTCGAGCCTACATCAACAACGTGCCGGTAACCCTCGGCAATCTGGACGAACTGGGCCAGGTGCTGATGGATATCCACAGTCAGCATGAACACCATTCCCTGTTACGCAAGGCTACTCATCAGCAATTGCTGGATGAATTCGGCGTCGAACCGAAACTCCTGGCGAGCATGCGGGACTTGTGGAGCAAGTGGCAGCACAATCAGCACCTCATGAAGCATCTCACCGAGCAAACCGAAGAACGCGAGGCGCAGCGCCAGCTGATCAGTTATCAGGTCGAAGAACTCGAGGAGCTTGCACCCGGCGAGGATGAATTCCAGCTTTTGGAGCAGGAATTTCAGCGGCTCAGTAACGCCGACAGCAGCGTTGCCACTCTGCAACAGGCGCTCACCCTGTGCCGGGACGACGAAACTTACAATATCGAACAGGCCATCAGCCAGGCCCGCTCTCTGCTGCAGTCGATGCCTCCCGCTGGACTGAAACTGGAGCCTACAATGGAGCTGTTGGCAACTGCCGCGATCCAGGTCGAAGAAGCAGCCAACGATTTGCAACTGCAACTGGATCGCATCGAAATGAATCCGGAGCGTCAGCAGTGGGTGGACGAACGGCTGGCCGACCTTCACCGGGTCGCCCGCAAGCACAGGGTCAGGCCCGAAGAACTCCATCAATTACATCTTGATCTGCAAGAGCAGCTGGCGTCGCTGCAAAGCTCTGATCAGCGTCTTGAACAACTCCAGCAACAGGATCGAGAATTTCGAAATTTGCACCGGGATGTAGCCAGTCAAATCAGTAGTCAGCGCTCTCAGGCGGCGAAAAAACTGGCAACAAGCATTAACACCCAGCTCGCCTTATTGGGCATGGGTGAGGCACGTCTGGAGGTCAAGATATCAGAGATCAGGGGCGATGATCCCTCCAATAATGGTCTGGAAACAGTCGAATTTCTGGTGAGCACCAATCCTGGTCAGCCAGCGCGCGCACTGGCTAAAATTGCATCCGGGGGTGAACTGTCTCGGATCAGTCTGGCCATCCAGGTAATCACCGCGCAGACATCGAAAACGCCCACGCTGGTTTTCGATGAGGTGGACGTGGGCATCGGCGGCGGCGTAGCCCGCGCGGTAGGCAAGCTGCTGCGGCAGCTCGCCGACCATACCCAGATTCTCTGTGTTACTCATCAACCGCAGGTCGCATCCCAGGGTCAACATCACCTTGTGGTGCGCAAACAATCCAGCGGCAGCAGCACCAGCACAACCATCACCCGACTGCATGACCAGGACCAGGTGAAAGAGATAGCTCGCATGCTCGGCGGCGAAGAATATACTGACGAGTCTCTGGCTCATGCCGAGCAAATGGTAGCAAGCAATTAATCCGCCTCACGCTTGCCCAATTCCCTTACCCACTTGCCCCAAAAACGCGGCCAATAATTCGTGCTCGATTGCGACCACTACCCCGAAGCGATCAACTGGTTGATACAGCTGCTTGCCTGTGAATGCTGAGCGAATACACAAAGTTTTTCGTGGAGAACGCGGTGGCAAGGAGCGCTCATCGAGGACTACAGTTTATAAACTACTGGATTAAAGTCCGAATAAGCGCGCAACGAAGCTCACTGAGCTAAAGACCGCTAAGCTCCGTCTTTGCGGCAGGATGGGCAGATTCCATAAATATAGAGTGAATGATCGGTAATTTTGAAACCCAGTTTTTCCGCAATCTGGTCCTGTTGCTGTTCGATCACCTCGTCAAAAAACTCCTCCACCTTGCCACACTTGGTGCAGACGATGTGATCGTGATGCTCTTCGGAATTGAGTTCGAAAACCGAGTGACCGCCTTCGAAATGATGGCGCATGACAAGGCCAGCAGCTTCAAACTGGGTCAGTACACGGTACACCGTTGCCAGACCAACGTCCTCATCTGCTTCGATAAGCGCCTTGTACACATCTTCTGCGCTGAAGTGCTTGTCTTTCGAACCTTCGAGAATTTGCAGAATTTTCACGCGCGGCAGCGTGACTTTGAGACCTGCATCTCGCAGGTCCTGATTTTCCGTTGCCATATCACTCTCTCTCGGGGAAACCCGCTAATCCAGTGGATATTCGGCAATTTCCCTCTAGTTGGAGGCTTTCCGATGAGCGAAAAGTTAAGGTATTATGCCGCTTTCACTGGCCGGAAGAAAGTTAGCGCGCATAAGCGCCAAGCGCTATGGTTTAGCGCAGGGCTATTTCGCTCCAGTTGATCAGGCTTCAGGATCGTCTTGGTCTGTACAAGTTGCTGTTTTTAAATACAAAATTATTATGTCACCCATGCTTCGATCATTGGTCTTAACATTGTTGCTCGCCGGGCTCGCAGGCTGTGGTCCATTCCAGTTTCCCGGTGTGTACAAAATCTCCGTCCCACAGGGCAACATCATCACACAGGACATGGTCGATCAACTTCGACCGGGCATGACCAAACGCCAGGTGATTTTCGTGATGGGCACGCCTCTGGTGCGTGATCCTTTCCATCAGGACCGCTGGGATTACGTCTACAACTTCCAGCCCGGCGGCGGCCAGCGAGTGGGCGAGCGGGTGACCGTATTCTTTGAGGACGATCAGCTGATTCGTATCGCCGGCGATTACCAACCTGATCCTGACGCCGTCAACTAGTCGGTTCCAGTCAGGCAGCGCTGCCGGTTACTTTTAAAATTCCAGTCGCAGTCCTACCTCTACTCCCCGACCGGCACTGGGTGCAACGTCTTTGAGCAGCGAAGTATGCGCCCTGATGGTTTCGTCCAGCAGATTATGGCCCCGGGCAAATAGCAGCAGGCGTGAGTCATCGCCGAACTGAACCTGATAATCCCCATAAAGACTCAGCAGGTTATAACCCTCTGTGCGAGTCTCGCCCAGCGCAACATCTGTCTGGCTGGAAACATGAGTCCAGCGCAGTTTCACCATCCAGTTTACGTGGGAATGCACCCACTCCATACCAACCCGCATTGGCGGAATTCTGGGCACGTTGCCCTGGTCGTCGAATCTGGCGCGCACATAATCGCCGAAAAAATTGAGATCTGACTGGTGAGCGCCCGCAGTATAGAGCGGTGTGCTGACCTGAATCTCCAGTCCGGTGAAAACCGCGTTCTGCTGCTGATAGCGGGCAATCTCCACATCATCAACGAATTCCCCGGTATCGAAAAGAAATATGAAATCCTTGATGTCGTTGTGGAACAGATTGACTTCGGCGGTGATATCGCCGGCAAACTTGCGCCAGCCTAGCTCAATATTCGTTGAGACCTCCCTGTCTGCATACGGCAGACCGATGTCCAGGCGCTGAGTTGCAGCATGAGCGATCAACTGCGGCTCGGGCAATTGACTGCAGGATTTGTCGATATTTGAATACAGTTCTTCTACAGTAGCGGACCGCTGCGAGCGGTTGACGGAGAACAGCATGTTGTTGGAATCGTTGAATTGCCAGATAGCCGATCCGCTGCCACTCCAGTTAGTGGAAGAGTGATCACAGCTTCCGGATTGATCCAGCCTCTGACGCTCGGCGCGCAACCCCAGCTCATAGGTAAATGCATCAATCACGAAACTTTGCAAACCAAACAGCGCCAGCGAATCGATATCCGTCAGGGGAATGAACGCTTCCTCCCCGGTCGCAGAAAACTCACGGCTACTGAACTGCAAGCCAACCACACCCTCCATGTTATCCGGCTCATCAAGGTGCCCGGTCAGACGCCCTTCAACGCCATGATTTTCAAACACCGTGCCGATCTCGCCGAGTCCTTCAACTTCCCTGTGCTGATAGTCTACGAAACTGACTTTGCCGTGGAGCTCTTCAATCGGATTGTTGCTGAAAGGGATTTGAATTTCTGTGTCCCAGCGGCGCTGCTCCATAACGATGCGGATATCCTGCTCTTCCCCGTCATGTTGCTCATCGTGCTCTGCATCTTCCTTCTCCGCATCATGGTTATGGTGTGCATGGGCACCGCGGGGCAGGCCGTACTCGTTATCGATTTGATTGTAGGCAATGCCGATCCAGCCATCTTCAAGCAGCCAGGATGCACCCAGTGTTTGAGAATCTGATTTAGCGTTGGAATTCGCCAGCCGGCCACGGCTGTTCAATAATTCCTCGTAGGCTTCCGGGTCATCACTATCCACCAGATCCGGATTCAGGGCGAAGCCGCTGATTTCAGTATCGTTACTCTCCCGGTCGACACCATCGAGGTGCCAGGCAAAACGTCCGGATCCGCCGTCCAGGCGCATGAGCACCGTACGCTGATCATTTACCGAGTCGTAGCGGGTTTCGGCAAGCGCAGTGAGGCCGTCGGCGGGACTCCTGGGAATCCGGCCATCTATCACGTTGACGACGCCGCCTATGGCCCCATTACCATATAGCAGCGTGGCCGGGCCTCGCACCACCTCAATTCGATCTGCCAGCGACGGCTCCAGGCTATTGGCGTGATCGGGACTTACGGCAGATGCGTCCAGATTGCCAACGCCCATTTGCAAAACCTGCACGCGATTGGCACTCTGGCCGCGAATCACCGGCAATCCGACACCAACACCAAAAGAGGCGTTGTTTACACCCACCTGGCCCTCAAGCATCTGACCGAGGGTAGCCGCAGCTTTTTCGCGCACGTCCTCACCGGCCAGCACATTGACGGGCAATACCGTCTCTGCCCGGTTGCGATGCAGAGCCGAGGTGACGACGACCTCTTCCAGCATGGTTGGCGGGCGTTCCAGTTCCTGGGCAGACAGCCCGGAACCGGCAATTAGAAGGGTCAGCAAACCTGCGGCTGACAGGGTAAATTCAGGATTGGAGACAGACACAATAGATTCCTTACACTCTTTTTAATCGCTACCTGCAGCATGACGAGACATAGATTCGCAGGTATTGCTGACTGCACGGCCAGCCCAGACATCGGGCAACCGTATTTGACTGGATTAAATCGAGTGAGGAGGCGCGCGAGAGTTCGGCGCCTTGATTGACGCAGGGGTCAGGTCAGGAAGTAGAGTGAGAAATTCGGTTTCGACCGGATCTACCTGTGGAAGACTCGAGGTGGCCAGAGCAACATCGTTCTGCGAACCCAGCTTCATGCAAATTTGACAATCAGCATGCAGGTTCAGATCGCCGTCGTGAGTATGTTGGAGAACGATTGTCTGGGAAAGCAGATAAATCACCGCCGCTGCGAACAACAGCAGTCGACTGCGACGGGATGTAGAAATACTGGAGAGATGCATAGGCCGGTTCTAATCTTCTTCTAATCTTCTCTAGTCGTGGCGTTCTGCTTCAACCGCACCACGGGGAATCAGTATGCCAAGGATAGGGACTCCGGGAAAGACCTAATGTAAGTCCTTTTGCCTCCATCTGCAGCAGGTTTCACATCGAACATGGGCATCTCAGGGGCTGGCAAGGCTCACCGCAAAAGACTCCAGCGCCTGCAGGCCGACCACGTCATGGGCTGCTAAATACAGATTCTGACGCGGAATATGCCGTAGCGCCCCATCCAGCACCAGCAGGTGTTTTTCTTCCTGCTGTCGTCTTTCTTCCAAAAAATCGTTGCCACCAGCTGGCATGCGCTTGTTGACCACCAACCCCCCAAGCGCCACGCCCGTGCGCTGCAGCTGCTCCGCCAGCTCGATGGATTCCAGCACAGGAAGACGCTCCGCGGCCAGCACGATAATAAACGAAGTTTTCGTTTTGTCGGTCAGCGTATTGCGCAGATTGACGAAACGATTGCGACGACGCAGCAATATCTGTCTGATACGACTTTCCTTCTGCGCTTCGGGGTCTTCCTCAAAGTACTTGCCACCCAGGTCCTGATCCGATTCTCTGCTGAGGTCTGCGACCACCGCCGCGAACTTGTCAGCCTTCTCGCGACGCTTGATCAACCCTTCCGTCCATGCCGACATCATTTCGGGTAGCGCCATCAACCTGGCAGTGTGGCCAGAAGGTGCCGTGTCGAACACAATAAGATCGTAGTCCTTCACTCCCTGCTCTACCACTTCAGCAATTTTTTCGAGAATTGCAGCTTCCTGCATGCCCGGCGCTTCGCGGGAAAGTTCCATGTGCTTGTCGACCTCACCCCGCAGATGCACGGGCATGAGACGATGCAATGCCGAGCTCACTTCCTCGAGATGCCGGTTGACCGTCTGCTCCGGGTCGATTTCGATTCCATCGAGTCCCGGACAGAGCTTTACGGGTTGCGGACCAATCTTGCGATCGAAAATATGTCCGAGATTATGGGCGGGGTCGGTAGAGACTAGCAGAACTTTTTTACCCGCATCGGCAATAGCCAGGGCAGTGGCTGCGGAGACAGTCGTCTTTCCAACGCCGCCCTTGCCACCAAAAAACAGGATTTTGCGCCCCCGGGCTAACTCTAACAGCAATGCACGTGATCCAGCGGTGAGCGTTCCATACCCATGCGTTTATGCCATTCATGAAATCGCTCGTACACCACGGGCAACAGCTCCATGGTGTAAAAGGCAGCGGGATTGGGCACGCCCAGGGTTTCTGCGAACACCAGCAACATGAACAGGTCTTCCTCGTCTCGTTGGGCACGCGCGAATGTGCGCCGATAGGGCGCCACATAGTATTCGTAAAGTTGATCGTTCAACCGATCCCAGAAGGTCTTTTCTCCCGCGCTTGCGGGCTGACCTTCTTTGTTATTTCTGCCCGCCATAATAATTTACCCTACTGATCCTCGCTGCGATTGATCTTACCGCCCCTGCCCGACGAAATCGACTACTCCGCCTGTTTCTTGCGGGCCCGAGCCAGCCGCGCCTCCCTGGGGTCAATCTGCAGCGGACGATAGATTTCCACCCGGTCTCCCGGCTGCAGCACATATTCTGACGGCAGCGGCCAGTCCTTGCCGTTCAGCAGGTTGGAAAAAATCCCCATGGAATCCCGCTGCAGATCAATTGTCGAATATTCATCAGCAATGCCGGATTGGCGGACCGCCTCCAGCGCCGTCGTTCCCTCTTCCACCTCAAGGGAAATAAGAGACTGGCGATCGGGCAAGGCATAGGCCACTTCCACGGTAATCAGATTTTCACCCTCACTGGGCCGATGATTGTCAATTGGCATGTCTTTGTGCTTTCTTATTGCGGATTCTGATTGTGCTTTCTGATTTTACTTTCTGTTTCCACTATCGGTTATTGCTTTTGACCATTACTTTCCCCTTCTGCCTATTCTTTTATTCCTGTTATTACCCTGCCAATTCCGACCTTCCGCTGAAAGTATAGCTCACCCGTATACCCGCTGCGCCCGTTGCACCAGAGCGTCGACCAGGTTATTGGCAGAACTGCTAAAGAGTTTTTCCATGGCCAGGTCCATCAATCCGCCAGCAAACTCGAAATCCATTTCCAGACTCACTTTGCAGGCAGACTCGGTTAGTGGAGTAAAGCGCCAGGTAGCACTGAAATTTTTAAACGCCCCTTCGACCAGCTCCATGTTCATCTCACGCCCCGGCACCAGCACATTTCGAGTAGTCAAAGTTTGCCTGATGCCTGCCTTCGACAGGGTGAGCTCGCCAATCAGTTCGTGCTCGGTTCTGGATATTACTCGCGCCGCTGTACAACCCTGCATAAAAGCAGGATAGCTCTCGATATCATTGACGAGATCAAACATCTGCTCGGCCGTAAAATTTACCAGCGCGCTACGATCGATTCGGGTCATACGCAATTGCAACAGTCCGTCTAGACACCGAACAGGGACACCGCAAAATATTTGGTGGCGACGGTGTTTATAAACACCAATGCAAGTATCAAGGGAATTACCGTGCCGAGAGAAATGTTGAGATACTTCTCTAGCCGCGATCCTTTGTAGGCCTCATCTCCAACAGCGAGTTCATCCGCCAGACCCGACATCTTCCACCGGTAGGCACAGAACAGGCACACCAGCAGACCGACAAACGGGAGAATGGTCTCGTAGAATACGTCCGAAATCAGGTCGAAGAACGATTTGCTTGCACCCCCGTAGCTGGTGAAGTTAGTCAAGAAGTCGACCAGACCCAGCGACAGTGTTGCGGGCAGCGCGAAGGCGAACAGCAATGCCGCCTGGGTATAAACCGCGCGTTTGCGAGACATTTTCCATTCATCCACCATGTAAGAGATAGGAATCTCGATAATCGACACCAGAGAAGTGAGCGCAGCAAAAAACACCAGAGTGAAGAACAATGTGGCGACCACGCTAGCACCCACGTAACCGACCGCTGTCTGCATCGACAGGAAAATCTGCGGCAGGAAACTGAAAATCAGACCTACACTGCTGGTGGACAGGTCGTCGGTATTGGTATTCGGGTCGAAGGCAAAAATCGCCGGCAGGATCAGCAGGCCGGCAAAGAAGGCGATCGACGTATCGGCGATTGCCACCATACGAGTGGAATGGGGAATATTGTCTTCCCGACTGAAATAGGAGCCATAGGTGATCAGGATTCCCATGCCGAGAGACAGCGAAAAGAAGGCCTGGCTAAGGGCCCCGTTGATAACTGAACCGTCGATCTTGGAAAAGTCAGGCACCAGGTAGTAGGCGATACCGGCACTGGCATTTTCCAGCGTCAGCACGAAAATCACCAGCAGGATCAGCATAACAGCCAGCGCCGGCATTAGAATGCGTGCGAGCCGCTCGATACCGTCCCGCACCCCGCCCATCAGAATATAGAAAATCAGCACCAGCAAAAGGGGCAGATAGATAAACAGCCCGGTCGACGTGGTGACCTCGCCAAACGTGGTCGGTGCGCTGAGATAGTCCAGGTTTCCGGTAACGCTGTAGACGATGTACATCACCAGCCACACGGTAATGACCGTGTAAAACACCGCGATCATGAAGGGCGTCAGAATAGCGAGCTTGCCGGCCCAGCGCCAGATACCCCCACCGCCGGATATCGAGGTAAAGGCGCCAACAGGATTGCGCTGGGACCTTCGACCCATGGCAATTTCCGCCAGCATTATGGGGTAGCAGATCAGCGCGACAAAGGCGAGATAAACGAAAAGAAACGCGGCCCCGCCGTTTTTGGAGGCCATCACCGGAAACGCCACCAGGTTGCCAAGCCCGACTGCCGACCCCGCCGCCGCCAGAATAAAACCCAGCCTTGAACTGAACTGCCCGCGATCTTCGACCATGTAACTCCCCTCGCCTACCAGCTGTTCTTGTTTGTTCTGGTTCAACCCCGAATTCTACCCACTTCACGGAGACAGTGCCATTTCCCCGACGGCCCGGCGGACCACACCAGAAGAGCTGGATAATAAAGCGCTGGCACGCTGACCCCGATGTCCCGCATCCGCTATAATCCGTGCCCTATGGCCAAGAAACCCAAAGTCTCTGACAACACAATTGTCGTCAACAAGAAGGCGCGCCACGACTATTTTATCGAGGACACCTTCGAAGCTGGAATCGCCCTGCAAGGCTGGGAGGTAAAGGCTCTGCGCCTGAAGAAAGTGCAGCTGATCGACAGCTACGTGCTGATCAAGGACGGCGAGGCCTGGTTACTGGGGTGTCGCATAAACCCGCTGGATACCGCCAGCACCCATAGCGTGTGCGAGCCCGATCGCACCCGCAAACTGCTGCTGCACAAGAGAGAACTGGCCCGACTGTTTGCGGACACCGAGGCCAAGGGGCACACCTGCGTGTGCACCAAGCTGTACTGGAAGGACCACCTTGTCAAAGAGCAGATCGCGCTGGCCAAAGGCAAGCAGTCACCCGACAAGCGCGCCACGGTCAAAGAGCGCGAGTGGAATATCGACAAGCAGCGGATCGTGCGGCAGCACAATCGCTGAGCCAAAAAACGTCCGGCCCGGGAGTTTAATTCACCCGTTC
>Ga0181587_10001731_pt1 | contig 18219 bp, 13 predicted proteins | sample 071ome_27_FD_132463 | JGI IMG/M metagenome (GOLD analysis project Ga0181587, IMG submission 132463) | Coastal salt marsh microbial communities from the Groves Creek Marsh, Skidaway Island, Georgia - 071409AT metaG (megahit assembly) | ecosystem: Environmental > Aquatic > Marine > Intertidal...
ACGTAGCGTTTGAGCATTTCTCGGCTGATGCGCCACGTGTCACCGAACTGAATAGCTCCCGGCAGTTTTCCCATCTCAATCCAACGATAGATCGTCGCTCGCCCTACGTTGAGCAACTCCTGAGCTTGACGCACGGTGAGAAAATCGGGGTATCGGTCCCAGCACGCTAGATCCTTTTTCATAATCTCTACCCTTAAAAACCTCCATTATTGCCCGTTTAACGCGCTCAAATAACTCTTACAGCCGTTTGCTTCTCATCGTTCATCTGCAAAGACCCGTAAGCTTCTAGTCGCGTTAGAAGCGATATGAGCGCCTTTTAGGCACATACCCAAATAGGCAAGGTGATGTATGTATGATAATAAATGATAACATTTAGCGCATCTTATTTTTTAAAATTCTTATTCTATTCGCGCGCACGAGCGCGCACGTTCTATTATATAGGCGAATATCTTGGGAAAATAAGGGATACGGAGGTGGATCTTACTCCATCCTATACAGGTGCGCTTCCTATCGGCTGTCTGCCCGCGATAGATGACCGACCCGCCTTACCAACTCTTCGCGTCGTGCTCCCGCGTGCTCCCGCGCAATCCCCACAGCGTGTTTGCGCATTGGGTCGCGGGCGCGTATCGTCTATGGCGTTCTCCCAGAAGCCCAATCTTCGTGCGTATCGAAAGCGCATGAGTCCATTTGGAAAGACAGAACATGCGCTTTTATCTCATTCTATTGCTCTTTGCAAGCACGGCACATGCCAGCGATTCGACCATACAAACAGCCCACGCACTCGCCCTGTACGGGGCACCGCGCTACGGCGCCGACTTTACGCACTTTGACTATGTCAATCCCGAAGCGCCCAAAGGTGGCACTATACGCCTGGCCGCCATCGGAACCTATGACAACTTGAACCCCTTTGTGTTGAAGGGGGTTTCCGCCGCTGGGTCCCTGCTAATTTACAACCGCCTATGCACCAAATCACAGGACGAGCCTTTCACCGAGTACGGCCAGCTTGCCGCACGTATGCACATGCCCGAAGACCGTTCCTGGATTCTATTCGAACTCCGCGAGGAAGCGCGCTGGCACGATGGGGAACCCGTTACTGCTGAAGACGTCGTTTTTAGTTTTAACGCCCTCGTAGATTGGGGCATCCCATTTTATCGCAGCTTTTACGCCGACGTCACGGCGGTCGAAGCACTCGATGCACGCCGCGTAAAGTTTTCCTTTCGGGAGGGCACCAACCGCGAGATGCCGCTCATTATCGGACAGCTCCGCGTGCTGCCGGCCCACTATTGGGAAGGACGAGACTTCGCCGCTACGACGCTTGAGCCTCCCTTGGGTAGTGGGCCCTACCGCATCGCTGCGCTCGAACCGGGGCGCTCCATCACCTACGAGCGCGTTCCGGACTATTGGGGCCAAGATCTACCCGTGCACAAGGGTCGGCATAACTTTGACCGCATCCGCTACGAGTACTATCGCGATGCTACGGTCGCCGTCGAGGCCTTCAAAGCGGGAGAATACGACGTGCGCTGGCTCAACAACTCTAAAGAGTGGGCCACCGGCTATAGGGACTTTGCCCCCCTGATCGATGGGCGCATGATTAAGGAAACGATCCCACACGCGCTTATTCGCGGCATGGAAGGGTTTTGCCTAAATACGCGTCGACCACAGTTTGCCGACCGAGCTGTGCGCCAGGCGCTGGCCCATGCCTTTGACTTTGAGTGGACCAACCAGAATCTGTATTACGGCCTTTTCACGCGCAGCAACAGCTACTGGGGCAATTCGGATTTGGGCGCGAACGGTCTGCCTACCGGCCTCGAGCTCGACATATTAAACGACTACCGCGGTCGCGTGCCCGAGCAGGTCTTCACCGAGGCTTACGAGCCTCCCAAGACGGACGGCTCGGGCAACAATCGAGCTCAGCTGCGCACGGCTAAAAGGCTTCTACAGGATGCCGGCTGGCGCGTCCGTGACGGCGTGCTGACCCACGTGGAAACGGGCGAGCCCATGCGCATTGAGTTTTTGCTGGCCTCGTCTTCGTATGAACGAGTGCTGGGTCCAGTTGTCCAAAATCTCGAACGGCTGGGAATTGCCGCAACGGTGCGAACCGTCGACGCAGCCCAGTACCAAAATCGCGTGCAGTCGTTTGATTACGACGTCGTTGTCGCCTCCTGGCGTCAGACGCTGAGCCCGGGCAACGAGCAGCGCAACTTCTGGTCGAGCGCGGCCGCTCAGGCGCCTGGCAGTCGCAACTACGCCGGCATCGCTGACCCCGTCGTAGACGAACTGGTCGAGCGGCAAATCGCCGCGCCCGACCGCCCTACGCAGGTCGCCCTCACGCGCGCGCTCGATCGCGTGCTGCTGTGGGGCCATTACGTTATTCCCGGTTCGCACAGTCGCTCCCATCGACTGGCCTACTGGAATACATTCAGCCGACCGCCCGAACCGCCGCGCAACGGCACGGGATTCCCCGACACGTGGTGGTGGCAAGCTGAGGGCAGTTCCTCCGCCCAATCGCAAAACGAATAGGAGAACCATGCACACATTATTTGCACTGGCCCTGCTGCTCCCGACGCTGACCGCAGCGGAAAATTTCGTCGGGCACGGCTACTCTACCTTCGGACAGTTTAAGTATGGCCCCGACTTCACTCATTTCGACTACGTCAATCCCGAAGCGCCCAAGGGAGGTGAGATCCGGCTAGCCGACATCGGCACCTTTGACAGCCTGAACCCCTTCATACTCAAAGGCATAACGCCCCCCAGAATCGGCTCGCTGATCTACGATACGCTGATGAGCAATGCAGGCGACGAAATCGCCACCGAGTACGGGCTGCTGGCCGAAAGCGTCGAGGTCCCGCCCGACCAGAGCTGGGCCACCTATACGCTCAACGCACGGGCGCGCTGGCACGATGGCAAACCCGTCACGCCAGAAGACGTGATCTTTAGCTTCAACATTATGATGGACAAAGGGCATCCCGGCCTCCGCGCCTACTACGCCTCGGTCAAAGGGGTAGAAAAAGTCGGCGAGCGCAGCGTTAAGTTCACATTTGGCGAAGAGACCAATCGCGAGCTCCCACTCATCGTCGGTCAACTTGCCGTCTTGCCCGAACACTACTGGAAAGGTCGAGCCTTTGACGAGACCTCATTAGAGCCACCGCTGAGCAGCGGTCCGTATCGGGTCGTCGCCGTCGAAGGTGGCCGCTTTATCACCTACGAGCGCGTCGATGACTACTGGGGCAAGGACCTACCCGTCAACAGGGGGCGATACAACTTCGACCGCATCCACTTTGACTGCTACCGAGACCAAACGGTCGCCATAGAAGCGCTGAAAGCCGGTGAGCTGGACTATCGCAGTGAAAACAGCTCTAAAGAGTGGGCCACCGCTTACCAGACGGACGCATTTGAGTCGGGACGCATGATCAAAGCCCCGATTGCTCACCAGCGCTCTGCGGGCATGCAGGCGTTCTGGTTTAATACGCGACGCAGCAAGTTTGCCGATCCGACCGTGCGCCAAGCAGTGGCCTACGCCTTTGACTTTGAGTGGACCAACAAGAACCTGTTTTACAGTTCCTATACGCGCGCTGAAAGCTTCTTTTCCAACAGCGAGTTGGCCTCCCGCGGCCTGCCCGAAGGGCGCGAGCTCGAGATCTTGGAAGCCTATCGCGGTCGGATTCCCGAAGAAGTATTTACAGCTACGTACGAACCGCCGCAGACGGACGGTTCGGGCAACCTGCGCGCCAATTTGCGCAAGGCCAAACAGCTGCTAAAGCGCGCCGGCTGGAACGTGGTCGACAACGTTCTGCGCAACGCGGAAACCGACGAGGCAATGGAAATTGAAATCCTCCTTGCCCAAGCTTCCTGGGAACGCATCGCCGCACCCATGGTCGCCAATATGGAGCGACTGGGCATCCAAGCTACCATTCGCATCGTCGACAGCGCGCAGTATCAAAACCGCGTGCAGAGCTACGACTACGATCTGATTGTTGGCGTGCGCGGACAGAGTCACAGCCCGGGCAACGAGCAGCGCAACTACTGGACCAGCGCCGCGGCCATGGAGCCGGGCGGCGGCAACTGGGCCGGCATCAACGATCCAGTCATCGACGCCCTCGTAGAGCAGATCATTACAGCACCCGATCGCCAGGAGCTGATTGTCAGGACGCGCGCGCTCGACCGCGTCCTCCTGTGGGGGCACTACGTGATACCGCACTGGTACAGCAAAAACTTTCGCATCGTGCACTGGGATAAGTTCGGCAAGCCCGCGCAAAGCGCGCCCTACACGGGTTCGTATTACGTGCTCCCCGACACGTGGTGGTACGACGGAGAGCGGGCCGCCCGCTTAGAAGCGCAGAGCAACTAGCCGATGGGCGCTTATCTCGTACGCCGTTTGCTCTTTATCGTGCCGACGCTGCTGGGCATTATGACCATCAACTTCCTCATTATTCAGGCGGCACCGGGTGGTCCCGTCGAGCAGACAATCGCCAAAGTGCAGGGGTTTAACACGGATGCAACCGAACGCATCAGCGGCTCTGGAATGGGCGAGACGATGGACGCGGCGCAGGCTGGCGAACTCAACAGCAAGTACCGCGGGGCACAGGGACTCGATCCCGAGCTTATTGCCGAGCTCGAACGCATGTACGGCTTCGACAAACCGCTGCACGAACGCTTTTTCCAGATGATAGGCTCGTATCTGCGCTTCGACTTTGGCGAGAGCTTTTACCGCGACCAAAGCGTAGTGGACCTAGTGCGCGAAAAGATGCCCGTTTCCATTTCACTCGGCCTCTGGACGACGCTCTTGGTCTACTGCATTTCCATCCCCTTGGGCATCGCCAAAGCCGTGCGCGACGGCTCGCGCTTTGACGTGTGGACCTCGTCTATCATTATCATCGGCTACGCCATTCCCAGCTTTCTCTTTGCCATCCTACTGATCGTAGTCTTTGCCGGCGGGCACTACCTCGACTGGTTCCCCCTGCGCGGACTGACCTCGACAAACTGGGACGAGATGGGCACCTTCGAACAGATCCTCGACTACTTCTGGCATTTGGCTCTGCCCGTCACCGCAATGCTCATCAGCGGCTTTGCCGGCCTCACGCTGCTGACAAAAAATTCGTTCTTAGACGAGATTAACAAGCAGTACGTCATCACGGCTCGAGCCAAAGGCCTAACGGAACGCCGCGTCCTGTACGGACACGTATTTCGCAACGCCATGCTCATCGTCATCGCTGGATTTCCGGGCGCCTTTGTCGACATCTTTTTTACCGGCGCGCTGCTCACGGAAATTATTTTCTCGCTCGACGGACTCGGCCTGCTCGGCTACGAAGCCGCCATCGGGAGAGACTATCCCGTCATGTTTGCCACGCTCTATTTTTTCACATTACTCGGGCTGGTCATGCAGCTAATCGGCGACATGACCTATACGTTGGTCGATCGGCGCATCGACTTTGACAGTAGAGACAGCGGATGACTCGACGCGTGCCCCATAGTACTGAGAGGCTGCCGTGAGCGCAGTGACTACGCCCCCACCCGAGCATCGGCTGCTCGGCTTTTCCCTGTCCCGGCTCAACCAGCGTCGGTTGGCAAACTTCCGGCGCAACCGACGCGGGTACTGGAGCACGTGGATTTTCTCTGTCCTCTTTCTGTGCAGCCTGCCGGCCGAATTTATCGCCAACGATCGTCCGCTTTTGGTCCACTATGACGGCCAGCTCTACTTTCCCGTGCTCTTTACCTATCCCGAGACGACGTTTGGCGGTGATTTTGAGACGGAAGCCGAGTACCGCGATCCCTTCGTACAGGAGCTCATAGAGGATAAGGGCTGGATTGTTTGGCCTCCCATTCCCTACCGCTACGACACGGTCAACTACGACCTCAAGCAGCCGGCACCCTCTCCGCCCGATGCCAGCAACTGGCTCGGCACGGACGACCAGGCTCGCGACGTAACGGCCCGCCTGCTCTATGGCTATCGAATTTCGCTGCTTTTCGGTCTCCTGCTCACGGCCTTTAGCACCGCCATCGGTATGGCCGCTGGCGCAGTTCAAGGCTACTTTGGCGGCTGGACTGACCTGCTGTTTCAGCGCTTTATCGAAATATGGCAGGGCCTGCCCATACTGTACCTGCTCATCATTTTGGCCAGCGTTGTCGAACCCAATTTCTGGTGGTTTCTCGGACTGCTATTGATGTTCCGCTGGATGGGACTTGTGGGGGTTGTGCGCGCTGAGTTTCTCCGGGCCCGCAACTTCGACTTTGTGAAGGCAGCGCGCGCGCTGGGGCAGAGCGACGTGCACATCATGTGGCGGCACGTGTTGCCCAACGCCATGGTCTCCGCGCTCACCTTTATGCCTTTTGTGCTGACGGGATCCGTCACGCTGCTCACTTCGCTCGACTTTCTCGGCTTTGGTCTACCGCCTGGATCGCCGTCCCTGGGTGAACTTCTCAAGCAGGGGAAAGCCAACCTGCAGGCGCCTTGGCTAGGTTTTTCGGCCTTTTTCACGCTAGCTGTCATGCTCTCACTGCTGGTATTTATCGGTGAAGCGGTGCGCGATGCCTTTGACCCGCGCAAGACGTTTGCATTGACCGGAGACCAAGCATGAGTCTGCTCCAAATAGAAAACTTGGGCGTGCGCTTCCACGCGGAAGACGGTGGCATCGACGCAGTGCACAGCGCGTCGATGGAGATCCAAAAGGGCGAGACAGTCGCACTGGTGGGCGAATCGGGTTCCGGGAAGTCCGTCACCGCGCTGTCCGTTTTACAGCTTTTGCCCTATCCCCGCGCCAGCCATCCACGCGGCAGCGTGCGCTTTGGCGGAGAGGAGCTGCTGGGCGCTAAAGCCGACCGACTGCGCGCACTGCGCGGTGGGCGCATCTCCATGATTTTCCAAGAACCCATGACCTCGCTCAACCCGCTGCACTCCATCGAAAAGCAGATCAGCGAAACGCTTATCCTACACCGCGGATTGGATAAGGCACAGGCTCGAACGCGCACCGTAGAGCTATTGAGACAGGTCGGCTTGCCCAACGTAGAAGAGCGCCTCGACGCCTGGCCGCACCAGCTATCAGGCGGTCAGCGACAGCGCGTGATGATCGCCATGGCACTGGCCAATGAGCCCGACCTACTCATCGCCGACGAGCCGACCACCGCCCTTGACGTAACGGTGCAGGCGCAGATTCTGCAGCTGCTCAAAGACCTGCAGCAGCAGCTGGGCATGGCCATTCTGCTGATCACCCACGATTTGGGCATCGTGCGCCACATGGCCGACCGCGTATACGTCATGAAGGACGGGAATATGGTCGAACACAACGCCGTGCGCGCGCTGTTTAGCGACCCACAGCACGACTACACCAAGCTACTCATAAACGCAGAGCCCAGCGGCAACCCGCCGGCCATCGACCAGCGCGCTCCCCTAGTGATAGAAACGCGCGACCTCAAAGTGCACTTCCCCATTCTGCGCGGCCTGCTGCGCCGCACCGTGGGCCACGTCAAAGCCGTCGACGGCATTTCGCTCGAAGTCCGCGCTGGACAAACGCTGGGCGTCGTTGGCGAGTCCGGCTCGGGCAAGAGCACGCTGGGCCAAGCGCTGCTGCGGCTGCTGCCCAGCGACGGCCCAATCAAATTTGAGGAGAGGGATGTCCAAGGCTGGAAAGAGAGAGACCTGCGGCCGCTGCGCCGCCAAATACAGATCGTCTTTCAGGATCCCTTCTCCAGCCTGAGCCCGCGTATGTCTGCTTTTCAAATTATCGAGGAAGGCCTACGCGTACACGGCATCGGCGCCACGCACGCAGAGCGACGCCAGCGCGTGGCCGACAGCCTGCACGAAGTCGGCTTGGACGCCTCGAGCATGGATCGCTTCCCACACGAATTTTCCGGCGGCCAGCGCCAGCGCATCGCCATTGCGCGCGCCATGATATTGGAACCGCGCTTTGTCGTGCTAGACGAACCGACGAGCGCGCTGGACAAAACCGTGCAGGCGCAAATTATCGAACTCTTACTCAGCCTACAGCGCAAGCACGGATTGGCCTATTTGTTTATCAGCCACGACCTAAAGGTCGTCCGCGCCATGGCCAGTGAGGTCATCGTCATGAAAGACGGTCTGGTCGTCGAGCGCGGCCCGACGGAACGCCTATTTGACGCCCCGCAGAAAGACTATACGCGCGCGCTGCTAGCCGCCGCTCTAGAGGGCAAAGCGCTCGACTGGGAGGAGTAAATGCCGGAGGGACCTGAAATCAAGCAGATCGCCGACGCGCTGGCGACGGCACTCGTTGGGCAAAAGCTGACCGAGGTATTCTTTGCCTTTGACCACCTCAAGCCGTGGGAGTCGGTCCTGTCCGGACGCAAGGTCAAACGGGTGCGGCCGCGCGGTAAGGCGCTGCTGACAGAGTTGAGAGACCTGGCTATCTATTCACACAACCAGCTCTACGGACGCTGGTTTGTAGTCGAACGCGGAGAAGAGCTCCAGACCGGCCGACAGCTGCGCCTCGCGCTGCACACCCGTCGACACGCCTGTCTGCTCTACTCAGCTTCCGACATTGAAGTGCTCAGCGCGGGGGACGTTGAGTCTCACCCCTTTATCAGCAAGCTAGGACCGGACGTGCTCGACGAGGCGACGACAGACCAGACCATCGCCACGCGCTACGCCGAGCCGCAGTTCCAAGGTCGCCAGCTCGGTTCGCTCCTGCTGGATCAGGGGTTTCTCGCGGGCCTGGGCAACTACCTGCGCAGCGAAATCTTATTCTGCGCACGCGTCCATCCCCTGCGTCGGCTGGGAGACGTCTCCGCTAGCGCACGGCACGCTCTGGGTCAGCAGACCCTCGTCCTGACGCGGCAGTCCTACGATACGCAGGGCGTGACCAACGACTTGGACAGCTACAGAGCCCTGCGCCGCGCCGGACGCACCTTTGGCCAGAGTCGACACTGGGTCTTTGATCGCCAAGGCGATAGCTGTTACGAATGCGGCGAGACAATAGAGAAAATCAGCGTCAACAGCCGCCGGCTGTACTACTGTCCACACTGTCAGACCCAGTAGCGTCCGCCCGCTCTGCTGCGTATACTGCACGCGGTAATCAATCTACCCTTTTGCCGAGAGGGCCCTCATGAAGATTGTCGATATCGAAGCTATTGCGCTCCGCGTGCCCTACGAAGAACGCATCCGCAAAGCGTTTTATCACTTTGCCATGACCGAAGAGCTAACGCTGTACAAATTCCACACCGACACCGGCTTAATCGGGCTGGGGGAACGCGTTGGGCCACCCTTTGAACAGACGCACTTGGAGCCCTATTTGGGCAGCGACCCCTTTGATCACGTGATGGGCACGGGGCCATTTAACCTCGACATGGCCTGCTACGACCTAATGGGTAAACACCTGGGTCAGCCGGCCTGGAAGCTGATGGGCCAGCAGCGCAGACAGTGGGTAAGCATGGGCTGGTGGATGCCCTGCATGTCGCCGGAGGACTCGGCGCGCGAAGTGGAGATCGCGGCTGAACGCGGCTATCGCGGACTCAAGTGCAAAGCGCGTGCGTTTTACGACGTAGTCGAACAGGCCGAAGCCATGCAGCAGGTCGCCCCGGAAGACTTTCGCATTGAGTTTGATTTTAACGGTGCGCTCATCAGCGTAGAGAAAGCGCTGCCCGTGCTGCGCGCACTAGAAGACATACCGGTAGTCAAAGGAGTCGAAGAGCCCATTTTCGCCTATGACGTCGAGGGGTGGCGACGCTTGCACAGCGAGGTGCGCATTCCCTTTTATCTGCACGGCGTCAGCACCATTTTCGACGGCCCCTCGCGCCAACCGTCCGGGCCGTGGCTAGGCCTGCGCGCGGGAGACTTTGACGGCGCTCTGTGCAGCCACGAGAACGTCCGCAACGCCCTGGCGGCCTCGTGGGCGTTTGCCGCCGCCAATACGCCGATTCTCTTACAGTATGTCGGCACCGGCATTACGAGCGCCTTTGCCTGTCAGCTGGGCGCTGTTATGCATACCGCAACGCTGCCGGGCGTAACGGCCAGCCACGCGTACGAGGACGATCTCATCGCGCAGCCGCTGGACGTTCAGCGGGGGTTTATGCGCATACCGGAAGGCCCCGGCCTCGGCGTCGAACTCGACGAGGACTCCGTTGCGCGCTACCAGACGACCCAAGCCGTGCAGTGGCCGCGCCACGTTTCTGTCGTAGAGCTTCCCGGTGGCGTCCGGCACTATTACCGCAACCTGCAGCAGGCCGAGGATCTCATGAAGCAAGGCGTCGACGAATCCTTTGCGCCCGGCGTGCGCCTGCGCGAATGGGAAGACGACGGCAGCGAATCATTTGAGCGTATATGGATAGAGCTGCAGAAGGACAGTTGGCCCGTTTGGGACTAGCTCTCCCGCACGTTTAGATCCCACGCCTGCCAGTAGTAGCGCAGCGGATCATCGGCGTCCCAATCCGCATAGATATCTTCCCAATTTTGCCAGCCCATATGCGGCAGCAGCGAGTCTGCGCGCACGGGATGGCTCTGCGGCTGGTAGCGATAGTCCACCGATAGGCGCAGACGATCTTCGGTCTCGTTGTCGCGGCCCTGATGAACGGCCAGACTGTGCACAAAGAGCACGTCACCGCATTGGAAATCGCCGCCAAACCACGCGGTTTCTTCTCCGACGTCAACGGCGCTCCCGCCGGCCCCCTGCGCCTCGTGCACGTCGCGTATAAAACCCGCCTCGTGCATGCCACAGGCCACGGCGAGCGAGCCCAATTCGGCCGGACAGTCTCCCAGGGGGATCCACGCCGTCCACGTCTCGTCGCTGCCGCCGATATAGAAGTGATCCTGATGCGGCGGCGTAGAATGGGTCTGCGTCTGCGGAAACATCGCCCGGCAGATATTGCGGCTGTGCGGTAAGACTGCTTCGCCAAAAAGCACGCCTAGTGCATCTATAATCGCTCTGTTCAGCGCGAGCGCGTGGAAAGCGCGCAGTTTGAGCACGTCGCAGTAAAAGGCCTGCCAGCGAGGATCGCGCGACTCGATCACCGCGCGGTCTGCGTGCACAATGCCCTCCATCAAATCGCTACCCTCTGCGAGCCAGCCGTGCCGCGCACAGACGTCGAGCACCTGCCCTCGCACGTCGAGCACGTCGTCCTGGGGCAGCAGTCCTCTAAAAAACAGACAGCCGTCCTGCCTAGCGCGAAGACGCAGCGCCTGGGGATCGGTTAACAGCGGCATAGAATCGACGTAGGGCTGCACGTCGCGCATCGTAGTCATCGCCATAAGTAGTACTCCCTGTTATAGTCTTCCGATGAATGTATACACTAGCGTTTAAAAAGGCCCATCGAGGCGGACGTCAGCAGCTTTGAGCGCACCGCGCATGCGCTCTATCAGTTCCTCGACGCAGGGCGCGTCCGATACGTTCACCTACGACAGCACGTCGGGCGTCGGTATCGACAAGTTGTTTAGCCATCAGTTCGGCATCGTCCCTGCGCATGCCCACAGAGCGCAAACAGCACGTGCAAAAATCGACGCGTTCCGCACGCGCAATCCGCACTACAAAAGGAGATTCTAACATCGCAGCACCATGCTCTCAGGGTTGCTCTCGGCGAAAAGGACGGGTCAGCTTAAGCGTGCGCTCGGCGCGGTCATACCAGCCCTGCGGAAGAAATTCATCGCTGTGCATATAGCACTGCACGCGCACGGTATCGCTGCCCTCCACAAAGGTGAGGAGACGGCTCTTGGGCACGTTCTCCGGCCCGTGGTAGCGACTCAGACAGGCCGCGTTGATAAAGTGCGTTCCGCCCCATTTTGTTTCGACGTGCGACTTGCCACCGTGCGTATCATCTGGGTGAGTGTGGGTATGACCACCCAACCATAGATCTATCGAACCGGGATGCGATTCCAAATACTGTTCGAACGCGCCCGAATCGGGTTGGCTGTCTACAAAATACAGGTACGACGCGCCGATCGGCGCACCCTGCGGCTTATAGCCGTGGTAGTGACTCTGCCAATGACCGTCGGCGGCCCGCTTTACCCCCTCCCAATCTCCGGAAGCCACGGTCGTATTCTTAAGCATGTAGTGATGTGCTGAAACGATGATGTGATCGGGGTGAGTCTCGACCTGCTCCCTCCACCAGGCAAAGGTCTCGCCCGTTACTACGCCGGCCGGATTGCCGCCCAGCGTGCCGCGTCCAACCGTCTGTGACGGCTCGTTGATATCGCTCATGAGTAAAAAGAGCACGTTGCCTACGGTAAAGCTGTAGCGCTCCCACGTCCCGGTCGTCGGATAGGGACGGCGGGTGGCGTCGACGCCGGAGTACGCCGTGTGGGCCCCCATCGGATCAATCCATTTCTGCCACCACCAGGCCGGCGGCTCAGACAGACCGCTGCGATCGTGATTGCCGCAGATACTGTAAACATCTTCGCGCCGATGTCTTTCCAGAGCGGAAAATTGCCGCACGACCTCACGCCCCTCTTCGTCGTCGGGTAGATCCTGTCCGCCCGACATATCGCCGATGTCGATGGCAATATCCCAATGGAACGGCGGTCCTCCACCGTCACCGCCCTGTTCCGACGTACGTAAGGCATCAGCCAAGCTGCGTCGGTCAGCGCGGGCTAGGTCCGTTCCGACGTGCGCATCGCCAAAAACCCACAAAGAAAATGAATCACCGGTCATACTCTCTCCACCGATACGAAACGTGTGCTCGGCCAACCGCCTGCGCAATCAGCAGCGGCGCAACCGCGCGGATGCACAATAGATGCAGAGACAATATAGAATTGACCGGATGCCAAGACCAACCGTGGTCACCCACGCATTGATAGCGCAGGTCCCGTGCGTTATGCTTGCTGTCACGAGCACCCTCTAACGCACGAGAGATACCAACCTCAGGAGATCGATATGGAAGCCTGGATTTTTGTGCACGACCCCCTTGAACGCTACCTAGACGACTACAAGCGGACCTTTGACGCTTGGGAGGCAGGCGGCGTGCGCGGTATCGTTGTCGGCTATCTGCGTTTTATAGACGAAAACGGCCAGAGCCTGCCGACCTTCCACTCCGACCCAGCGGTATACAAATCCTTCGGCATCGCGCCGCCAGCAGAGGGTCCGCGCGATCCGGAAAAGGAAAAAAAGTTTCAGGCCATGCTCGACGATGCGGCCTCGCGCGGTTGGCATATTATGACCTTTTACGCCGGCGGCGGCGGCGGCAGCCTGCCCATCGAAGACGATCCGCACGGCGTCATATCCTACGCTGCGCGCATCCAAGACACCATGAACGCCCTGCCGCAAGCACACGGCATCGTCCAGGACGGCCCCGGCGAACAGCACTACGAGCTGGCCTTTCACCACGGCGGTGAGCTGCTGGAAATTCGACCCGGCAGTGAGGAGCGCTTTACCGCTCTGGGCTTTGACTTGAGACGATTACAGCGCGGTATCGATCACCTGCGAACCAGCCTGCAAGGCTTGACGCCAGCAGCCGTGCGCTACCAAGCCGCTGCCGGTACATTGGCCGGCATGCAGCTCTTTGATATCAACGAGGACGTGATCTACTGGCTGCGGGCGCGCCGGCAGCTGGCGCTCGGCTACATAGAAGGTCTGGCCGAACAGATGCCCGGGCTCAATCGCAAAGTGGAGCTGGGCGGCATCCCGCGCACGGCGGCCTTTTCTTCGTTGACCTGCCAGGACTACGTCGAGATGGGCCGGCTCTTTGACTTCGTCTTTCCCAAACACTACTACTGGCACCGCGGCTTTGACGGCCTCTACGGCACGGTTGCACGCTGGGTGCAGCGGCTGCTCGACTGGAACCCCACGCTGAGCGAAGCCGACGGACTGGCCGTCGTGCGCGCGCTCTTTGGCATTGAGCTACCCGGTGTGCACAGCTTGCTCGATATGGAGATGGGCTTTCCCGACGAGTTCTTCTCACAGGTCGTCTACGGTGAAACGCAGCGCGCGCTAGACGCCATAGGACCCGACAAAACCATCTGCTGGGTGTCCACCGGACGCGCTCCACACGCCGGAGACGCCATGACGGCGCGCGACCTCTATAAGATACTGGACGCCTCGCGCCAGGCCGGTCTCAAGCGCTTTCTCTTTCATCCCGACCCCGAACCCGGCGCAGCCGAGTGGCATATTCTCACCAATATGTGCGGCACGCCGTGGAAAGAAGATATGGACGGATCCTATTGGCCGGCCGACACGCCGCGCTCGACCTTCAGCGGCCACCGCGAACCCGAGCGCTACCGATAGAACAGCAGCACTACTACAACCAGAAATTAGGGGAATATACACATGAGCGATCTTATCAGCGGCGACCGCCGCGTACTAGTTTTTAGCGCCCACGCCGCCGATTTTTGCTCGCGGGCCGGCGGCACCATCGCCCGTCTTACAGAGGCCGGTAGCAGCGTGCACATCGTCGACTTCAGCTACGGAGAACGCTGCGAATCACCGGCTCTCTGGGCACGCGACCCGCAGCCATCCATAGAAGAGATCAAAAGCCTGCGCGCCGAAGAGATGCAGCAAGCAGCCCAAGTGCTAGGGGCCACAATAGAATGTCTGGACTTTGGCGACAGCCCGCTGCTAATCGGACCCGAGCGGCGACAGCAGCTGCTCGAACTCTTTCGCCATCGCCAGCCCAATCTAGTATTGACGCACTGGAAGGACGACATTCTCCATCCCGACCACTGCGCCGCCACCGAAGCCGTCATATGGGCCAGTCGCTACTGCTTCCGACCCGGCATTGAAGGCGGCTCCCCCCCCTGCCCCGCACCGCAGGTCCTCTTTTACGAGACCACGCTGGGGACGGCTCCCGTCGCCCACTACGTGCCTAACCTCTTTGTCGATATATCGCCCAGCTACGAGCGCAAGTGCCAGGCACTCGACTGCTTTCACGCCCAGCCGGGCCTAGCCGATCGCTACGGCATCCTCGCTCGCTACCGCGCCATAGAGGCCCAGTCAACGGCGTGGATGAAAGGATGTGAGTACGCCGAGGGCTTTGTGCGTCTGAGCACAGAAGCCGCCGGATTCAACGGACCTATGGGATTTGGAGCTTAACCACTCACAGACCACGTACCTGGCATGCCGCTGTCGCCGCGCTCAACCGCATAGCGGGACAGCGCATCCCGGTCGAGCACTACGCCGAGCCCGGGGCCCTGCGGCACCAGCACGTGGCCGTTTTCGTACGTGAGTGGTTCGACGATCAGGTCGTCCTCGCGCATAAACTGGCCGATGATATCACTGCCCAGCGTGCAGGACGGAGTGGCGGCGCACACGTGCGCATAGGAGGCATCTAGAATGCCTAGGTCTAGGCCCGAACCGCGCCATATAGCCATATCTGCCACCTCGGCCATATAGCCGAGGCGATGCACCGTGCTCATAGTCCCGCGCAGATTAAATACATCGGCCGCCTCTAGGCGAATGGCCTCTAGCACATCGTCGGGGCGCTCCATGTGCAGCGCCAGTGGAATGGACAGATGTCGGCGCAGCTCGGCGTAGGCGCGTAGATCCTCTTTGGGCAGAGGATCTTCAAACACTTCAATTGGATAGTCGGCCAGGGCCTCGGCCAACGCCAGCGTATCTCCTATCGAGCGAAAGCGCTGGTTGGGATCGAGGCTAATGCGGAAGTCCGGACCGCAGGCCTCGTAAATGGCCTGAACGCGCTCGACGTTTGGGTCTTCTAAGACGCATTTAATCTTAATACCGCCAAAACCCAGCTGCTGTCCCTCGCGCGCCACGTGCGCCAGCGCTTCGGGCGGCAGGCGTCCCGACCAGTAGTGAACCAGCACGCGGTCGCGCACGGCACCGCCCAATAGCTGGTGGATCGGCACGCCGTGAGCTTGGCCTACCAGATCGGCAAGGGCCACTTCAAACGCGTGGATAGAGGGGTTGTGATCGACCGGTCGCACAGCGACCATCGCACCCAGGTCGCGAGCGTTGACGGCCGTTGAATCGTGCGGCAGTTTGAGATACTGCAGCGACAGACGCGTCGGATCTTTACCCAAGAGAAATTCGGCGGCCGCGCGAACCGCCCTGTCCGGCGTGCCTTTCCACGTCTCGCCAAGGCCGACAAAACCGTCATCGGTGTGCAGCTCTATAATGTGTTTGTGTAAACCTTCCGTCGGCACGTAACCATCTTTAACGGCCGCGGTAGGATCGACCGGTGCCGTGCTCATAGGCACGTGCACTTGATGTACATCAATGCGAATTATCTTCACTGCGTCCTCGTTGTCTCTTACTACGCGATTCTATATTTTGCCTGTACATGCAGCGCGGCATTTCAATTGACTCGCGCTCTGACCATGCAAAACGCACCCCTAAGAATACGCACGGTATGCCATCGCGAGACAGACCTAATATACTGTGGATTAGCAACCACGACTCCAGCGCTTGGAACTACGGCTGCTACGGGGATCAATACGGTCACACGCCCCGTATAGACCAACTCGCAGCCGAGGGAGTGCGATATAACCGAGCCTTCACAGCGGGCCCGATCTGCTCGCCGTCGCGCACGAGTATCTACACCGGCATGCACCCAACGACGCTGGGGACGCATCACCACCGCAGCGCGGTGATCAGGCCGCCCGGAGTCGAGCTCTTAAATAAAGTGCTGACAGACGCCGGCTACGCCTGCACGGCGCCGGATAACGACATCAATCTCTACGTTTCTAGGGACGAGCACGAGCAGTATTACGACCCCAGCGATTTTTGGACAAACCGCCCTAAAGACAAGCCGTTTTTCTCGTATCACAAGCTGGGCAGTTCTCACGCCAGCGTTTTCAAGCTAGCTCCAGAGGATGCACGCGAACAGCGATCGCTTCTCCTGACAGACGACGAGCTGCACGATCCAGAGCATGTGCCCGTACCGAGCTTTGTGCCCGATACGCCTCTATTCCGCGAGCGCATGGCGCTCTTTTACGACGCCCTGAGCAATGTCGACAAACAGGTAGGGCTGATCCTGGATCGACTGGAAGAAGAAGGCCTGGCCGAAGACACCATTGTAGTTTTTTGGGGCGATCACGGCACGGGATATCCCCGCGGTAAGATTCACGCCTATGACGACGGCCTGCACATACCGCTAATCATGCGGGTCCCAGACAAGTTCCAGCACCTAGCCCCAGCCGGTCCAGGCACTGCAGTCAACGAGCTAGTCCTGCATATGGACCTCTACGCAACCACCCTGCACTGGGCGGGCCTCCCTATCCCCGATCACGTCCAAAGTCGCAACCTGTGCGAACCCCAGAGAGACAACGAGCGCACGTTTGTCTGCAGTGCAAGAGATCGGCTGGACAATAATCCGGAGATGATCCGCACGATCCGCACCAAGAAATACCGCTACATCCGCAACTTTTTGCCCCATCAACCCTATGCTTCTTTCTATCCGGACGGAGGGTTCTTTGCGCCGGTCCCCCAAGATAGTAGTCCAGAACGCGCCTTTTGGGAGACCTCCTGTTTGCCAAGCAAGGAGAAGGTTCACGATCCCGACGGTGTTTTCTTGATGCTCGGCCCACCGACCATAGTCAGAGAGAAGGGCCTACCCGAGGCCTATCGAAACTATTTAATCTGGCAGGACCACAAGCCACTTGAAGAGCTGTACGACGTCGAGAACGACCCCGAACAAATCCATAATCTGGCGGACGATCCCACCTTCGGAGAGGTTAAAGAAGAATTGCGTGAGAAGCTGTATGGTTGGATGATCGAAACCGACGATCTAGGTCTCCTAGACGAAACCGAGATCGTCGCGCGCGCTGCAGACCATGGAGGAATCAATCGGAAAGTCGGTATTCACTACGACAACTTTGAGCGGCTCTTAGAGACGGCCGATCTGGCGAGACTGGGAACGAGGGGTAAGAACGAATTGCTGAACCGACTCAGCGATTCAGACAGTGGCGTGCGCTTCTGGGCCGTGGTCGGTCTCTCCTCTTTTGATTTTGATTCAGAACTAGTTGGAGTGCTTGAGCCTCTCCTAGACGATACATCCATCAGCGTCAGTCTCGCTGCGGCTGATTATTTGGTGCGCTTGGGTAAGGGCGCCCTGACCTTGAAGGCTTTTACCAGAGCGTTGGAAAGCGATATACTCTGGGCGCGCATTCGAGCGGGTGCCTATCTCTCCTACTGTGACAGAGAACAGCTCCGACCCATGCAACCCCTCATCCCCATCCTACAGTCAGCAATACGCAACCAACGCTTTTTTGGCCCCGAGCACGACTATCATATCAGAACCCACTTAATGCCCATGCTCAACGCACAAAGAGACGTTATCGGCAGAGAATGGGTTCTCAACCGCGTGATAGAACGA
>Ga0181587_10001745_pt1 | contig 18172 bp, 14 predicted proteins | sample 071ome_27_FD_132463 | JGI IMG/M metagenome (GOLD analysis project Ga0181587, IMG submission 132463) | Coastal salt marsh microbial communities from the Groves Creek Marsh, Skidaway Island, Georgia - 071409AT metaG (megahit assembly) | ecosystem: Environmental > Aquatic > Marine > Intertidal...
AGCGAGGACCCAGCTGATTCCGGCCTGCCGGTCGGCATTGAACCCGAGGAGCGTGGTGAACTGCTCGTTCTCAGCGGAGGCCCTTGTGGCGATACCGAATCGGGTGTACCGGAAAAGCGCGTAGAGCGCAGCGGTCACCACCACCACCGTGCCGAGCAACCAGAAGCGGTCCTGGCCGACCCGAACACCGAGGAAGTCGACCGGGTCGTTCGGAAAGATCGGCTCCGCACTCTTTGCCCGAGACCCGAAGCGCAACACCACGGCGGCCTGGAGAAACAACATGATGCCAACCGAGGCCACGACTTTGGCCAGAACCGGCGCGTAGCGGAGGGGTCGGAAGATTGCGAAGTGCGCAATCAGCCCGAGGATCGCCGCAGTGAGAAGGGCAATCACAATTGCAAGACCTCGGCTTGTGCCGGTCTCGCTGATGTTGACCATGGTCGGAATGTCGAAGACTTCGATATCGAAGATCCCCTCGAGGGGGGCGACGGGGTTGGGGAGGGGTGGGATGGGATAATCGCCGGTGTCGGCTAGCGACACATACACGTACGTGACATAGGTGGCGATCGCTCCATGTCCGAAGTTGATGACGCCCGACGCCCGGTAGGCGACGACAAGGCCCAGGGCAAGCGCTGCGATGATCGTGCCGGTTCCAAGGCCGAAGAGAATCGGCTGGAAGTAGATCTCACGGTCGACAAGCGCGCCAACGATCCACGCAAAACCGACGACTCCGGCGAGCAGGAGCGCTAGTCGTTCGGGAAGCGAGCGATCGGTCATGGGGACACGAGGTGGGCCGGGGGCAGTCGCAGCGTGCGACCGCCCCCGTGCCTACCGAAACTAACCGAGTAGGAAGTCGAGCTCGGAGAAGTCGAGCTGGACGAACCCGTCGGGGCTGGTGAGCTGGCCGTCGCTGACCGTGACCATCAGCGGGGCCATGTTGCAGGCGCCGGTCCAGGCCGAGGGGCCGGGGCAGGTCACACTGTCGAGACCGGGAACGTCGGAGCTGGAGTAGCTGCCAAGCACAGCGGCGACGTCGGCACGCGACGCGCCGGCCCCAGCGGTCTCGAGGACCTCACGGGCGATCCAGGTGCTGGCGAACGACCATCCGGAGAGGCCAGCGTTTTGGGCATCGGACCCGCCGTACTCGTTGAGGATCCGGTTGATCAGCGTGACATCGTCACCCCCGTCCACGGTGGGAGCCGACGAAACAATGGGGCCGGACCAGCCATCCAACGCGCCGGACGACACAACGTCTTCGGCCATGCAGAGATCGTTGGCGAACGTGCGTCCGGCATAGCCGACAGTGTCGACCGCCGCAGCTGAGGCGGTGCACTGTGCCCCGTCGGCCAACACGAACAGCCACATTTCGTTGTCCGGGTTTGCTGCGCTCACCGGTCCGGTGAGGTCGGGTTCGAAGCCGAGCGGAACAACCTCGTTGATCGCGATGCCATTGGCGTCGGCGATCGCTTCCAGCGCGGGGATGAACGGCTCGAACGCCGGGTCGTCAGCGATAAACAGCGTGCCGTTGGTGATGCCCTCGCCGGCGGCGAAGACGAAGAACACCTGGGCGAGGCCGGGCAGACCCGGATCGACAGTAAAGACCCCGGGGGTCAGGTAGTCGATGAAGTCATTGCCCAGCGTCAGGACCGGCATCCCGGCCCCAACGAGGACGTCGTTGGCAGCCGCAGAGTTGGCAAGGAAGCCTGCACTGATTACGAGGCTGATGGAGTCGTCGTTGACGAACTCCTGCGCACAGCCGACGTGGGATTCGGGGGCATCACCGGCGTTGCAGACGACGAGTTCAACGTTTCCGCCGTCCTCGGCGTTGGCGTAACTGACGAGCGCCTCGGCTGCAGCAGGGACCTCTGGGAACGCGAAGAGTTCCTCGGTCTGGGCGATGAGGCCGATTTTCACCGGGTCGGATGCGGGCTCGTCCTCCGTCGTGTCGTCGCTGCTGTCGTCGGCAGAGTCGTCGCTGGCATCGTCGGCAGAGTCGTCGCTGCTGTCGTCGGCTGCTGCGTCACCGGCATCGCTGCCGGCTCCGGCATCGCCCTCATCGTCGTCGCCGCATGCAGCGGCGACCATCATGAAGGCCAACAGGACGGCCAGTAGCCGGAGCCACCTGGATTGCTTACTTTGCATGTGGGTTTCCTCCCCCTTCGCCGGCCGAGGCCGGATGTCTTGCTACCACCGTTTTGGTGGCCAAGGTCGTTGGATCTGTCGTCATCGGGTCAGCCCAGCCTCGAACGCCTCGTGCGTGATGCGCAGGTAGGGAATCGTGTCAACGGTCCCGGCTCCGGACAAGGCCCGCACTCGGTCGACGATGTCGGCGAGGTGATCGTGGTCCTCGAACCAGACTTCGATGGTGGCGTCGAATCGCCCGAGCGTTCGGGCCACAAGGCAGGTCTCGGGAACGTCGACAAGCGAGGCTACGAGGGGCTCGACGGGTCCCGTGGCTTTGATTGCGAGCGCAGCGAACCCTCCGATTCCCATAGCTTCAGGAACCGGGTGAGCCTGGATCGAAACGATGCCGTCGGCGAGCATGTCGAGTACTCGATCACGAACTGCAGCCTGGGAGAGTTCGACGAGTGGTGCGAGCGTGGCGTACGACGCTCTTCCGTCGGACATGAGTTCGAGGAGCAGGCGCCGATCTGTGGCATCGAGCTCGCGAGTGCTCGCAGGGGACGGCTGGATCGACGGAACGGCGTCACGGCGCCCGACTCCCGTCCAGTCCTGCTTGTCGTAGTGGAGCGCGGTTGCCGTCTGAAGACGGCGGACATCTTCGAGTTCTCGCAGGCGGTCGAGGCTGTCGAGAAGGTGATCGTGGTTCGTGCATCGCAGCTCGACCATCAGGTCGAATCGGCCAGTTGTGATCACGATGAAGACGGCGGCGTCGATATCAGCCACCGCAGCAGCGAACTTGTCGACCTGGCCGCTGAGCTCCAAGAACGCAAAGGTGAACACGCCGAGTCCAAGGCTTGAAGGGTCGACCCGGCCGGTGACGGTGATGACGTCTTCCTCAAACAAACGCTGTACCCGCGCACGCACCGCCGCCTGCGACAGGCCGACCTGCGGTGCGAGGGCTGCGTACGTGGCTCGGCCGTTCTCAACCAGACCGGCGATGAGCGCACGATCGACGTCGTCGATCTCCGGGCGCGTCGAGGTGGTCATGCCTCTCCCTCGAGGTCGGCGCTGAGATGACTGATCGCCTCGGCACTGAAGCCGAGAGGAATGCCGTCATGGGCTCCGACCAACGATCCGGTGAGTGTCACGCTCGCCGGGCTAGCCAAGAACTGGAAGACCGGCGCCATCTCGGCTGCCGTGCGGTATTGGCCATTTGCGGTCATGCGTCGGATGAGTTCGATGCTGGGCGAGGACTCGGAATCCATCTCACTCTCCACAATCCCTGGGAGGACGCCATTCACCCGGATCTGGCGAGGGCCGAGGTCAAGCGCCCAGCTCCTTACCAGCATGTCGAGCGCAGCCTTCGATGCCGAATACGCCGCCATTCCTGGCACCGCAACGGTCCCGGCTGGCGAGCTGGTGATGATGATCGAGCCTCCGTCGTTCATTCGCTGAACGCCGTGGTGCATCGCCCGGGCAAGGCCGAGCGTATTTACGTTGATGACTCGCTCGAACGTCGCAAGGTCGTGGTCGTCAATGAGGCCGGTCTCGGCATCAATGCCAGCATTGAGGATGAGGCAATCGATACCGCCGTCGATCGTTGCAAAGGCAGCAGCGACGCTGGCGGGATCGGCAACGTCCATGGCGAGTGCGTGGCCTCCGAAGTCAGCGGCGAGATCATCGGCGGAGCGGCGTCCGGTGATGGTGATCTCGGCGCCGCACGCCGCGAGATGTTGGGCGACGGCGAGTCCGATGCCAGCCGTTCCACCAACCACCACGCAGCGGAGGCCAGCTACGCCAAACAGCGCCGTCGTTGCATTTTCCCCCATCGCTTCGCAAAGTAGCAGTTGATTTCTGTTCTGTGAAGTGCCATTGTCACCAAATCATTGGCCAGATGTGGTCCTTGCTAATGAAATCTGCTTAAAGGGGGCACATGCGTCAGGTTCTTGATCCGAGCGGTCAACTCGTCGATGCGGTTCCGGACCTTGACGACGCCGCGCTGGTCGACGTTTACCGAAAGCTCCTCTCGACTCGGATGGTGGACGAGAAGCTGCTGAACCTGCAGCGACAGGGCCGGATGCCCGCCTATTACCAGTGCAGCGGTCAGGAAGCGCACGTCGGTGCAGCTCTGGCATTGCGGGACGACGATTGGATCTTCACGGCCTACCGAGAGCTCGGACTCTGGATCGCTCGAGGGCTTGGCCTTACGGCTGCAACCGGCTTCTGGCTCGGAATCCCTGACGACGACGAGATCTGGGATGTCAACGGCTTCAAGATCACTCGGCTCAATGCCACCATCGGCACACACCTCCCGCACGCAGTCGGGTTCGGGTACGCCGAACAGCTCAAAGGGAACGACACAGTTTCCATGGTGGTGTTCGGTGACGGAGCCACGAGCGAGAGCGACTTCCATGCTGCGATGAATTTCGCCGGCGTATGGAAGACCCCGACGATCTTTCTCTGCCAGAACAACCAGGTCGCTCAGTCGACCACGCTCGACAAACAGACCGCGTCAGAGACGCTGGCCCAGAAGGCTTCCGCCTACGGGTTTCCCGGCGTTCGGGTCGACGGTATGGATCCGTTCGCGATGTATGCCGCCACTCTCGAGGCGCGGCAGCGAGCCGAGCGGGGTGAGGGCCCGACCCTGATCGAGATGGTGACGTGGCGGTACGCGCCGCACTCCACCTACGACGGCACACCGGTGTATCGCTCGGAGGAGGAGGAAGCCCACTGGCGCTCACTCGACCCCATCATCCGCACTCGAACGTTCCTTGAGCACAAAGGTTTATGGGCTGCCGAGCAAGAGGAAGCGATGCGCGTCGAGTTGTCGGAGGGCATTGAGGCGGCGATCGCCGAACTCGAAGCTCGTCCCGGCGTTGGGCGCGACTATTCACCTCGCCACCTCTTCGATCGAGTTCCTCAGGTTCTCGTTGATCAACTCCACCTAGAGCAAGACGACCTCGGGGAACCACGTACCGAGTTCGACCCATCAGAGGTCTGGGTAGTGCCACCTGAGCCGACGCCAACTGGGGACACCAAACGGATGGACCTCACCGAGGCGCTCAACTGCGCGCTCACCCACGGGTTCGAGGCGGATCCGTCGCTCGTGGTGCTGGGTGAGGACGTTGCCCTCGAAGGTGGCGTGTTTCGCGTCACCGAAGGCATGCTCGATCGTTTCGGGGCCGACCGTGTCATCGATACACCGCTGTGCGAGACGGGCATTGTCGGGACATCTGTCGGTATGGCGATGGCGGGTCTGCGGCCAGTCGCAGAGATGGAGTTCGCCGGTTTCGTGTACCCGGCCTTCGACCAGGTCGTCGGTCATGTCGGACGCATTCGCTGGCGGTATCGCGGTGAGCTCACTGCTCCGGTCGTGGTCCGCCTACCTGTCGGCACCAACATTGAGGCCTACGAATTCCACACCGACTCGCCTGAGACGTACTTCGCCCACGCCCCAGGGCTCACCGTGGTCTATCCGTCTCGTCCGTACGACGCCAAGGGCTTGCTCGCCGCCGCGCTGACGAGCCCCGACCCGGTGATCTTCCTCGAGCCAATCGCGCTCTACCGCGGCCTCTTCGACGATGTACCGGTCGACCACTACGAACTCCCGATCGGCCGGGCCGCCACGTGCTGCGAAGGAACCGACGTCACGATCGTCACGTGGGGCCCTCCAGTTCACGCCGCGGTCGAGGCCGCCGATGCGCTCGCCGCAGACGGCGTGTCGGCGGAAGTGATCGACCTCCGGACGATTTACCCGTGGGATGTTGACGCAGTGCTCGACTCCGTCGAGCGAACGGGGCGGGTCGTTGTTGCGCACGAGACCCACCTCACTGCCGGGTTCGGAGCAGAAATCGTCGCAACGATTACGGAACGAGGCGCCTACTTCCTCGAGACGCCGCCAGTTCGGGTCGGACACATGGATGTCTTCTGGGGCCCGACACGGCTCGAGCAGCACTCCGTCATCAATGCTCAGCGCATCGCAGCCGGTGTTCACCGCGCCATGAAGGGCTGAGCATGGCATCGATGTTTGCCCTGCCGGCAGTCGGCGACACCATGGTCGAAGCCGTGATTGATGAGTGGTTTGTTGGGGTCGGTGATGACGTAGCCCTCGATCAGGTGATCTGCACGATCGAGACGGACAAGTCGGTGGTCGAGATGACCACGCCCTTCGCCGGTACCGTTTTGCGGCTTGGTGGTGAACGAGGGGAGACGATTGCCGTCGGACAGCCCCTGATCGTTGTCGGCGAGATGGGCGAGACGCCGGAGCCCTCCGCGAGCGAGAGCACACCTGCGCCGCCGCTTGCCGAGCAGCCTCTCGCCTCGCACAGCGGCGCCGCACCGCCGCCGAGAGACGGGCAGGCGGGTGACATTCGCTCGCCGTTGCTGCGTCGGCTCGCCGAGGACCTTGGTGTAGGTGTGGATGAACTCGTTGGCTCTGGCCATGCCGGGCAAATCACGCGAGCGGACATTGAGGCAGCTGCGGCTGCTCCTGTGTTCCAAGCCGTTACCGCGTCTGCATTGACTGCGTTGCCCTCGGCCGAAACAGTGCGAGCGATGCCGAAGGTTCGTCGTGCTGCTCGTGAACGGGGCCTTGATCTTCAAGCAGTCAGCGGGTCTGGCCCGTCCGGGGCGATCACGCTCGATGATCTGCCGGCCGGTTCGGTCACGCCCTCGACTGGTCGCCGCGAGCGCCTCTCGCCACTTCGGCGGGCGATTGGCCAGCATCTGACCGAGTCCGTTACGACAATTCCACAGTTCACCTCGATGGTTGATGTCGACATGACTGCACTCTTGGAGACTCGGAAGGCACTGCAGGCTCGAGAGGATGGGCCGGTTCCACTTGACGCCCTCATCATGACGCTTCTCATACCGGTGCTTCGCGATCACCCCCGGATGAATGCGTGCCTTGATGCGGAGAACGGAGAGATCGTTCTCCACGAACGTTTCGACATTGGTGTGGCAGTCGATACGTCGGACGGGTTGATCGTTCCAGTCGTTCGTGACGCTCACCAGCGCTCGACCGCACAACTCGCAACGGAAATCCTGCGCCTCGCTGCAGCGGCGAGGGAGCGGTCGATCCCGCCGGCCGACCTTGCCGGCGCGACCTGCACGCTGAACAACGTGGGGGCAGTTGGGTTGGAGAAGGGGACACCGATTCTCCCAGTCGGCACTACAGCGATCATCGCACCGGGCCGGGCCAGGCCGGTGGTGGCCCTTCGGGATGGCCTCCCGGTCGAGCGGCTCGTCATGACGCTCTCGGCAACCTTCGATCACCGAGTGGTCGACGGTGGTGATGCCGGGCGCTTCCTCACGCAGTTGCGCGATCATTTGCAGGTTCCCGCGATCGGGCTCCTTTGAGGTAGCGCATCTGGGACGTTTGCGAGACCGGTACCTCAGCTCGGTCGAAGCCTGAGAGCGGCGGCCTTCCCGCCCTGGGTCGTCACGCGAAGCGGCGGATCAGCCGCTCTTTCAGCCCGCCATACGGCGGGTAGAGCAACGAGGGATCGGGCCTCGTTGGCTTGCGCAACACCGAGCGGAGGTTCGAGAACGTGTCGAACCCGGACCGGCCGTGATACCGACCAGTGCCCGAGTCGCCGACACCGCCGAACGGCAACTCCGGTGGGGTGAGATGCAGGATCACATGATTGACGCATGCCCCGCCCGAGGTCGTCTCGTCGAGCAGTCCTTCAACAGCGCCATCGTCTTCACCGAAGACATAGAGCGCTAGTGGCTTTGGTCGGGCGTTGACGAACTGCACGGCCTCGGCCGTCGAGGCAACCGTCATGACGGCGAGGATCGGCCCGAAAATCTCTTCTTGCATCAACGGCGAGTCCGTCGACGGGTCAACGACGACCGTTGGCTCGATATGGCGGGCGCCGATGTCGGCGGAACCACCGGCGGCGACCGTTCCGCCATGATCTCGGAGCAAGCCAGCGAGCCGCTCGGTGTGGCGGTCCGAGACAATCGACGTGAAGTCGGGGTTGTCAGCGCTGCCGCCGCCGAACTCCGCCCACGCGTCGGTGATCCCGCTGACCAACCGGTCGCGATGCTTCTCGGTTACCAGCACATAGTCAGGGGCAACACACGTCTGGCCTGCGTTGAGCCACTTTCCCCAAGCGATGCGGCGGGCAGCGATATCGATGTTGGCGGAGTCGTCGATGATCACCGGGCTCTTCCCGCCGAGTTCGAGCGTGACGGGAGTGAGGTGACGGGCCGCTGCCTGGTAGACGAGTCGGCCGACCTCAGTGGAACCCGTGTAGAAGATGTGGTCGAACCGCTGCTCGAGAAGCTCGGTGGCCACAACAGCATCACCCTCGACGATGGCGATGGCAGTGTCGTCGACATAGCGGGGGAGGAGTTGGGCGAGTGCAGCTGAGGTCGCACTGCTGATCTCAGACGGCTTGCCCAGCACGGCGTTGCCAGCTGCGATCGCCGCCGCCATCGGCAAGAGCAGCAACTGGATCGGATAGTTCCAGGGCGCAACGACCAGAGCGACGCCAAGCGGCTCAGGGACAATCGTGCCCGAACCGGGCCGGGCGGTGAGGGGAAGTCCAACGCGTCGGGCCTTTGCCCATTTCGGAGCGTGCTTCCGGATGTAGGCGATTTCGGTGGCTGTTGAGCCGATATCGGCGGCGAAGCCCTCAAGGGCAGGCTTGCCGAGGTCGGCGGCCAGCGCCGCTTCCAGCGCAGGTGCTTCGTGTTCCAGCAGCGCAAGCAAGCCGTCGAGCTGGGCCAGTCGCCACGTCATCGGACGGGTGTGGCCAGCATCGAATGCCGAGCGAAGCCCATTTACCGTGCGGGCAACGTCAACCGTTTCAGACGGGTCGAGATCGACGATGGGCTCGTTGCGTTCGGTCAATGCCATGACGACAGCGTGCCACCCGGCGGAAGTCGTTGCACCGCGCCGGGTCAAGGGAAGTCGGCGCCGGTGGAGTTCGGCTCAGCGGCCGATGGTGACCGGGGTAGCGGTGAGTTCCTCGGTGGGCGGCTCGAAGCGGGTGAGATCGATACCCTCGACGGCCGCCTTGTACTCCTCGATCGTTGGGGTGCGGCCCAGGACCGAGGACAGGACGACGACTGGTGTCGAGGCGAGAAGTGACTCACCCTTCTTCTCTCCGGAGTCACGCACAACGCGGCCTTGGAACAGGCGGGTCGACGTGGCCATCACCGTGTCGCCCGGTTCGGCCTTCTCCTGGTTGCCCATGCACAGATTGCAGCCCGGACGCTCCAAGTAGAGGATGTTGTCGTACCCGGTTCGTGCCGTGTTCTTCGGGTCGGTGTCATCGAACTCGAAGCCGGCGTAGCGGCTGAGGAGTTCCCAGTCGCCTTCCTCTTTGAGTTCATCGACGATGTTGTAGGTCGGCGGTGCGACCACGAGCGGCGCCTGGAATTCGACTTCGCCGTGTTGCGCTTCGAGGTTGCGCAGCATCTGGGCAAGAATTTTCATGTCGCCCTTGTGCACCATGCACGACCCGACAAACCCGAGATCGACGGTCTTGATGCCGCCGTAGTGCGAGAGCTCGCGGATGGTGTCGTGGGTGTAACGCTTCGACGGGTCATCGTTGTGCACGTCGGGGTCGGCGATCATCGGTTCGTCGATTTCATCGAGATCGACAGTGAACTCTGCGTAGTACTTCGCGTCGGCGTCAGGTGCCAGCGGCGGACGTTCGCCGCTCTCGATCTCGGCCATGCGGGCATTGGCCCGGTCGACAAGGCCTTGGAGCACGGCGTTGTCGTTGTCCATGCCCTTGTCGATCATGATCTGGATGCGGTCGCGGGCGATCTCCAGCGACTCGATCAGCGTGGGCCCGTCGGAGATGCAGATCGACGCCTTGGCCTTCATCTCAGCGGTCCAGTCGGTGAACGTGAAGGCCTGGTCAGAGGCAAGCGTGCCGATGTGCACTTCGATCACTCGACCCTGGAAAACGTTCTCGCCGTCGAACTCCTCAAGCATCTGCGCCTGGGTGGCGTGGACGACATCTCGGAAGTCCATGTGGGCGGGCATGGTGCCTGCGAAGGTGACCTTGACCGACTCGGGAATCGGCATCGATGCTTCACCGGTGGCGAGTGCAAGCGCAACGGTGCCGGAGTCGGCACCGAACGCCACGCCCTTCGACATGCGGGTGTGCGAATCGCCACCGATGATGATCGCCCAGTCGTCGACGGTGATGTCGTTGAGGACCTTGTGAATCACGTCGGTCATCGGGGCGTACTCGTGCTCGGGGTCGCGAGCGGTGATCAGCCCGAAGTCGTTCATGAACTTCATCAGGCGCGGAATGTTCTCCTGCGCTTTCGTGTCCCACACCGATGCGGTGTGGCAGCCCGACTGGTAGCCAGCATCGACGATCGGCGAGATGACGGTGGACGCCATCATCTCGAGTTCCTGTGAGGTCATCAGACCGGTTGTGTCCTGGGAGCCGACGATGTTGACCTCGACTCGGGTGTACGAACCGGCATGCAGCGTCGCGCCGGACGTACCGACGGCGTTGCGGTTGAAGATCTTCTCGACGGCGGTGAGGCCCTGTCCCTCGTGGGAGACCTCTTCGGATGGGGCAAACACCGTCGGTGTATCGATTCCGAGGGTGTTGGCAGCAAAGGTCTGGAGCTTCTTGCCGAAGACGATGGCGTAGGAGCCGCCGGCCTTCATGAACTCGACCTTCTGAGGCGTGAACGCCGACGAAATGTCCATGACCACCGTGCCGTTGGCATCGGTCAGTGTCTGGGCGCGGGTGTTGATCGTGAAAACCGAGCCGGTGTCGACCGAGTACGTCTGCTCGAGCACGGCCTCGCCCTCGTCGTCAACGACGAGTTCGCCATCAGCATCGAACTGGGTGACCCAGTTCTTGAGATCAAGGCCGATACCTCCGGTCACCCCGACCGTAGTGAGGAAGATCGGCGAGATGCCGTTGGTTCCGGCAACGATCGGTGCGTAGTTGATGAAGGGAACGAAGGGGCTCGCCTGCTTACCGATCCACAACGCAACATTGTTGACACCCGACATCCGAGACGAGCCGACCCCCATCGTGCCTTTCTCGGCGACCAGCATCACCCGCTTGTCGGGGTGGGCGGCCTGCAGGTCGAGCAGTGCCTGCTGCTTGTCCTTGTCGTGTTCGAACATGCTCTGCCCATGCAGTTCGCGATCCGATCGTGAGTGCGCGTCGGCTCCGGGGGAGAGCAGGTCGGTCGAGATGTCGCCCACGCCAGCAACGAAGGTAACCACCTCAATTTCCTCGTCGATGTCGGGCAGCCCGGTGAAGAACTCGGCGTCGGCGTAGCTCTGCAGCAGTTCCGTCACGAGGCCGTTGCCGCCCTGATGGGCCTCAGCGAGGCGAGCCATATCGGCTTCGTAAAGGAAGACCTGGGTCTTGAGCACGTCGGCGGCAAGGCGGGCGATGTCGTCGTTGGAACCGAGCAGTAGATCGAGCAGCACCTCGATCGAAGGGCCACCCTTCATGTGCGACAGTTGCTCGAAGGCGGAGTCGGCTGTGATGCCGTCGATCGAGCGAGCACCGGTAATGACGTCCTTGAGGACCTGCGCCTTCAGCCCGGCGGCACTGGTCGTGCCGGGCAGCACATTGGTGATGAAGAAATCGAGACAGTCGGCCCGGTGGGGGCCGTCGGCATCTTCCATGTGGGCGACGATCTCACCGAGCAGATCGGCGCCGTCGACGGGCTTGGGGTGAAGCCCGTGGGCCTTCCGGTCCTCGATCTGGCGCAGGTAGTCGTCGTACAGACTCATGGAATTCGGCCTCAGCTCTACTGGCCGGGTTTCGCCGGCGGTGGTTCGGGTGCTGCGAACGCCGGGATCGCGCCCCGACATGGCCAAAGGTTAGCGAGCGGACTCCGGGCAACGGCCCCGTTCGCCATGTCGCTCCTCTGATTCGGGCCGGAGTCTCCTCGGCCTAGCGTGCAGGTATGACTGCCTTGGATCTCGATGCTGCTCGTGCCGCATTGCGCTCCGATCTCACGATCGACATCGTGACGACCGGACGTCGCAGCGGGCTCCCACGCACAACCGAGATCTGGTTCATGGTGGTCGACGACACCGTGTACATCTGCGGCACGCCCGGTGCCGGCAGCGACGAACGCGACCGCTGGCCTCGGGACTGGATGGCAAACCTGCTGGCGGAGCCAGCGTTCGTCTTCGTGTTGAAGGAGTCGGTGAGGCTCGAACTTCCTGCCCGAGCGACTCCGGTGACCGCCCGCGCCGAACGGCGGCGAGTGTTCGCCTCGCCGGTGACCGGGTGGTACCGCAATCAGACCGGATCGGTCGATGCGCTGGTCGATCACGGTCCGATCGTTCGAGTCGAATTCGTCGGAGCGGCGTCGCCACTCAACGGCACGTTCTGAGCGGACCGGCTGCGCAGGCTGACTGTGCAGTCCGCTGTAGCGAGTCGGGCTACGGTCCGGTGCATGCCGATCACTGAGCACATCATCGACGCCGACACTGCGGACGGCTCCATGGCAGTCGTGCACAAGGCCCCCGAGGGCGGCGGGACGAAGCGGGTGCTGATCTTCATGGACGCTCCAGGTATCCGCCCGTCGCTGCACACCTTCGCTGCTCGTCTCGCTGGATCGGGCTACGAGGTCGCGATCCCTGATCTGTGGCACCGCCACGGTCGCATGGTCGGGTTCGATCCGATCGACGATGCCGAGACCAACCAGGCGAACCGGGCGAAGATCATGGCGATGCTCGCCACCCTCGATGACGACCAGGTGCAGATGGACCGCGACGCCGCCCTCGCGGCGCTCGGCTGGGACGATGGTCCGATCGGCACCATCGGCTTCTGCCTCGGTGCCCGCTACGTGCACAAAGCGATGCAGGAACTGCCTGAGCGCTTTCCCGCAGGCGCGATGTGGCACCCGTCGTTCCTGACCGACGACACCGACGCCTCTCCGCATCTCTCCGTTGGTGAGATCGGCGAGCTGTGGGTCGGCATCGGGACGGCTGATCAGGTTCAGTCCATCGAGATGCACCAGCGCTACTTCGATGCCGCCGCGGGGTTTGACAACATCACCGTGCGGATCTTTGACGGGGCCGACCATGGATACACCTGGCCGATCTCCCCGAGCTACCACAAGGAAGCCGCCACCGTCGGGTGGGCGGCCACAACCGATCTGTTCGAGCGGGTGCTCCCCTAATCGGCCTGGCCGTGGCCTGAGCCAGGCTTAGCTGAAGACCATGACCCCGTCGTCGACGGGCGCCTGGGCGATCAGCTTCTTGTCCTTCGACACCGACTGGGTGTTTAGCCATGGTGCCCGATCGCCCTGCTTGGGCAGCATCGGCATCATCCGCTGCATATAGCCGGCCGGAAAGTCAGCGATGAACGGACAACGGGTCATGGTCGCGTCGCTTGGTCGAAGCCGGGGCGTGGCTGTCGTCGTGCCGGTGTCGCGCAGGTGGTTCAGGATCCGGCAGGCGTACTGGACGACCAGATCGGCGCGGAGGGTCCACGACGCGTTGATGTAGCCGAACACCGAGATGAGGTTCGGAATGTCGGAGTAGGCAAGGCCCTTGTAGGTCCAGCGTTGGGCGAAGTCGACCGGGTCGCCGTCGATATCGAAGTCCATCTCGCCGATCGTGACCAGGTTGAGGCCGGTTGCTGTGACGATGATGTCGGCATCGAGGTGCTCGCCGGAGTTGAGTTGGATCCCGGTTTCGGTGAAGTTGGCGATTGTGTCGGTCACGACGGAGGCGTCGCCGCGGTTGAGCGCGTCGAACAGGTCGGCGTCGGGCACGAGACAGAGTCGCTGATCCCAGGGGTCGTAGGTCGGGGTGAAGTGGGCGTCGATCTGGTCCTGAGGCAGGTGCTTGGCGAGTTCTTCGAGCAGCTTTTCGCGCACTTTTTCCGGGTGGGTTCGGGTTCGGTTGTAGACGGTTTCGGTGAACCACCGTTTGCGCGCTCGGGTCAGGCGGTACGCAACCGCATCTGGAAGGAGCTTGCGGGTCCGGTTGGCGAGTTTGTCTTGGGACGGTCCTGCGACGACCCATGTCGGCGTGCGTTGCAGCATGGTGACGTGCGCAGCGTCAGGCGCCATCGCCGGCACGAGCGTGACGGCGGTGGCACCCGAACCGATCACCACGACTCGCTTGTCGCGGTAGTCGAGGTGCTCTGGCCACTCCTGCGGGTGGATGATCTCACCCCGGAAGTTGTCGCGGCCCGGAAACTCGGGGGTGTGCCCGCCTCGATACGAGTAGTAGCCGCTGCACATGAAGACGAACTCGGCGGTCAAGGTTTCGACCTCGCCCCCGTGGTCGATGGTGAGGGTCCAACGCTTCTCGTCGCTCGACCAACTCGCACGTGTCACGAGCCGGTTGAACCGGATGTGTCGATCGATGCCGAACTCCTGCACGGTTTCGTGGAGGTAGCGAAGGATCGAGGGTCCATCGGCGATCGCCTGGGGGTCGTTCCATGGCTTGAACGAGAAGCCAAGGGTGTACATGTCGCTGTCGGAGCGGACGCCGGGGTAGCGGAACAGGTCCCAGGTGCCGCCGAGAGCACTGCGGCCCTCCAGGATGCAGAAATCCCGATCTGGCGACATCGTCTGCAGGTGGTAGGCCGCGCTGATGCCGGAAAGGCCAGCACCGATGATCACGACGTCTCGATGCTCGGTGACCGGCTGTTCGGATCTGGCGCTTTCCGTCTCGCTCATGGGGCGATCGTACGGCCCCGGTGGGTGACAACCGAATTGTTCACCGGGGCAGTTTCCAGTAGCCGCGAATGGTGGTGTGGGCTCGAGGAACGTCTCGCTGTTCGAAGAGGTGCTTACGGATCGCCTGGACTGAAGCTGCTTCGCCGGCTGCCCATACCCGGGTTGCGTTGTCGATGACGGCGGCCTCGATCGTGCGGCGCAGCGAGCCGCCGGGTGGTTCGTTGGCCGCGGCGTCGTGCCAGGTAATGGTGGCCTGAGGATGGGGCGGGAGTTCGATGCGGGCCGCCGGGTGCCCGAGTTCGATGTGGACGTCGATCTTGGTTGATTCGGGAATTGCGTCGAGCAGCTGCTCGATCGCCGGAATCGCGGTTTCGTCGCCGAGCAGAAGGTAGCGGGCAGCGGAGCTGTCGATTGTCTCGCCGCGCCCCGGGCCCGAGACGGCGCACGGATCTCCGGGCTGGGCCTGCTCCACCCACGCCGAAACACCGCCGCCGGGATGGCGGACGATGTCGATGGTCAGTTCGTCCCCGTCGACCTTGACGGGAGTGAAGGTTCTCAGGAGCGGTCGACGCCCGTCCGAGAGCAAGAACTCGTTACCGTTCCACGAAGGAAGGTCGAACGGTTCGTCGGGCCATGGCACGAGGAGACGAATGCTTGCTGCCGGCTCCAGTAGCTCGAGTCCGTCGAGTTCTGATCCGCCAACGACGAGTCGCATCATCCGCACCGACCGGGGGGTGGTCCGGCGGACCTCGAGGCGTCGAAGGGGCGGCGGCTCACGGCGAAGACGGGTGCGGGTGTCGCTCACCCTCGGATCCTGCCACGCGGCACTCGGCGAGAGGCCACGCCCGGCAATGCCGTAGATCTAGTCTTCAGCGCATGGCTAGTACCCAGGCATCCCCGGTCGTGCCCGCTGTCTCTGACGAACGGATCGATCGCCTCCGCCGCTTCAACCTCATCATGGGGCTTGTGCACCTCGCGTCGGGGCTCGTCATGTGGCTGTCGAGCAACGACTTCGAACTCCAGGTCAGTTCGTTCACACTCAACGGACCGCCCGGAACGCCGCTGGCTGACGGTGAACTGTTCGAGGCGCTGTCGTTCCCGCTCGGCTTCTGGACAGCGATGTTCCTGTTCCTGTCTGCCGTAGCGCACTTGTTCGTCGCCACCATCGGCTTCGATCTCTATCGTTCCGAACTCCGAGCTGGCCGCAATCGCATCCGCTGGGTCGAGTATTCGCTGTCGGCCACGCTCATGGTCGTGCTCATCGCGGTGGTCACCGGCGTGACCGACACGGCGGCCCTGATTGCGATCATCGGGGTCAATATCTCGATGATCCTGTTCGGCTGGCTGATGGAGACGGTCAACCCACCCGGCTCGCCCGTGTACTGGTCGCCGTTCTGGTTCGGTTGCATCGCCGGAGCGACACCGTGGATTGCGATCGCAACGTCGGTCGCGCTCAGCGTCAGCGAAGCCGATGATGGCGGGCCACCCGGGTTCGTTTACGGCATCCTCGTCACGATCTTCGTGATGTTCAACACGTTCGCCATCGTGCAGTGGCTGCAGTACCGGGGCCGGGGTCGGTTCTCCGACTATGCGGTCGGGGAGTCCGTGTACATCTGGCTCAGCCTCATCGCGAAAAGCTTGCTTGCCTGGCAGATCTGGGGAAACACCCTCATCGGCTAGCGAAGCATGTTCCCGCCGGGCGAGTTCGACGCAGCCACGGTCTCTCAGCCGTAGCTGACACCCAGTCCGGCCCGAGCATCGCTCTGGATGCCGTAGGGCGGGATCGGGTAACGCAAGCCGTTGCCGCTCAACGCTTCCATTCCATCGATCGCCCGCACAAGGTCGTTCGGTCGCAATGCCATCAGGAGTTCATCGTCGGGCACGCCGCCGTAGCGACGCTCGGCGTAGCACGGAATCGACAGGCTCGGTTCGCCGGTGGAAAGAGCTCGGCCCCAACTGTCCGCACACGCAGACTCACCGACACAGCCCCACTCGAGTTTCTTGTAGCCCGCCCATTGGAGACCGTTGATCAAGAGGATCATCTGCGCAGGGTTCGCGTAGACCATCGCAATATCGGGTGGGTCGAGCCGCCCAGTCGCGAGGGGGGACACCGCCATGGCGGCGTAGCGGCCCACCGGCACGACATCCATGGCCGCTTGATGGGTTGCCGCATCGTCTTCGGTTTCGAACCAGACGCCAGCCATGTGGCGCCCCGAATACCACTCGTCATCTTGGGCACCGAGACCAAGCACGGCCTGACACTGGCTGCCGACGAGATCGGCGCCGGTGATCCCGACCGTCCAGTTCAGGCGCGAGGCCATCGAGACGATCTGGTCAGCGGTGTGAATGTCGGAGGGTCGCCGGATGCGCTCGACCGCTTCCATCTCCTCGACCGTCTCGAACAACTTCATGCCGATCGGAGTGGTGCGGATACGCAGAAGTCGGTCGAGTCGGGCAAGCGTTGACGGCCAATCGACGTGGTCGCCGCTCGAGTCAGATGGTCGGATCGACACGGGCTGGCTCATCGGAGCTCCTCAGATCGGGGTTGGTTCACTCGAACTCGGGGGCGCGTTTCTCGACAAACGCGGCAACCCCTTCGAGTCCGTCTGCGGTCGCCATCGCCTTCGTGATCATCTTTGCTTCGAACTCACCCGCCGTTTCGAGGGTGGCGTCGATGCCGTTGTAGACGACCCGCTTGGCCTCGCCGAGCGCCGAGGTCGCTCCGCTTGCCATCGAAGCGGCCAGATCGACGGTGGCCTGGTCGACATCGTCGTCGGGCACCACCCGGTTGACGAGCCCCCACGCCTCGGCCTCGTCGGCTGACAACACCCGGTTGGTGAGGGTCAGGTCGAGCATGCGCCGAAGACCGATGTGGCGCGCAACGAAGTAGCTCGACGTGCCGTCGGGGGTTACCCCGGCACGGGTGTACGCCATCGTGTACTTCGCGCTCTCGCCCGACACGACGAGATCGAACGAACTCATCAGGCTCATCCCTGCGCCGCCTGCGGCCCCGCGCACCCCGGCGATAAATGGCTTCGGGGTGTGGTTCATCATGTGGATTGCGGCGTGGAAGTCGACGAGCATGTCGTGGGCGTGGCGGGCCATCTGGTCGCCCCAGGCGTGGAACTGCTTCAGGTCGCCGCCTGCGCAGAAGACCTTTCCCTCTGCGGTGATAGCAACCGCCTTCACCTCGTCGTCGTAGGCGATCTCGAGCATGGCGGCCCGCAGTTCTCGAGCAAAGGTCGGGTTGACCGCATTCGCGCCCTCAGGCCGATTGAAGTGCAACCGTCCAATGCGATCGCGAACGTCATAGGTGATGGTCTCGAACTCCATACGACGAACCGTAGTGGGCGAGGCCCGAGCCAGCCCAAGGCGTCGGCCCAGACATCCGTTG
>Ga0181587_10001748_pt1 | contig 18153 bp, 10 predicted proteins | sample 071ome_27_FD_132463 | JGI IMG/M metagenome (GOLD analysis project Ga0181587, IMG submission 132463) | Coastal salt marsh microbial communities from the Groves Creek Marsh, Skidaway Island, Georgia - 071409AT metaG (megahit assembly) | ecosystem: Environmental > Aquatic > Marine > Intertidal...
ACTGATTCGAGTTCGATCTGTCGTTTACACCGATTGAATGGGTATTGATGGCGCAAAAGTGCCAATGGATGCGCCCGAAGAGTAAGACCGGTACTCTGGTAATCGGCAACGACTTCCTCACCCAAGGCTGGGGCAGTTATGGTGACGCCGTCGCGATCAGAGTGGCGCAATGCGTCATCAGCCGGTAGCAGAGGCCGGTGCTCTTCCAGCGCCATGGTCTGCCAGTGGGATTGGTATCGGTTGCCACTGAGACTCAAGAGTGCATCCGCGGCGGCGAGTGCTTCCATGTCGCCACGATCCAAAGAGGCGCGTTGGCGCAAATCCGCAACGTCGCTGAATGCGCGTGCTACGCGAGCCGCATGAATGCGTTTGCCCGCTGCCTCACTAAGACCTTTTATCAACCGCAACCCCAGCCTGATGGGGGGCTGCTGATTATTTGCTGACGGCATCAGTTGATGATCCCAGCTGCTGTGATTCACATCGACGGGGAAGACCATAATATTGTGTCGCCGTGCGTCCTGTATCAGCTGCGACGGCGAATAAAAGCCCATGGGCTGACTGTTGAGCAGTCCGACATAAAAAGCGGCGGGGTGATGGCACTTTAGCCAGGCAGAAACGTAGGCAAGTAGCGCAAAGCTCGCCGAGTGTGATTCTGGGAAACCGTAACCACCGAATCCCTTGATCTGATTGAACAGCCGGTCTGCAAAATCAGCGGTGTAACCCTTGTGAATCATGCCTTGCTTGAGCTTGTGCTCGAAGGTGAGCAGCTTGCTGTTTTTGCCCCAATTGCTAATGGCACGCCTCAGGGCATCGGCTTCTCCGCCGGTGAATCCTGCCGCGACCATGGCCAGACGGATGACCTGCTCTTGAAAAATAGGGACCCCCAGCGTTCGCGACAGTACTGACTCAATGTCCTTGTTGGGGTAGCTGATTGCCTCCAGTCCCGCTTTGCGCCGTAAGTAAGGGTGAACCATGTCGCCCTGAATCGGTCCGGGTCGCACAATGGCGATTTCGATGACCAGGTCATAAAAGCAGGCCGGTTTCAGCCTTGGCAGCATGGACATCTGCGCCCGGGATTCGATTTGAAAGACGCCTAAAGAGTCGGCTTTTTGCAGCATCCGGTAGGTCGCCGCATCTTCCCGTGGAATATCCTGTATCCACTGGATGTCAGGGTGTTGCCGGTGAATCATTTGCAGTGTTTTGCGAATGGCTGACAACATACCGAGAGCCAGAATATCGACCTTGAGCAAGCCTAGAGCCTCGATATCTTCCTTATCCCATTGAATAACGGTGCGGTCTGGCATGCTGGCGTTTTCAACTGGCACCAGATTTGAAATCGGCCCCCGGCTGATCACGAACCCGCCGACATGCTGCGAGAGATGGCGTGGGAAACCCAATATTTCCTGCACTCTGGCCATGAAGTGCTCAGCAATTTGCTCCGAACGCGCGACGCCCTGTTGTTGGAAGCGACTGGTCAATTCCCGCTCCCGGTTCCACCACGCCAGAGAGCTGGCCAGCTCGTCTATGAAGCTGGCATCAAACCCCATGGCTTTACCAACGTCGCGCACAGCGCTACGTGATCGATAAGTGATGACAGTCGCAGCCAGTGCGGCCCGGCGGCGGGTGTATTTTTCGTAGATATATTGGATGACCTCTTCGCGCCGCTCGTGCTCAAAATCCACATCAATATCGGGCGGTTCGTCCCTTTCACGGGAGATGAATCGCTCGAATAAGAGCGAGACCTGCTCGGGAGAGACTTCAGTGATATGTAGGCAATAGCAGACGACAGAGTTAGCGGCAGAGCCTCGGCCCTGACACAGGATATGACGTGATTTAGCGAACCGGACGATGTCGTAAACGGTGAGAAAATAGTATTCGTAGGCAAGCTCTGTGATCAGATCCAGTTCCTGATGGATCCGCGTCTGCACGGCTCCCGGTATGCCTGTTGGCCAACGTAGTTTGGCGCCGGCAGCCACTTCCTGGCGGAGGTAGCTGTTAGCAGAGTGGTTGGCCGGAACAACTTCTTCCGGATATTCATAGCGCAACTCATCCAGGCTGAATTGGCAGCGATCTGCGATGAGCCGTGTTTCTGCAATGAGTGTCTCGGGGTACAGCGACTGCAGCGTGTCCAGCGCACGCAAGTGTTGCTGGCTGTTGATCAGTCGCCGGTGACCCAGTTGTTGCACTGGAGTCTGGAGTCGAATGGCGGTTAGCACATCGTGTAGTGCCTTACGCTTGGCGCTGTGCATTTGTACTTCGCCGCAGGCAACCATGGGGATCTGGAGTGTTTGCGCTATGTGGTAACGGTGTTTAAAGCGCCGCCATTCGTCATTGCCCAGTAGCCTGCTGATACCCACCCAGACACGGTCTTTGCAGCGCCGTGCTAATTGCTGGAGATGAACGATCTGGTTGTCGGTGTCATCCGGTAAGAGGATGACAAGGCAGCGTTTGAGATGAAAGATGACATCGCGTAGATGAACAATGTATTCCCCTTTGCCGCTGCGGCGGCGCGCACGACTGATCAGCCCCGATAGTTCTCCATAGGCTTCTCGATTGGGTGCCAATGCGACCAGTCGAATACCTTCTGTCAGCGTAAACTCACTGCCAACAATCAGCTTGAGGCCTCGCTCTTTGGCGGCGACATGCGCTTTAACCACACCTGCCAGAGAGCATTCATCGGTAATAGCCAGAGCGCAATAGCCGCAGCGCGTCGCCCGATCAACCAATTCATCAGGTGCTGAGGCGCCACGTAAAAAGCTGTAATGGCTCAGGCAATGAAGTTCTGCGTACACAACAAATACTGTATAAATAAACAGTATTCTAGCGACATGCGTACCCTGCTGAAAAGCCTTGATATGAAATAGCGTAGACTGTTTTTAAAGATGCACGGGCAAAGCCACGGACCGGTCGTTGATCAGCAGGTGCGATCTGAAAAGGAGAGGCGATGATGATGAGTAGAGTAAGCCGCAGCCGGTATGCGCTGGTGGGTATCCTCTGTTTCGGCGTGGTGGCTTGTACCGGTGTGCCTGATGGTATTGAGCCCGTTACGGCATTTGATCAAGGTCGGTATCTGGGAACCTGGCACGAGATTGCTCGGCTGGACCACAGTTTTGAGCGGGGTCTTACTGACGTAACGGCTACTTACGACGTCAATCCTGACGGCAGTATTTCGGTATTGAACCGTGGTTTTGATGCTGAAGAGGGGGAGTGGCGCGAGGCAGAAGGCGTTGCGCGCTTTGTAAAGTCGCCGGATGTCGCCCACCTCAAAGTGTCTTTCTTTGGGCCGTTTTATGGCAGTTATGTGGTGTTTGAGCTGGGGGAAGATTACGACTACGCCTTTGTCTCTGGCTTTAACCACGACTACTTATGGTTCCTGGCGCGAAGCCCTCAGATCAGCGATACGCTCAGGGCACGATTTCTGGAGACTGGTGCCGAACTGGGGTTCGATATGACCGATCTTATTTGGTTGGATACTCCGGCTGAGGCCCTCGCGAAGCAGTCGCACTGAGTCTGCAAGCTGTGGCTAACCCGGTCCCGATCCCGTGATCCACTTCGCAGGCCACAGTAGGATAAGAGACGCAGCTCGGGCATTACACGATTAGGCGAAGAGACCGTGTAAATACCAGCGACGGTTGTGTCGATCCTGATAAATCCAAACCGGTTGTTTTTGGGGTGTATAGGCAATGTAGTAGTCCCGGCTAACGGGCGTACTCCACCACTGATCTTCGATACGCTCCGGGCCATACTGCACATGCAGCGGGCCATTCCAGTACAGCTGCTCTGCGTCCTGATGGATAGGCTGGGGGGCGGGTAATAACCAAAAAGGTCTTTGTCCTAACGGGTTGTCATCGCTGTTGCGCTCAGCACTCATGATGTGTGTTTCGACCACCGCGTCTTCCGGCAGGTGTTCGTAGCGGCAGTCCAGATAGCCGACAGCCTGCAGGCCGAGCCTGCTTCGCAGTCGATCGACCAATTCGTGGCGGGATGCTATATCAATCCCGCCATGAAACAAGTCTTCAGATGCGCTACTGGCTTCCTGAAACTGCTCTACTACCAGCGAGAGTCCTTCAATGCCCTCAGGGAAAGATTGATTGTCGAGTTGCAGGCACGACAGCTCGAACCAGAGCTCAGCATTGTGCCGTGCCGTATCGGAAAAAACTTTAAAGGAGATACCCGGAGGTGCTTCTGCCGCATGCCGTTGCAATATGGAGTGAGGTTGTGAACGGGGTGCTTGAGGTGAATGTCGAGGTATCAGGTAGCGCCATTCGATGGCGCCACTCGTGAGCTGCGTATTCGTTAAAAAGTGGCAGAAGTGTGCCAGCAAGCGCCGCATGGCGGGATGCAGTTCCTGTTGATTTTGAATATCAAAACCGAACCACAGCGTATCTTCAAAACGCTCCGGCGGTTGGTAGGTGACAGCTGGCTCCTGTCGATTGCCTTGTAGTTGATTGAGCCACTCTAGAAAAGCCTCGCCGCAGCGTTTACCCAGCGCGGGTAACGGAATATCAAGCAATTGCCGAAATTGCCGTATGCCCGTTTTCTCGAGGCGTTTGACAGCTTTGGGAAATGCATCGTCGATGAGATTCAGAGGGAGTGGTGCCAACCGGATGGCAAGAGGTTGTTCGGGTCGGCGGGCGTCATCGCGGTCGGTATAGCTCAGCAGCCAGGCAGCGTTGCGGGTTTCAGCAACGCCGAGCGCGGCGGTGAGTCCACGCAGCTGCATCTCGTTGTCGACATGATTGAGTAATGCCTCAAGGCCGTGATGCACTTGCAGGCAGCTGCCAATTTCAATCATCAGAGCGTTATCGCGCCAGCGTTGTAGGTGCGGTGAGATTCCGTAGGCCCAGCTGGTGAGCTGTTCCAGTAACCTGTCCTCGGTTTCCAGCGAGCGTTCGAGTACGCGGTGTTCACAATGAGAAAGTAATGCCTGCGCTGTGTTGACGCTTTGCCCGGGCAGTACACCGGCCAGGCTGGTCTGATCGTCACAAACCAGCACCTTGCGCTGGGAGGCGATAACAGTCGCGATATCGTGGCGACAGCCCCGTTGTTGCAACAGGGCTTCCAGCGGAAGTAACTCAAAACGGAGGCAAAGCCACAGAGACATCACCCCATAATACTGTATTTTTATACAGTATTATGGGGATAATCCCGATGACTTGCCCTGATGACCCCGTTATTTTGCAAAACTATACTGGTGCGCTTCCATCCGCTGGCTGTAAACCGGATTTTATTTATGCTGAACCTGTATCACCTGACGGTATCCCGCTTGGTTTATGTAAGCGTTCGCTCATCGCGGCGCACCGCCACTGTTTCTCGGTGGCTATTAGGCGCGCTGCTGGTCGCGCTATTGGTGGCTTGCGACTCGACACAGACATCCACCGAAACTGCCGAGGTCGCCGCTCCCCCGTCTGCCGAACAACAGAAACTGGAGGCCTTTTTTGCCGCCACCTGGGCCGAGGATCTGGCCCGTTTTCCCGCTAGTGCCAGTTACCTCGGTGTTAAGGACCAGCAAGACCAATGGAACGATGTGTCGGAGTCTTTTCAGCTTGAGTCTCTCGAGATAACGCGCCAACGACTGGCGTTCATCGAGGGCATTGACACCGCCCAGTTATCCTCAGAGCGGTTACTGTCCTATCAACTCTACCGCCTGGATCTGGAGCGGACACTGGCGGGCGCGCCTTTCAGGCATCACCGCTATGTTATTCATCAGCATCGTGGCCCTCACACCGGCGTGGTCAGTCTGTTGGTCAATGTGCACACCGTTACCTCTGAAGCAGACGCTCAAGCCTACATCGCCCGGTTGAATAACTTGCCGCAGTACTTTGACGGCGTCATCGAGCAACTGGCGCTTCGTGCTGAGAAAGGCTTGTATCTGGTCGACTGGATGATTCCCAAGATCGTTCGATCAGCAGGTAATGTGCTAAAGGGATCACCATTTGATGATAGCGCCGAGCCATCTATTCTTTGGCAAGATTTTTCCAGCAAGCTGGATGCATTGGATCTGGAGCCCACGGTATCGGAAGGCCTCAGCCAGGCCGCGAGAACGGCACTCCTCACCGCCGTTAAACCTGCTTATGAACGGCTCATCGCTGCGATTCAAGCTCAGCAGAGCGCCGCTCCCTCTGAGGATGGCGTCTGGCGGTTTCCCGAGGGGGAGGCTTTTTATGAAAACAGGCTGCGTGTTTACACCACGACCGATCTGACAGCCGAAGAAATTCACCAAGCGGGTCTCGCCAATGTAGCGCGACTTCATATGGAGATGCGTGCTGTGATGTCGGCACTGGGGGAAGAGGGAGACCTCAGCGACTTTCTTGATCGGGTGCGCAACGACGCCTCCCTGCGCTATCCCAATACCGATGAGGGCCGCGACGCGTACCTGACTGCAGCCCGCAGCGCCATCGAGAGCATGGCGCAGCGGTTACCGGATTACTTTGGGGTGTTACCGAAATCGGACTTGGTCGTGAAGCGAGTCGAGCCTTACCGCGAACAGTCGGCGGGCAAGGCCTTCTATCAGAGTCCGCCGCCAGATGGCTCACGGCCCGGCATTTATTACGCAAATCTCTATGACATGAACTCGATGCCCACTACTGATCTGGAAGCCTTAGCGTTTCACGAGGGCTTGCCGGGTCATCACTTGCAGCGTGCTATCGCCGCAGAGCTGGGCGATGTCCCTGACTTTCAGCGGCATACCCGGTTCACCGCTTACACGGAGGGATGGGGCCTCTACTCTGAATATTTGGCGCATGAAATGGGCTTTTATCAAGATCCCTATTCAAATTTCGGGCGCTTGGCGATGGAGCTCTGGCGCGCAGCCCGTCTGGTCGTCGATACTGGGCTGCACCACAAGAAATGGACAAGGGAAGAGGCGGTGGCCTACCTCGTCAACAACACCCCCAACGCTGAATATGACTGCCAGCGCGCCATTGAGCGGTATATCGCTATGCCTGGTCAGGCAACGGCCTACATGATTGGGAAACTCCGCATTGTGGAACTGCGGGAAATGGCGCGCGAGGCGCTGGGTGCTGATTTTGATATCCGTGCCTTTCACGATGCCGTATTGCGCACTGGCGCGGTGCCGCTGGATCAGCTTGAAGCGAACATTAAGCGCTTGATCAACACCACCCTCGCCAATGGTTAACGAACGGCTTTTGGGTGCGGCCACGGGTAAGGTTGTTGTGGTCCTGTCATCGAAAAAACCGATGGTATTTATCTAAACAATCAGCTTTTCAATGCCGGTGGTCAGTGGCTAGAGTGTGGCTGGGGTATCTCTTTTTACTGAGGACAGCATGATGAAAATGACGTTAATGAAAACGACGGTCGTGCACACTGCTTTGGCTGCGGCGCTGGTGGCGTTACCGGCTATTGAATCGGTGGCACGAAGCACACCTAAAAGCACCCAAGCCTGGTGGCCGACCAGTCTTGACCTGACGCCGCTGCGACAGCACGATCGCAGCGCCAACCCACTTGGTGGCGATTTTGATTACGCCGCAGAATTCGCGCGTCTCGATTTGGAAGCGCTTAAAGCGGATATCAACGACACGCTCACGACTTCGCAGCCCTGGTGGCCTGCAGACTACGGTAACTACGGTCCGTTTTTTGTGCGTATGGCGTGGCACAGTGCCGGTACTTATCGTACGTCAGATGGCCGCGGTGGTGCCGATGGCGGCCAGCAGCGCTTCGAACCGCTGAACAGTTGGCCGGACAACGGCAACCTCGACAAAGCGCGACGACTGTTGTGGCCCATCAAGCAAAAATACGGCAACCAGATTTCCTGGGCTGACCTGATGGTCCTCGCGGGTAACGTGGCCATGGAAAACATGGGGTTCAAGACGTTTGGATTTGCCGGCGGCCGCACCGACGACTGGGAGCCCGAGTGGGTGTACTGGGGTCCTGAAGCCAAGATGCTCGCTGACGAGCGCTATGCTGAAGGTCGCCAGTTGCGCAAAGGCCTGGCTGCCGTGCAGATGGGTCTGATTTACGTGAATCCTGAGGGCCCCAATGGCAATCCCGACCCCGTGCTGGCCGCCCATGATATCCGTGAGACCTTCGGCCGAATGGCGATGAATGATGAAGAGACCGTGGCACTGATTGCGGGCGGACACTCATTCGGGAAGGCCCACGGTGCGCACAAGCCTGATGACTGCGTAGGTCCGGAGCCAACTGGCGAGGCAATCGTTGAGCAGGGCTTTGGTTGGAAAAATACCTGTGGCAAAGGTAACGCAGAAGACACGGTGACTTCGGGTCTGGAGGGCGCTTGGACAGCTACGCCGACCCAGTGGTCAATGATGTATCTGGCGAACTTGTTTGCCTATGAGTGGGAGCAAACGCGCAGTCCGGCGGGCGCGCTGCAGTGGCAGCCCAAGGACGGCGCTGCGGCGGGCACAGTCCCCGATGCCCATCTTGAAGGTGTGAGCCATGCGCCGGTGATGTTTACGACAGATCTGTCGTTGAAATTTGACCCCAGCTACCGCGAGATCTCGCAGCGCTTCCTCGAGGATCCCGCCGAGTTCGAGCTGGCCTTTGCGAAAGCATGGTTCAAATTGACGCATCGTGACATGGGTCCAAAGATCCGCTATCTGGGTGACGATGTGCCGGCAGAGACTCTGGCCTGGCAAGACCCGCTGCCCGAGCGTGACTACAAGCTGATCAGTGACCGGGATATCCGTAAGCTGGAAGCCGCCATTGAGGCCAGTGGACTGTCCAACACGCAACTCGTGAGTACCGCTTGGGCCTCTGCCTCTACGTATCGCGCCACCGACATGCGCGGCGGTGCCAACGGCGCTCGTATCCGCCTCGCGCCCCAGAATCAGTGGGCGATTAATAACCCCACTGAATTGGCCGAGGTGATGGCTGTGCTGGAGGAAGTACAGGATGAGTTCAACAGCGGCTTGTCCGGTGGCAAGCAGGTATCGCTGGCTGATGTCATCGTGCTTGCGGGTAACGTCGGGGTTGAGCAGGCGGCCGAGGAATTCGGGGTCGAGGTATCGATTCCGTTCACTCCGGGACGTGTCGATGCGATCGAAGGTTCTGTAGACGCAACGTCATGGTCTGTGATGGAGCCTCGCCATGACGGTTTCCGTAATTACATGGCAGACCTCGGCTTTATGTCGCCTTCGCAGGCGTTAATCGACAAGGCCGATATGCTGAATCTGACCGTGTCAGAAATGACGGTATTGCTGGGTGGATTACGTGCCATGAATGCCAACGCCGATGGCAGTGACCGCGGTGTTCTCACGGATCGTCCGGGAGTCTTGAGCAATGATTTCTTTATGAATCTGCTCGATATGAATACCGCATGGGGGCCGTCCTCTGAAGCGTACGTCTTTGAGGGACGCGACCGGCAGAGTGGCGAGCTCAAGTGGACCGCGACGGAATTCGATCTCGTTTTCGGCTCCAACTCGGAACTGCGTGCGGTGGTGGAGTTCTACGCATTTGACGAAAGTCGGCAGCGCTTTATCAAAGATTTCGCCAGCGCGTGGACCAAGGTCATGGACGCGGACCGTTTTGATATTGAAGACTCTGGCAACGTCGTGGTGAGCGTCGCCCAATAAGCGGTTTGACGCTGCATGACTAAGCCCCGCCTCGCGGGGCTTTTTTTATGTGTGTTTTATGTGTGGGCCTTTGGTCGATATCTCGGGGCGACCGTTCAGGCGGAAGGGCGGCAATCTGACTGATTTGGGAATGAATCTGGCGATTCCATAGCCGTCCAGATGGGGGCTACATGAGGAATGGATTCATCCATTGGCAGTGGAATTGCCGGGCTTTGATGCCCGCCTCGTTGCTTGAGAATTTTGATCTGGCGGTAACCGTCTATCTGAATTTTGAGGCTGGCAGGGGAGGCCTGATCCAGCGCCTCGGATGAGCGAAACAGAATAGCGACCGTGCCATGGCTGGCAGCGGCCAATTGAATTTTGCGCAGTTCTGCATAGCGATAATCCGTTGCGCCCAACCAGGCAAAGACCGCGCTGCAGGTGTTGCTCCTCAAGGCTTGCTCGGTTGACCACAGAACCTCATCACGATTTCGGGGGTGCACGAGCATGATCTCCTGGAGGTCTATGCCCTCGCCGGCGAGCAGTGGAGCGTAAGGCGTGTAGGGAGGATCAATAAATACCTGCCAGTGACCTTGTCCGGAAAGGGTTTTCATCATAGGCATGAACACACCCATGGCATCGAGCCCACATTGGTTGCTAATGACTTCGATACACCCTCCGGGTGGCCAGCCTCTGTTGTAGAGTTGCGCATCCAGCGCGTCGAAACCGGTTCTGATCCCGGAAAAAGTATAGGCATCGCCGTTGGCGGCGGTGGCTTCTGGATGCAGGAAAATACGGTTATGTTGACCGGCGTGGAATGGCCCCATACCGTGTTGGCCCATGCCTCGCCAGGTGTCGGCGCGGCGGAAAATATCTTCGAGCAGATAATTCATGATGTACTCCGGTTCCATACAGTTATGCCTGACCGCCGTCGCCGGTCAGCGAGTGTCAAACGAGACAGCCACAACAGTAAAAATACTGTATAAATAGACAGTATTTGAGCGTGACCCAAAAAGCAAGTGAGGATTTTTCGGACTGTCGTGAAACGCGACAGGTGCATCGATCCGCGCTCTCGGACCCGCGTTTTAGGCGCTATTACCCGGCCAGTTGGTTCTCGAGCTTGGGCGCCTGGCTGCTACGATTTTTGCTCGGCTGGAGCGCCTGGGAACTCACGCATTCAGCCACTTGGGTTGGCATTGTCGGGGCTCTGATGCTGGCACCGGCTCTGGTGCTATCCCCGTGGTTCGGCATCCTGTCAGACCGCATCAACCCGCGTGAGGGGCTTCGGCTCTCCATGGTTATTCACAGTCTGATTGCGCTGCTGGGCGCGATGACATCGGGCTTAGATGTCTACGACCGCGCCATGTTGGTCACGTTGGCGAGTGCTCTGGGCGTGGCGACTTCTCTCCACTCCCCTATGCGGCTCGCGCTCGTGCCGCTACTGGTTGCCCGTGAAGCCCTGCCCAGCGCCGTCGGCTATTCCGCCATGTCATTCAATATCGCCCGTATGGTGGGACCTGCCGTGGGTGCCCTACTGGTGGCCCAATTGACTGTCACCGCCGCGTGGATGATGGCGATGCTGATGTTCTGCATCTCTTTTCTGGGGTTATCACGACTGAGAATCGAACGACTCTCGGACGCCAAAACGTCAGCACCGTATGTTCAGCAGCTGATCGCCGGTTTTCACTATTTACTGGGACGCACTGACCTGAAGTTACTGCTGGCGCTCACGGCATTGAACGGTCTGCTCGGGCGCACGGTGATTGAGCTGCTGCCCGCCTTGTCAGGGCAGCTACTGCAGGGCGGCTCCACCGAACTGGCGACGCTGGTCGCCATGGCGGGCCTAGGTTCGGTACTGGGCGGCTTGTTTGTCAGTCGCCAAACAGCGGACCTAATCGCTCTGTTCAGACTGGTTTGTGTTGCCATTGGCCTTGCCTGCCTTGGACTTGCAAGCCTGCGCTGGTTCTCGGGGACCCTCGGCCTGTCTGTTTGGGTCTCTTGTCTCAGCATTGTGGCGACCATTGCCGGGACGGGTTCACAGACGCTGGTTCAGCTGTGTGCTGAGGGTGACTACCGAGGCCGGGTGATGAGCGTGTGGACGATGTTCGCTATGGGCGCCCCTGCTTTGGGTGCGGCACTACTGGGCGCGGGGGCAGACCGGTTCGGCTTCAGCAGCGTGTCAATGTTGGTAGGGGGGGTCGGTTTAGGTTTGGCGGCGACGTGCTATGCGAGGCGCTCCGCTGTTGTGGGCGCCGGCAGTCCCTGAGCCATCACTACCACCAGACGCTCCAGTAGGCTCCAGGGTTCGCCGCTGAGAAACCCCTTGCTGGCTCCGTCTGCCTGGAAGCTCAGCGCCTGCATCTCCGCGAGATCCCGGCCACCGAGCCGATTGACCGCAGCGCGCACCAGTGCCTGACGATTACGCCAAACGCCGCGCTGATTCAGTGCCTGATTGATCGCCGCACCGCCTGCCACGTCCCGTTTTACATCGGCCAATAATCGCACCTCGCGGGCGATCGCCCACAGCAAGACCGGCGGTTGAATGGATTCGGCTCTCAGTCCTCTCAGCGTTCTCACCGCCGCTCTGGCATCGCCCGACAGTGCAACGTCCACCAGTCGGAAGGCATCGTAGCGCGCGTTGTCCGATACCGTGTCTGCGACCATTTCGGCGCTAATGGTTTGCTCACCATGCAGCAAACGCAGCTTCTCGATCTCCTGAGCGGCGGCCAAAAGGTTGCCTTCGAGCCGCTCTGCCAGCAACGCGACAGCATCGGGGTCGGCGCTTAATCCTGCGCTGCGCATGCGTGACATGATCCAGTCGGGCAATTCAGCGGGCGATACAGGCCAAATGGGAATGATGACGCCGGCCTCGTCCAGTCCCGTATACCACTTACTTTTTTGCGACTGTTTATCGATGCGTCCGCTGACGATCAGCAACACATCCTCTGGTTGAGTACTGAGGTATTCCTGCAGCGCTTTACTGCCCTCGGTACCGGGCTTGCCACTGGGCAGCTGAATTTCGATTAATTTTCGATCGGCAAAGAGAGACAGGGACCCCGCAGAGTGACCCAGCTCCTGCCAATCCTCTTTGTTCGCAATATGAATCCGCTGCCGTTCGGCGCATCCCGCTTGTCGCGCTGCCGCGCGGATGGCGTCGGCACACTCTTGAACCAGCAGCGGTTCATCGCCGGATAGAAGGTAGCAGGAAGCGAGGGTGTTGCTGAGGTGTTGCTCAAGCTGCGCGGGCTTCAGTTGCATCAGTTGGCGACGCTGTGACTCAGTCTGCGAACAATTTGAGCGGCGAGATCCCGACGCATTTCGTCCCGTAACAGACGGAGCTCCTCCGTCTTGCCGACAACGTTGCGAGGGTCATTGAGCATTTGGCGATTGACGGTTGCCCGCGCATCAATGGGATCGCGCTCCGCCTGCTCGAGGGTGAAGTCAGCCGCCAAGGTGAGTTCTAATTCTGCCGCTCGAGCTTGTGCGGTGAGAGACACATTGCGTTGGGTGAACTGTTCAGGCTGCAGCGTCAGTATCAATGTGGCGTCACCGTCATCAGTCAAGATCAGACCATTGGCGGTTAATTCCCGTGTCACCTCCCGAGTCAGTTCTGATCGGGGTTGGCTGCTGACCAGTCGCAGTAGCGTGCCTTCTAGTTGCGCGCCCTCCAGGCCGCTCCCCTTCAATTGAAAGCCACAGCCGGTGACCGCCAACAACGCCCCGATCACGATCAGGCGCCAGAGGTGCGAGGTGTTGCAGAAGACAGTGTAGACAGTGCGCGCTTTCATCATTGGGCGACAATATTGACCAGTTTCTGTGGCACCACAATGACTTTTCGAATCGTGGCGTCGGCGAGAAAGCGCCGCACGTTTTCCTGATCCTTTGCCAGCGCCTCGATCTCGGTGCGATCGGCTGACGCGGGGACTAAAATTTTACCGCGCACCTTACCGTTCACCTGTACCACGATCTCCAGCTCATCACGGCTCAATGCGGATTCATCCAACGCAGGCCAATGGCTCTCGACAAAGGCTTCACCCGTCAGCTGACGCCACAGGTGTTCACTTAAGTGCGGCGTAATGGGCCACAGCATTTGCAAAACAGCATGCAGCCCCTCACTGATCACGCTGCGGTCCTCCGGTGTCTCACCCGGATGACGACCGAGGTCATTGCACAGCTCCATGATCGCAGCGACCGCTGTATTGAAGGTCTGTCTGCGACCATAGTCGTCGCTCACTTTGGCGATGGTCTCGTGGATCTTTCTGCGCAGTGTCTTTTGTTCGGAGGTAAGGGATTCCGCTGCCGAAGCGCCCTCGTCGGATCCGAAATCATGGATCAGGCGCCACAAGCGCTTGATGAATCGGTGTGCACCCTCCACCCCGGAATCTGACCATTCCAAAGACTGTTCTGGTGGCGCGGCAAACATACTGAACAGGCGTACCGTATCGGCGCCATAGCGGTCGATCAAGGCTTGCGGGTCAACCGTATTACCCTTGGATTTTGACATCTTGGCGCCATCCTTCAGCACCATCCCTTGCGTCAGCAGTCGTTCAAACGGCTCATCACTATCCACCAGGCCTGCGTCGCGCATTAATTTATGGAAGAAGCGGGAATAGAGCAGATGCAGAATTGCGTGCTCGATGCCGCCGACATACTGATCGACCGGCAGCCAGTAATTGGCTTGCGCACTATCGATCATGCCATCGGTATAGTGCGGGCAGGTGAAGCGCGCGTAGTACCACGAGGACTGCACAAAGGTGTCGAAGGTGTCGGTTTCGCGCTCGCAGGGCTGCCCCTCCAACTCAAACTTGCGCCACTCAGGGTCTGCTTTGATAGGCGACGTCACGCCATCCATTGCCACGTCTTCGGGTAGCAACGAGGGCAGGCGGTCAGCGGGTATGGGGATATCTCGCCCGTCTTCGAGGTTGAGCATGGGAATGGGTGTTCCCCAGTAGCGCTGTCGCGATACGCCCCAGTCTCTCAAACGGAACTGGGTCGTAGTGCGACCCATCTGCTTGGCCCCAAGCTGCGCAGCGATGCCCTCAAAAGCGGCCTCGAAGTGGCAACCATCGAACTCCGCAGATCCTGTGAGCACACCGTGCTCCGTATAGGCGCTGTCCGCGATATCGGCTGGATGGCCTTCGGCGTCACAGATCACGGTTTTCATCGGTAGCGAGTACTTGCGCGCAAACTCCCAATCTCGCTCATCGTGCGCCGGCACGGCCATCACCGCGCCTGATCCGTAGTCCATGAGCACGTAGTTGGCGACCCAAACCGGGATTGCTTCTCCGGTCAATGGGTGCGTGGCGCGCAAGCCGGTATCCATTCCGAGCTTCTCAGCCTGCGCCATGTCGGCTTCGGCCACCGATGTCTGTTTACAGGCGGCAATAAATTCGGTCAGCTCAGGGTTCTGCTCGGCCAACGCAAGCGTGATCGGATGTTCCGCGGCGAGACTGATGTAGGTGACGCCGAACAGCGTATCGGGCCGGGTGGTGTACACCTCGATGCGGTCAAGGTCGGCAATCGGCGACTCCAATCCAAACGCCAGTTCCACACCGCGACTTTTACCGATCCAGTTCCGCTGCATAATGCGCACGGCCTCTGGCCAGCCCTCCAGCGTATCGAGTCCCTCCAGTAATTCCTCGGCGTAGGCGGTGATGCGAATAAACCACTGAGGAATTTCTCGCCGTTCGATCAGCGCACCAGAGCGCCAACCTCGCCCGTCAATGACCTGTTCGTTTGCCAGTACCGTCTGGTCCACGGGATCCCAGTTCACCGTCGCCATTTTCTTGTAGACCAGGCCACGCTCGAACAGTTGGGTGAAAAACCACTGTTCCCACTGATAGTACTGCGGGTCGCAGGTGGCAATTTCCCGGTCCCAGTCATAGGCGTAGCCCAGTCGCTGCAGTTGGGCTCGCATATGGTCGATGTTTTCCCGGGTCCACGCTGCGGGCGCGACCTTGTTGGCGATCGCCGCATTCTCTGCGGGAAGTCCAAACGCGTCCCATCCCATGGGCTGCAGCACGTTTTTGCCCTGCATGCGCTGGTAGCGCGCGATCACGTCGGCGATGGTGTAGTTGCGGACATGGCCCATGTGAAGCTTGCCACTGGGGTAGGGAAACATCGCGAGGCAGTAGAACTTCTCCCTAGCGTTGTCTGGCTGCACGGCAAAACGTCCCGTCTTGGCCCAGTCTGCTTGCAGTGCGACTTCCAGCGTTTGGGGCGTGTATTCCTGGCTCATAGTGACTCTATATTGCGATATTGCGTAATTCTGAAGTGCGTACTGAGGTAACGCTTGCTGTGCGAGCCGACCCTCGGGGAGCGGGGTCTGCCATTTTTAGCTCAGCTTAAATCTTGATCAGTGCCGGCGAAGAGTTTACCAGCATTAAGGGCGGTCTCGACCTAATACCAACGTGATCAGCGCAAATACCAGAACGGGTAAGCTACCTGTCAGCGCATAAGGCGTGTGCCCGGTGCGGGGCTGAACTGCTCCCATCACGACAGCGTCAGTAAACTGAGGCGAGGTTGCGATCACTCGGCCCCCGGCATCCACCAGTGCGGTGATGCCGTCGTTGGTGCTGCGAATCAGGTCCCGCCCCATTTCGACCGCGCGATAGCGGGCCATTTGAAAGTGTTGCCACGGCCCGACACTGTCACCGAACCAGGTATCGTTGCTGATGGTGATTAATAGCGCCGCATCGCGCCCGAGTCGCTGCACGAAGTCGGGGTAGACGACCTCATAACAGATGAGGGATGCGACCGGCAGGCCATGGGCCATGAGCGGTGGTTGGTCAGACGAACCTTCACTGAATTGCGACATGGGCAAATCAAAAAATGCGATGAGCCCGCGCAACCAACCCTCGAGCGGGACGTATTCTCCAAAGGGCACCAGCTTCTGCTTGTTGTAGGTTCCCGATCCGTTGCCCAGCGCCACAACGCTGTTGTAACGGCCGCCCGTGTCGCGTGTAGGGATGCCTGTGATCAGCGTCGTGGCGCTGTTGGTTGCGTCTTGATCGGCCTGACTGATGACAGCTTCTAGCTGATCGCGATAACCGGGTATTGCTGACTCAGGCCAAACCACAATGTCATGGCTTTCAGACAGTCGCGCACTGCGCTCAACGAAATCGCGGAGAATGCCGCCGCGGTATCGGGGATTCCATTTTTCTTTGAGAGGCACATTCGGTTGAACAGCCGCAACGCGGAACGGTGTTCCCAAGGGCTGAGTCCACTGTACGCCCGACCACAGCGAGCCACTTAGCCATAGTGCAGTTGAGCAGAATAGGGTGATGATCCAGCGTGGCGCGCGTTGCGGCCGGGACAGCGCCGACACCCAAAGGCACCCCAGCAAAACAATGAGCCAAGAGGATCCGTACACCCCGATCACGGGGATCCAACCGGCGAAGGGCGAGTCGAGCATGCCGTAACCCGCATAAGACCAGGGAAAGCCTGTCAGTAGCCAGCTCCGTACCCACTCGAACAACACCCACACGGAGGCAAACTGTATGACCTGCCAGCCTAAATGGCGGCTCGCCAGTCGGTTGAAGAGCAGCGCTTGGAGTGTAAACAGCAGTGCCAGACCGCCACAGAACATGACGGTGAGCACTGTTGCCAATGGTACGGGTGTATTGCCGTAGACGTGGATGCTGATGTATACCCCCGACACGCCCGCACCGAAGAAACCGGCGCCAAAGAAGAATCCGGTACGCAGTGGTGTTCTGCAATGAGCCGGGTTCAGACAAAAGAACAGTAAGCCCGCACTGAGACCGACGAGCGGCCACCAATCAAATGGCGCAAGGCCCAGCGGAAAGATCAGGCCAGCGACACAGGCAAGACCCCAGCGCGGCCAGTTATTGGGCATTACTCTGCGGGCACGGAGGCGTTGGTGGTGACGCGCAAACGGGTGAGTCTTCGCTCGTCGGCGTGAATCACTTTGAATTCAAATTGGTCGAGGCGGACAGACTGATTCCTCGTCGGCAATTGCCCAAAGGCGTTAATCACTAACCCGCCGATGGTGTCGAACTCTTCATCACTGAACGCCGTGCCAAAGAATTCATTGAAGTCTTCGATGGGCGTCAATGCCTCGACCATGAATGAGCTGTCATTAACCGGTCGAATGAGCTGCCCCTCTTCAACGTCGGTTTCGTCCTCGATTTCGCCAACAATCTCCTCAAGTACGTCCTCGATCGTAATCAAGCCTGCGATCCCACCGTACTCGTCGATCACAATCGCCATATGATTGCGGTTTTGACGAAACTCGCGGAGCAATACATTCAGCCGTTTGCTCTCAGGGACGGCTATGACCGGCCGCATCAGTTCCTTAATGCTGGGCACCGCCGCATCAGTTTGAACCAGCGGTAGAAGATCTTTCGCCAACAAGATGCCGATGACGTCGTCGATGCCATCGCCGATGACCGGGTAGCGCGAGTGACCCGATTGGGTGATTTGCGGCAACGCCTCGAGAAGCGGCTGATCGGCGTCGATGACCACCATTTGTGCGCGAGGGATCATGATGTCGCGCACCTGCATGTCGGTGACCAATAAGGCCCCCTCCATGATTTTTCGTGCGTCCTCGTCAATAATCTCATGTTCCTCGGCCAGAGCGAGCACGCCCTCGAGGTCAGACTTG
>Ga0181587_10001752_pt1 | contig 18141 bp, 12 predicted proteins | sample 071ome_27_FD_132463 | JGI IMG/M metagenome (GOLD analysis project Ga0181587, IMG submission 132463) | Coastal salt marsh microbial communities from the Groves Creek Marsh, Skidaway Island, Georgia - 071409AT metaG (megahit assembly) | ecosystem: Environmental > Aquatic > Marine > Intertidal...
CCTAACGGGGAAAGTATAACAGCTAACAACGAGAGTATTGTTCCACCGGGTGCTGTAATTGTTGTTCCACCAAAAACAGATCGTTTAACCGTTTTGGGGCTGACAGATTTGGTGTCACGAGTGCTCGGAAACATTGCGACATCTGTGTTAGCAATCAATAATGTCCGTTAGGCTCTCAATAGTTCTATCGTTAGGCATACTTGGGTGCATTGCTCTCTTTGGTACGGCGAATGCAGGCTCTCACTCAACGATAGATCTAAGCGAGCTAAATGCGCAAAATTCATCATTTGTGTGGCAACCAACCTCTAACGGTTTGGCACGATATCAGTTAGAACTGCCTAATGAAGGAATTCAAGAGGCGATCAGGTATGGCGACGCATCTTCCTTGTTTTACATGTCAGCTCAAACTGATAAAGGGTTGTCTCTAGTGCGTGAAAACACTGGCCATCTTGACATTTCTATGAGCCCCAAAACTCACACGGTCGTTTACTCAAAAGCAATCTCTGAGAGGCTCACTTATAAAATTGGCGGACAAGTTATCCATGACGAGGTTAAGCCATTATTTGGACTTAGCTATCGGAACGTCATCGGTAACCAAAGTTTAGATAAATTCAATGCATCCTATTATTCTAATAATTTAGATATACTCTGGTCTCGCTCAATATTAAGCGACATGGAAGACTTTGAAACCTTCTGGACGTTCGCAAAGCAGCGAGATCAGCTCTCAGCGGGATGGGGCTATCGATGGTTTGATGTTGTTGATGGACATGACGTTTTAGCTGAATCTTCACTTAATGGAAAAAGTGCCGCTATTGCTGCTCAAATTGAAACAAAAATAGGCGTTTTGAAGACATACTTTGGCGGACAGTTTGACTTTTCGCACGAAGAAGTGACATTATTACTTGGTGGAACCTGGGACTTAAAGCGTGAATTGTCTTTATCAATAAGCAATAGCGCGACCATTTTATTGGCAAACGCTCAGTCACTGAAATCAGTAAGACGCGACATGCTTCCAAGCTATTGGCGATCTTATGTAAAATACAAATGAAAAGCTTGCGGAAAATGATGATTAAATCATCAACCAAATTTTTTTAGGTTTTTTTTTGAGTCCTACACTCTGATTGATCTATATCAAATTTGATTTTATAAATAAACATCAGCAAATTTTTTACATAATTCAAAGGTTCTCGTTCTGGCGCATTGAGTAAAACTATTGCTACAGAAATTCGTTAAAGTGACTCGGCCAGAACACGAAACTCTTCTCTTTTTTATCGCAATTGATAAAAAGTCTCCCGTCTGATAGATCCTTATCAATTAAATTGTCATCGAGGGTGTCAACGGTAATTTACGGGGTAATCGACAGCTTCTCCGAGGTGGTTCTGATTACCTCAAGGCACATTTGATACGATAAAATCTGTTGTTTTAGAATTGGTTCATAGTCATCAAAACCGCCAAAAAAGACCACCGTAGAAAAATCGTGTAGCCTTCATCAAGGCGCTCAATAAATACATCACTTCGCGGATCCTTTACGATTCCACGCCGCAACGAATAATCGATCAATATCTTGATTAAACTCTTTATCGACGCTCCTTCATGAAATATCGCGCTTCACTACTGAACAAAATCGGTGGTGAGGTATCGCTTCTAATGGCGCTACTTCAATGGAACTTATTAAAATTTAAAAATTGCAGGATATTAAAAATCCAATATTTGCCAAACAGAAATTATGAGCCGCATCTCGTTGTATTTTAATCCAAAACTATCTTTTTTCTTAAGTGGAGAGGCGCTTTGTTTTAATGACATTGATGTCCTCACTCGCGTAGTAAACTTCAGGTGTACTAAATTTGCAAACTTGAAAAGTAAGTTATCAGTGCTCTCAAATGTTATTGCCTTTACATTTTTTAGATTTGTAAAAAACCATGAATTAATACAAGATCCACTAAAATTCACTTGTCATAGTGATAAAAATTTAACTGAGGACTATAGATGTCAGTCATATTTACAAGTGCACCACGACATCCCTTAAAACGGAATGTTAATGCTTGATAGCAAAATAATATCGTTTCAAGTTATTTTTATAAGCTTGATAATTTTCATTTTGATACCAGCGCCGAGTGCTCTTTCTAGCGAGCATGGCAAGACATGGCCTGACACTCGGGTCAATAAAGCCTCCAATTCAAGCAAGGATGTGGAAGATGTATTCGGTCATCAAATAGTAAGAATTTTGGAATTCCAATCTCAGAATAATGATGACTTAACTCCCACGCAAAATAAGCGCTTTTGTTTGCTTCGATGTTACAAGACCCATGTTGATCCAAAGTCGGTTACAGTTGGTAATTTTGGATTGCCAGGAATTATCGATGTGCCAAGCGCTAAAAGGTTACCAGATGGAGAACTCATTTTAACACAACAACTGCACGAAACGCTCTGGCGTTCAGGCATGTCATTTCAAATTTTGCCGCGTTTAGGACTCGCCTTTAGGTATTCAGGGCATGGAGTTGGCGGAGATAACGCAAATGGCAGAGTCAACCATGATCGTAGCTTTGACGCACATTTAAGCTTAGTTGAGCAAACAAAATTTCTACCAGGTGTTGCAATTGGATTAAGAGATTTCATTGGGACAGGATGGTATTCATCTGAATACGTGGTCGGTACAAAGACCTTTGGCCCCATTAATTTTAGTACAGGTTTGGGTTTTGGGCGGCTCGCAGGTAGAAATGCAAGTGTCAACCCATTAGGCGCATTCTCCAAAAAATTAAAAACCCGTGATGCAAATGATGTCGGCCTTGGCGGCACGCTTGGCACCATAAACTGGTTTCAAGGAAAAGCCTCTCCGTTTGGAGGAATTATATATAAATACAATCAGAATTTACGATTTGCAGTCGAATATAGCCCAGATAGAATGTTGCGAGAGGCTAGTTATTTGGAGGTGCGATCACCATGGAATTTTGGCGCGCAATATAGCTTTAATGACACGATGGCATTTACTGCGCAATATCTACATGGATCAACTCTATCTTTAGGCGCAATTATTAACCTAAATCCTAAACGCCCTCCTCATGGCGCAGGAAGAGAAACTTCACCTGTTCCCATGCGCGTTAGAGTCGGCGATACCAGTCTTTTGGAAACGGATAAAACGTCGCTAAGAAATACTTTAGCCGTCGATGGGTTTGACGTTTTGAACCTACAAGAACACGGTAATAATATCCGTGTCGACTTAAAAAATATACAATATCGATCTTACGCTCAGGCTCTTGGACGCGCAAGTGCAACCATACAACGCTTTTCCGGAGATCACATAAAAAACGCCACCATTGTTTTCTATAAGGATGGATTGGCCGTTGCCAGTTATACAATTGACCTTCTACGTGTGAGTGGTGAGCAATTTACTGGTCAAACAACAATTGGTGTAAATGGTTCGATAGCAGAAATAGATTATCGCGCTCCAGCAGTAGAACTCAATTCAGCTCCTAAATTCACTTACGGTTTTGGACCATATTTTGCGCATCGCCTCTTCAATCCAGATTTTCCGTTCAGTATTGAGACAGGATTAGAGCTGGATGTCAAATATGAGTATACACGTAAACTTTCTATGTCAGCAAATTTCCGCAAGTCACTCTTAACTAATTTTAATGAAAATAAAAGGCTCAGAGACGGAGGCGGAGCTTTGCCACCTGTTCAGTCAAACTGGGGTTTGTATGATGTTGCGGGACAAAATGGACACATTGATAATTTCACACTGTCTTATTTTGATCGTTTATCTAAAGGAGAGTATGCGAGTCTGCGTGCTGGACTTTTGGAACCAATGTTTGCCGGGATAGGAGGAGAACTTCTGTATATGCCGGAATCCTCACCTTTCGCTTTTGGTGTAGATATTCATCACGTCCGTCAACGCGATTACAACATGCTTTTCGACCTTCAAAAGTATGAAACAACGGTTGGAAAACTGTCTTTGTATTACGATAACGGAGGGCCGTTTAGTCTTGAAATCAATACTGGCAGATACTTGGCTGGTGATTGGGGAACAACAACGAGGGTTTCAAGGCGCTTCGCGAATGGCTGGGAAGTTGGAGCATATGCAACCCTGACGGATGTCCCTTTTTATCAATTTGGCGAGGGATCTTTTGATAAAGGCATATATGTCACGTTACCGATGGATTGGCTAACTGGAAGTCCAAGTATGTCACAGCGCACTTTCATGATCCGTCCAATTACCCGAGACGGAGGAGCGCGCCTAGCCTCGGCACGTCAGCTTTATGGTATCGTACGAAACGCCAAAGAAAAACAGGTGCTCCGCGAAAAAGGAAGAATTTGGAAATGATCATGCTCATTCGCTTGTTTTGCCTGTGTATGGTCTTGATTGGGTGCACAAATTCATCGGAATTTTTACATGGAGAACGTGAAGTTTTTTCAGTTTTCGAGGGAGCTCTCAAACGAAATAACACCACACGCGAATTTGTTGATGTGCGCGCGACGGTGACGCGCGAAAAAATCGATGCCGCTGGCGTTCCATTGCTTTTTATTGAGCTTGAGAGTGGACAGAATGGAACGTCGATACGATATCCAGGCATGAACGTTGGTGAAGTTTGGCTTGGCATTGACGGTGCAACGATTAGTCTTAAAAATGGAGTTTTGGTCGCAACACGTGGAATGGGCGACGATTTGATGTCCACATCTGGAAATTTGCCAAATTTGAAACAAATCAATGGCTCATTGTCATACGAAAAAAGACAGACGTGGTTATCAGAAGACAATCAGGTTTCAACGTTAACCCTCGCGTGTGTAATTACCGTCGGCTCACAGCCCGCTGACATTGAGATCTTTAATAAAATTTTTCAGGTTCTACGCGCCGAGGAAAATTGCCGTTCCGAAGGGTTGAGTGTAAAAAACCTATATTTTCTGGACACAAGTGGTATCGTGCGACGGTCAAAACAGTACCATAGCAAAGCTCTCGGGCACATCCTTATCGAGCGGCTCGACTAAAGTGAATGATGAATAAAGTTCCGAACTGAATACAGCTTCAAAAGTCTTGAAATGAACGAGCAAGTCGTTTGATATAACTTATGTTAGATCACGAAGGATGTCAGAATGAAAAAGTTAATCATGACATTGTCCATCTTCGCGCTGATTGCGACTGGGCTATCTGCGCAAACGGCAGGCACTTCTGGTGGTACAGCCAGTGGTGCAGCTGCGAGTGGTACAGCCGGTGGAGCTGCCGCTGGTGGCTTAGCAGTGGGAACAGGTGCAGCCTCGGCAGCAGCGGGCGCCGCAGCAACTGGAATTATTGTAGGCGGTGTTGCAGCAGCAGCAACTTTCGGTATTGCGGCGGCGGTAGCGATTGCAGCCATCGTTGCATTGACGGGAGAGGCTAGCGTGTCAAAGACCACGACCTCAACGACCAGCACGAGAAATTAAACTTGTGTCGACACGACCTTTTTAGAATGAGCACCATTGGTACCCCATTTATTATTTGTGATTTTTGTTAAATTTAATGCCATGCATATTCCGTCCAGCCGATAATTCGTTTTACAATATTTAATATTGTACCACCGAGTAATTGAACAACAATCCTATTGCCTCGGTTGGTTTTCTGGGTTCTCAGCTAACGCTTCTTCTTGTGATTTTTTTTCTTTAAGCTTGTTCAAAATACCATTCAGCGCATTTGTCATGTTCACTAAATTTTGTCCCTTCATTGTCAATTTTAGCACCGTTTCGCCTACCGGTTCTTCTTTTCCATCCACCATGCCTAAACGTTCAAATGTTAGGGTAATCACATCACCTTGCGCCCAAAAATTTTTAAGATTATCAACAAAATACTCTTTCGCCATAGTCTTTCTCCTATTATCGTTCTGGTGTGTAGCGAAATGAATCGCCCAGGCGATGTAAAACCATTTATCAGAAAGTAACAATCAGTTTGTACGACTCAGACAAATCTTCAGTTAAAAGCGCTTTTGGAAAATTAAGACCGATCGTTTTCTGGGTAATACTTTTCAGTTCATTTGTTAATCTCTTGATGCTAACTGGACCAATTTACATGTTGCAGCTATACGATCGAGTTTTAAGCAGCCAATCCGTAGAGACACTCTTGGGCTTAACGCTAATAATCATTTTTCTTTATTTTTGCAGTGGTTCGTTGGACTTTTTTAGATCACGCGCGATGGCTCAAGCGGGAGCAATATTACAAACTACCTTAGATAAAAAAGTATTTACTACTTCGATCAAATCAACCGATCCTAAGGCCAATAGTGCAGTACGCGATCTTGAGAGTATTCAGAGGTTCATGACGTCTCCAGCATACCTTGCAAAATTTGACATATTCTGGACACCAGTATTTTTGATTGGACTAATGATTTTTCATCCATGGATGGGTTATTTAGCCGTGATAGGCGGTTTTCTTTTACTGTTGATTGCGCTTATTGGTCAAAGATTGACTAAAACATCGACGTTAAAAGCTACCTCTACGGCATTAATTTCTAACCAGTGGTCAGATCACATAAGAAGTGACTCGATCGGCATAAAAAGCCTCGGTATGACCAATGCAGCTTTTGAAAAATGGCGAGTATTAAGAGAAGAAGCGCTGGTACAAAATATCAAGGCATCCAATTTGGGCGGTTTATTTAGCTCAATCACGAAGACTTATCGAATGTTGCTTCAATCATTGATGCTCGGCTTGGGTGCTTACCTGGTTTTGCTTGAGGATTTAACTCCTGGCGCAATGATAGCTGGTTCAATACTCTTGGGACGAGCTCTAGCCCCAATCGAATTATTAGTAGGGCAATGGACATCCCTAATTCAAGCAAGACAATCAAAAAAAAACATAGTAGCTCTTCTGGCCTCAGAAGACGACAACACGGCGAAAATGCCACTGCCTACGCCTAAAGCTACTCTTACACTGGATAAAATAAATTATTCAATTAAAGAAAAGTCGGAACCAATATTGACTGACGTAACAATCACTGTGGAAGGTGGGCAAGCCTTAGGAGTAATAGGTGCGTCCGGGGCAGGAAAATCAACACTGGCACGCATAATAACCGGCGCAATTGCACCCACAAGCGGTGAAATAAAATTGGGAGATGCAAGACTAGAACTCTATGATGACACGACTTTGGGCCAATATATAGGTTATGTGCCTCAATCTGTTAAAATGTATCCTGGTACTATAGCGGAGAATATTTCCAAGTTGAATCCCAAACTGGATAATGAACAGGTGGTAAAAGCAGCGGAGGCTGCTGCTGCATCAAATATGATATTAGACTTAGATAAAGGTTACGATACTCAGATTGACTCCAACACGCTATCTTTATCTGGTGGCCAGATGCAACGTATTGGTCTTGCGCGAGCATTATATGATGATCCCATCGTACTGGTTTTAGATGAACCGAATTCCAATTTGGACAATGAAGGAACAAACGCACTTAATTATGCAATTAGAAATCAAAAGACAGAAAATAAAATCGTAGTCATAATGGCACATCGACCTTCTGCAATACAAGAATGTGATTTATTACTTGTTTTAGACAAAGGAAAAGTATTGGGTCTCGGACCCAAAGGCGAGGTATTGAAGAGGCTTGTTAAAAATCACGAGCAAATCAAGTAAAGAGCAATTAAAATGATTATTAAGAGCCAAAAAAAATTCTCGGCAAAACTTTGGATATTTAGTGGCGTTTTGACACTGGTTGTGCTGATTGTTGCATTTGGTGGATGGTCTATAACTACAAATATATCTGGTGCTATAGTAACATCGGGGGTCATTCAAGGCACATCAAAGACAATAGTCATACAAGACACTCAAGGTGGTAAAATCTCTACCATATATGTCTCGGAAGGACAGGAAGTTAGAAAAAATCAAAAACTAATTGATTTTAATGCTGACGAATTAGAAACTGAGTATTCCATAGTAAGAGATCAACTCGTCGAATTACTTGCGAAACGTGCAAGACTGGAAGCCGAACTAAGTCAATTGGAAAGCATCGATTTCACAGAGTTAGAGTTAATTGCCACACATAAAATCGTAGAAAAACAAAAAAACGCGCAATCACAGATTTTCATTTCAAAAAAAGAGATCATTGAAAAACAAGTAGAACAACTTAATCAAAGAATTGTACAAATAGAGAGCCTTATAAAAGGATTAAATGAACAAAAAGTATTTCTCACAAATGAAATTCGAATTGTAGAAGAATTACTACTTGATAAAGAAAATCTACTACAGCGGCAATTAATTCAAAATGCTTCAGTCATCGAATTGCGTAGGGATATAAATCAACTTCAATCGAGATCGGCGTCACTTTCAGCTGAGATTTCAAAAAATTCTGCAGAAAAAAATGAGGTTGGATTAGAGATAATTAAATTACGAGCTCAAAATCAGGAGAACGCACTAACTGAGATTAGAGATCAGCAATTTAGAGAAATGGAATTAAAGGAGCGCTTTGCGCAATTAAAAACAAAGATTACAGAACGTACTCTTTATTCACCTATTGATGGCGAAGTATTCGAGTTAAATTTTTTAAATTCAGGTGCTGTGGTAAGGCCGGCCGAAAAGATAATGGGTATTGTGCCAGCCGACTCTAAGTATGTTATAGAAGCAAAAATTTCGCCGTTAGACGTAGATGAGACCTTTACAGGACAAGGCGTTAGAATTTCATTCCCATCCCTACCTCGTGAGCAAGAGTTATATCTTTACAGCAAAATTTTAGGAATTTCGGCTGATACATATGAAGACGAACGTAATGGTCAATCTTACTATAAAGCGATTATAGATCTGCCTAATACGGAAATAAACAAGCTTCCTAGTTATTTTCAAATTCGTCCAGGCATGATCGCAGAGACTTATATTCTAAAGCGCGATAGAAGCGTAGCTTTCTATCTAACGCAGCCGTTTACGAGATTCTTTGATAAAGCATTCAGAGAATAAATTTATTTTGTGGTATCTCTTTCATGGTTTGTGTTCGATTAGTGCGGGCATACTGCATAGATATCGTAGAATTCAAACACTATTTGATCGGTCATTCTAAGCTATTTGCTGAGAGACAAAACCGTAACAGTATAAAGAATTTCTATAACCAAGAAAAGATTAACAAATTAACGTGATCCAAAACGCCAGTTATTACATTTGTAACCATTGGTAAGAAAATTTACAGGCTAACGATCTAGCATAACTGCTTTATTCATTCTCTTAATGCCATGTCTTTTGTCTTCATAATAGGCTGCCAGAAATAATTTAATATTGAGCGCTCACCTCTAATGATTGCAACTTGCGCGATCATACCTGGGGTAACTTGAATCTGTAAATTATTTTCGTCAACAAAATTGTCCGTTTTCATACTGGTGGCTATTTCATACATGTATGATCTCGTTTGATCACGAAAAATTGCATCGACAGAGATTTTTGAAAGTCTTCCTTCAAGATAACCGAATTTAGATGGATCAAACGCTGTTAAGGTTATTCGCGTTTTCTGACCTGGCTCAACAAGACCAATGTCCTTCGGATCGATATAAGCTATTATTTCTAGCTCATTATCTGTAGGCACTATCTCAACTAATTGCTCACCTTCGCGAATAACTGCCCCTTCAGTATTAAAAAATAATTTATTAATCTTACCATTAATTGGCGATGTAACTTCAGTTTCCCTTAATCTTTCCTCAAAAGCCGGTTTTTTGGCTTCAAGTTCCAGTATCTGTGGTTCGATATCACTAATTTCTTCAATCAATGAAGCCGCGTATCCACTCTTAATAGCAAGTTTTTCCTTTTCTACGCCGTCCATCTCTGCACGTTTTAGCAACATATTTTCTTCCGTGGCTGCTATTTCAACTTCAATTGTTCTCTGTTCGCGATCTATCTTATATTTTTCAGCATTTCCAACTGCGCCTAAAGCCAATAGGTTTTCTATTTCCTTTTTTTCTTCATTGATGATCGAAAGCAAATCAACTTTCCCGCGTTTTGTCACTTCTAGAGAATTTAACTCCTTGCCCAGAACTACAATTTGTTGATCTAGTGTATCCAGTTTAGTCTTTAATGACTCACGCTTTGCGGAGACGTTCTCAATCTCAGCAACTCTTATTTGTTCCGGATAGCCTTTTAAATTCATTTCAATCTCAACAATTGAAAGATTATTCAAATCTCCTGAAAGGCTTAATTTTCGAGCTAGCAAATTCAATATTTTGATATTGAGCTCTTCCAACGATGCCGAAGCTTGTATTGGGCTTAATGTAATTAATATATCACCTTCTTGAACATACTCATTTTCCAATACATGAAAATCTGTGATTTTTGCGCTTTGAGGCGCCTGCACTATTTTATTTTCTCCAGTGGCGACCACCCTCCCCTGTGCAAGAGTCACGACATCTAAATATGTATTTTTTGACCAGAGCCCGGCAAATATTATCAAACTTACGATTAAAATTATTATAAAATAATCTCTGTGGCCTTGTTTACTCATTTTTGTGAAACCAATTCGATATACCGCTCCTTGGAGTCGTCAAATCTCTTTTGACCCTTCTCAATTACAACAACTCTATCGCATAGCTGTAACATATTTGGCTTATGAGTAATTAATATGAGCGTTTTATCTTTTAAATATTCATTAAAACCGTTTATCAGCCGACTCTCCATCATTTGATCCATAGCGCTTGTTGGCTCATCGAGGATCAAGATATCTTGTTGAAACAGGACCGCACGACTCAACGCGATGGATTGTTTTTGACCACCGGACAGGTTCTTGCCCTGACTGAGTATGACTCTATCGAGTGTTTCACTCGTCATTTCATCGGACACGTGAACGCCACTTAAAGTTAACGCCCTCACAATTTCATCATCAGTTACCTCATCATAACCCATAGAGATATTTTCTCTTAATGATCCAAGAAACAGCCAGGGCTCCTGAAATACAACTCCAATGTTCCTATGAAATTCCGCACGGTTGATAGTTCTTACGTCATTACCCTTTATCTGGACATTTCCAATTTCGGGTAGAACTAGCCCACATAAAACGTTCGCCAATGTTGACTTCCCTGCTCCAGTGGGGCCAATAATCGCTACTTTTTCACCGGGCTTAATACTTAAGGTAAAATTAGAAAATAATGGGGTAGCACCTTTATCCAACCTCACGGTAACGTTTGAAATTTCAATTTCTAAGTCATTTCTATTGTGAAATGCATCGTTAATTGCGACCATTTTTTTTCTTGGGAGCGAAAGAAAATCTATTATGTTTCTCCTTGCAACGAGTGCCGCACCAAGTCTACTCAACATTTGTCCTAATTTTGCCAGCGGCGCCATTGCTTTTCCTGACAGAATTACCGTAGCTATAATTGCACCCATTGAGATTAACTGCTCTGAGTATAGGTGGAATCCATATACAATTATCGCAACTTGTGAGATTTGTTGAACGGCTTGCATAAAGCCCGCGTTGAAGCCGCCAACATTCTTTGAACGGTTGACTGCCATCATATTATCTGAGGTACTTTGCATAAACTTACGTTTCATTATAGCAAAGGCCCCACTTGCACGAAGCGGCGCAAGCCCTCCCAAAATATCCATCAAAACACTCTGCCTGGATTGAGCTGTCTTTGACGCGGTCCTGGACACTTTAGTTATAATTGGCTGAGCCAATAAAACGCCAAATAGGACTACAGGTACCGCAATTAATGGCACAATATATAGAGGGCCCGATATCAACGAAATGACATAGATGAAAATCAAAATAAACGGTAAATCTATTAACGCGGAAAGTGTGGCAGTGCTCATAAAGTCACGATATGTCTCTAGATCTCTTACGACAGACGAAAGCTCGCCAACTGACTTGTCATTTTCGGTTCCAGAAAGCTCAACAAATTGATTATATATCTCCTCATTTACGATTAAATCAGAGCCTTCAGTTGCCCTGTTAATAAGTCCTGATTTTGCGCCACGCAACAAAGAGTCAAACAAAATTGCAATTGCTACCCCAATTGCGAGGGAGTAGAGCGATTCAACGGCATTGTTAGGAATGACTTTGTCATAAACAACCATAATAAAAATTGCGCTCGCTAACGCCAAAATATTACTAAAGAGCGAAGCAATTATGACAAAAAATAGCCGTGTATTCCCCAATGTAAGTATTGGATTTAATTTAGTAATTCTATTTTTCGTTTCTTTGATATCTTCACTAATCTTGATAATTTTGTAGTAGTTTAGATTGAGTCCTTTCAAGGATTTTATGTCACTTGTCTTAATGTTTTGTTTATCATCCGACTTTAATTCAATCTGACCCTTGTTATTATACTTGAAACCAATAGGAGTATTTTTTTCTTTAGTTATAAATAAGTTTTGCGAAGCTATCGATTCACCAAATTGTTCGTTAGAAATAGGCTGAAGCACGTATCCAAGTGCAGAGAAAATTTCTCTAAAATAATATTCCTTATCTCTTATATTTGAAAACGTATTAATCTGTTCTGATATTTCACTTTTTGATCCTCTAAAGCCGACGCGCCTCAAGACTTTATGTAGAACTGACAAAGTGTCTTTGAGCTCTTTTGTGCGTTCTAACATATTTTTAATTCATCAATTGTCTTATTTCGTTTTTGCTCAGAACTGCAGAATACAGCGATTGATTCAAAATTAGATAATCTAACTTGGCTTTCTTAAATTCAAAATTCACTTCTGATTGTTTCAAACGAGTATTTGCAATTGCGATTATGTTTCCAGCAAGCTCTTCCAACTGTGCTTTTCCGGCGGCACGGCGCCGTTCAAGATCTGTTTGCGCGCTATAAAGATTATCGATCTTATTGCTCAATAGCTGTAGGCCCTCATTCATATTACGTTTAGTCTTTTCTAGCGATAAGAATGCAGTTTTGACATCTCTCTCTAAACTGGCGAGATCTAAACTGGTTTGAACCAATTGGTTTTTAATTATCTGCATTCGAGTATGTGATTGGCCAGCGTCATATACTGGTTTAATAAGTTGTACGCCCGCAAACACTGACGGATCACCTTGCACAGAAGACGTAATGCTGCTCGCGTAACTACCATTCCATTTAGATGAGTTTGTTTCTAACTTAAGGTTCTCCTCTAGAATAGCTGAGCGAAGTTTATTAATTTTATTAACTGAACCATCCAATCCATTTGCCACTTTTAGCTTGGCAACCGTTTGTTTATTTTTGTCTAAAATCCTTTTAACTTTTGAATTGGCGCCACTCAGTTCAATCTCTAGTTTTGCCAACGCTAAATCTCTAGTTAACTCTATCTGAGATTTCATTATCTCAACATCAGAAACCTGATTTTTTATCTCTAAATATTTCCCCTTAGGTAAGGCGCCAACCGAGTGAGCGGCTTCTATTAATCCGGCAACCTTCTCATACTCTTGCATTCCCTCATCAATAATTCCTATTTTTTCATTAGCAGCATCTGCAGATATTAAATTACTTAGTATTGCGTAGAGGCGTTCATTCGCCTGTGCAAGAATTGATAGTCTAGAGATTTCAGTCTCATAATCTACTATATTGTTTCGCTGCTCAACTGCACCGGTAAGGTCGGCATCCTTTGTTAAGTTGAATTGTAGAGTACCAGCTAATTCAGCGTTACTTCCATCATTCGCTCCGCCAATGCTGGAGTTTGCATTAACTTGGGGCCTCATGGATTGTTCAATTAATTTCCTATTAAGTGCACCATTTTCGACAGCGAGCTTAAGTTGTTGTATTTTCGGATCTTTTGAAAGAAACCTAACGATATCACTTTCAATAATTGGCTCACTCTTTATTGAGTTAGGCTGCATTGGAAGTGACGTTTTTTCCTTTAGCACTGCAGCGCTACCACATGCCGATATAAACAGTGGTAGCAGAATAAAGCATGCAATTAGTTTCATCTAAAAGCTCATGCAATATCAAGAGTGAACACGAATGGGTCTAACGTCACATCCAGAGTTGTGTTAGCCGTATCTGTGTCATTCAATTGATATGTGCCAGAGATAGTCACATCGAAAGAAGTATCACTCGTAAGTTCTGATACCTTTGATTTGTCAACCACAAAGTAGAATAAATCAACAGATTTAGTGCCAGAAACCATATTTGCGCCTGTTACACCTACATCATTATTACCAGAAGGAGAAGCTACTGTTTGTTTAAGAGAATTGTACCATGAAGGAGTATTCAAGCCAGCAAGTGACTGCGAAACTAGCATCGCGCTTTCAGTCTGGCCGCCAATATCGAAATTTGCTTCGACAATTTCTATTGCTTCATAGGTATTAAATGACGCATCCAAATCTGCAGCCGATGCGGAAACAGTTACCATTATATCTCCGGCATCGCCCGTTACCCCGTCCAGGTAGGTTACACCCGGAACGCTAGCTAACTCAGTGCCAGCTTCTTGTGAAAGTGTTACGGTTTTAACGCTAAACGGATGTTCAGGGCGATCTGAAACAGCACCCGTTACATCAACAGTACTTGATAAACCATCCGGATCCGTTGCAGTCACCGTGAACTCGTATGTTGCTTTTGTCTCATAATCAACGGCCGCATTCAAAGTTACGACACCGGCAGATGATATTGCGAATTTGGCAGCGTCCGTCCCGCTTAATGAATAGGTGATATCATCACCATCTGCGTCAGTTGCTGTTGCTGTGTATGCTGTTGCTCCTTTTAACGCAGTCTCATTCAAGCTCACGCCAGATGTACCCGAAGAGATAGACGGAGCATCGTTCGCATCTGACACAGTCACAGTGACTTCTTTAGCATCAGAACGCGTCCCCTCATCATCGATCGCATAGATATTGAACGTTTCAGATGTTTTGGTTTCATAGTCTAAAGTGGCTGTTTTTAAGGTAACTGCGCCCGTCGCTGCATTAACTTCAAACTTATCATTTCCAGTTATATCAAACGTGATTTTTGTATCATCACCATCTTCATCTGTAGCAGTAATTGAGAATACAGCAGTCCCAGCGGCAGCGTCTTCTGCCAAAGTAGCAGTAAGCGTCTCGTTTGAAACAATCGGCGGAATATTATCTACAATTGTCGCCTTGACTGTTGCGTCACCATCCGCAGTCCCATCAGAAAAGCCTACTTTGATATCGTATAATCCAGCATCATCATTGGCTAATGCCTTGGCTGCAGTGACCTCACCAGTCGCTGAATTAATTGCAAAAAAGGTTACATCACTGCCACTGGCGTCTTTCTGAGAAAGTATTGTATAGGTTAACGCTGCATCTTTATCTTCATCTGTTGCAGTAAACGTGTAACCAGTCGATGCATCTTTTGCGGCACCTGCACCTATTGAAAATGCGAGTGCCGTGGGTGCAACGGGTGCGTCGTTGGCATCAGTGACTGATATACTGAACGTTTCAACGCCTGTACGCTCTGAGTTAGATGCAGAAATCTTTACAGTTTTTGAGGTTGCGTCTTCAAAATTGAGCTGGTCTGCATTATCGACGACGAGCTGACTGCCTGAGATTTTGAATGGATTATTTGTCGCATCGCTATCATTATCAACTATAGAGTACGTGACCCCATCGGCGGCTACTGATAACGTACCAATAACATCACCCGAAACAGCATCTTCACCAACGGATTGCGCACTTAATGATAAATCCAGTGGCGCATCTTTAACAACAGACACTGTAGCTTGTACTTTATTGATTTCTTCACCCGTTGCATCGAAGAGCTGCAATCCAGATACGGTCTCAACTTGAAGCGTGTAATTTCCGGTAGACAGCAGATCAATTGATGCAAAATCAGCTGACGCCTTAATTAATGCGTCCAATTTCACACTTAAACTTGAACCAGACACACTATTCGCTCCAGCAGTCACAGCTAGAACATCTGCATCAGCATTTGGCAGAGTTACATCAACTTTGGTGCCATCTGATGTGGTAATTTCACCAGAAATATCGCCCTCTGCTAAATTCAGGGTCCCTTCAGACGCATCCCAGCCAAGCTCAACATCGAATGAAATTGCACGCTCACCGGTACCAATTGTGGCATCTGATCCATCAATTAACGACAATTTCAGTTTCGCGGTAGTGTCAGTATTTGCAACTTTACTTAAACCGAGTGAGATAGTGGGAAAGCTTGCATTTCCAGCGGCCATCGCTTTCACTTGACCAGCCTCAATCTCAATCGCGTCAGAAACAGACAGGACGCCTCCGCTTGCGACTGCAGCATAGGACTCATCGGCACCTTCGCCACCCATCGACAGAGTGACAGCATTACTCGACGCTTGGAAAATTTCCCCTTCATCAACGATGTTAATGCCCATTTCTACTTTCGTAATGGCATCGCCACCTGCGGACTGTAATTCAATTCCATCAGTTGCAGTAACGCTTAGGTGAAATTCACCTGCCTTCAATAGATCTACTGAAGCATATTCTTTAGCTAAATCGATTAGGCTTGACACCTTCAAATCAAGCGTCGATGGGCTATTCAACGTACCACCTGCAAGAATTAGGGCATCCACATCGGCATTATTCGCCTCAATTTCTACTTTCGTGCCATCACTGGTGATATAATAGCCAGAAACGGTTTGCACCGGTAGGGTCAATGTCAAATCTGTTCCATCAGATTTGTAACCCATCTCAAAATCTAGAGATATAACACGCTCACTTGCATCTGCAGAACTGTCAGTGCCATCGACCAGCGTAACATTGAACTTAGCAGTTTTAGTCTCTCCTGCGGTGTCAGGTAGGTCCGCTAGCGTCAAAGTTAAACTTGGCGCCGAACCACCCGTCCCGTTGGCGAGAGCCTCAAGGTTTTTTAAGTTCAACTTCACGGCGTCTGAAGCAACGTAAAACGTACCATCACTCACCGTACCACTCAATTGGGTATTATCTGCAGTAGCAACGCTACTGTTCGCCAGATCAAAATCGTTCAAAGTCAACGCATTCGCGACGACCAAGGCGTCTGGATTTTGCTTCACAATCGTGAATGCTTCAACGTATGACTTACCCTTAACCTCACCAGCGTCATATGCATTGTCATTATCTGCGTCAGCGTAATCAGTCGCTTTGATAACAATTGAAAAGCTGGATTTGTCATCATATCCCGCGACTGTCTTATCAACTGTTAATACACCAGTATTTTGGTCTATACTGAAAAAAGCTTTGTCGTCGCCCAAGAGAGAGAACACAATATCTGTGTTGGCGTCACCATTAGAATCAAGGTCGGTTGCAGATGCAGTGCCGATTGTATTGGAGTCAGAAGAAATCAACAACCCTGACATCGAAATGTCTGTCGGCGCAGGGTTTGAAAGAGCGGATTTCACGGTTTCAATATCATCAAAACCACCAAATGCTGCATCAGCCAAATCAACAGACAGGTCGGAAGTGTCCAAGGCAGCTACGGTTTCCGAAAATTGGTTTACAGTGGCAAGTGCGTTCTTAATATCGGAAGACGACAAATTTACGCCCGATACCAGCACGTCTTCCAAAACTTGGTTAACGTTTGCGATAGAAGCCGCAAATTTTTGTTTGTTGGCGTCTGAAATAGTAGCGCCCGTTTCCAAAGCAGCACTATCCAAAACCGATGTAATCACTGCGGCATCTGCCAGATTAACAGCTGCACCAGTGTCAAGAGCCGCCGCAAGGCCTTTTACAGCTGCCGAAAATGCTGCTGCGTCACCACCCGTCAGTTTTGTGGTTGTCGTCAGAACAGCTGTTATCTGCTGCGCTGCTTTTTCAGCGGCAACAGCCTGATCTGCATCTGCACCAGCGGCAAAGGGGTTAAATGTCAACGGATCTACAGTAATACCGAGAGCAGTTTTCAACTCCTCTACGGTCAAGTCTGGCGACTGGTCGACTAGAGTAGTCAACGGAGTTACCATCGTTGCGCCTGCGGGTGCAGTGAGTGTCAAGTTGCCAACCGCGGCGCCAGAAGACATGTCAACCGTTGCATCAGTCGAAATCGCGACGACGCGAGCAGTCGCGGTACTCGATGAAAGCAAGTATGAACCGTCGGCTAGCGTTGTCACCGAAGTTTCACCCGCGTCCAATGAGTTGTTGTTGTTCAGGTCAATAAATGCCGTTGCGCCTTTCAAGGGACCTTTGCTTACGAATCCGTTCAAATTGAAATTATTGCCAGCCCCGGCGTCCCCGTCACCACTTCTACTACATGCAGCAAGCGCTAATAAGCCTAGCGGTGACAAAAATCTGATTTTGTTTGAATTTTCCATTTGTTACCCCTGAA
>Ga0181587_10001758_pt1 | contig 18101 bp, 17 predicted proteins | sample 071ome_27_FD_132463 | JGI IMG/M metagenome (GOLD analysis project Ga0181587, IMG submission 132463) | Coastal salt marsh microbial communities from the Groves Creek Marsh, Skidaway Island, Georgia - 071409AT metaG (megahit assembly) | ecosystem: Environmental > Aquatic > Marine > Intertidal...
AGGCCGCACAGACCAGGCCGTTGTGCCCACCGCCGATGATGACTGCTTTTTTGGCCAAGGTCAGGGATCCAGGGAAGACAGGTAGGCCGAGAGTGCAACGATGTCTTCGAGGTCGAGATCACTGACGGCATCCTGCATCAGCGGCGACCACAACCCGCGACGGTTGCCGACCTGCAGATCGTAGAGTTGACGGGCAATATAGCTCGGTGAGCGACCGGCAAGGCCCGGCACTGGACCCAGGCCCCGCAGTTCTTCACCGTGACAGGTCCGGCAGTTAGCGGCGGCTACGAGTCTTTCACCCGTCGCCACGCTACCCGGCGGCACATAGGCGATGAATCCGGAACGGTCATCACGCAGTTCGGTCAGCTCCAGGTCAACCGGCATCTCGAATATCCGGTTGCCAATGGCCTCATTGCGACCTGTTCCGGCATCCACATACATCCAGCCGGCGACGACGGTTTCCGGCACGATTTCCGTTTCAATGACAGTGATCCATTTCTTTGGCTGCAGGGACGAGAAATAGTCCGCCGCCATTTCCACCTCAGCCGGCGTGGCATTGGCGCCGATGGCGCGCATGTTGGTCGCGGGACCGTGCAGCGGTTCAGACGTGTTGCGCAGACCGGCGCGCCAGTCGGTCATCTGCTGGATGATGTACTCACGCGGCAGCCCGGCAAGGCTGGCATTCTCCGGCCGGCCCTGGCCGTTGGGCAAGTGGCAGTAGCCGCAGGCAAAAACGCCGGGGTTGCGTCCGCCTGAAACAATGGCGGGCATGGCAGGATGATCTTCCGGATGCCAGTCCGGCGGCGCATACAGGTCCCTCGGCAACGTGAAGGTAATTTCCACGTCACTACCGGGCACGGTATGCGGCACGTTGTACTCGAAGGGATCTTCAACACCGGGCGTGTTGAGCGCATAGGCCCACGGCAGCGGCGTGTTGGGCGGCGCCTCAGCCGCAAGACAAAACATTGGCAGCAGCGTTAGGATAGCCGAAGAAAAGTGATGCAGTTTTTTCCTGAAAATTAACATGGTCATATCATCGAATTCTCACCAGCGCCCGCTCCTCTTCCTACATTCCTCTATCTCGGTTGCAGCCACTTCGGCAGCAACGAATAGGCATTGAACTGCTGGCTTTCATCAAACGCCACATTGCTCGCTTTCAGCAGTTTCTGCAATTCCCCGTTGTTGAAGGCATCGAAGGACTCGGTGCAGCCCCCTACATGCTTGCCACCGACGAACACCTGCGGAATCGTGGCCAGCCCCGTTCTCGCCTTCAACGCAACGCGCAGCTTGCTGCCCTTGTTGTCTTTCTGGTAGGCCACCGAATCCAGGTCGACGGAGCGGTACGGGATGCCGAGACGATCGAAGAGTTTGCGCACAGACCAGCAGAACTCGCACCACTCCAGGGCAAACATCACCACGGGCTGTTCAGTATCGGCGATGGCCTCTTCCATGAATGACACCGCCTCCGGCTCCGGTTTTACTTCTTCAGCGGCAGCCGGTGGTGCGGCGGACGGTTTGTCAAAACGGTAGCCTGGTGTCGATTTCGAGATGCCCATTTCCTCTTCTGTCATTTCCTCGCTGATGCCCTCAAACAACGGCGTACTCAGGTAACGCTCGCCGATATCAGGCAGCATGCACAGGATCGTGGTGCCTTCGGGCGCCTTGGCGGCAACCTGCAGCGCACCGCTGAAAGTGGCGCCGGCCGAGATGCCGACAAAGATGCCCTCCTGCTGGGCCAGCGCCCGTGACAGGCGCACGGCTTCCTGGCCCTCGATGGGTACGACCTGGTCGACGTATTCCTCCTTGAGGGCGTCTTCGGTCAGCTTGGACACGAAGTCCGGTGTCCAGCCCTGCATCAGGTGGGGACGGAAGGCCTCGTGGCTGACAGACGGCGAGCCGTTGTCGTGGCGCAACTGGCGCTTGCCGCTGCCCAGCAGGGCGGAATTGTCCGGCTCGCAGACAATGATTTGCGTCCCGGGACTTTTTTCGTTCAGGGCTTTCGCCACGCCCTTGAGCGTGCCGCCGGTGCCGTAGCCGGTCACCCAGTAATCGAGTTCGCCGTCAGGGAATGCCGCGAGAATTTCCTGCCCGGTAGTGCGGTAATGCATGTCCGCGTTGGCCTCGTTCTCGAACTGTCGGGTCAGGAACCAGCCGTGTTTTTCCGCGAGCTCGATGGCCTTGTTCAGCATACCGGTGCCCTTTTCCGCCGCCGGGGTCAGGACGACCTTCGCGCCAAGAAAGCGCATGAGCTTGCGCCTTTCGACACTAAAGCTTTCCGCCATCGTGACGACCAGGGGATAGCCCTTCTGGGCGCAGACCATGGCCAGACCTATACCGGTGTTGCCGCTGGTGGCCTCCACGACAGTCTGTCCGGGTTTCAATGCCCCGGTTTTTTCCGCGTGCTCGATGATGCCCAGGGCAAGGCGGTCCTTCACGGAACTCATCGGATTGAAAGCTTCCGATTTCACAAACAGATTGATTCCCGGCGGTCCCAGCTTGTTGATCCTGATGACCGGCGTATTGCCAACCGTGCCCAGGATATTGTCGTACCTGGCGCCTGAGATATTTCCGGATTCTGGCATCTTCTGGCTCCTCGCTTTTTCCATGAAGGCATGAACAGGTGTGCAGGGTATTATGAGTCGCGCATTCTTGCCATGATTTCTTCCGCCAGAGGAAACGGCAGCTGAATTTCCAGGCCGTGAGACTGTCGGGTGTTATCCATACTGACTGGCGAGCTTCATGTTACAGGTCGGAGCGGTAGGAGCGGTCGTCGCAGTTGTACGGCTCCCAGGGATAACTGGAAACAAACATGGTGTCGCTGCCGCGGTGCTGACCGGCGAAATACTTCGGGTCTTCCGCCACGTAGGTGCGGATGAGCGCCCCGTTGCCGGTGTCAATGCGGAACCGCTCGACCACCCGCATCTCGTCGCTGTGGGGTGTGTTGGCATCAGCCATCAGGATGCCGGGCAGGAATCCTTGCGTGTAGACGATAAGTTCGTCGTTTTCCCAGCGGCCGATGGAATAGCCGCTGCGGCTGGGTTCCATGCTGTCCGGAAAATCGGATTCATCGAGATGGATGGTGCGTTCAAAAATCATGGTGCCGTAAATCAGGCGGATTTCAGATTCAGTCTGCTCGATGCGGTTGACCGGGTTGTCGAACCCCCAGTCCCACATGATGTTGGTGGTTTCACAACGCAGGCGCGGGTTGTCGGTCGAGGATCCGTCGAAGCCGGCAATGGCCGCCCTGCCCGCCTCGGTCAACCGGTAAGGGCTGGGACGTCCCCAGGTGGTGGACAGGGGATCATCAGTAAAGGATTCCGGTGTACCGCGCGAACCCTGGAAAGCCCTGCCGCCTTCCGGCACTTCACCCGGATCGAACTGGTCTGCCACGCTCAACGGCACCAGGGTTCCCTCCAGGCCGCGCGGGTCGGTCATCACCACCTGCTCCGCGGCCCAGTCACCGGAAATATCCGGATCGCCATTGGGCAGGCGCCTCATCTCGAAGTTCTGCCGCAGGTATTTGTCCGCATCAGTGATCTGCTCGTAGCGGTCAAGACTCAGGCCGTTGGCAAAGGTGATGGTGCCGGTATAACAGGTGTTTTCCTCGAAGCGGTCGGGAGAACCGCTGATGGTGACGCTGGAGCCGGTTACAAACAGGTCTTCGGTCCACCCCGAACGTCGCAGCACCGTGCCGCCGCGCAATTCGCATTTCCAGTTTTCGTTAGCGCCTTCGTCGTTGATGACATCGATATATACCCAGGAATGAGGATTGACCATGGCGATATCGGTGATGGTACCGCGCACGGTGATATCAACATTGAGGTTGAAATTGGCCAGGCCATGGTGGGCGGATGCGGAAACCGGGAACAGCAGCAACAGGATATACAGTAATCGGTGCACAGGTAGTACCTCGGGTAACGTTCAGGCAAGCATAAGAAAGCCCCCTGATAAATACAATCCAACAGTTGGCCGGGATTATGTTTTAATGGAGAATAACGCCCCAACCAAGGTCTCGCCAGAAGACCGCTGCCAAATTCCAGTACCTGTCGGCATCGATCACCGGATATACGATGTGCTGCACGCAGTACCGAATGGTAAAAGATTGACCAGATTTTTCAGACAATTCCTTCGACCCTCCCTTGTCGCCCGGCTACCAGTCCTGCTGTTGATCCTGATCGGCTTGATTGCCGGCAGTATCGCATGGGGTTACGAGGTTGGCAGTTTCACCGACATGGGGCCCGGTTTCGTGCCTCTCATGCTGAGCATCGCACTGGGCCTGCTGGCCGCACTGATCCTCTGGCGGGAATGGCCGATCACCCGGGCTGGGGCCGGTAAGGCTGCTGGACAAGATTTTGCCTGGCGCCCCTTCTGCGCCGTCAGCGGCGGCATCCTTGCGTGGGTACTGCTGGCTGAAAGCACCGGTTTCGTTGTCGCTGCCATCGCCCAGGTCGTACTCACCGCCCTGGCACTGCCCGGACCACGCTGGCGCAGCATACTCATCATGGCCGGCATCCTGTCAGTCGCCGGTTATTTCCTCTTCGTCGTCCAGCTGGGTGTTCCGCTCGAAGCGGTGGGTTGATGGAAACATTGAGTCTCCTGTCCATGGGATTCGAGCAGGCGCTGACGCCGGAAGCGCTGCTGTTCTGTTTCATCGGAGTCAGCCTTGGCACCTTTATCGGCGTCCTGCCGGGTATCGGCTCGCTGACCACTATCGCCCTGTGCCTGCCCCTGACCTTTCACCTGGAACCCCTGCTCGGCCTGATCATGCTTGCAGGAATTTTTTACGGCGCCCAGTACGGTTCAAGCACGGCGTCGATCCTGCTGAATGTGCCCGGCAGCGCGCCCGCGGCAATCACCTGCCTGGACGGCTACCCGATGTCCCGCCAGGGCCGGGCGGGCATCGCTCTCTTCATCACCACCATTGCCTCATTTATAGGCGGCAGTTTCGCCATCCTGTTGCTGATCTTCTTCGCGCCAGTGCTGGCCGAGTTCGCCATCAGTTTTTCCGCCGCCGATTATTTTTCCATCATGCTGCTGGCATTGACGGCGGCCTCGACGCTGTCGGTGGGTTCGCCTCTCAAGGGCCTGGCCATGGTCAGCCTGGGCCTGTTGATGGGCATGGTTGGCACCGACATCAATTCCGGCCAGTTCCGCTACACATTCGGCATTCCTGCACTGGCAGACGGCATCAATCTCGTCGCCCTGGCCATGGGGCTTTTCGGTGTCGCCGAAATCCTCAACAATCTCGCCGCAGGCAATGTGCCGCAGGCAGGCAAGGAAAAGATCTCCTTCAAACAGATGCTGCCCACACCGGAAGACTGGAGGGCGTTCCGCTTTTCCTGCCTGCGTGGATCATTTATAGGCAGCTTCATCGGCATGCTGCCCGGCACCGGCCCGACCATCGCAACATTCATGGCCTATGCCGCGGAAAAGAAACTCTCGAAGACTCCGGAAAAATTCGGCCACGGCGCCGTGGCAGGAATCTCGGCTCCGGAAGCCGCCAACAACGCTTCAGTGCAGGCCGCTTTCATTCCCACATTGACCCTGGGTGTGCCGGGCGACGCCATCATGGCCGTCATGCTGGGTGGCTTGCTGATTCACGGCATCACGCCGGGACCGCAACTGGTCACCACGGACGCCGCCCTGTTCTGGGGGGTGGTCGCCAGTTTCTGGATTGGCAACATCATCCTGCTAATCCTCAATCTACCCATGATCGGCCTGTGGGTGAAATTGCTCAGTATCCCCTACCGCTTCCTGTTTCCGGCCGTGCTGTTCCTCATCTGTATCGGCGTCTACAGCGTCAACAACAACAGTACCGATGTGCTGCTGACCCTGGTATTCGGCATAATGGGGTTTTACTTCAACCGTCACGGGTTTCCGTCAGCACCATTGCTGCTCGGATTTGTTCTCGGTCCGCTGATGGAGGAAAATTTCCGGCGCGCACTGGTATTGTCAGACAGCAGCCTGGCCACTTTTGTGGACAGGCCGATCAGCGCGGTGTTCCTGGCAATGACCGCCGTGCTGCTGGTCTTTTCATTCCGGCGCAAGGCGACACTCACAGACGACAAGGTTCAACTTGCACCATGATTTCAGTACTTCGCCTGTTCACGCTGATGCTGCTGGCAATATCTCTGGCCGGATGCGGCTCGGAGGACAACGTCACGGCTGGCGGCGCCGATACGTGGCCGGACAAACCCGTCCGCATTATCATTCCCTTTGGCCCCGGCGGCCTGGCCGATGTCACCATGCGCCTTGCCGGTGAACCGCTTGGGGAACTGCTGGGTGAACGCCTGGTGATGGAAAACCGGCCCGGCGCCGGCGGTGTGGCCGCCGCCACCACCATGCTCAATGCCGATGCCGATGGTTACACGCTTATCGTGCTCACCAACGGCACCACCATCACCGAGACCCTCTTCGACGACCTGCCGTATAACATTACCGAGGACCTGGTACCCGTTTCCGCGGTCGCCTGGTTCGACCTCGTCCTCCTGGTCAACCCCGACAGCGGTTTCACAGACCTGCAGGCACTGCTCGAAGCCCGTGGCGACAACCTGCGCATTGCCACCATCAATCCCGGCAGCACACAGAACCTGTCGGCGGAGCTGTTCAAGTCATTGGCCAGCAACAACGCAACGATCATCCCCTACCGCACCACCCCGGATGTTCTCGGCGCCCTGCTGCGCGGCGAAGTGGACCTGGCAATCGACGCCTATACTGCGCTCAAGGGCGCCATCGACAACAACCAGGCCAGGCCAATCGCAGTTACCGGTGAAGTGCGCAACCCGGCCATGCCCGACATTCCCACTGCGGTCGAAGCCGGCATCACCGGTTTCGTCGTGACCGGCTGGAATGCGCTTTATGCCAGGACGGGCACTGATCCCGCCATCATCGACAGGCTCAATGCCGACATCGCCAGTGTGCTGGCCACCGACGATATCAGGACACGCTTTGCCGAGCTCGGGGTCGAGGCCCGGGCCAACACGCCACAGGAAATGCAGCAGCGCTTTCTGTCTGACATCGAGAAATGGCGCAGGGTGATCGAGGCGGCAGGCATCGAAACCTTATGAGCCTGCCCTCACTGATGGTGGATGCCCATGCACACATCTTCACGCTGGACATGCCGCTGATCGACAACCCGCGCCATTGCCCCGCTTACAGTTTCACCCTCGATGATTACCTGGCACAGCTCAACAGCAACCATGTCGATTACGGGGTGATCGCCGCTGCCAGCCCGTGGGGCGATTACAACGATTACACGAGGGCGTGCGTAAAGATGACACCGAGATTGCGCGGCACCGTCATCCTGAACCCGGAAAAGCTTGACCAGTACCCGCTGGATGCCATGACGCAGGAAGGCATACTCGGCATCCGCCTGCCATTCATCGGCCTGGACAAACTGCCCGATATTCGCTCACCGCAATACAGGCGCCTGTTCGGCGCACTTGCCGACCATGGCTGGCATGTACACCTGCATGTTGAAGGCCGCCACATACCAGAGCTGTTGCCGCATCTGGAAAATGCCGGGCCGCGCCTGGTCATCGACCACCTGGGCCGGCCTGAACCTGATGCTGTAAAGGACGCCCCCGCTTTTCGTCCTATTGCCGATGCCGTGAATCGCGGCAAGGCCTGGGTGAAGGCGTCGTGTGGCTACCGAATCGGCGCCATCGCCGGGGAGCACTTGCTCGCCTACCTGCAGGAATGCGGACCCGACAGCCTCTTCTGGGCCAGCGACTGCCCCTTTGTCGGGCACGAGGGGGAACTGGAATTTGCCGACACCATTCGCTGGCTGGATGAACTGGTCACGGATGCGCAAGCAAGGAGCAAAATCTTCGGCGCCAACGCCCTGGCCTTCTATTTTCCGGAACTCGCCCGCTAGGGCCTAGTGCGTCAGGGCATAGACCGCGAAATTAACGCCCATCCTGATCGACAGGTTGGCCTCGTATTGCGGGTAACCAGGATCGTCAGCACGCTGCCAGCCGTCGGCGATATCGTTGTTGAAAGTGATCATCACCATGATGCGTCCGTTGTCATCGAGTATGGCGCGCCACTTGGGCTCTGAGCCCCCTTCCCGGTATCCACGCGGCAGGTATTGCCAGGTCGGAATCTGGCGCTTGTCGGCAAGATCGAACACCATGTGGAAAACCGGATGATCATCGGGCAGGTCGATGATCGGACGATCCGGGAATACTTTCTGGATGCTCTTGAGAAAACCGCTCCATTCATAATCCCCGTAAAAGGAATCGCAAAGCAGGAAGCCGCCCTTGAGAAGATGCTCGCGCAGCTTCACCGCCTGGGCGTCGGTCAGGTTCCAGCTGCCCACCAGACCGGAGATCAGGAAGGGCCAGTAGAAGGCATCATCGCCGTCGTCCAGGTTGACCGGCTGCTCCACCGAGCGCACGCTCAGCGTGGTCATGCGCTCCAGCAGCATGGCAAAGACACGGTCCCCTTCCGGGTAATCCACGGACCAGGCCGTGCCACCGCGGCGCCAGTCACCCGGTCCACTGCCGAAGGGCCCGCGCTCGTATTGGGGAAACATCAGACGTCCCACCACGAATTCACCGGGTTCCAGATAATCCGCCGGCAGCCTGAAACTGTTCCTGCCCCGCTCCATGCTGGGATATTCCCGCCACTCACTTTGCCCGAGGGCAGCCCCGGCATACAGGGCAACGCCGCAAAACGCGGCAAGCAGGCAGGACAGGAGTCGGCAGCTTCGGGCCATGGCAATGCATCCATAGGGACCAGTATCACGAAGGATAACGGCCCCGGTCCGCGATTGCACACCCCATGTACTGTCAGCGCCGGTCAGTAGCGGTTATCATGGCCCGAACCGGACAGCCGGCAAGACGCCAACAAACAACAAGAACAAACAACAAGATTGGTCCGAGACAGCGGCCACCAATTATAAAAACCCACCACGACCTTGCCATGCAAAAAAGGGGGAATGCATTTTGAATAATTCCGCAACCGCAGCCATCATCCTGGCCTCACTGTTCCTGACCGCCTGCGGCACGACCACGTCCATGGATGCCGCAACCGGTTCCCGCTCATTGGCACCGCCCCCTGGCCCGACGGTATTCGGCGAACCGGTCCCCGTCACCGCTCATGCCGACCACGCCTTCCTGCTCGAGATCGGCGCACCGCAGCAGCGCACCAACAAGCGCATCGCCTATGACATGTGGCGCAAGCTGATCAATGCCGGCCAGGTGGAAGCGGCTGACCAGTACCTCGCTGAAGACTATATCCAGCATAACCCTTCCTTCCCGACCGGCAGGGAAGCAGTCAAACAGATTTTTTCCGCCTTCGTACCGCGCCAGGATGTGGCGCCGGATAGCGTCCAGGATCCTGTAGTCACCATCATCGCGGAAGGCGACTATGTCGTGATGGCTTTCGTCACTGAATATGACGAACCCGAAGGCAACGGCACCTACACGTCCACCCATTTCGACATGTACCGTTTCGACAATGGCATGATTGTGGAGCACTGGGACTCCGGCCAGATCCAGCGCGGGCAGGAGACGCCAGAATTCGGCAACGGCGGACCCGTACCGGTCATCGGCACGCAGGGCCTGGCGCAACTGGACATGCTGTACAACGATGATCCGCAGTTGTTCATGAACAAGCGCCTCGTATTCGATCTCTGGCGCCATATCCCCGAATCCGGCGCCGAGGAACTCGCCGACATCTACATGGACCCCATCTATATCCAGCACAACCCGAACGCGGCCACAGGTCGCGACGGCGCCAAGGCCTATTTCGCCATGCGCCCAGATACGCCGATCGAAACCACGCTGGAAGATCCCCTGGTCGCCCTGGTCGCCGAGGGCGACCTGGTCGTGCAGGTTCTGCAGGAAGAGCGTCCACACCCGAACAAACCCGGCGAGATCTATTACGTGGCCTGGTTCGACATGTTCCGTATCGAGGGCGGTCGTGTCATCGAACACTGGGACACGGCGTCGAAAGGTGAACTGCCCGCAGCGATGCAGGGGAACAACTGAACAGAAAGTACTGGTTCCGATTCAGTGATTCGATAAAAGGATAAACCGATAAAGGGATGAAGCGTATGTATTCGGATGCAACTCCAGAAACAGTACCGGCGAATGTGAAAAGAACGCTGTAATGAAATCTCCACTGACACTGATATGTTTACGCTTTATCGCTTTATCCCTTTATCGCTTTATCGTTAGTCCTGTCCCATGAGCATCGCCGTCATCTCACTCCTGGCTCTTCTCGTGGCGCTGGTCCTGTCCATGGGTTCGCGCATAAACGTCGGTCTCATTGCCTTCGCTTTTGCCTGGCTGATCGGCGTTTACCTGGCCGACCTGCCAACTGCAACCGTTCTCGGTGGTTTCCCCACTGCCCTGTTCCTCACGCTGGCCGGCGTCACCCTGCTGTTTGCTGTTGCCGACTGCAACGGCACCCTGGCCTCGCTGGCCGGACATGCCATGCATCTCATCCGTGGCAACCGCATGCTGATGCCGATCCTGTTCTTCATCATTACCGGCCTGCTCTCGGCGGCGGGGCCCGGTGCCATATCTGCCATTGCGCTCATCATACCCATGGCCATGACCATTGGCCGCCGGTTGCAGCTGCCGCCATTGCTCGTGTCCCTGATGGTGGCCAACGGCGGTAATGCCGGCAATCTGTCGCCTGTCAGCACCGTGGGCATCATCGCCAATTCCCGCATGGAAATTGCCGGCATCAGCGGTGAGGAATTCAAGGTCTTCCTGGCCAATTTCATGGCACACCTGCTCGTCGCCGCGGCGGCCTACCTGGTTTTCGTACTCAGGTCCCGGGGCAACAATGACGCCAGCGCTTCCCTGCAAACCGAGCCTGCCAGGCTGGACCGCCACCAGAAACTGACCACCCTGGTCATGGTTGGCTGGATCATCGGCGTCATCGGTTTTGGATTGCACGTCGGGTTCAGTGCCTACGCCGCCGCCTGCATCCTGCTGGTCAGTCGCGCCGCCAGTGAAAAAGACGTGATTGGCAGCATGCCATGGGGCGTCATCCTGATGGTCAGTGGTGTCGCGACCCTGGTCGCCCTGCTTGACGAGACCGGCGGCATGGAATTGTTCACGGCCCTTCTGTCCGCCATGTCGACGCCCGATACCATCTATGGCGTCATTGCCTTCATCACCGGTGCCATTTCCGCCTACAGCAGCACGTCGGGCGTGGTCATGCCGGCATTTCTGCCCACCATTCCGGACCTGGTGGCCAACCTCGGCGGTGGTGACCCGCTGGCGATTGCCCTCTCTATCAACGTGGGCTCGTCGCTGGTCGATGTGTCGCCCATATCCACCATCGGTGCCATCTGCCTGGCAACCGTAAGCGACCCGGAACAGTCACGACGTGTGTTTTTCCAGCTGATGGCGTGGGGACTGGGCATGACCGTCGTTGGCGGCCTGCTGTGCCAGGGTTTTGCGCTGGCCCTGGCCGGCCTTTGAAAAGGCTGCTCCTTTTACTGAAAACAGTAAAGAAATCTGTTACTTACAGGGCATATAGGTAAGACTTTTCTGGTATTTTGCCGAAAACTGCATTAACCTGCGTACTGTACCCACACGGTCACACCCCGGTACGGCGGCCCAGTAAGCAAGTTGCTAACAACAAGAATGGCATTTTGGAGGACAACACATGAACAGGATGAATATGAACATGCAGGCGCGCGAAGGGGGTTTCACGTTGATTGAAATCGCCATCGTGCTGGTCATTATTGGCCTCCTGCTGGGCGGTGTGCTGCAGGGACAGCAGCTTATTGAAAACTCACGCGTGAAAAACGCCACGAATACCTTCAACGGTATCGCTGCAGCGGCCTTCTCTTACCAGGACCGTTACGGCCGTATGCCGGGTGACGATGGTAACACTGCAGCCCTGGATACCAGGGGCGGCAACTGGGATACAGCCGTTAATACCAGCATTGCCGGCGGCAATACCAACGGTATCCTCAATGCCACCGCAGCCAATGCCTTTACCGGCGTCAATACCGGCACCCCGGCAGAGGAAGGCGCCCTGTTCTTCCAGCACCTGCGCGCTGCCGGTTTTATCACCGGTGACCCTGACATAGCGCTGGGTACAGCCGCCATCCTGCCGACCAACCCGTTTGGCGGCCTGGTGGGTGTCGTGGGTGCCACGCTGTGGACCTCACTGACCGGCATCAAGATCTGCATGAGCAACGTGCCCGGTTCTGCCGCTATCGCGCTGGACCAGCAGCTTGACGACGGCACCGCGGATAGCGGCCGTTTCAGGGGTCAGGACGATACCACGGGCGCAGATGCACCGACCGATATGGCCGCAGCCACAGCATACGCTGAAGACACCAACTACGTGGTCTGCTACCGTATCTAAGCCGTCAGGCAAGAAACAACCAAAAAACCCCTCTTTGAGGGGTTTTTTTTGCCCCACATTCAGGCGCTCGGGATGAAACGGGAATTTCTCCTGTGCCCGGGGAATACTCCCACAAATGGTGTATGTTTATAATCAGCCCTTTAAGTAACATTTTGCTGCTCTGGTAATGCTGTCACCTGGCCGAACAAATTTTATGAGGATCATGAATTTACCGGCATTGAAAATCACCCATGCTTCCCTGAAAACGGAATGGTCACAGGCAGTATTTCTGTTGCTCCTCGTTGGCTTTTTCTAGTTCATTCCCCTGGGAATACTGGATATCGATCCCTCCGATTTTCCCGGCCTGCATATCAACCTGGACAGCATGATTACGCCCTCGGGCGATATCGCGCTGCCTGAAGCGGCCAGCTCGGCCGAATTCATCTTCATGCTGTTCTCGGGTGTTCTACTCAGTATCACCCTGCCGATCTTCACACCCATCGCTGCCTCGGTCCTGGTCCTTTTCCTGACAGTCCCCCCTGCCACCCTGGGCATCGGTTTCCCGTTCAGTGAAAGTTCCATCCCCATGCAGTACAGCCTGCTGGTACTGCTAATGCTGTTCGGCGTCAATGTACTCCTGACCTATTTTTCCGAGACCCAGAAGAAACAGAAACTTCTGGACGTCTTCGGCCAGTATGTACCGCCTGAAATCGTGGCGGAGCTCAGTACGCACAGCGAACGCATCAATCTTGAAGGCGAATCCAAGCACATGACGGTGCTGTTTTGCGACCTGCAGAATTTTTCCGGTGTATCCGAGCAAATGACACCGAAAGAACTGGTCAAGATGCTCAACGATTATTTCAACGAACTTACCGCCATCCTGTACAAGTATGGTGCCACCATCGACAAGTACATCGGTGATTCGATCATGACGTTCTGGAGCGCCCCGGTGACCCAGGTGGACCATGCCCGGCGCGCGGTGCTCGCCAGCTTCGAGATGCAGCGTGCCGTCAGCCGGTTGTCAAAGTCCTACAGTGAACGCGGCTGGCCCGACCAGACCATGGGGATCGGCATCAATACTGGCATGATGAATGTAGGCAACATGGATTCACGCTACCGTCTGGCCTATACGGTCATCGGCGATGCCGTTAACCTGTCTTCCCGCCTGCAGACCATGACCCGCGTATATCATGTTTCCACCATCTGCGGTGAGGAAACGGCCAGGAGTGTCGACGAAGTCGAGTTCATGGAGCTGGATACAGTCCATGTCCGCGGCAAAAAGATCATTTCCCGCATTTATCATCCCATCGGTCTGAAATCGGACATTCCAGACGACAGGCAAAAAATACTGGCCCTGCACAGGAAGGCATTGGACTGCTATTACGCGAAGCAATTCGAGGAGGCCGACGACATGTTCTGCCGGCTCATCCAGCAGCACACGGGGTTTGAACAGTACTATCGTTACATGCTGCAGCAGGTTGCCAATCACAAGAACATGACCCTGGTGAAACAGGGCGAGATCAGCTGACGCCCAGCAACTCCCTTTCCGGGTTGTTCGCGCCCGCTCTTTGACATGCAGGGCTTGGCAGCATCCCGGCCATGGCCGGAATCTTCCCAGGCTCAGTTATTGCGGCCGGCGCGGGAAAACAGTTCCTGGCCATCCTCTTTTTTGATGGTCCCTACATTGCCCACGTAGGGCTCGTTGCGCGCACGCCAACCAGTCACCATGACTTTCTCTCCGGGTTGCAGGGTGTCCTTGCCCCAGCCCTGGCGCATGTACATGTTCGGGCTGGCCAGTTCCAGGTTCCAATTGTTGGTGGTGCCGTCCTCTGCAGCCACGTCGACATAAACCCTGGCATGGGGATTGGACCATTGCACACCGGTCACCGTGCCTTCCAGCTCGATTGGCAGGTCCCGACTGAATTCTGCATCAAAGGCATGATGCGCACAGGCAAGTGCCGGCAAAACCAGCAGGGAGACACAGGCCGAAAATACGGATAGCTTCATGGATGTTCTCCGGAATACTCAGGGATCAAAGAATTGCGAGGACATTTCGTTTTCATTGCAGATGAATTCGATCAGGTTGGTGTCGAGCATGATGCCGTGCTCGACCCTGACGGTGAACGGCCTGGTATAAGAAGCCGGATCCTCGATAGTGACATCGATATTCATGCGGCCATAATTTTCACGGGTGAAGCGCTCGGTGATTTTGCCGGTATTGGTAAGCGGACTGCCGTTAACATCCAGCCAGACGTCATCCCGAAAGCCGGTTGATTCAACCACCAGCGTATCTCCCTCCCATTGCCCGACCGAATAACCGTACCACCAGGGCAAGGCGTCACTGTCCGGCAACTCCCTGCCATCCAGGAATATCTGCCGCAAGCCGCCATTGCTTTCCCAGATCATGACGATGAGATCTTCTGTCTGCACGATTTTGTGCGGCTGTGGATGCTTGTGCAACTGCATGTAGCCTATCGGCAAGCAATGGGCATCCGGATTGTCTTTCATGTTGTCCGCCATCCTGGCCGCCCTGAGGATACGCGCCTGTTCGGTATAGGGCAGCCCGTTTTCGAAATTCTCGCCCAGGTCCCAGAAAGCCGCGAGGGGTGGTGCGTCAGGATCCTGCACATCTTCAGGGCTGGCCTGGCCAAACGGGGGGTAGTTCTCCCAGATTCCGGAAAAGTCCGGCGTGCCCCATGCGGTGCGCGGTGGTGGTGCCTCGAGGTCAGGCGCGCCATCAGCAGTTCTTGGCACATCCGCTGTCGGATAGGCGGGCCACTGGGAAAGTGCCGGCAGGCACACGAGAGCAAGAGAAACGGTCATTGCCGTCCGCAGGTATTTATTCATGGCAGGGCTTTCTGATTGTTTTTTTGCAAGATACCCGAAAAATTCAGCAGACAAAACCTCCGGCGGCCGGTCCACGACTGTCGGGATCACTCCTGTTCCTGCAGCAGGGACTGGCCGTGCGAATAGTAATCCGCAAGGGCAAGGCCTGCGGCGACACTGGTGAACGGGTCATGCTCCACCACCTTGCCGGGAAAACGCGCTTCCAGGATATCGCGTACCGCGGGTATCAATGAGGAGCCGCCTGTCCTGAGCACAAGGTGGATATCCTCATGTCGCATCCCGGCCCTGGCCAGGGTCTCGTCCACGGCGGTCTCGAATTTTGCCAGCAGGTCGGCGATCATGCCTTCGAACTGTGCGCGGCTGATCTCGGTCTCGACATCGATTTCAGGGATATCCAGCAGCGATACCGCATTGGTGGACAGATCGGCCTTGCAGTCCTTGATGGCCTGGAAGACCTGGTAGGAATAATTCTGAGTGATCAGTTCGTACAGGCGCTCGAACTTTACTGCCGACTCGCCACCCTGGCGGATCTTGTCCAGCACCGGAGTGGTGTATTCATTCTGGTTGAGGATATAGCTCACCGTCCAGTTTATGAGCAGGTCCTCGTAGGCATCGAAGGGGAAAAGCGTTTCGATTTCCTTGCCGTCCACTTCCCGCCGCCAGCGCTCCCCTTTGCCCAGCAGCGGGAACAGGATATGCCTGAACATGGCCTGGTCGATATGATCACCGCCAAGCCCGACACCATGGATGGCAGCAACATCAAAATGGGCGGCATTGCGCTTCAGGATGCACAGGTCCAGCGTACCGCCGCCGAAGTCGACGGTGAGGATGATCTCGCTTTTCTCACCTGGATTGGCATGCAGGTAACTCAGCGCCGCCGCTGTGGGCTCGGGGTAAAAATACTGCTCTGTTATGCCGGCGTGTCCGTAGGCTTCGCTCAGGCGCTCCAGCGCCACTGTGTTGTGGTTTTGATCGCGTCCCTCGAAATTCACCGGGTGGCCGATACAGGCCCTTTTCACCGGACCGGAAAATCCCGGCAACTGCTGGCAGGCCGTCTCGATCGCCAGGCGGATGCGCAGCAGGATCGGTGTGGTCAATGCAACCAGGCGAAAGGCACGTCCAAAGATCATGATGCGCTGGGTATCCACACTGCCGAGCAGGCGCTTTGTGCCTCGAAACAGCCGACCTGGCAAGCTACCGTCATTGAAGGCCTGGCCGTATACGAGATGCGTGTCGGCTTCCATCGGCAACTGCGTAGACATATCCATTTGCCCGGTGCTGGACCTGGCCTCGCCGATGACTTCGACGCTCATTTCAACCTTGCGGCCCTGGTTCTGGGCGATATAGGTATCGATGGCTTCCTGGCCGGTACAGGTGACGAAGTCCCGGTCGATGTAACTGGCGGACGGCATGATCGGGCTGCCCTCTTCCAGTTGCACCAGGGAAATGATGTTGCCATCAAAGAGCGCGGCGGCACTGTTGGACGTGCCGAAATCGATACCTACCCCGATACTGACGGGTCGCGATTTCTCTGCTTGTCCGGTATTTTCTGCCATTGCCTGACGCATTCAATAAATCAACGAAAAAGAAGGGAAGATACCGAAGAATATTTTGCAGAACAACAGCTAATTCGCGGCCCTCGTATGGCAATTTCACGAACCCCCTGGCGCGTTGAATTCAACCGGGCTCACTGGTAGTCTCAGCAGTCCGTCCGTGTGACTTTGGCTCCTTCCAGTCTCCGACGCCGCCTGAAACCAAATCAACAATCACAGGCAACCTGACCAGGGGAACATCAATGACATCCACATACACCACCCGTTTTGGCTCACTCAACGATTACGACAAGGGCCGCGTCGAACCTATCGCGGACGACGTCCGCAACTACGCGTTTTCGAACTGCTTCGAAATTGCCGCCAGCAGCAAACCCTATGAAAAGGTCGTCTTTGGCCAGAATATGGAATACGTACTCGAGGCGATACGCGCCGAGGGTGATTCACCCTGGTACACCTGCGCCCACGACGAATTCGCCCTGTGCATGGACGGCAACGTAGAGATTCACCTGGTCAAGCTGGATAGCGCCCAGGCCGTCAGCAACCCGGACAAGGAAGGCGCCATTCTGGTAGCGGGTGAGCCCAGGGGAACCAAAATGGGCTGGATGAAGCTGGGCCGCGGCCACCAGGGCATGCTGCCCGCCGGCAGCGCATACCAGTTCAGGAGCAAGCAACCCGCCGTCATTATCCTGCAGACCTGCAAGGGCGACTTGTCCGTCGAACGCTGGTCCAGCATCTGCCAGACCGCGTAAGGAGAACAAATCATGACCAACATGCACGGATACAACGACTTCACTCTCGGCGGCTTCAACTTCCGCCGCGACGAGTATTTTGCCCACATCACCTGGAGCACGCTGGACGACCGCCCGATGAGCCACACCATGGATGCCGGCAACTTCCTGCGTGCCCTGATGCGGGACGTAGCCTGGGGCTTCTTCTATGGCTGGGTCAATTTCGATGATGTCATCGGCACCGTGAACCATTACGGCACCGTGGACATGTATGCGGGGTCCTTCAACGGCGCCATGAAAGATGCCGGCATAGATCGCATGGAGAATTTCCCCACCGACGATATCCGCCAGTTGTTCGAACAAATGCTTGCCGACTGGACCAACGCGGGTTTCGACCCGTTCGCGGCGCCGCAGGAAACCGGCTCGCCCTACGGTCCTAAACACGGCGACAACATGCCCGCCATCACCCGGGCCCGCGAACTGGCGCGGCGCTGTGTCGGTCTCGAAGGCGATCTCCCGCTGAGAACCGACGCACGCGGTGCTCCCGTGAACCGGGCCTTTGCCGATGTGCCCCAGGATGCCCCTGAAGTGCATCCGGAACCCGGTTTCGAGAACGAGGTGCATGCCTTTAATCTGTTCGCCTTCCTGTCGC
>Ga0181587_10001759_pt1 | contig 18094 bp, 17 predicted proteins | sample 071ome_27_FD_132463 | JGI IMG/M metagenome (GOLD analysis project Ga0181587, IMG submission 132463) | Coastal salt marsh microbial communities from the Groves Creek Marsh, Skidaway Island, Georgia - 071409AT metaG (megahit assembly) | ecosystem: Environmental > Aquatic > Marine > Intertidal...
GATGTTTTGCGCTGCTAGGCGCAATTGAACTGGCGCCTAGACCAGAGGCGCCTCTGCAGCGAGGGGCTGAGGTTGCCAAGCGCTGTTACGAAAAAGGCGCTTGGGTACGCCCTATTGGCGACTCTCTTGTACTGTCACCCCCGCTCATCATCTCTGAAGCAGAAATCAAAACGCTCTTCGGCACGATTGCGGAGGCCATCATTGAAACGCAATAACAGAACGTCAATTCAGTCCAGCAGAAACCATTTATAAGAGATTACCTATGGATATTTCCGGAAAAAATATTGTTGTAACTGGAGCCGCCAGCGGCATTGGTCGGGCCTTGAGTCGCCGGTTTCGAGCCGAAGGCGCAGCGAAACTTGTGATTACTGATGTCAACGCTGAGGGACTTGAGCTGGTTGCCAAGGAGATTGGCGCCGACGCCATTGCAGCAGACATGGGCAGTGAGGCTGACGTCACCAATTTTATAGCGCAAGCGGAACAAAGCCTCGGGCAGATCGATCTGCTCTGCAACAACGCTGGAATCTCAATCCCGGGAGGCCCAGAGGTTAGCACGGAAGATTGGCAAACAATTTGGCAGATCAATGTCATGGCCCACATTTGGGCTACCCGAGCGGCGCTACCGAACATGCTCAAAAGAGGTGATGGCTATCTTTTACATACAGCATCAGCCGCAGGACTTTTAACCCAGATCGGATCTGCACCTTATGCGGTCACTAAACATGCCGCCGTTGCCTACGCCGAATGGCTTGCCATTACCTATGGCGATCAAGGGCTGAAGGTTTCTGCGCTTTGCCCTCAAGCGGTTAGAACGGCCATGACTGCGGGTCATGAGGATGGTGTCGCATCTATTGATGGCATGATGGAGCCCGAGGTGCTGTGTGACGCCGTGATCGCAACCCTTGCTAGGGAGGCTTTTTTAGTCTTGCCACATCCTGAAGTTGAAACCTATATTCAACGTAAAGCAGGTGACTATGACCGCTGGTTGTCAGGCATGCGCCGGCTACAAACCCAGTATGGCGCGCCGGAATGGCCTTAACCCCTAGGCCTGCCATTTCTGTACATACCTTGATCTGATTGGCTATACTCTGCCCGCGCCGATTTGATATCAGCTTGCGGGCGCATTAAAAATTCCGCTAAAGCGCCTGCAGGCTTTAGCGGTTATCTTCATCGCCAATTAAGAGTCTGACATGCCGATTAAAATTCCTGATGCACTGCCCGCCGCCGAGGTTTTACAGCGCGAAAACATCTTTACGATCGAGTCTAGTCAGGCTGAGATTCAAGACATCCGAGCCCTTCGAATCTTAATTTTAAATTTGATGCCAAAAAAAATAGAGACGGAAATTCATCTCTTAAGGATGCTATCCAACACGCCTTTACAAGTACAAATTGAACTGCTGCGAATCGATGACCGCCCAAGTAAAAATACTCCAGAAGACCATATGCTGTCGTTTTATAAAACCTTTGAAGCGATAGAGGCCAACAAATATGATGGCATGATCATAACCGGTGCACCCCTCGGACAAATTCCCTTCGAAGAGGTCAATTTTTGGCCGAGGCTCACCCAAATCCTTGATTGGACAGAAACCCACGTAACTTCAACCCTATTTCTCTGTTGGGCCGTGCAGGCGGCAATGTTTCATCTTTATGGCATTGATAAGCTATTGCTACCGAGCAAGCTATCGGGCGTTTACCCCCATCAGGTAGTACGCCCCCAATCGCCCATTGCGAGAGGGTTTGATGAATATTTTGAAGCACCGCATTCGCGGTTTGCGGAGGTTCCCGCTGAGGCCATTGAGGCACACCCTGATCTTGCTGTCATCGCCCAATCCAGTGCGGCAGGTGCATATCTCATTGCAGAACGCACCGGAAAACATTTGTTTGTAACCGGCCACTCCGAGTACGAACCGGATTCATTGAAAAATGAATATTTAAGGGATCTCGCCGCAGGGCTTGAACCTTCTCTTCCAGAAAACTACTTCGAAGATAATGATGCAACGAAGCCGGTCAAAGTGACTTGGAAAAGTCATGGCGCCCTATTATTTGCGAACTGGCTGAATTATTACGTCTATCAAATCAGTCCTTTTGACGTTGACGCCATCGGCCGAGACAGGCAATCAACACCGATCGAGCTGGTATAACGCTTTGACCGAACCCACGGCTAAAGCCCGTCTAACTCAAGGCCCCATTGGTGCTGGACTTTTGCGCCTAACCCTTCCGATGATCTTGGGGATCTCATCAAGCTTGCTTGCTGGCCTTGCGGAAACCTATTACTTAGGATTATTGGGATCTAATGAGTTAGCGGCGCTGGGCTTTACCTTTCCTGTGACAGCAGCGCTTATGTCGGTAACGCTTGGGATCTCAATTGGTCTCTCTTCCGTCCTCGCACGAGAGGTCGGTGGCGGAGATCAAACTCAAATGCAGCGGACAACCACTGGCGGGCTTCTACTCGCCAGTTGCATCATGGTTTTGGTTACCGGACTTGGGCTTGTCACCTTACGTCCTTTATTTTCCTATCTTGGGGCTAACGCGAGCACCTTGCCCCTGGTAACCGACTACATGGCGCTTTGGTACGCCAGTCTGGTTTTTATGGCGATCCCATCAGTGGGCGCAAATGCTTTAAGAGCAACCGGCGACGCCCGAGTCTCTGGGTCGCTCATGGTTGCCGGCAGTGCCCTGCAAGTTGTGCTCGCACCTATGTTCATTTTTGGCTGGTTGGGACTCCCTGCACTGGGTATGACCGGTGCTGCACTCGGCAATCTCGTAGCTAGGATCATCATTGCCGGCATCACCCTTTATGTATTGTCAGCAAGCTATCAACTGATCAGCTTTAAAGGTCTAACGCCCAACTTTTTATTCTCTGCCTGGCGACGCATTTTAGTCGTTGGTATTCCCGCTACCATTACGAATTTGATCGGGCCGATCTCTAGCGGCATCATCATCGCGTTACTCGCCGGTTATGGCCAGGAGGCCGTTGCCGGCTTTGCGATTGCCAGCAGGATAGAGGCGCTCTTTGTGATTCCCTTATTTGCACTCTCGGCAAGTATCGGACCCTTTGTCGGCCAAAATTGGGGTGCCAATGCTAGGCAGCGTGCTGACCAAGCTATGCGCCTGTCTTTTCATTGGTCGCTCGCCTGGGGGATCTTCGTTGCAGTTCTTCTGGGACTGATCGCTCCGCTTTTGGTTGAGGCATTCGATAGCAACCCACTGGTCATACACGCTGCTAAAGCCTACTTGCTTATCTTGCCAATAAGCTATGGCGCTTGGGGTGTAATCATGATGACATCAGCGATTTTCAACGCCTTGGGATACCCGATTAGATCGACCTTTATGTCCTTCATTCGCATGCTGGTGATTTATGTACCACTGGCGATGGTTTTTAACTTTTGGTTCGGCATGTTAGGTATATTTGCCGCCGCCGCGACCGCCAACATTCTCGTTGCAATATTGGGGTACCTCTGGAACCGGAAAACGTTCAAACCCCTTGTATTGGCGGGAGGGTGACAGGAGATAGTTGAAACTCATTCATAATATCAGCAGCATACGTCACGCGGCCGGTCAAAGACCGAGCATCCCCATGCACCAACCTCAAACAGGCCTCGGCCATATGCTCAATCGGGGTCACCCGTTCGGCCGGCGTCTCATCATTGATTAAATTATGATGCAGCACACCCGGGGTCGCTACCAAGCCCGGAGAGATCACGTTAACCGCGATACCTTTTGCGTAAACCTCTGAGGCTAACCCTGTTGAGAATCGCTCGAGCGCGGCTTTGCACATCCCATAAACCGTTCCGCCTCGGCCACCGCCATCTTTAGCTGGATGAATAGCAGCGTGCGAGCTGATATTGAGTATCGCGCCTGATCGACGTTCAACCATGCCGGTTAACACGCGTTGGGCTAAATCAAAAGGCGCCTCAACCTGCACACAAAACATAAGCTTGTAGTGTTTTTCTCGAAACTGGGCAACCTGTTCAAAATAGGTCACCGCCGCATTGTTGACCAGGATATCGACCTTGCCAAAAGCTTTTTGTGTCGCTTCGATGAGATGCTGTCGGTGCTCAGGTAATGCGATATCAGCGCGGACAGCCAAGGCTTGTCCGCCCTCGGCTAATATCGTGTCAACGACATTCTCGATGCCACCGGCAAGGGCATGATCGCCATCGTGTAAGGTCCTTGCCGAAACGACAACTTTGGCACCTGCGGCTGCAAAACGGTAAGCAATCGCCTCACCAATCCCGCGGCTCGCTCCAGTAATAATGGCCACCTTACCCGCTAGACAGTCCGGTGCGCACGGTTTCTTTATTGCAGTCATTACCAATGCATCCTTAGAGCATCTCCCGGCCAGCAGGGTGAGAGCCAACACGGCCAATCTTTCCGAGACTAAAACCAAGGGAACGAACATGTGGCTGTGGCCTTGGCGCCTTTGCTCGATCATGCCTCAGCCTGAGCGCCTCATGCAAGTTCGGCAGCTTCCTACAAGAAATACATCAATGACCTACCAAAGCGAAGTTGCGCTTCGACTAAGGTGATATTTTTATTTTGACCAGTTTCATGTCCGAGCCATTTTTTGAATCCAAAGCCATTGAGGCCTATCGACGACGTGGTTGGGGAACACCCTTGGATTTAACACAGACCCTGACTACCGCCGACACGATCGTCCTTGCATTCGCCATCGTCGGCCTCTTCTTTGTGATCGGCTTACTGCCTTTTTCTGAAACGATTTTGCTGCACGGCACCCTCCAACATCCCGCGCCCTATGTTGAGACGGCGCCAAAGAGAGGTCTCTTGGAGACTTTCACCATTCGACCTGGAGACCAGCTCGAAACCGGGGATGTCATTGCTTATTTGCGACCTGCCCCTTTAAGCGAATCGCAAGAGACCGAACGAGCGGCGATTCAACGTCAGCTTCAATCCATTAAAAGAGAGAAACAGCTTCTTAACCAACAACACGCTTTTGAGCAGGCGCAGAAGGAAGCTGGGATCCAGAACAAGCTACAGAATCAGAGTGTCATCCAGGCACTCATCAAACTAGAAGAGCGCCAAATCTGGAGCCTCGAAGCGAGATTGAGCCCCCTGTCTAAGCTGCTTAAACGACAATTCATTTCTGTTAACGATTGGCACCAACAAACCCAACCGATTATCGAAGCGAAAGCCAACATTCTTCGCCTAAACCTACAACGCTCGCGCAACGACGAGGCCCTTAGCAATCTTAAAGCAGCTCTGCCACTGGCAAGGGTTATGCATCAACAGCGAAAACTTGATATCGAAGTGCGAGAGGCACCGCTCCTTGCTCGTCTTGAGACATTTGAGGTGCCTGCTCGGACCGCGATCAGTGCCAGCATCCCTGGGCGGATCCTTTCCCTTGAAGCCGAGACCGGTGACTACATTGATGCTTCGAGCCCTGTGGCCAAGATTATAAACCATGACATTTTTCAGGCGGCCCTCATTGTTCCAGCGCGGGCGCAACACATTTTGCGGCGCGGTGCTTGGGTTGAACTCAAGCTTACTTCCCATTTTCCTGCAGAATTTGGGCATATCAGGGCGCAGATAACGTCATTAAAGCCAATACTTGAGCAAAAACCACTTGCCACCGGCGGAGAAGTCGCTAGTTTCCGCGCCATCGCTCGGCTTCCCAACCCCTTGGTTACGACCACCGGTAGAATCATACCTTTTCGACCCGGCAGTCAGCTCCAGGTTCTACTCCCTTTATCGAGCGCATCTTTGTTGGATCGCTGGGTCGGCCAATTGCTCAACCTCGAGACAGATTGAACTCACAGGCATGACTATCATCTTCCAACAGCGCAACAATGATTGTGGACTCGCCGCTCTCATCATGATTGATCAGCATTTCGGCGGTACAACTTCTTTATCAGACTTCGAGCAACGCTATGGTCCTCAGCTGCGGCCATGGTCTGGTCAAGATCTAATCAAGTTTTCGAGCTATCTCGGTTTAGACTGCCAAGGAATCCGGCTTACGGTTGACGAACTCAAGCAACTGGCATGTCCCATCATTCTGCACTGGGGTTTTGATCATTTCGTTGTGCTCAGAAGACACCGTTGGCATCACTTTTTAATTGATGATCCTGCTTTGGGACGGTTAAGCCTGCCATCTCGATCGATCGAAACGCAGTTTACGGGTATAGCTTTTACCTTTAAGCCCAATCGACCAAGGAGCGCATCGCGTCGTTGTCCAACGATTCAAATGAAATATCCCAATCTGGCGAGTTTAAGTTGTATTGTTTTAAGCGGCGTATTTGCCATGATTCTGCCGATGCTCATCAAGCACATCATTGACGATATCGTCCTGAGTCGTGACCTTGCGCAGCTCCAAACGATTGGACTGATTACGTTATGCGTGCTCTTAGCCACGCCCCTGCTCAAACAGGCAGCGCAAGCCGTGCTAGCTAACGATGCGCACCGACTCGGGAATCAACTATTCGCGCAGTTACTCGGGTCAGCGCTCCCACCTAAGCAAGAGCAACTCGTTGCCCAAGCAAACCCAGAAAAAATGCTTAAACTCACCGGAAGACTGCCCGATAGCGCAAGTGCGTTGAGTCGCAGCCCAACCACGGTACCCGCTCACCTCTTGTTAATGCTGCCGCTTTTATGGGTCGTGCTGATCATCGATGGATCTAGTAGCTTGCTGCTTTTGATCAACGCAAGCACTGTCATCTTTTTAAGCCTCTTCGATCAACAGTCGTTAACAACCCAGCAACTCATGAGTCGCTCGGTTGCGTCACGCTGCCATCTCCAGCTCCAGGAGGCTTTGTCTCATCGAGCACTGCTGTATCGATTCCATTGTGAGCAAAGATTTGGCAGAGCGATCATCGAAAGCTTCAAAAAATTGATTGATCAGGCTGGAAGGTCAGCAAGTTGCCAAAGTGTTTTACTGTTCAAACAGGATCTTACGAATGCCGTCGTCCAAGCACTCTTGATCTATTGGACCGCGAAACAAACCATGATGGGCGAGATCAGTCTAGGCGGCTTATTTTTAATTCTGAACTATCGCGGACAAGTCGCTCAGTACGCCTGCGCTATCTCCTCAGAGCTGACTCAGTATCGAATTGCCACAGCCGACCTTAGCCAGCATTCGGACTCGCTGCCGCATCATCACGCATTACCTCCAGACATCCAATTTCCTCACCCGTCACTCAAACATTACGGCCGTCAATCATTTGATTTCAATCTTTCATCTGCGCCTTATCGCCTCGAGCTAGCGCCAATCGACACAAGTGCATTCGAGGCTTTGCTGGTTTTCCTCACGCAATCTCCAAGACAGGAAGATAAAAACTGGCCAGTCTGGGCTCAGCAATTACGCGGGGCATTGCCACAACCTGTTTCTGGCATATCAGACTTGGACCCTTTGTTCTCTTGCAGCATTCTCGGCAACTTGACGTTACTGGACCCGCTTATAGACTCTGCAAAGGTTGAGGATGCATTACACCTTACAAATCTCAGCGACTGGGTGTCCCAGCAACCCATGGGTATCCATCAGCTTCTCAACACCTTAGACCGCAGCCTCAGCCCCCTAACTCGGTTGCAGCTTCAGCTCGCTCGTGGCCTGGTACAACAGCCTAAAAGTCTTGTTTTGCAGGTTGAAAACGTTTTACTCGAGACATCGCAAATGCTGGACATTCTCGACCGCATTGCCAGTCAGAGCATTTCTATTGTACTGGTCGGGCGAACGGATCTGTCTTGTTGAAATCAGCGCATATCGCATTTTGATTGCATAAAAAAGCCAGGCTATCGTTCAAGATCCAGATCGTAGTCGCGTTTTTGAGGCTGTATACGCCATCTGATTGCAGATTTACAACGGTCGCGCTCTGGGCCGCATGTGCTGCTGCTTGATTAGCCACCACCTAGGCTACCCTTCTCGTTATAGAGTCGACGACTTGTCAACTGCGGCGCTGACCCGCATCCGCATTCATCCTCAGCTGAATAGTTCTGTTGGTATTTTTCTGGCAGCACAATAGCGTTACCGACCATGCCCTGCAGCGCCGCTACCTATTCTAATGTCGTGCTCTAACTGTTTGGCCGCGCCAAATCCAGCCATGCCGGGCCAAATCTGGGATACCCGCTTTACGAGGGTTCCTTCGGCTTTTCATCGGGCGAATTGGTCTCATTGCGGGTTAACGGTATCACCATGTAGAGCCAAATTCCGGCAAAAATCAGTCCGATCCAGAGATAATACTGATGCATCGCAAGACCAATTTTTTGCAGGCTTGCGATCGCTAACGCAGTGCCGCCTTTACTGGTGCGATAGCCAAACACATCAATAAATTCTTTCGCTCGGTAGCGCGCCTGAAATCCTAGGGGCAAATACACTAGCTCTTTTGCGCCGCGGAAAAGTGAATAATCAAACACTTTAAACAAGAAAAAGGCCAACCCCACACTCCAAATCGACGGGTTTAACAACGCCCAAACAATGGCACCACATTGGACCAACGGCATAATGAGATGAACCCATCTAAGGGCTATCAAGGTCAACAGCAAGGGCGTCAAGACAAACTGGGCCGCTACGGCAGTCGCATTAAGATTGCGCCAAAACTCGCCCTGAAATGCTGTTTCCGCATCTTGTTGTCCGACGAAGGCTTCGGATAACAAAAACTGGAATTTAAAATCCAATACGGCTGCTACAACCTGTGAAGAGACGACAATGGCCAGTAATGCAATCAAACGAGGGTTTTGTTGAACAAAGTACCAACCTACTCCACGGCTAAACCCCGCGCCTTCTTGCTCTGAAGGCTCATCATGACCCTTAGGGTCTCCAAATCGCTTAAAGGCTAAATGGCAAAATAACGCGGCGGGTAACAGCACAATTGCTGAGAGTACAACAAGCTGCTCTGTGCCTAAGGGCTGTGCTAAGCGCGCTACCATCTCTGCCCCTAAGACGCTACCTAAACCAGCGATCCCGGTAATTGGTCCATTAAATTTTTTTGCTGATGCCGAATCTAGCTTAGAGTTAATGTAACTCCAGTATTGTTCGATAAGCAGAACCACATAGAATTCTTTAAGAAGGAATAACATCGGCGTTATCCAAAGCACATCTAGCCTGAGTACCCCATACCCCATAATCATCAGCAAAGATGACCCCATAATGGTCATTTGCAAGGTAATTCTTGGCCCCCAGCGAGACAGGAGCTGCCCGTAGCCCCACACCCCCGCCAACATCACAACCGGCATAGCAGCCATCACAATCGGCAGACTGTCGGCACCGTAAGCACTTTTAAACAAGACCGTGGCCGAAGAGCGCATCAGCTCATAGCCAACAAGGGTAAAAAAGGCGGCCCCTGCCATCAATCCGACTAACACTACATTTGATTTCATCTTACATAGCCACCTTGTCTGTCGCCCCAGTCATCCAGGATGGGAACGCCTACAGCGACAGTCACAACATCATGCCTTATACTTGCGCTTCTGAACACTCAAAGGGCAACAGCTTCAATGGAACGACCCCTAACCAAACCTGCTAATCCCTGCTTTTCTTCTGGACCGACAGCAAAGCGTCCTGGCTGGTCAGCAACCAATCTCTCAACTAAGAGTCTTGGCAGATCCCACAGAGCTAGTGGCCCAAAGGCCCGTTTACAAGCGGTTATAGAGCAAAGTAAAGCTTTACTCTGTCTTCCAGAAGACTACCGGTTAGGGATCGTCCCAGGATCCGACACAGGCGCTTTTGAAATGGCAATGTGGACCATGTTAGGCGCTCGGGGCGTGGACGTTTTGGCCTGGGAGAGCTTTGGCGCTGGCTGGAAAACAGACATCGAAAAGCAGCTTAAGCTACCTGATGTCAGGGTTTTCGATGCGCCCTACGGTGAACTGCCCGATTTGAGTGCTGTTGATACCGTTTCTAGAGATGTTGTATTTACTTGGAATGGTACAACCTCTGGCACTCGCGTCCCAACCGGGGATTGGATCGCATCGGACCGTGCTGGTCTTACATTTTGTGACGCAACTTCCGCCGTTTTTGCCATGGATTTACCCTGGCCTAAACTCGACGTTATTACTTGGTCCTGGCAAAAAGTGATGGGCGGCGAAGGTGCGCATGGCATGCTGGCGCTATCGCCCCGAGCTGTTGCACGATTGACTAGCTACACACCAAGCTGGCCGATTCCTAAAGTATTTCGCCTGACTAAAGCTGGCGCTTTAATCGATGATATTTTCTCTGGCGCCACCATCAACACACCCTCTTTGCTCGCCGTTGAAGACCACCTAGATGCCTTAGAATGGGCTAGGGATTTAGGCGGACTCTCTGCTTTGGTAGCAAGGAGTACAGCCAACTTAGACCTAGTTAGACAATGGACCGCTGAGAGTTCCTGGGCAAATATGTTAACAGCCAATGAAGCGCAACAATCCAGCACTTCGATTTGCTTGAAGATAGTGGACCCTGACTTTCAGTCGCTGGATGAAGCGTCACAAAGAGCCTTTATCAAACGCATGACCACGCGCCTAGAAGCTGAGACCGTCGCCTACGATATAGCTGCTTACCGTGACGCACCGCCTGGTCTAAGGCTATGGGGTGGTGCTACAGTCGAAACCAGCAATCTTGAACAGCTGCTACCTTGGCTAGACTGGGCGTTCGCTGAAACATTGGATCAAGCGCGTTGATTGGTACTTTTATTAAAACTTTGCTGCTCGGGTTATGCCTGATTGCGCTTGCTCGCGGTGAACTTCAGACAGACCTACTCAGTGAAGTGCATTTTCTCATTCCCGCGGGCCCTGGCGGCGGTTGGGACGGCACCGCCCGTGGCGTAGGGCGAGCCCTTGAACTCGAACAGTTAGCCGCTCAGGTATCGTACGAAAATGCCGCCGGCGGCGGCGGCGGCCGGGCCATAGCAAAATTGATCGAAACCGGCGCTCAGCAATCGAATACGCTGTTAATCAGCTCAACACCCATTATCGTCCGGTCTCTGCAAGGTATTTATCCTCAGAGCTTTCGAGATATGGTTCCCATCGCAGCGGTGATTGCAGACTATAGCTGCTTTGCCGTTCGTGCCGATTCACCGATCAAAACCTTTAAACAACTGGCAGAAAGCTTCAAAGCAGGACCTAAGTCGATTGTCATTGCAGGCGGGTCAGTTAGGGGTAATACCGATCACTTTGTCTTAGCCAAAGCGATACAGCTTGCTGGCGGAGATCCCAAACTGCTGAGATACCTCGCCTACGATGGCGGCGGCAAAGCTGCAGCAGGCCTTCTTTCAGGAGAGGCCGAAGTGTTATCAACTGGCCTGAGTGAGGCATTGCAACTCCATGAATCGGGTCTGGTGCGTATTATTGCTGTTACAGCGCCCGAGCAGTTAGAGGACCATCCCAGTCTCCCGATTCTAAAAGATGAGGGTTATGACCTAACCTTTGCCAATTGGCGAGGCTTTTTTGCAGCAAAAGGCTTAGATCCAGATCAGTATGTCCGTATGCAAAACTCTCTGAAAGCTGTGAGCAACAGCGACACCTTTGAAACCATTCGACGTCGCAATGGCTGGGTTCATCTTTACATTGAGGGCAGCGAATTCTTAGCTTTTTTAGAACAACAAGAAGATCAGATCAGTCGCCTAATGAAAAGCATCGGGTATTTACGCTAAAGGTACAATACATTGAATGTTGTGATTCGAACGACCCTACCTTTTATCGCTCTTAGCGTTTTCTTTGCAAGCTACCTTTGGCTTGCCAATGAAATTACACTGGATTTCTGGGCATCAGACGGTGCCTTTTCAGCGAGATCTTTTCCTTATATCTCCGGTACGATCGGACTCGTGGCGGCGCTCTTGCTCTTTGCCCGGGGCTTATTCACTAAAAAAGCACACCAAGGCAATGATCACGCTGGAGCGATGCATCAACCAATCTGGCTTATGACAGTGATCATTGCAATTTATATCGCCTGCATTGATTGGATAGGGTTTTTGCTCGCGAGCATCCTTTTTATTATCGCGGGCGCCTATGCAATAGCACCCCTTCCCATCGTTAGACTGCTGCCAGTCGCGATCCTTGTACCAACCCTGTTGGGCGGTATTCTCAGAGCTCTAAATATTTACGTACCAGAGGGCAGGCTGCTTCAGTTTGTGTTGACCGCGCTATGATTGACGGCTTGTTACTTGGCCTCAGTAGCGCACTCACCATTACCAACTTATTGTATGTCGCCGCAGGCTGTTTGATCGGCATGCTTATCGGCATGCTGCCAGGGCTAGGTCCCATATCGGCCATTGCCTTAATGATCCCGATCAGCTACAACTTACCGCCTGCTTCCGGCATGATATTGCTCGCGGGTGTGTACTACGGCGCTATCTTTGGCGGTTCTACCAGTGCCATTTTAATCAACGCACCGGGGGTTGCAGGAACGGTTGCCACGAGCTTTGACGGCTATCCTTTGGCGCGGGCCGGGCGAGCCGGCACGGCACTCGCCGTAGCTGCATACGCATCTTTTTTTGGTGGCACCATAGGCGTTGTTTTGTTGATGCTACTGGCTCCAGCGCTTGCAGGCGTCGCCCTTTCTTTTCAGTCAGCCGAATATACGCTGATGATGATTCTAGGTCTTAGCCTGATCGTGACGCTAGCCGATCATGGGCAATTGCTCAAGGCAATGGCGATGACTGGACTGGGCCTTGCACTCTCGACTGTAGGAACTGATCTTGCCTCGGGCATTCCTAGGTTTACCTTCGGACGGATGGATCTGATCGATGGGATCAGCTTTTTACTGCTCGCCATGGCCACCTTTGCCCTGGCAGAGGCACTGCTTATGCTTAATCGAGCCCCCCAAGAATCCAGTAGCCCTCCAGCCGTTACTACCGCGTCGTTGCGACTAACCAGACCCGACATCGCATCGATTATTCCTGCCATCTCTCGAAACTCGTTGATTGGATTTCTCGTTGGGGTGCTCCCGGGCGCCGGTGCAACACTTGCCTCATTCCTAGCTTATGGCAGCGAGAAATTTCTAAACAAGCAACCGAATCCCGCCTTTGGTGAAGGTAATCTTCGAGGCCTCGCGGCGCCAGAATCCGCTAACAACGCCGCTTGCACGGGTTCTTTTGTACCTTTGCTCACTCTCGGCATACCTGGGTCGGGTACAACAGCGATCTTACTTGGCGCATTGATCGCGTACGGCATTCAACCGGGCCCCCGACTGTATTTAGACGAGCCGACCGTTTTTTGGTCAGTGGTGGTCTCTATGTATATCGGCAATCTCATTTTGTTATTTCTCAATCTACCGATGATTCCGTTTTTGGCAAAATTACTTAACGTACCCAAATCAATTTTGGCTCCTCTTATCATATTTTTTTCTTTGACAGGCGTTTACCTAGTCTCTTTCAATCTCTTCGACCTATATTTGATGCTTACCATCGCCGTGGTTGCTGTCTGGCTCCGACTGAATCAATTTCCAATGGCGCCATTATTGCTCGCTTTCATTTTGGGCGGTCTCCTCGAAGATAACTTGCGACGCACCTTACTGTTAGCAGACGGTGAGCTAGCGTATTTACTTGATCGTCCTATCAGTCTTTTCTTCATTGTCTGCATCGCAGTGACACTCACGACTGCACTAATTAAACACCTCACAGTCAGGCCTGCCGAGTGACAACCAACCAAACAGCATCGATGCTCGAGACACTGGGATTTAATACCATGGGTTTTGAAACATCACTCACGAATGCAGCAGGCCTAATCGGGCGAATTACTCGCCAAGATAGACAGCGATACACCGTGATCACTGGTCTCGGAACCCTGCGCGCAACCTTGACAACCGGCCAGCGCTTCAGTCGAGGCAAGGTGCTAACACCAATCGTAGGGGACTGGGTCACATTACTCGAACCCTCTACCAGCGATGGATTACACCCCATCAAATCGATATTACCCAGGCGCTCTCAGCTGTCTCGACGAGCGGCCGGTGACGCAAATCAAGAACAGGTGTTGGTAGCCAATCCTGATATCGTTTTTGTTGTGTCGGGTTTGGATCAAAATTTTAATGTAAATCGAATCGAACGATTCTTAGCAGTCGCCTGGAGTTGTGGACTGCCAGCGGTTTTGATACTCAGCAAAGCCGATCTATGCAATGACCTTGACGATCGTTTAATAAGGGTTCAATCAATCGTCCACGGTACGCCTATCTACCCTGTCAACATGCACGACCCCAAGACGTTAACAGGGGTTTTAAGCCACCTTAGCAGCGGCTTGTGCGCTGCTTTGATGGGATCTTCTGGTGTCGGAAAGTCGACATTGCTCAATCAGCTTTTAGGGTCGGAACACATGGCCACCCAACCGGTTAGAGCTTTTGATGACAAAGGCCGGCATACCACCACCCATCGTGAACTCTGCTTGCTTCCGAACGACCAAGGCTTAGTTATAGATACACCCGGGATGCGAGAGGCACAAATTTGGTTTCAAGAAGCGCCCTTTCAAAAACGCTATGGGGAACTATTCCTCACCAGAGACCAATGTCGGTTCAGCGACTGTAGACACCTGGATGACCCCGGCTGTGCAGTTAGAGATGACGCTATGGCAGATCCCGAGAGGAGGGATTTATGGCAACAATATCGACGACTAATGGCGCTGAAGAATACTCAATAAATCCTCGTCAAGCTGATGCACAACCACAGGCTTGCTGATGGCTCTCCAGCAGCCTTTCTGAGGGCTCGCACTAACTGAAGCTAGCTAATTAAGCGCCCTTCGCACCGAGCCAGAGCCTTTTAGCTTCCTCTTGCCGAAGACAACAGAGACATCGCCGTCATGCTTGAATGAATCTTACAAAGCGCTGCGTAGATCTAAAAAGACTCCGCCTACCCTGCCATTACTCGCAGTTCAGCTCGGTGCTAAGCCAACGCCTGCTAAGATTACTCGGGCGGGCTCTAAGCAGCATTGGCTTTTGACTATCCAACGGGAAAGTTGAGGGTCTTGATCTGTCGCTTTCAGACCAGTGGCGCTGATCTGACAAGAGCACGTCAGGCGCAATTAAAAATCACTAAGACTCAAGCATATCCTTAAGCGCTTCTTGTCGACGTTTTTCACCAGCGATGTAGCGAATATATTGCCGCGCTTGTTTGGCTATTCGATCATCTAACCTCGACGCCTGACGAAACGCTTTGGAGGCCTGATCCCAATTCTCAAGAGACATATGAGAGATGGCTAACCAAAACTGTGCATCCGATGGTGACTTAAGGTCATCATCCTCCAATGCTTTGCTATACGCCGCTATCGCTTCCTGATGACGGTCTTGCTGCGCCAAGGCTTGGGCAAGGCGATAATATATATCGCCGTCTTCGGCGTATTTGGATGCCAACTCCCAAGAATCAATAGCCTTGTTCATCTCTTGTGCAACCGTATAACAAGTCGCTAGCAATCGATAATTTTTTTCGCTTGCCTCTACAATTTCTGCTTTTAACCCCTGTTCAAGCACGGTAGCGGCCTCAAAGGGCACGTCTGCATTCAATAGTCTCTGAGCCAACATCACCAACTCAGAATCTTTCTCAAACAACCCTTGAGCATAAATCGCATAGTAGGCTGAAAGCGCTTGATCATCCCACTCTTTCTCAGTGTACATACCGGCTAGATGCATCCAGTATTGCTTCTTGGGGAAATCGACCACCATTCGTTCAAGCACTCGTATGACATTGTCAATATCTTTGAGCTCACTATAGAGTACGACTTGGAGATAGAGCCAGTTTTCCTTCATCTCTCGGCTTTCGGCCTTGACGATATCTTCAACTTGGATCGCCCATTTGAGCGCTTCTCTGTAACGCTCAAGCTGATAATTGGCGGTTGCTTTCAGGTAGCTTACGGCTGCGTCGGGCGCGCCATTCACTGCCTCCCAACGACCGATATAATCCAGCGCAACCTCGTACTTTTCGATCGAGTAGTTCAACTGAAACAAGGCTCTTAGCGAATTTTTTTCAAGCGCTTCGGTAATGACACCGACCTGCCCTGCGGCTAGAACTTGTTCGTAGGCATATATCGTATTGGGTACATCCTCGAGGGTGTAATAGCCAAAAGCCAAAAGATTCCAAAGCTGCGATAACTCATTGGAGTTAAGGCGCTTCTTCTTCGTCATATCAAGTAACTGTTGAATACCCTCTTGAGGCGTGCCCTTAGGAACAGGAGGCGGTTCGCCCTCTTCCCTTGGCGCGGATTCGGGGTCAATCATAATCTGCGCTTCAGACATTTGCTTGTAGAGACTTTGGCTAATCGCAGGTACCCTTCGCGTCTTTTTCTTGTCTTCAGCAGCAATCGCGGACGCCACAAAGGTTGAACTCAAGATCACTGCCATCGCGGCGGTCACCACTGTGCGTATAACCACCATTAAGCCTGCTCCTTTCCTCATGGTCGCTGTCTCCACTAGCCTTCAGCTAATTCGAAGGTAATCTTATTTTGTACACCTGCCGTTTCGACCGGTTGGCCATCAATCACCTTGGGCTTATATTTAAATTTCACGGCGGCCTTCATCGCAGCCGAGTCAAACACGCTATTAGGCTTGTCAACGCATTCCTCGGGGCTTCGAGCGTTTTGAATATGCGCACAGTTTTCTACCACAAAGGGGTTAATCACCGTACCCTGCTCAGTAACCGTAAACTCCACGATCACGTATCCAGCAAGCCCCCTGGAAAGCGCTCTTCGAGGATACTGGGGCTGTACTTTCACGATCGGCAGGTACTCGCCATCACTAATACCAAAGCCCCCACCGCCTACATCCACATTCACCGCTAAATCAACGTTTGACATGCTGAATCCAGCATTATCAACAGCAACATTGAAATTTTGAGGGGGCACATCGGGGGGTGGCTCATCCGGGGGAGGTGGCTTCTTGGGCTTGCGTTGCTTGGTTTCAACCTCTTGTTCTTGTTTGACCCGAACAAAGTCGACGAGATTGCCAATTTTATCATCAGTCAGTGCACTATCGGCACCTTGGATGAGATACTGCATTAGGTAAAACAATCCTAAAGTCACCACAACACCAATAATGGTTGAGAGCCCTAGCCTTATCATCATCACCATGCGGTCTACCTCCTAATTCTCTTCGGACGCAATCGCGACTTGAGTGATCCCTATCTGCCTAGCAGAATCCATAATTGCTAGCACTTTTTCGACCTTTGAAATTGAATCGGCCTGAATCACCAATCCACCTTTGGGATTTTCAGCGTGCAGACGTTCCATCAACGGCCGAACGTTTCTGACATCAACCTTCTTTTTGTCAATCCATATGCCGCTATCTGAACCAACGCCTACCAGTAGCGACACCGTTTTCTTCATTTCAGCGGTTTTGGTGTCTGGACGATTAACTTCGACTCCGGTTTCTTTGATAAACGTTGCTGTCACAATGAAAAAGATCAGCATGATGAACACGACGTCCAACATTGGCGTCAAGTCAGCGACTTTCTCTTCTGCTTGGGGAGCTCTTCTGCTACGCATAGTAATCTCTTAATCCTACCCTTTCTCTACCTAGGGCTTAGTGGTCCATCGTTAGAGAGTCTTCTAAGAACATCGACTCAGTGTCAACTTTGCTCGTCAAAAATGAATTGGCCAACACACCGGACAAAGTAGCCACCATACCGCTCATCGTCGGGATGGTCGCTGCAGATACGCCAGCTGCCATCGAGCGAGCATTGCCACCTGAATAGGTCATCGCTTCAAACACCTGCACCATACCAGTTACCGTGCCAAGTAAGCCCAATAACGGCAAGAGCGCAATTAGAGTTTTAATTAGCCCCATATTGGTTTTGAGACGCTCGTTAACTTCTGAAATGAGACGTTCACGAATCATTCTCGCTTGCCATGATGTGCGCTCAGCCCGGCCTTCCCAAAAGGTCAGGGCCAGGCTGACATCCTTTCGATGGTCAGAGACAATGAACATATAGCGTTCGCAGACAATCGCCCACATTAAGAAGGTCGCACCGGCGATGAGGTACAAAACATCGCCGCCAGCTTCCATGAACGTTCTGATTGCTACAAAGATCGCTTCCACAATTACTTCCCTGCTTGCTCAGCGTGCTCGGCGATTAAACCACCACTCTGCTCATTCAAGACTTGCATGATGCTTTGCGCTCGGCTGTGCACGAAGTAATGCAGTAAAACTGTAGGAATTGCGACCGTCAGACCTAATACGGTGGTAATCAACGCTTGA
>Ga0181587_10001764_pt1 | contig 18081 bp, 18 predicted proteins | sample 071ome_27_FD_132463 | JGI IMG/M metagenome (GOLD analysis project Ga0181587, IMG submission 132463) | Coastal salt marsh microbial communities from the Groves Creek Marsh, Skidaway Island, Georgia - 071409AT metaG (megahit assembly) | ecosystem: Environmental > Aquatic > Marine > Intertidal...
ATGTCATGAATTGAATTGATGTCATTTAGATGCAATCCGCAACAATTGCTTCAATTTTTTCTTCAGTGAGGATAAGGGATGCCAAATTGGAACTGACTTTGATCTCACAGCCTTGCCAATACCAATTTTTTTTGCGAATCAGAATTTCAAGTATCAAGCACAGCAGACGCTGTGTTTACCATAGTATTGATGTTGAATGGCTTTCTGAACACAGCGATAGCGCCGGCATCCAGCACCTTCTTCTCCATGCCCGGAGGTATATACCCTGACATAATAATCGTTGGAACTTTTTGTATAGCCTGCACTTGCTGAAGGATCTGTAGCCCATCAGTTCCAGGCATCAGAATATCCAAAAAAATCAGATCAAATTTATCGTTTTTGAGTTTTTCCAGACCAGATTCTCCATCATTCGCTGAATCCACTTCATAACCTTCAGACTCCATCAGGTCACATACGATTTCACAAATTTGCTCTTCGTCATCAATGACTAGAATTTTTGGCATGATGTCCTCCTATGTATTGATATACAACACTTCCAACATGCATCGCTCTACCACCTTGTTGCAGTAACAGTGTGTTAGAGCTCTGTCGCACAAAATGGGCCAACAGCTTCCTGCTGTCGCCAGTTACCGCTATTTGCCCTTAGTTGGTTTTTTTTATTGCCCGGTGCGACCTTTGGGCCATCGTCCTGGCGATTACTTATAAAACCTCAGAGCTATCCCGGTTACTTCTTCGATATCACTATACCACGAGTGCGACCAGGCAATGCGAGCAGAGATTGCACCCAATACTGACATTGTCGACTCATCAACTAACAGACCGGTATATCCACCCAGGTCCTTTACTGCAAGCTGTATTTAGTGAACGCGCCACCTGCCCAGCTGAGTGAATTGGGTCCTTCTGCAGCATAGACATTGCCATCCGCATCAACTGCGACACCCTCACCAGCTGTGCCCTGATAAACCCTGTCGGGACGCTCAAATGGTGGTATGAAAGCGACGATACTGTCCTCGTCCACATGCCCTATTCTGACACCATTACGCCACCCAACATGGTTCGTTGGGCCTGACTCGGAATCGATTGCATAAACCATATCGTCATCTGTGATGAATAAACCGCTGATGCGACCATACATATAACGCGATTCCAGATAGTTACCTTCCTGGTCAAAAATTTCCAACCGATGATTGCCACGATCAGCAACCCATAGTCGACCCTGGGAGTCGAATTCCAACGCATGTGGTGTGCGGAACTCACCATGGCGCACGCCAATCTGGCCCCACTCCATGATTCTTGTACCGTCAGGTGAGAACTTGATAATTCTCCCTGTTGCGCCCTCGGCTCTGCCTTCTTCCATGGCCTCATTTGATGTCATACCCTGACCACCATGACCATCGGCAACGTAGATGCTGCCATCAGGGCCAACGATTACATCATTAGGCTGATTAAATTGATTCGGGCCACTTCCAGCCTGTCCTGGTGTACCCAGGCTCAGTAACAGTTCACCTTCGGGACTGAACTTATGTACCTGATGACCTTTGGTGCCTTCAGCATTGCCAGCGAAATCAGTTACCCAAACATTGCCTTCTTCATCCACATGGATGCCATGAGGAGTTTGCATTAAACCGCCCCCAAAGTTTGCCAGGACTTCGCCTGTGTTGCGGTCGAATTTAAAAATCGGGTCCACCGGATTTGTATCACAATTAATCGGCACACCACCACCGAAGCTACTGGCACCGCAGCGCTCATAAGCCCAAACGTGCCCATCTGTAGGATCTATGTCGATGCCGGCAGTTGAGCCCCACTCCCTGCCCTCAGGAAGATCTCCCCAATTAGTGGTGACAACTGGTGCTGGATTGGGTAGCCCTTCACCAGTGATGAAGTTCCCTGATGCTGCGGGCGCCGTGCTTGCCGCTGGTGGAGCCGCCTCGGCCATAGATTGCGAGGTTGATTGGGGTTCTGAACAAGCAGCAAAAAGCATTATTGCAGCCGTGAGTATAGATAGCTGTAAATTGGAGATTTTTCCTGAATTTGTAACTAATCGAAGCTCTGGTGACATGGTAACTCCCTTATTGTTCTGGTTTTTGGAGACTGTCCAAAGCATAAAAGGCTACAGGAGGGAAGTCTAGGCCTACTGAATCCGAATAACGACAATAATCAGTATGTATAGCGCACAATTTGGCCTGACTGAGTCAAAAATACCCTCAGAAATCAGACAGACATCGTAACCGAAGATAAAATTTGCGGTAGAATCCCGAATCACTGCCAATGACACTGCACTACAATCCTGTCACGGCGCAAGTTGCTTTAGATCATTGAAGGTTTTAGATGAAACTCGTTGCGATCATACTTACACATAATGAGGAATTACATCTTGCAAGATGTATTCGCAGCGTCAGGCAGGTTACCGAACACATAGTGGTGGCCGATTCAAATTCTACAGACTCTACCAAGCAGGTTGCGAAGGAATGTGGGGCCAGATTGATCAACAGGGACTGGATTAACTATGCCACACAGTTCAATTGGGCGCTGTCGCAACTCGACTCCGACACTGATTGGGTGTTGCGTATCGATGCCGACGAAATTCTCGACGAAGAACTGATTGCTGAAATCAATTCAAGATTGGCAACCTTGTCAACAGATATCGAAGGCGTCTATAGCAATCGATTTATGGTATTTCAGGGTCAGTTAATTAGCCACGGAGGCAGCTTCCCACACAGTACACTCAGACTTTTCAGATATGGCAAAGGCGAATGCGAAAATCGTTGGATGGATGAGCACATCAAGATTGCTGGCCCAACTATCCACTTTAAAGGCGGACTGGTAGATGAAAACCTGAAATCAATCTCCGTCTGGATTGCCAAACACAACAGTTATGCCAGCCGGGAAGCAGTTGATTTGCTGAACCTTGAGTTTGATTTGTTCCCGGAAGACTCGGTAGCAAATATTAAATCGCGCGAAGAAGACACCGTAAAACGCTGGATCAAGGAAAATCTGTACGCCAGATTGCCTGGCGGGCTCCGGACCAGGATGTACTTCATTTACTCATATTTTTTCCGTCTTGGTTTCCTCGATGGCAAAGTCGGCACGACTTATCATGTGCTTAGAGTATTTTGGTACAGGTATCTGGTCGACGCCAAGATTGAAGAAGTACATCGCTACATGAAAACCAATCAGGTAAGCGATCCAAAAATTGCCGTTCGCGATGTACTCGGCATAGATCTGAAGACAGAATAAATTCATGACTGAAATAGGCACACCATTCTCACCTACCGCCGTGCGCATCCTTATGCTGGGTTCGGGTGAACTGGGCAAAGAGGTTGTTATTGAACTTCAACGATTCGGTGTTGAAGTTATTGCTTGTGACCGGTACGACAATGCTCCGGCCATGCAGGTCGCAGATCGCAGCCACACATTCGACATGCTGGATGGACAGAAACTGCGCGAAGTAATTGAGGCTGAACAGCCACATTTCATTGTGCCGGAAATAGAGGCTATTGCCACAGACGTGCTTGTTGAACTCGAGCAGGAAGGTTTTAATGTTGTTCCCACGGCAAAAGCTGCGCAGCTCACCATGAATCGCGAAGGCATTCGCAGACTGGCAGCTGAAGAGCTCGACATACCCACATCGCCATATAAATTTGCGACCACCAAAGCCGAATATTTGCAGGCGATCGAAGAAATTGGTACGCCCTGCATCATCAAACCTATTATGAGCTCGTCTGGTAAGGGGCAGAGTACTGTGTCCTCAAGCGTCGATACAGAAGCGGCTTGGGAATATGCCCAGGCTGGTGGTCGGGCCGGCGCCGGTAAGGTAATAATCGAAGGCTTTGTCGAGTTTGACTATGAAATCACGCTACTTACGATAAGACATATTGATGGCATCAGTTTTTGTCGCCCCATTGGCCATCGCCAACAGGAAGGCGACTATCGGGAATCATGGCAACCCCAGTACATGAGTGATGTAGCCTTGCAACGCTCACGCACTATCGCTGAGAAAGTAACCAGCGCCCTTGGTGGCCGTGGTGTGTTTGGTGTGGAGCTGTTTATCAAACAGGACGAAGTGTACTTCAGTGAAGTATCTCCCCGCCCTCACGATACCGGAATGGTAACTCTAATATCGCAAGACCTTTCTGAATTCGCACTACATGCACGCGCGATACTTGGTCTAAGCATTCCTGATATTTCCTTTCTCGGGCCTTCTGCATCAGCTGTCATTCTGGTAGAAGGTGATTCCAGCCAAGTGGAGTTTGGGAATTTGAAGGAAGCACTGGCGCAGCCAGATACGTCGCTACGCCTGTTCGGTAAACCTACGGTAGCAGGAAGGCGGCGCATGGGGGTAGCCTTGGCAAGAGCTGATGATGTCGATACTGCAAAAACCAAGGCCCTTAAAGTTGCAGAAACAGTAACCATAAGTAAGTCCTGTTAGTTAACCTTTCAACCAATTTCGCACTCATTGTTCTTTCACACTTCTCCTCTTCCAAGATCACAAAAAAGTGCTGAAATCAGATGGGGAAACTGTACGCGGAATAGCTGGACCTATTTGGTAATCCTGGCTTCCCATTCTGCACAATCATCATCAATAGCATTCGTGAGGGCATTTATCGCGCCTTTTCTCAGACGTAACTTGGTGGCTGTGTGAGCCGCCAGATCCAGCTTTGCGAATTGCTCAGCGACTTCCTCAACCTGAGCTTGCAAATTTTCCAGTGGAACTATGAGATCTATAAACCCGGCGGTCTGCGCTTCATCAATTCCAAAATAGTACGCCAAAGCCAGCCCACGATTAAATGCCGCAGGAACAAGGCGCTGGCGGCACACTTCAGTGGCGAATCGCGGCACGGTCAAACCGATAGCAACCTCATTTGCAGCGAACTTGAAGTCACCCCTGGCAGAGATTCTGTAGTCTACGGACAATAGAATAAACGCGCCCATAGCTATGGCATGCCCAGTGCAAACAGCAATGGTGGGGTTAGGGAAAGTCAGCAGTCGCTTTGTCAGCAATGCGCCAGATTCAAGCATCCTGTGAATCTGTTCCTGATCACCGCTTTTAAACACCCCCAGATCGAACCCGGCTGAAAACAAACCTTGTCTGCCCTGAATGATCACAGAACCGCCCCTGTCTTCGCATTCGTCGAGCGCATCGTGCAATTGCGTTAACATCTCCACTGACATGGCATTGGCTTTGCCATCGTCCATAATTATTTTGTTAACGCCGTCTACGTGTTCCAGAGTTACTGGCTTGCTCATTATCCCTCCGCATTTATTGAGTTATTGCCTGCTTATGGCGTCCTGGGTATTAGAGTAAGGTCCATTTCAGTTTCACCAATGAGTACATAGATTACTCTACACCGTAACCATAACTTCGAATTATTTCCCGCACAGCAGAACTTCGCAGAAATTCCATAAATTCGCGGCTGGCAATACTTTCAGCCGCAGAGTTCAATAATACGACATCTTGCTGAATAGGCTGATGAAGTTGAGGTGGTACCTGCCATCCCCTACCATCCGCGACTTGCGCCAATGCCACAAATCCGAGTTCGGCATTGCCTGACTCGACGAATTGAAATGTTTGAGCAATATTCTCGCCCTGAACCCATTTACTTTCCGTCTTATCCCGCAAGCCCAGGTTTTCGAGCACTTCCACCGCTGCCTGTCCATATGGAGCAACGCGTGGATTGGCCAATGCCAGGCTGTTTAACCGCTGGCTTTCGAGCACTCCAGGGCCATCCACAATTAAATCAGGTAAATTGGACCATAGAACTAAGGCGCCAGTGGCGTAGGTGAAGCGCGATTTACCGCTGGCCAATCCCGCGTTGATCAAGGCAGCCGGTTTCGACGCATCTGCCGACATGAAAATATGAAAAGGCGCGCCGTTACTTATCTGGGCAAAAATCCTGCCGGATGAGCCTAGCACTATACGAACTTCATGGCCTGTCTGCATTTCAAATTCATCGACAATTTCTTGCGCCGGACGTGCAAAGTTCGAAGCAACAGCTATAAGAATTTCTTCTGCGATAGCTATATTGAAATAAACAATAGACAAGATGACTGTGAGGGTTCTGGGCAGCATGCGCCGCTTAATTCCTGCCAGGAACCGTTTACAGAACAGTGAGGACATGAATATCACCATCTATGAATTTCCACTTAATGTTAAATTCGTAGAGATCCATTCCATAACACTTATCATCTGATTCCTTTACTCTCCAGGCCGGTCTGGGATCCTGCCGTAATACCTGCGTAATCAAGTCCCTCAGGTTTGGGTAGTTTGGCTCAATCTTGCCTAATTGAGATTCTGCAATCTCAGTAAACTGTATTGCCAGATCCGCGTCAGGTGGCGTTGTTGCAAAACCTGCACTGGCCCCAGGTATGCTATCAGCATAGGGAATATAGGGCTTGATATCCACAATTGGTGTGCCATCCAACAAGTCCAGACCGCCAACTCGCACTCCAGTTTCACTTCCTTCGGTATTTACGCCCAGATTCGTCACCACGGAAATCCCTATTGGATTGGGTCGAAACGGTGAGCGACTGGCAAATACGCCGACTCGCTCTTTGCCACCGAGTCTTGGCGGCTGAACAGTTGGTGCCCAACCCTTCCCTGCTACAGCGTGAAAAATAAAAATTAGCCACAAATGTGAAAATTGCTCCAGTTCACGCAGATAGTTCGGGTCTTTGAATTCCTCTTTGAATACAATTATCCCTTCCGCAGCAGGAGCGAGATTTGGTTGTCGCGGTATTGAAAACCTTTGCTTGAATGGCGATCTCACACTTGCAATAGGAGTAATGGGGATTGTCATAAAGAAACTCTTGGAATGTTCAGCCATGCAACCAAGGAACGCATTTGTGGCGAAAACAGCGAATACCATACTCCCTGCCCGCAATGAAATCTGAAGCAGTTAAAGCTGATATCGCCGACATTTATTATGGACAGGGATCTTCGCCGGCCACTGGCGTAGCCCCCGTTGGTAAGTAGCGGCATGGATCGGCAGATTCCAGAGACACTCGCGTACCTGCTCGTATTAATGCACTCGCACTGGGGCCCTGAAAGAAGCTGTAGCCTTCTCTCGACTCCAGCCAGCCCAATGGTCCTCCCACATGCAGCCCGGCAGCCAACGTGCTGTCCTTGACTTGTGTAACCAGCGCCTCATAATCCGGGTCGCCTTGTCGCCTGCCTGTGAAACTACTGAGATCTGAACTGGCTACAAATACCGCATCGACACCGGGCGTGCTCACCACCTGCTCAATGATTTCGACACCCTCAGGCTGTTCAATCATGGCGACTACCATGATATTGGCGTTAGCAGCAGCGCGATAATCATTCCCCCATATAGCCCGATATTGGCCTCCGCCCTGACTACGCTTGCCCATCGGTGGATACTTGGCGTATGTGACAGCCGTTTGAATTTCTTCTACAGCATCCACCATTGGCACGATGATACCCAATGCGCCAATATCGGTGGCTTTTTGTATATCCCCTTCTGTTGCAGCTGGGATGCGAATAAAAGGAATGGCAGGGGCATCCTTGCAAGCCCAGATCATATCGGCGACTTGTGAATAGTTTAGCGCGCTATGCTGCATTTCTATCCACATGAAATCGAAACCGGAATTGGCCATGGCGCAATAAATATCCGGGTCAGGAGTATCGATTGTGCCTCCAATTACCGGCTCACCATTAGCCAACTTGATCTTCACTGTGTTAAACATGCGGACTTGATCTTCCTGCGCTGTGGCAGCAATGGAAAATTGAATGCTGAGCAATACGGAGCCGAGCATCACGAGCAACTTGGAGTTAAACATGGTTTATGATTCTCATATTCGTGAATTCAGTATCTGGACTGCAATTTTATTGCGATTGTATGTGCTGTGATTAAAATCGGTTGGCACTGCACGCACAAAACGGTGTCGCCAAATAAATTAAATCCCTTATTCAATATCCAAAAAAAAAGCCCGCTCTGTCGAGCGGGCTTTCCCCGATAGCTGATTCCTGCTATCTGTTTTAATCGATTTCAGACGGCCTGTACTAGCTATCTTCATCCGCTTCCTGAAATTCCACATGAATCTCCAGGTCGATGTCATCACCAACACCGAAATTCACAAACTGATCGACACCAAACTCAGAACGCTGGAAAGTCGCATTGGCAGCGAAACCGAGTGTATAGCTGCGAGTCAGGAAGTTACGTCCACCGCCATTGAACTGCACATCAATGGTCATAGGGCCTGTTTCGCCGTGCAGAGTCATATCGCCTTCACAGGAGAAAGTGTTTTCACCTGTTTCGGAACACGAGTTAGTGCGATAGATGGCCTGTGGGAAATTCTCCACGTCAAACCATGAGCCACCGCGTAAATCTTCTGCAAATTCAGGATTGTTTACATCCAGTGACGCCACATCGATGATTACTTCCAGTGAAGACGCACCAATGTTTTCGGGATCAAAATCAAGCGATGCATCGAAGTCATTAAAGCGCCCCACATAAGTGGAGAATCCCAGATGATTGATCTTGAACAATAACACCGCGTGATCTTTATCAAGCGTATAAGCGCCTGAGCGGATCTCGGTAATCTCGGTATTAAAATCTGGCGTCAATAGGCGATCACAAGACACCAGTGCCAGAGAAGAAAGTGCAAGCAGTAAAGGCTTGCAGGTTTTAACAAATAAATCAGAAATCATTCAATTAGCCCTAATAAATAAAAGCCGTTCCATCAAGGAACAGCGTAAACATCCACTGAAATTACAACATCATTCGGGATGGATGCAGTATTTGCAAAATAACCCTGGCCGACACCATATTCCAATCGTTGAATCGTAACTTCACTGGTTAGATGGAAACGCGGCTGCCCATCATACATTTCAACATCCATATTGAACGGAAAGCTCAGGGGGTGAGTCTGGTCACGGATAGTCAGCTCACCTTCAGCCACGAATGAATTCAGTGACTCAAGCGTACAATTTTCTGCTTTGAAAGACGCTGTTGGAAACTGATCAACGTCAAATAATTCGATATCCAACAAGTAGTCCAGCACTTCCGGATTGTCCACATAGGTATCGATGATGGGAATAGTCACCTGAAAATCACAGGCGCCAGGACGCATTGGGTCGATCTCGAATGTAGCTGACACATTCCTGAACTCGCCCTGGTAAGGCGTACCCTCGTATTCAAACTGAAAAATGACGCGAGACTCCGCCGCATCCAGTTCCCATGTCGCAGCCTGCGCAGGCAGACCAATCATTAACATGAGCGGTGCGAATACCGCTCGGTTGACCAAAGTTCGCATAATATCTATTACTCCTGCTAAAAAATTATGGCAGAGCCAGTGCTACCAGCTCCGTTTCGCCGCCACCACCACTGACGAACATCGCAATGTACTGTTTGCCATCGTGTTCGTAAGTCATAGGCTGACCGCTTTGCGTATTGGGGATATCTATCTCGGCAACAATTTCGCCGGTTTGCTTGTCATACGCACGAAAGATCGGGCTGGCGCCAGGACCACCGCCGCCTTCTCCGGCAAACAACAAGGTCTTGGTTAATACCAGTCCGGCTCGAGTCGGTACGCCTGTACGTGGTAAATCAACACCCTCAAGCAATGGGTGGTTGGCAATACTGTCTGGCGTATCGGCATTGGCCATCTGCCAGACATGATCACCAGTGTTCATATCAATTGCAGTGATCCGCCCATATGGAGGTTTGATTATATCAAGACCCTGAACTCGTGGCACGCGCACGCCGAAAGCAGCGCTGTATGCAACATCACTATTCGGGTCATTCGCTACTGACAATATAGCCAGTGCAGTTCGAGACGGCACATAGATGATACCTGTCTCAGGATCGAGCGCAGCACCTTCCCAATTGGCACCACCAGTAGCCGAAGGCAGGCTCAATGTGCCGCGAGTGCCATCAGCCGCATCATCAAGCGATGGAGGTGTGTAGATATTCGGGCTCAACCTGAACCCCTCTATCGCTTCCAGTGCCAATGCACGAACTTCTGGCGTCCAGTCAATCAGGTCGTCTTCTGTAACGCCTTGACGATCAAATGGCGCAGGTCTTGTAGGGAATGGCTGTGTCGGCGCGTACCATTCGCCGGGTACATCGCCAGCTGGCACTGGCAATTCCTCAATCGGCCAGATTGGCTCACCAGTATCGCGGTCAAAGGTATAAACCCAGTTCTGTTTGGTTACCTGCATGACTACTTCTCGGCCATTGGGTAGATCGGCGAGTACCGCTGCTGATGGATTGTCCCAGTCCCAGATATCGTGATGGATAAGCTGGTAGTGCCACTGACGCTCACCTGTTTTGATATCCACAGCCACGAGTGCATTGGCAAACAAGTTGTTGCCAGGGCGGTCGCCACCATAGCGATCGCCTGTAGCTGATTCCACTGGTAGGTATACGTGGCCGCGCTCGGGGTCACCAGACATTTGCGACCATACGCCCGCATTGCCAGTAAATTCGACGCCGTCATCCAGCCAGGTTTCATAACCCAACTCGCCACGCTCGGGAATTGTGTGGAAAGTCCACAAATGCTCACCCGTGCGAGCATCGTAACCGCGAACGTCACCGACAACATTAGTCTTGGAGCGGGGACGCATACCAACACGGTGCGCCGGACCAACAACAACCACATCATTCATGACGAAAGGCGGCATGGACGAACCAATATCAATATCGTCGAAGCGTGGATCTTCAGCGTTGCGCAATCCTTCGAATAAATCGACCACGCCATTTACACCAAAGTTAGGGTCAGGTATCCCAGTCTCGGCATCCAGCGATACCAGCTGAAATCCTGGAGTAACAGTGAAGATTCGTGACTCATCGCCATTGCGATAAGACGTTACACCACGGCCTGCTCCTTTGCGGGGCGCGTTGTCATAACGCACACCTTCCTGAGGGCGCCACATCCACAAAAGCTGTCCATTAGTAGCATCCAGCGCCGCCACATTTCTGGTGGCACCAGCTGTGATATACAGCACACCATCGATTTCAATCGGGGTCGAAGGGTTATTAAATTCAGGGGAAGGGCCGAATTTTGCCGTCTGGAAAGTCCAGGCTACTTCTAATTCATTAACATTTTCGGCGTTGATCTGATCTAGCGGGGAGTAGCGTTGAGCATACTCGTTGCCGTGGTGATCCGGCCAATCTCCATCTGCCACACTGGTGCCATACTGGCCCAGCACGGCGGGGGCAACAGCCAGGGCTCCAGCGCCCAGAATTATTGCAGAAAGCATTTGTTTCGATCTTTTCATGTTGCACTCTCTCGCTACTTACACTTTTATTTTAACGCCCCATTTTACAATGTAGACTGGTCTATCAGGTCTCTGCAGCGACAAATTCAGCTGCTCAGGGGGACGTGAAAGTTGGCCAGGGGCTGGGGTAACGAAGCATAGCCAATCGGGATATCACAAGCAAGCCCAAGCTGTTGTAAACTTGTAAAAACATCCTTTAATTTCAACCACTTAACGCATTGTTTATGGCGACATTTGTAATTGTTTGTGACGCAATGAAGCGGGGCTTGGCCAACGCCTGAATATAAGCTGAACAATAAAATTCCTGTGCAGGTTCAATTGACATAAACTAGGCTCGAAAGATAGCTGCCTTAACATTATCCATTTTGTGCGCTGCATTATTTCCCTGGGGCCTGATGACGGAAATTCTGGACAATATTCTTGCTTCACTTGCTACTCGTGATGCTTATATCCAACTCGCGATGATCGTCGTGTCGTTTGTGGTCGGGTATGTCATAACCACACTTATTCGCCAACGCTTTGCAGTGCTCAGAGAAAGACCTGCGGAAATGCAAGGTACTACTGCAAAGATGGCGTTTTATCGGCTCGGGAAGCTGGCCTCACCTGTATTGGGCATTTTGCTGCTCAAAATAGCATCCGATCTTGCGCCTGAACTGGACCAACAAAGCTGGATAATTGTCGGCGCCATCACAATTGCTTTAATTTACATTTATTATTCGAGCGTCCGCATCCTGGTAAATCATCGCATGGTGGCCAATGCCATGCTGCTCATTGGTATTCCGATACTTGCACTGCAATCAATGGGCGCTCTGCCATATCTCACCTCCACTCTCGAAACGATTTATATCGAACTCGGCAATATTCGTATCACCCTGCTCGGCATCCTTCGGGTCACTATTTTCGGTTCCTTAATATTCTGGCTCGGACGCGTTTCAAACAATACGGGGCAGCAGGCAATTCGCAACCAGGAAAAACTGGATATACGCACCAGGGAAGTTGCCGCCAAACTCTTTGAGATTGGTGTTTTCATTGTCGTTATAGTGCTGTTACTGCAGATTATGGGCGTCAATCTAACGGCGTTGGCAGTATTTAGTGGTGCCGTAGGTGTCGGTCTGGGTTTTGGCTTGCAGTCCATTGCATCGAATTTTATCTCAGGCTTGATCATTTTATTGGATCGCTCATTGGCAGTTGGTGATTTCATTGAACTGGAAGATGGCAGAAATGGCTTTGTCACCGCACTGAATATGCGCTCAACCACTCTTGAGACATTCGAAGGCAAAGATATAGTTGTTCCCAATGAAGTATTTATTACAACGTCATTTGTTAACTGGACTCGCAAAGACCCGAAGCAGCGTTACCGAGTGGACTTTTCTGTAGCCTATGGTTCTGATATCCGCAAACTGGTTGAACTGATCAAGGCAGCCGTGGCTGAACACCCTCAGGTGCTAAGCGGCGAGCAATATCCCATTGAAGAACGCCCGGACTGTGAAATAGATAGCTTTGGCGATTCAGGTGTCAACATGTTCGTTGAATTCTGGATTGAGGACATCGACGATGGCAAGAACCGGGTTGGCGGTGATTTGCTGCTGATCATTTATGAAACTATGCGCGACCATGGCTTTACAATTCCATTCCCGCAACGGGAAGTGCGCATCCTCAACGACGACGAAGCATCCAGGAAACACTAGTTGCCTGCTAAATTTTCTTCTGGAACTTCTTCACCTCCCACCCAACGCTCCATCAGCGAACAGGCCACCAGATCACCGGTAACGTTGATTGCCGTTCGACTCATATCGAGGATCCTGTCTACACCCATTATCAGTGCGATGCCTGAAGTTGGAATGCCCACTGTATTTAACACCATGGCGAGAATAACGATGCCAACTCCAGGGGTCGCTGGTGAACCAATTGAGGCGCCCACTGCCATGGCCACAATCAAAGTCATGCTTCCCCAGGAAAGATCAACACCATACACCTGGGCAAGAAACACGGTGGCGACACTCTGGTAAAGCGCAGTCCCATTCATGTTAATTGTGGCACCCAGAGGTATGACAAACTGAGAAATGGATGGCCGCACACCGAAAGATTCCTCGGCTGTCTTGATTGACAAGGGCATTACTGTTGCCGAGCTCGAAGTAGAAAATGCCAGTAATAATACATCCCGGCTTTCCCTGATAAAGCTGACTGGATGCCTGCCGGTAAATACTTTTAACATGAGCATATACAGGCACATCATCATCAACAGACCCAACACAACAGTAAAAACATAATAGGCCATCCCCAACAGCGCTCCGACTCCTATTGTTGTAGTGAGTTGTGCCATCAGGCCAAACACAGCCAGTGGCGCGAGTCGCATTGCCCAACGCACAACAGTCATGCAGATTTCCTGTAGAGAGCCAAGCAAGTCGAGCATTGGTTGCGCCTGCTTTGCCCGCATTGAAACCAGTGCAATGCCGAACATCACTGAAAAGATAACGATCTGCAACATCTCGCCCTGCACCATGGCATCCAGGGGGTTGCCAGGTAACAGGCTCAACAGAGTATCTGGAAGATCAATCACGCTTGGCGCTGCTACGACGGCATCACTGTCAGCTGCTCTCGTTGAATCAGTTGCTATCGGAATCTGCGGCATCGTTGCGCCTGGGTTAAGGACTCCACCGATCCACAACCCGAAAGCCGCTGCTATAGCAGTAGTGGCTGCAAAAAAGAGCGTTACCCGTAATCCCAGTTTCTTGAGCTGCTCAATATTTTCGCTGGCAGCCAGACCACGAATTACCGAAGCTACAACCAGGGGGATTACGATCATTTGAATGGTTGCCAGAAATAGCCGACCCGGAAACGCCAGCCAGTTACCGATAACGACACCAGTCTCAGGCTCTATAAGTCCGGTAGATGGCCCCAGAAGAGCGCCGACCAGCAATCCCAGACCCATGCCAATCAAGACTTTAAGCCACAGACGATTCTGCACCAGACCAGCAAGGTAATGGCTGAGCGAGCTGATCTCAATGCACAGGCCCAGATCGCAGTCAAAAAGGAGCTCTGCTCCAGTGAGGAGGCAGATGACTTTGTGCAGGCTGAACTGGCCAGACAGCAGGCAATACAGGTGGACGATTTCGCCCCATAACGCCCACGTATCCTAAACAGGAAGGAAGAGCAACTGACGTTTGTCATACTTCTCTCCTTCCCGGCAACAGCTGAAGATTTTCTAATTCATCAGCATATTTCCTGAACGCTATTCAGTTAAGTTTAGATTCAGGTTCCCACGCATACCATCTCTGCTACCTAACAATAAAGTTCTGGAGTTAAAAAACCCCAGACACGGAGGTTTGACCAGATGGTTAGAAAGTTAGTAAGTACAGTCGTTGCGACAGTGTTCCTTTTTGGCACACCAATTACCCTTGCAGCCGAACGTGAGGATAATGAAAGAGATCGAAACAGAGATCACAGAGAAGACCTGTCGTGGTCATACCTTAAGTTGTCACATCTCGAATATGATATGGATATATTCGGTGTCGATATTGAACCCGACGGTTACGAAGTGGAGTTGGCACTAAAACTCGGCGACCATTTGTACGGTTTTATCGACCGCAGCCGGGCAGAAGGAGATGTGTTTGGATCCGATTACGATTTCGACTCCGAAGGTTATGGCTTCGGTTGGCATTGGGACACCTGGTTTGCCAGTTACTCATACAACACCTGGGACTTGGACAATAACGAATTTGACGTGGACACCATCCGTTTCGGGTTTCGTAACCAATGGACGGAACGCATCGAGTTCAATGCCAGCTACACCTGGAACAACATCGAAGATGCTGACAATGACGATGGTTTTCAGCTCGGCTTCGCCTTCGAACTCTGGGATGACTTCAATCTGACTAGTGATTACGAAACCATCGGTGGTGATCTCGACATCGATACATTCAAGGTAGGGGTTCGCCTCGATTTCTAGCTGACCCTTCCGGCCTCATATCTTTGCTAGTCAAGCGCCTGGCCACAGGCGCTTGCTGGTTTATCTGCCAACTTTGAACTGACTGAAATACTGATCTAAACGAGCCCTTCCAGCGTTTACGCTCAGGAAATCAGTTTTGCGAAAGCATGCTGTGTATCCCCTGAACAACTAAACTGGGCCCTGATATGTTAAGAATATTGCTCGCAGGATTACTTGTAACCGCGCTTCAAGCTTGCACTGCCACCCAAACTCAATCTTCTGTGGATGGTTCCTGGAATTTCAGTATGAGCAGCCCATTTGGCGCCGTAACCGCCGAAGTCACTTTAATCACTTCTAGTGCATCTCTTACCGGCAGTTTCGATCTTGGCAATGGGCGTACGTGGCCCATTGAGAACGGGGTCGTAAACGGCAATGAAATCTCGTTCAGCATCGACCGAGATGGTTCACCGATGGTGTATGAAATGTCTGCCACTATTATTGGAGATACCGCAATGGGTACCGCCCAGGCGATGGGCACAGAAGTGCCATGGTCTATGACTCGTAATAACTAGTTAAGCGCGCCGCTTAAACTTTGTAACTCCCTACTCGCCCTGCAGATTAAGCGGGGTTGTGCAACTTGTACCTACTATTATAGTAGCGAGGTTAAACACCAGCATCATGGGAGCTATTAGTATGGAGTTACAATACCACTGCTAGCCTGGCACGACACGCCGGCTATTCTATTTTTAACCTTCCCGTTATTCTCTGAATTGAACATCAAGTTCAGCTGCCAGATAGGCAAAAACCACATAAGCAGCCACATTCTGTGCCAACTGATCCGGATCGATCTTGTCCAAAGTATCATCTGGTGTATGGTGCAAATCGAAATAGTCCATGCCGTTCTGCATCAGGTTTATCGTTGGCACACCCCGGGCCGCCATCGGGCCAATATCAGGCCCGCCACCGGGAACGTTGCTGCCACCGCGAATGATGCCAAGGGGTGCGATGATCTTGCCGATGGCATCAATGGCCGGGTTACCTGCCTCCGAGACATTTGAAACCAGTTGCCAGATCCTGCCAGCGCCAAAATCGGATTCTGTTGCCACCTGGTGATTCGCAAGCTCGGCATCATGAGTCGCTACATAGCTCTGGGCGCCGAGCAGGCCTACTTCTTCTGCTCCAAACATTACTACCCGAATAGTGCGACGTGGACGTTGGGGTAACTGGGCTATCAGGGCCGCTGCGGCTGTCGTAATAGCAATACCGGCACCATCATCGATTGCTCCAGTACCAAGATCCCAACTATCCAGATGGCCACCAATCAATATGATTTCCTCTGGATTTTCCCGTCCAATAAGGTCGAGGACCACATTGCCGCTGCGACTCTCGCCCTGCCAGCCGGCAGTGGAATGAACATCCAGTCGGATCGAATTACCCAACTCATGCAAGCGTCGCAAGTGATCAGCATCAGGATTTGAGACGGCAATTACCGGGATTTCCGCCCACTCATTACCCTGGGCTGTCATCATGCCGGTATGGGGAAACCTGTGGCTGTCCGAACCTACTGAGCGCACTACCAACGCCTCGGCACCAGCTCGCTGAGCATGTTGCCAACCAATTCGACGACGTTGATTTGCGGGCCCATAACCTTCGCCAGTTTGACTGGCAACAATGGCATCGCCATCCACGAAGGCAATACGGCCGATCAAAGCAGAGTCTTCCACAGCCATTAAATCATCAACAGTACGAAAATAAGCAATCTCGGCTTCCAGCTCATCGCTTTGTGGAGAAGCGCCTGAGCCACCCAGGGCAGTGCCATATAAGGCCTGTCGATAAGGTGCCGTCATAATGATCGACATATCGCCGCGTTCCCAGTAGGGCAGCTCAAATTCTTCCACAACGACTCGATCAAATCCGAGGCGCTGACCAAGCGCACTACCCCATTCTCTGGCCCGGGCCTCGGCTTCGGAGCCAGCCAGGCGCGGCCCCACTTCGGTAGTCAGAGATTCAACAATTTCCCAGGCCAGATCGCTGTCCAATGCCTCAGCCATGAGTTGCTGTGCGGTAGCTTCTGTTTCTGGAGAAACAATTTCTGTCTGTGCCTGAGCGACAGTGGTGGTCAGTATAAAAAGAGGAACGACTAACAGAAGCTTCATTTTCGGTTTACCTTTTTTTAAAATAGGGATATTGCCCTCCAGTTACAGGGCATCTCATATTGACTTAATAATTATAGACATTTTGCATTCAGGGAACACTGGTAAACTAGCGTTATTCCAGTCGATCGAAGAGACACAGAGTAATACTTGCTTGTGATCTACAACTGAAAATTATCAAATTGATAATTGCAGCGACGAATTAAATTGTTGCGGGATTCGCTTCCAGCAGATCAGGATTGCAAAATATTCAGTAATGCCTGTCCGTGATCGGCGGCCTCGATACCCAAATCGGTTAGATATCCTCCGTCTTCAAGCGAAATGAGTTGTTTCTTGAACAGGCGTTTTGCAGCAGCAATATGTTCAGGTACGGCATCGTGGTGGAACTTCAATCCCATCTGGGTGCTCTCTCGGGGGAACAGGCTGAGCACTTCTAACTCTTGCACCAATTCAGTAGACAACTTCATGGCTGCATCTCCTTCATTCTTGTTGTTATATTGAGGCAGAATAACACGAAGGACAGTATCCGGGGCGAGCTGGAGCGAAAAGCGCCAGCTGACACTGACTCAGATTGTTCAGGCTCGGGAGCGAGCCAGGGGGCTTAAATGCAAGATTTAGTGCATTGGTTCAGTTTCGACCCTTTAATCTTGCCTTAAGTTTTACAACCTAGAATCAAAGTGTCTCTAAACTATATTAAATCGGCATGAACAAACCTAATAATGCGGATGAAGTGCAGTTTACGCATTCTGATTACCAGGGGC
>Ga0181587_10001768_pt1 | contig 18066 bp, 15 predicted proteins | sample 071ome_27_FD_132463 | JGI IMG/M metagenome (GOLD analysis project Ga0181587, IMG submission 132463) | Coastal salt marsh microbial communities from the Groves Creek Marsh, Skidaway Island, Georgia - 071409AT metaG (megahit assembly) | ecosystem: Environmental > Aquatic > Marine > Intertidal...
ATACGGCAGATAGAATTGCTTTTTCAGTCTACAAAAACGACCCGATGAGTTGCTTGCCAAGTCTCACCGCGCACGCTCATTACATAGATGCCCGACCCTAGGTCACTTCTTAGGCTCACCGCAGGACGGCGCGCGTTCATAGACTGACTGTATACGCGTTGACCAACCACGTTATAAAAGGTAACCTGAACTCGATCTTCTGGCAGCGGACGATCAAAACTCATCCACAGCACGTCCCCACTTCGCTGTGGATTGGGATAAACGCGCATATGAACAACCTCTCGGTCCTGTTCGAGAGCGCTATATGTATCTCTACCCGTAAACAGCTGCTCGGCAAGTGCAAAGGCTTTCTGCCCCACCCGAGCCCCCACTAACCGCCCCGGCATATCGTCGGACGGCGGATGAATGCCTCCCCAAATGCGCGACAGGCTGCACTGATCCGCGGCATCTTTATAAGTGGCCCACTGCAGCACAACGTCTACGCTAGGCCCCTTTTCAAAGGTGAGGAAAACGTCGCGCTGAGCCCGAAAAGAGGCCATACCGCCGGGAAAAAATGCATCGCCTGTAAAGAGAGCCAGCACCTCGGCGGCCGCTCGTGAATAGGTTGAATGGCCGGAGATATATCCCGCAAAGGGAGGCGTAACAAAGGAAGATCGTTGATAAGGCCACCAATCTTCTGCGCGGATCCACCCTACACCAGCCACTTCTTCTTCTGAGTTTTCCACATAGTTGGGACCACGCCATGCCCAAAGCTTTATTTTACCTACGTGTTCATCCGCACTTCCTGCGAGTGCGTCACCCGCTCTAATAGATTCGATATAGCCCGGATAGAGTGGAATGCCATCCGCTGCATAATTTGACGCACTGGGATTGGAGCTCTGCCCGCGGTCGGCCATGCCCCGCAGTGCTGATATGGGCCGTATATAGTCATACCAACCCTTAATACCCCAAGCGGTTATGGCTGCGTCGTGCATTGCTCCTCCCAAGGCCATATAGGCCTTGATATCCCAAGAGAGCACATCCAGTTCGGGTCCCTTACCGCGAAACTGCCTTTTGAGTTCGGGCTGGTCGTTTACGTAGTTTAGCAAGACAAACCAGTGACCAGGGGGCGTTTCAGACTCGGGACCATCCGCCCAAAACTCCGCCAGCACCCGCGTATAATCTCCGCGCGGCACGACCTGAGATTCATAGGGTATTCCTCGACGCGGATTAATCGCATGCCCCTGCCCCGGGTCTCCCCCTTCCTCTAAGCGATAAAACGACTTGATATCATCGACGCTTTGCAGCGCTGGATCGACGTTGCCCAACGCTCCGGGTGAGATGTCCCACAGCACACCGTCGGTTGGATCTAAGTGCGAAGACCAGAGCGCTACCAGCGCAAAGTTCCACATATAGTCAGCCGATGTTCCACGGCCGTCTGGCTGGATAAGAGGAGGGGGGCCAGGATCATCGTATACCGAATACGGATAGCCCTGCCTCACGTGCACTACGCGCTCCTCTTCAGTCAGGGCGAAAGGCCGTACGCTTCCCCACTCTGGGCCGAGAAACGGCGGCGTGTTACCCGGCAATAAATGACCCGATTGGTCTATAAAAAATTGGAGAGAGAGCGATTGCCATCGGTTGAAAAAGAGCAGGTCGGGATTGCCCGGATCCGCAGGATGCAGAGGTGGATTAACGGGTCGGTACGTCGTGCTCGCGTAGCCACCGGATTCGTTTGAACCATCTTGCAGACCAAAGTCGATCATACAGCGGGCTATGTAATTGCCCAATGCCGCTGGCGAACCGGCGCTGTAGTCCGTGGAGGTAAAACCCGGATTGTATCCCAGTTCCGTCAGCAGCGTTCGAAAACTATTGATTGAACCGCGCGCTTCCGGTGAGGCACTAAACCTGTGAACCAACAGGCGATAGGCTGCATAACTGATGGCCTCTTCGCGTGCCGCTTCTCTGTCTGTGGGCATCTCAATACCTGAAAAACCGCAGGCGAAAAAACCTATTCTATTGCCGAGGAGGTAGGGCACGGCAACGTCGTCAAATACCGCCCATGCGTCGTACATAGCGGCAGATGTGTGGAATAGGTTACGCGCGTGGACGGTGGGTCGCGCAAAGTCATTACGAATGGCTTCGAGCAGCGCCTCGTTCCAACGACGCGCAACCGAACGCTGCGACTGGGCTTCAGCTGCGTCGAACCACAGGACGACGCAGCACACGGAAAGGAAAGACGCGCGGCGCGCGATCCTACCCATTCTCGTGAGCCAGCGCACACGATGCAGGAGTGCCATCGGCTTCGGCAAAGACGCGACCATACTCTTGCGAGCTAACCTGATGGGCCCTGGCCCCACGGTATTGGAACTGAAGCGCACGTCGGCGCGACGGGCTGGCATTGGCCGGCGTTTGGTGCGGCAGTAGCGCAGAGAAAAATAGCGCGCCGCCGGCCGACAACTCAATCGGCACCGCCTCCGATACATCGAGACGATCCGGCACGATCTCACAGTCTATCGTGTGGTGGTGGCGCAGCGGTCCGCGCTCGTGCTGACCAGGAAGCACGTGCATACATCCGTTGTCTACGGTCGCATCATCTAGTGCAATCCACACCGTGCCAAGCGATCGGAGAGGCAGCCAGTTAAAGTAGGCGTTGTCCTGATGCCAAGGCTTCTCCGAACCGATGAAAGGCGGCTTGGAGAGGGCCATCACATCTTTTAACACCATCTCTTCTCCCATCAGTTCGGATAGGAAGCCGCGCACCTTGGGCAGGGCAACCAGACGCTGGAACACCGGATCTTCATCTTGATAATTGTGCACCTTGCGGAATGCGGTCTCGGCTTGGGCATCGGCAAGCATCAGCGGATCGACGCCGGCCTCAAAGTGCAAAACGCAATCACTCTCTGCGCGTTCTACGCGCGGACCGGCATAGTTTTTCGTCGCATTGGGCAGGGCTTCTTCAATATGCCCCGTTCCCAGTCGAAGACCTTCCATCATCGATCGCACTACGCGGGATAGAGCCTGACGTGCCGCTTCCACTTCTGCACGGCTGAGCAGACCCTCAAATGCAACATACCCCAACGCGTTGTACTGTTCTCTATGACGCCCTTCTATCCCCGTCGGACACGCTTCAACCCACGCTGTGTTCACACCCGACCTCCTCGTTTAAGCTTCTTACAGAACGGCATTACGTGGCCTATCGCAGCAGCAGAATACGGCCCTGAGCCGCAAAATCACCGGCATTGAGCCGGAAAAAATAGGCGCCGGATGCTGCAGGTTGCCCCCATTTATCCCGACCATCCCAGGCAGCGCTGTGGCTCCCACCAACCAACACTTGATCAACTAGCGTCGCTATATTTCGCCCCAGCACGTCGTAAACCGAGAGCGTTGCGCGCGCTTGATAGGCCAGTTCAAAGGGTATTGTAACGCCTGCGTTAAATGGATTGGGATAGCCCAATCCCAGCGCAAAACGCAGGGGGCGTGCCTCGCCATCATCCACTGCGGTAGGATCGGGTTCTTCAGAGAGAAATCCCGAAAAATCTACGGCTCCCCTGATCAGACCGGCAATAGCCGTACTGTCGGCTGTCCCCCAATAATTTCCAGCGGCCAGTATCGACAGCCCCGTCCTGTTTTCTAAGGCCGTAGCGTTATCGATAAAGGAGTTCGCGCTAAGAGAAGAAGGCACGCGACTGCCCTCAACGCGCAGTCCAACTGCACTACCAAAAAAGGAGTTTTCTTCTAACGCGGGCGCACTATCGATCAGCTCTAGACCAACCGGCGCGTTCTCAAAATGACTCGTGCGCACATGGAGAAACTCGACGCCTTCGATAATAGCACCGGGACCCGATCCAAAATGCCCCATCTCAATGGAGCCCCTGCTGCCGGGGCCCAAATAGAGCGCGGGTCCAACATTGCCCAGAATATCGCTTGTCCACAGCTCGACGTAGGCGCTATCGACCACCACCCCAGCACCCAAATTGCGCTGCACGTCCACCTCTTCAAATACGAGACGCTCCATCCTCCCAGCACGCACGCCGTCGCTGTAATTGGCAATCACATAGGCGTTGTGCAATTCGGCCTGCCCGAGCCAGCTATCGAGATCGATGCCGTATCCGCTGTTGCGCTCGATCAGTGCGTTCCACAGCTCGATCTTTTGCCCCTTGCCGCCAACCGCTCGTAGTCCAGCGCGTGGATCCTCTCGGTCCAGGAGACCGTTGTTGGAAATCTCCACGTCCAGGGCCAAGAGCGAAGCATTGTTCAGCACGATTCCCTCTTGGCCATTCTCCTCAATCCGCGATTGCCGCAGCAGCATCTGCCCGTTTCCATCGACGCGCAGCGCCGGCCCCGTGATGCGGGTAAAAAGAACGCGCTCTACGTCGGCATCGCCCGATAGCGTTATGCTAAGGCCGCTACCGGCCATATCGCGCACAATCGAATCGGCCAGACGGAAAGAGCCCTCAGCGCCGACGTCTCCCGTAAAGGCAAAGCCGGCTCGATCCCACTGAGCATATTCAATATCTACCGCCGCGCCCGGCAGCAATCTAGCGCCGTACCAAATGCGATTCTCGCTCAGCGTAGACGTAGTGAAACGGGTCGGGCGATCGGCCTGTCCCCGACCGACTAACCGCCCTCCAACTACGAGTTCTGCAAAAGACGGCGAAACGCCGTTAAAAAATAGGTCGGATTCGTCAAAGGTGATCTGTGCGCCCGGTTCGATAACGAGCTCTGCGTCCGCGGGCACCAGCATATCGCCGTGCAGTTTAACGGTCCCTCGCCACGTGGTCAGGCCAGACGGTAGCCGAGCACGCACCGTGCCAAAACGCGCATTTTGCACGTCCAACGTCTCTTCGTCCAACCCCTGCCCGTCCATCAGAAAGAGACCGGCCCAGTCCAGCGCACCCGGCCGCGAAGCCGTAGAGAAAAACGACGCCGCGCCTTCCTGAACAAGCTCCCCGTACACAATGAGCTCGCTTCGATCGGGGTCAAAACCAGCGCTGCGCTCGTCGCCACGTCGCACGCCCACGCGCACTCCGTCTGCCAACACCAAGCGCGCTCCCGGATGAACTACGATGTCTCCCCCTATTTCCAGTTCTCCCTCCCAGCGCTCTTGTCCTACAATGTGGCCGGGGCGCGCCGCCTGCACAAAGTCAACGTACATTCTATTTCCGTCCATACGCATATTTTCCAACGACCAAGACAGGTCGATACCCCGCGAAGCGCCCGTATGGCTGCGCAGTGGAGGGTTTGTATCCCACGCAATCCGGTTGTAGCGAATCCCGTCAAATGGATCGCCTCCGTCTCCTTGGTTTCCATTGTGCGCATCGGCATACGCCGCGTCGCGAGACCAAAAGTCCAGATTGTCGCGACCCGACAGCAGATCGGGCCTTGTCGAAGGGGCTCCGCGGTCGGCATACAGTCCGTCAGCGCACACCAAGTCGACGCGCTTGTGCCGCTCCTCGTCGTTGTCGGCTAGCTCATCGATATGCCACAATAGCAGCCCATCGCGCGGTACGTTTCGATTGTAATACGAGCCGCTGGCGCGACGGTATTCCAATAGGAAATACTCGTGGCGACTCAGAGGAATCTTTAGGAGACGCCGGCCCGTGAAAATCTCTTCGAGCTCTATCCCTTCTTCAGGTTTATCAACGACATCTACCTCGACCCAGCCCAACTCCGCCAGGGTCGGCCCGCTCAGCGCGTTGGGACCGTCTTCGATACCCCAACCCAAGGTTCCCAATCCCATAAGGCCCCACTTGCCAATACCGGCCGAATCTTCTTCCGGGTCCAACTCTCCATCCGCAGAGATTGAACTCTGATCAAATAAATCGGTCAACCCGAGCACGTGACCAAACTCGTGACACATCGTCGAGGATGTAACGCTGAAAGTGTGGCCGCGCTGGGTCGTGCCGCCAAAGCCGTTAAACCGCCCTCGCACGCGCACGTAGCCGCCACCGGCCGCCACATCATTGCTGATGTAATCGGCGTCTAACCCCAGAGAGGCCAATCCCGTGGCAGAGGCAATAAAAAACCCGCGCGGCACCGTGTGCAGGTTGATAAAGACAATATCGACGTAGCCATCGTCATCGCCCGAGTTGGGAATTCCATCCGGACCGTCGTTGTCAAATTCACCCAGATCGCTATCTGCATCTGCCTGACGCAGGATCTCGAGGTTAAACTGACCATACCGACCAATGCCTCCGCCAGAGGCAACGTAGTCTTCGGCTGCTCCAAGTGCACTGTAGCGCTTGGGAAGGACGCGGCCCTGCACGCGCATCAGACCACCTGACATCTCGTTGTAAAAATGGGTGAAGCTGCCGGGCACGGAAGGATTGAATAAGTCGGAAGACCAAGAGGGTGCCGAGGCACCGGCACCCTGTCCGGCAAATTGGGCAAAGAGGACGAGCGCACTCAAGTTTCCCTGAGCCTGCAAACGCTTGCCGGCCGGCTTGGGGAGCGCGCACTCAAAAACGCCCGCCGATGCAGAGCCGACGAGCGCGAGTGAGATAAAGAGAATGCGTATCAAAAGAAACAAACGCACTATATGTAGTACCGTTTTATCCTAGGAGGCTGAGACCGCTGGTCATGGGCTTGATGCCGAACCCCCCCTGCGTGCGCAGCGGATTGGCATTGGCCTGCAGCAAACTACTGCCCATATTAGCGCGCCGCATGCGGTTCATTAGCCCTGTCTGGCTCGACTGCATGACTCCAGCGGAAGATGATGGCTTCAGGCGATGGACACTGCGAACACCCGCGGTTAGTGGGCTTGCGCCGCGCGCCTGGGTGTTGAACTGGGACAGAATGCCACCACTCGAAGCAGACGCACTACGCCCACCCAGCGCGCCTGGCGATGCTCCCGTAGCGCGCAGAGGGCCTATCCCTATTCCGTTTTTTATACGACCACCCGACATTCCGGCGCGCGGCTGATTGCGCGCTTTGAGCGGGACCGTAAAAATTCCGCCAACTGTAGCATTGGCCGAAGCAAGCATGATATGCTCTCCTTGGGGCAGGAGTGAATCAGCAGGTTACACGATAAAATATAACAAACTGTCGGATCAAAGCGAATTTTATTCTTGCGCAGGGCTTTCTGAATCACCAAAACCGGCGACAAACTCCTCGGTTTCGGCCTCGTAGAGACAGAAGGGATCGTCTATGTTGAGATAGTGCTCTTCTTCAACATAGATAGAATCCCAATCAACGACGTAGCGCGCTTTACACTGAGTCAGCGCGTGCATGACTTGAGAGCGGGCCCAGGCACGGGTATCAGCCGGCGGGTTTGCGATGGCCTTATTGACGCGTTCATCGTCGACTACGCGCTTCATCCGTCCCCGCTGAAACAGATCAAAGTACAGGCCCTTCTCCGGGTTTAAATTGTGGTATTCGAGATCCAGACTCTCTAACCACGGATCGCCCCAATCGATCCCCTCCGCTTCGATAAACTGCTCTAGTAGCCACTTTTTAGCGATCCAGTCAACGCGATCAATAAGCGACTCGGGGGCGTGCACTAAACCGTCCAACACAAAACGCCATTCGTTGAGAACCCAATCAGACTCTTCGTCGCGTCCGCGCAGGTGCTGTTCGGACAGTTCGAGATAGTGTCTCTGCACCTCAACGGCCGTGGTATAGCGACCATCTTCGCGCTGAATCTCCCAGGCACAGCTCAAATCGCGTGAAATATCGCGAATAGCATCTACGGCATTGAGCAGGCCCATTTCGGGGACCACACCCTCTTCTAGCAGCTGCAGGACGAGGCCCGTTGTCCCCACTTTAAGAGCCGTGGCGTATTCGGACATATTGGAATCGCCTACGAGCAGGTGCAGGCGGCGAAACTGCTCCCAGTCGGCCAGCGGTTCGTCGCGCGTGTTAATGATTGCCCGACTAAACTGAATCCACTGATAGATTTCTGTTACAATGTGATCGGCACGCTGAGAGATTTGATAGGTTATGGGCTCTCCCGCAGGAGCACCCGTCTCAAATATATCCGTGTGGCCACCAACGCGGCCGGCTCCAGCGAAGATCTGCCGCGTCACAAAGAAGGGCAACATCGCGGGCAATAACACCTGCGAGAAAGGCACTTCGCGGCGCACTAGGTAGTTTTCGTGACAGCCAAACGTCGCGCCGGTGTAGTGATCTATGTTGTTCTTTATGAAGGAGGATTCACCGCTCTTGTCCAAGTGATCCAAGGCGCGCTGCACCATAACCTCACCCGCCCGGTCTGCAGCCACCAGATCAAAGAGACCCTGACATTCGGGCGTCGCGTATTCGACATGCCCCATATCGATATACAAGCGGCCGCCGTTAAACAGAAAGCCGCCGTTGCCCGGCGGTTCGTCACGTCCGCGATAATGCATGTCGACCAGACCAAGCCCATCGCGAAAGAAAAGCCCGTCTTTGGTCTTTAGTGAGATGAAATCTGGACTCAAATGCGGATCCGTCTCTGGCGGAAGGCAGCCGTACTCGGTCTCAATACCGAAGATTCGATCCTTCATGATCAGGCCTTGCCGTGCGCACTCAGCACAGGCTCTAAGTCATCTTCTCCCAGGAGGCGAAACTTAGACTTGGTCGGCACGCTTCGGTCGAGAACAGCCGCTTCTACGTTTAAGTCCGCCAGTGCATTCTTTAAGAAATCGACAACCTGCTCTGCGCCTGGCGCTTCTTCACCCTCTTCGCGCTCACTGGCCATGCGTCCACAAGCCCACGCATGAAGCGCCGATTCGAGCGCGTCTTCCAAAGAGGCTTCCGGCGCGTGGTCGCGCAGCGCCTCGGCGATGGCCGCCACGCTCTCTTCGCTGCCGACGGCGGCGACGTGACCAGCGCGCACAAATGAGCCATCTGCATCAATCGTATAAAACACATCATCGCCGTTGGGTGGATCGAGCTCGGCAAGAAGCACCCGCGCCAAAAAAGGCGAACGGAAAATCTCGTCGAAGGCACCTTTCACCAACGGTCCGATCCCGAAGCTGACGAGGCGCTGTAAGTTCACGTCGCTTGCCGAGAGGTTGAACCCTTCTAAATGCGCAATATCGATAACCGCTTTGCGCAGCTTTTCAATATCCGCGGGGTGACCAATTGCGGCGAAGGCTATCTCGTTATACACCTCGAAGACTTTGCGCGGACCCGGCGTTGTCGTCAGGAGTAACACGCCGTCTCTATAGCGGGTAGCCACGACCGGAGATGCGCCGCGCAGCTGGTCCTCGAGATAGTCCCGACGGTTGCGAATGGCTTCTACCCAGCGATAAGGCTCTTCTAACATCTACGCTATCCGTCCCTGGAAGATCGCTTCCAATTCGTCTTCACCGATACTGTGAATACCGCTAGCATCCACTCTCATCACTGTGGGAAAAATGTGGGCGTTCTCACGGTAGCCCCCCGTAGCCGTATCGTATTCCGCGGCCGTCTCCAACATTTTTACGACCAGCTCTAAAGCAGCAGCCTCGTCCATTTCGGCCAGCGGAGTGCCACCCCAGCGATTCAAGTAGTAAAGCGCACCGCGGATAATGGACGAACCCGACCCCGTTGTGCAAAAATCGACGCTCTCAAAGGTCGCCCCAAGCAGATCGTAAAAGAATATTTTGCCCACCGCATCGCGTTCATCAAAGGCTGCATAGATCGGTATCACTGCACCAACCCCCTGCATCGCCATTGGCAAATTCTGGCGCAGCAGCCTGGACAACGTGCGCAATTTACCATCGAGGCTAAGCTTTTGCAGCTGGCTGCGACGATAGTACTGCACTGACATCTCCAACATGCGCGCAATCTCGTAGGCTATAGCCGGGGATCCGGAAATAGCCATTACCGAGTCGTCGTCGATACTCAGCACCTTATCCGCACGATCATACACGACGAGGTTGCCCATGGTGGCTCGCCGATCACCCGCGACTAAAACGCCATCCCTGTAGCGCACGGCCAGTATCGTCGTCCCTTCCGTACCTTCAAAAGAGTGCTCTGACGGTGCAACGCCTGCGCTTTCGGGCATGTGCCCTCCTTCGCGCAGCAGGTCGAGAAAATCACAGCTTTCCATCGACATACACCCTACTGACCCGTGCGCTGGCGGTAGCGCCGCGCCTGATTTGGATCGACGCGCTTCATGCGCTTCAGTATATCATCACCGCCGCCAGGCTTGTCCACTTTGGGGCGACGCGGACCGTCTTCGCTCTCTCCCCCTCCGTCTTCCATCGGCTTGACGGGACGGGGAATCCGATCGCGCAGCTCAACTGTCTCCATTACGCTTCTCCTTTTGCGGCTTCCGGATGCTCCCAGGCAGCCAGTTTTCCAACCAGTTCACGGACGGTGCGGGCACTGTCCAGCGCCGCGTTGTAGTATGCAGCAGACGGCATGTCGACACACTTCTTAAGGTCGACCACGTGCGCCGTGCCGTCTACTTCGAACTCGACGCTGTCCCAGTTCAACGAACGGACGTGCGAAGAGAACTTTTCCAACGCCACGCCGCGGAAATAGGCGCGCGTATCCGATGGAGGTACGACCATCGCTCGCCGCACCTCTTCGTCGCTCATCAACTGAGTTACGTGCCCCTGTTGCTCTAACATCAGATAGAGCCCCTCGTCGGGATCTACATTGTGGTATTCCAAGTCCTGGCTCTGCAGCCACGCCCGATCGTCCGCCCGCTGCCAGTCCAGCCCTTCGGCCTCTGCAAAAGAGTCCAAGAGCCACTTTTTAGTAACCCAATCGCACATACCACGCAGTTCGAGCGGATCGCGACCAAGAGCATCAATTGCTCGCTGCCATTCCCGCAGGACCCAATCGGTCTCCTCATCGCGCCCCAGTGCAAAACCCCTTGCCGCATCGCAATACGCCCGCTGTATCTCTAGAGCCGACACGTGCCGTCCGTCTGCCAGTTCGACGGGCCACTGGTACGTGGTATCGCGCGACACGCTCTTGAGAGCGGCCACGGGATCAGCCAATTCAAATGCAGGCACAAGATCCGCCTCTAGCAGATCCAGCACGAGCGCAAGAGATCCCACTTTAAGTGCCGTTGCCCATTCTGACATGTTGGCGTCACCCACAATCATGTGCAGACGCCTCCAGCGAGCCGGATCGGCGTGCGGTTCATCGCGACTGTTAACAAGAGGGCGGCGCTGCATGGTATCTACGCTCGTGATGACCTCAAAAAAATCTGACCGCTGAGCCAGTTGGAAGATAGCCTGATCCGCACGCGCATCTTCTTCTACTCCCACCTTGCCCGCACCAGCATAGACTTGTCGCGTAGATATAAAGGGCAAAAGCGCAGAGATAACGCGCTCAAAAGGCACGTCTCGACGGAGTAAAAAGTTTTCGTGCGTTCCGTAACTGTGCCCATCAAAATCCGTGTTGTTCTTATACAGGCGCACTGTGCCCCCACCTCGCGTCTCTGTGCGCTGCTGGGCACACTGCAGCAAGATGCGTTCGCCCGCCCGGTCAAAGGCGACTAAGCCAAATAAATCGTAGCATTCTGGAGTAGCGAATTCGGGATGGGTATGATCGTTATACAGACGCGCACCGTTGTGAATAAGCAAGTCACTCTTGAGATCCTTGAGCGGTATCTTGCGCTCGCGATCGCGCTGTAAATGCTCCATCTCATCTTTGTCATTGCGCAGTTCATCAACTTCAAAACCGCGCATATCAAGGCGCGGATTCTCAAGGGCGTAATTCCACCGCGCGACGAAGTTTTCGTGCAGATAACACCGGATCAGTTCCATGGACTCGACGACGACGTCCATGGAATCTACGCCGTCGACCTGAATACCGTATTCCGTCTCTAAACCGCACAGCCTGCGCATGGGCTATATCACCTTGCCCGAACGCGCTTCCTGCGTCTTTTCTACCTGCGGATGCACCGACGTAACTTTCACCACGTTTTCCGGCTCGTAGTCTAGGAGCTTGAGCCAATCTTCCACGCTGTCCGATGGGGGAAACACCTCGTTCTCCCGGTATTCTTGACGCACCGCTTCGCGCAGATCGACGGCCCGGATGCCGGCCCCTGGATCTCGATCAGAAATAGCGCGTTTGATGGCCAACTCTTTAGCCCGCTGCACGACCGACGCGATAATTGCCCCGCTGCTGAGATCGCCTCTATACAGCACTTCCTGGCGTCCGGAGCGCAGTGACACCTCTAAGAATCGCGTCTCTTCCGTGCGTGCAAATAGCTCGTCGACGCCCTGCTCTACAAGCGCGGCGCGCGCAGCCTCCTCCGTGCCATACTCAGCCACCTCAGCCGCATCAACGGGCAGAGAAGGCGTCAAATAGATGGAAAAAATGGACTTTGCAGCCTCGTAGTCCGGACGATTAACCTTGATTTTTCGATCAATTCGACCTGGGCGTAAAATCGCGGGATCAATCAGATCATGGCGATTGGAAGCCAGAATAATCACCACATCGTGCAGAGATTCGATGCCGTCCATCTCGGTGCAGAACATGGGGACAACCGTGTTTGATATATTGTGCGAACGCATGGAGCGACGCGTCCCCAAAATCGATTCCGCCTCATCGATAAACACGAAGGGTAAATAACCCTCTTTCCGCTTCTTTCTGGCCTGCGCAAATACTTCGCGCACCATGCGCTCGGTCTCACCAAGCCACATGTTTAGAATCTCCGGCCCTTTTATATGCATGAAGTACTCTTCTAACTCGACGCCCTCTTCTCGCCGCATGTGCTGCACGAGATTATAAGCAGTTGCTTTGCCAATAAGGGTCTTTCCGCAGCCGGGAGGACCGTAGAGCAGAAATCCCTTGGGCGTCGTGTATTGAAAGCGTTCAAACAGTTCCGGATGCAGCGCGGGCAGTTCGATCGTGTCGCGGATGGCGTGAATCGCCTCATGCTGCCCACCGATGCTCTCCCACGGAGTCGGCGGCACGTCGTCGATAAAATACTCTTTGCTCTCGGCCGACTGAAGCCGCTCCAAAGCGACTTTAAATGCCGGATCGACGCGCACTTCATCGCCCACTTTCAGATCGACGTCCTGCAGTTCAGCACCCCGTTCCAATACGATCTCCTGCGTGCCGTGCGCCTGCGATAGACGCAGACGTCCCCCTTCTAACACGTCTCCGACCTTGGCAACCGGCCCCGTCGGACTGTACCCCAAATCACCTACGACGGCATAGGCCTCATTGATCAGAACGCGACAGCCAGCGCGCAGGCGATCTACATCCACGCGCGGATCGATGTTGGCATAGTATTCAGATCCGCTGACAAAGACGTTGGCAATACCCTCTTTAGGCGAACTGAGAAAAATTCCAATGCGGTTGGCAGGAGCCGTCACCTTTTCCAGCGCCGCTTCCATTTCGACGAGCGAGCGTCGCGCCTCTTGAAACGAGATTTCGCGCTCCATAAGCTGCCTGCGAAGTTGGTAAAGCAGCGGGCGCGCCGGATCCCTATCGGCTGCCATAGCCAGCAGTTGGTCGACTTTTTGGAGCGGATCGTCGGCATCTTCGACTTCTAGCCCACTCGCCTCATCCCTCTCTTCAAACTCTTCCCGGCCGCCGTGCTCTCTATTGTTTCGCCTATTCATACCGTTTTCCTAACGAATAATGTCACCCAGACGTTCGTAGCGAACGCGCCCAGGTAGACGCGTCACCCAGTTGCCCAACACGCGGGGCAGTGAGCCTAAGCCACTGTAATAAGGCCCAGCGGTATCAGGGGCCCACGACCAGTATATACTCATGGCCTTGCCCTTGATCAACTCTTTGGGCACTGAACCCCAGTAGCGACTATCAGAGCTGTTGTCGCGATTATCCCCCATCATAAAAAAATGGCCGTTCGGTACAGTATAAGGTCCGAAATTGTCGCGCGAATAGGCCGCCGCAGAGAGGGTTCTGCGATCGGTGTATTTGGACAGGGGAGGGTCTCTGAAGGGCTGTCCGTCGACGTACAGCGTCTTGTTTACGATCTCTACGGTCTGTCCGCCCGTTGCGACACAACGCTTTATCAGGTCGCGATTTGCGTCTTGCGGTGACTTAAAAATGACGATATCCCCCGGTGCCGGATCGCGCAGAGCGGGAAAGCGAAATAGACTCACATCAGTTCCAGGGACATCTATGGGGGCTCCGTACACAAACTTGTTCGCCAGCAGATAGTCACCAACTAGTAGGGTGTCCTCCATCGAGCCAGAGGGAATGTAAAATGCCTGGACTACTGCCGTTCGAATCAGCAGGGCCAAACCAACCGCAACTAGGATAGAAGAAACGTATTCTCTGACGCTCGACTTGCGATCCTTCGCGTCCATAAATCTCCTTTAGACTTTCAGATTTTGGCATAAAGTAACAAACGCCCATTCTATTGTAAACGTTCCCTAGCTCACACATCTCCACTTGACCAGACGCATTGTAAACGCCAAGCACTCGCGCACAAATACTTGTGCAATGGAGACAAGTGTCATATTATGTTACACTTACAGCATTTGATACGCATTTGATACGCAAGACGTTTCTGTGTAGCTGATGACCGGTTGGTGATACACATGGAGATCACGTTTTGGGGTGTACGGGGCTCTTTTCCCGTCTCCTCTCCACACTGCGCCCGATACGGCGGTAATACCCCCTGCATCGAAGTCAATGCACAGGACACGTGCGTGATCGTCGACGCAGGCACGGGGATTTATTCATTGGGGAAACGCCTCGTAGAGCAGGGCCAGAAGGAAATCCACCTCCTAATTAGCCACACTCACTGGGATCACATACACGGTTTTCCACACTTTGCGCCCCTGTGCGAGTCGGACGTGACCATCCATTTGTATGCGCTGGCTAATGCCAACGCTTCGCTCAAAGACATTCTGTGCGGGCAGCAGCAAGAGCCTTTTTTCCCTGACGCACTCGATTCGGTCAATGCCGATTTACACTTCACGGATCTGAGCGAGGGACAGCGCTGGAACATAGGACCTATTGACGTGCAGTGTAGACGGCTCAACCATGCCAGTTACACGAGTGGCTTCCGACTTGAGTCTGTGGGCAAAACCTTTTCCTATCTGAGCGATCTAGACCTCTATGGCCCACGTCTGCACGGCGAAGGGATGAATACGGGAACTGAAGACGAGATAGAGCAGAAGCGCATAAGACTACAGCAGAATGCTTTAGAGTTAGCCCGAGATGCCGACCTAATGGTATTCGACTCTTTTTTTCTAACGGAAGAATACAAAGACGATTGGGGACACAGCAAAATGGAGGACGCGCTGCGCTTGGGCACTGAGTCCAATGCGCGACGCATCGCCTTTTTCCATCACGCGCCAGGGCGCAGCGATGACCAGCTCGATGAACTAGTGGCGCACTACAGCACTGAAGTGCACCGCGATGCCGACCTGATCGCCGCTACGGAAGGCAATCAAGTTGTCTTGTAAGGGAGTCGAGTAGTGAAGATTTCACTATGGGGTGCACGCGGAGGCGTCTCTGTGGTACGACCAGAGACGCGACGGTATGGCGTCAACACTCCCTGTATTCAGGTCGAATGCCCCGGTGCGGATACGATCGTCTTGGACGGAGGCATTGGCCTGCACTGGTTGGGTAATGCACTCTTAGCTGAATCATTTGGCAGTGGCAAAGGCAAAGCCCATTTATTCTTCAGCCATACGCACTGGTCTCACATACAGGGAGTGCCCTTTTTCGTACCCCTGCTCATACCGGGTAACTCCATTCACCTTTACGGTCGCGCCGGCCTGTACGGCATGCAAAAGGTTCTTTGCGACCAGATGAACCCGGCCTACTGTCCTGTACCCGATTTCTTTGACGATGCTATAGGAGCACAGGTCGACGTATCCGAACTAGGCAAATCTCCAATTCGCTTGGGATCACTGCTCATCGAATACGCCGAGATAGGCCAGGTACACGGCAGTCCGCGCCTGGGCTATCGCATCAGCGATGGGATGAACGCGCTGGCCTATATTCCCGCGGTAGAGTATTTAAATGATGCGGTGCGCGAGGCAGCACGCGCGCTGGCCAACGATGCCGACCTCCTTATTCACGACGCATACTACAGCGACCAAGAATATCCGACACAACAGGGCCGAGGACATTCCTGCCCTCGACAGGCCCTGGAATTAGCCCAAGGCGCGAGCGCAAAACGCCTGCTGCTCTTCAACCATCATCCCGAACGCTCGGACCAAGCACTCGACGAAGTAGCCAACGCGCTAAACAGCGCTGAACTACCCGTTGAATGTGGGCGTGAAAGAGGCGTCTACGCGTTGGAAGAGCGGTAGCGCTCCTCTTTCCAGGGATCTCCGCGGTCGTGATAGCCGCGTTCCTCCCAAAAACCCGGCTGATCGTTTTTCGAAAAAACCAGCTTGCGCACAAACTTAGCCGACTTCCACGCATAGAGCTTAGGCACGACCAGTCGCATGGGTCCTCCGTGTTCTATTGGAAGCGGCTCGCCAAACAGTTGATCGGCCAGCATTACATCCTCATCCAAGCAGTCTGCTAGCGGTAGATTCGTCGTATAGCCGTCCGCTGAATGCACAATGACAAAGCGCGCTTCGTCTGTGGGCCGCACCATCGCCGCTACGTCGACAAAACGAACGCCGGCCCACTGTACGTCAAATTTGGACCACGTTGTAACGCAGTGAAAATCGGCGATCTCGCGGCCGCGTGGCAGTCTGATAAAGCCATCCCAATCGAGATCGAGCTCCTGTTCGACTTCTCCCTCGACCTGAAATCGCCAGCGCTTGGGATGGAACCTGGGCTTTACGCCTAAATCGAGCACGGGAAACCCCTTGGTCACGTGCTGCCCCGGCGGCAAGCGCTCTTGCTCCGGGTCGGCCTGCCGCGGTTCGTTCTTCTTGAAGCGCTCTAACAGCTTTGCTTTAGCCGCGAGCATTTTATCGTTGTACTCCACCTAGTCCTCCACGTAAACTACAGACTCGGTTTTGACGGATTCAATTGCCGCGGCCAGCACCTTCTGCGCCCTCAGGCCATCGAGGCCCGACCCATCAATATCCTCTGGTTGAACCCCTTCTTCTAGCTGGTCGACAAAGCGACTGAGTCGATTGCGAAAGGTATCTTCAAAGTCGCCCATACCGCCAAAAATAGGGTTGGAATACACCCGCTTTTCCATCTCTCCAGCCGGATAAAGCGTAGCCTCTCGAAACATATCATCTACGACAAAACGCCCCTTAACACCGGCTACTTCGCAGCGCTCCATCGGATGCCCGCGCTCTATATCGTAGCTACCCGTCAGGTGACCGAGACAGCCGTTTTTAAAACGCATATTAAACTGCGCCGTCGAATAGATGGAGCGCCCTGGGCCCTTGAGCACAAAACACTGCACGCACTCTATCTCACCGCAGTAGTAGCGCATAATATCAACCGTGTGCGGATGCAGTGCTTTAATCTGAAACCACGGACTGGACTCCCGCGGGTTCATGATCCACATGCTCATGTTCATGAAGAGCAAGTCGCCGACGCGCCCGTCGTCCATCCACTGCTTGGCCAAGCGCGCAGCAGGGGTAAAGCGATGGTTCATATTTATCCCGTAACACAGTCTCTTTTCCCGTGCCAGAGTAACCATCTCCTCAGCTGGCCCAATTTCGTTTGAAATGGGCTTTTCCCCGAGCACGTGCAGCCCCGCGCGCAGCGCTTCCATCGTCGGCGCATAGTGGTCACTGCCGTATTCTTGGCCACCGGTAGTCACGCTCACCATATCCAAATCAACGGCGTCAACCATCTCCTGCACGCTATAAAAAGCGCGTGCACCGTGTGCTACTCCCGCCGCGTCGGCACGCGCTTGATTTACATCACACACGCCGAGTAAGTCGGCGTTCTCCAGTTCATTGTAGATCTTGGCGTGCCGATTGCCGATAGGACCAAGTCCAATTACCCCTACTCGGATCATATTATTTCTGTGGCACCTTGACGACCTGACCGGTTTCCCAGGACTTGATGATAGATTCGATTACCAGCTGAACTTTAAGTGCATCTTCAGCCTTTGCATCTACTTTGCTGGGTGGCGTTTTTTTGCGTAAATCGTCAACCCATGCACCAATGCGCGAAGGGAACGTATCGGGAAACGAGCCCATACCACCCAAGTGATCATAGCTCTCGATTTCCTGGGAGAAACGCGGGTAAAAGCTCAATTTCTCGCAGGCTTCGTTAATGATGACCCGGCCTTCAGAC
>Ga0181587_10001782_pt1 | contig 17985 bp, 15 predicted proteins | sample 071ome_27_FD_132463 | JGI IMG/M metagenome (GOLD analysis project Ga0181587, IMG submission 132463) | Coastal salt marsh microbial communities from the Groves Creek Marsh, Skidaway Island, Georgia - 071409AT metaG (megahit assembly) | ecosystem: Environmental > Aquatic > Marine > Intertidal...
TGCTCCCATTCTTTTATGCATTCCGTTCGTTGTTATCTATTTTGTGGTTCGCTCCTTACCTGTGGAGCCCTGTGATTTCCTCCATGAAGAGACTTACAACTTAGAAGGAGAACTAGATTATTGCGGACCGGGTGATGATGGGTTTGTGGATTTATCGATTCGACGATGGCCTATGAGTCTGGACTTCCGTCCGCTTGATGCTTTAGAGATTGGCAAACCTTGCCGGTTCGAGATGAATATCAAGCAGGCGGACGGATCTCCATTAGGGAAAGATGATGTGGCCCTTAGTCATACTAAAAGAATCCATCTTTTGGCCATTGATCCTACAATGGATGATTATCAACATCTTCACCCTGAGCCTGATCCCCTGTTTAATGGTATTTGGCGATTTACTATGACGCCCAAAAAAGCCGGGGAATACAAAGTATATTTAGACTTAATCCCTCTTCGCAGTCCTCGAAGAGTTTTACTCGCTGCTCAATTTGAGGTTCCGGGTGAGTCTGTAGTCGCTCACTCATTCGAATCTTCATTGATAGTACATAGGGGTAACCGTGAATATCTTATGGACGCTTCGATTGTTCAAGGTTCTGATGATGATTGGCTCCTCACTTTTTCTGCCTTGGATAAAAATGGGAAAGACCTTCCCCTTAAGCCGGTAATGGGTGCCTTTGCCCACCTCGTTGCCTTTGAGCCCAATACCGCTGGCTTTGCTCATTTACACCCTCTGGAATACGAACCACCCAAATCTAGGGATGATAGAAGAAGGGGACCGCTCACTTTCAGTTTTAAATCCCCGGCCCCTGGAAATTATCGCTTGTGGGCACAAATCAAGGTAGGTCAGGATGAAGAGGAAACTTTCCTGCCGTTTGATTTAAAAATCTGATCCCAACGACTATTTCAGAATCGAACCCACCTGCGGAGGAGGAAATCTGGGTTGTCGTCCAGTACCTCTTCAGCACGGAATTGATCCTTGAACTTTGGAAAAAATGCATCCCCGTCCGGTACTTTTTGCCTGACTTCGGTGACGTAAAGTTCATGGCAAAGTGGTAGTGCCATCGAGTAAATTTCTCCTCCTCCGATTATAAAGAGTGTTTGAGTAGGTTCCAGAGCCTGCTCGACTTCCTCCATTGACCGGAAAATGGACATGCCATCCTGCGGATTTGCGGTGCGGCTTAGGACCCAGTTTTGCCTCCCGGGTAAAGCTCCCGGAAGAGATTCCCAGGTTTTTCTACCCATAAGAATGGTATGCCTTAATGTGATCTTTTTAAACCACTTGAGATCGGTTGAAAGCCGCCAAGGCAGGTCTCCCCCTCTACCAATCACACCATCTTCAGCAACCGCGACAATGGCTTTGTAAGGATGGGCGAGACTCATACGGCAATCGGTGCTTTGATCCCAGGATGGGGGTCGTAATCCACGAGTTCAAAATCCTCAAACTTAAAGTCTGTAATTTCTTTTTGTTCCCCATGAATAATCATCCGGGGCTTGGGTCGGGGTTCCCGTGAAAGTTGCAGATCCGCTTGTTCACGGTGATTGGAATAGAGGTGTAAATCCCCAAATGTATGAACAAATTCATGAGCTTGGAGGTTACAGATTTTGGCAATCATCATGGTGAGCAGAGCATAAGAAGCAATATTGAAGGGAACCCCTAAAAACAGGTCAGCACTGCGTTGGTAGAGTTGGCAGCTTAATTTTCCATCAGCCACATAAAATTGGAAAAGGGCATGACAGGGTGGTAAGGCCATCAAATGCAATTCACCGGGATTCCATGCACAAACTAAGTGCCTTCTACTATCTGGGTTTTCCCGAATAGATCGTATCACTTCATCGATTTGATTCACATTTCCACTACCATCCGATTTTTGCCAGTCCGTCCATTGGGCACCGTAGACTCGCCCTAGATCCCCGTTCTCGTCGGCCCACTCATCCCAAATACTTACTTTGTTTTCACGGAGATAGTTGACATTGGTATCCCCTTTTAAAAACCAGAGTAATTCGTGAATGATTGATCTAAGGTGTAGTTTTTTAGTGGTTAAGAGGGGGAAACCATCATGCAATGCGAACCGGACCTGTTCTCCAAAAATGGACCAAGTTCCCGTTCCCGTTCGGTCACTACGATATACACCGTGATCGATTAAGCGCTGGAGCATGGAGAGGTAGGTTTTCATGGATTAATTGGGTTCAATCTTGATAGTGCATACATACAATTATATGTGTTATTCATGAGTCAATTTGTAAAGTCGAGGCTATCCTTAGTTTACACTTTTGGGTTCTTACTTCTTACACTCAATCTAATCGCTCAGCAAAAAGACAATGATTTTACCAAAAGGCTGGGGAACATAGATGGTAAAATGAGCTCGATGAGTGGTCGCTTTACCAAGCTGAATCGCTTGAATCCATCTTCCGCTCGGAGGATTTCTGTAGACCAGTGGTCCGCACATTTTTCACCCTTTGGAGGAAAAAGATTTCCTACTGGCAAAGCCCAAATTTTAGGAAGGGTAGAACTGCCTTCCACAAAAATTGATATTTCAACTCCGATGAATGATACGATTGCCCGCGAAAATTTCCAAAGAGTGGATGATCCTAATCTAAAGAATCGCGATTCGGCAGTTCATGCCGTTGAGTTTAGAGATGCTTATTATTCTAAACTCAATAATCGGGTTGATGAATGGATGGAAAAAGTAAACAACATGTCGCTCCGCGACATTAATCGGTACCAATTCAGAAGAGACCGTTCCGACGAACCAGGCTTTCCAGTTCAGCGTGCCGGTGCGTCTGGTTTGGGAGAGGCAGTCGGACAAAACAAGTTGCTTAAGTCGGGCTTACCAGCTTCCAATGATGAAGTTCTTCCCAGGGGAAGGAAAGGGTATTGGATGGGCCCTAAAAAGACTACATCTTCCACTAAAACGAGGTCGTCGGGTTCGAATGATTTGGATTCAAAGAGTTCTCATTCCTCACAAACATCCCATAGAAAAGAAAACTTTAAGTCCGGGCCCAAGCCGATTCTTGGACCCAAAACAATTCGGGTAGAAGTGGGCAGTAGAGATTGATTCACGCTTGCCACCATGATTCAAATTCTTAGTTTATTACCTTTCATTTAATTTCCGGACGGCTAGCTCAGTTGGTTAGAGCGACTGGTTTACACCCAGTAGGTCACAGGTTCGAGTCCTGTGCCGTCCACCACTTTTCACACACTCACTCTCATGCGTCACGTCATTTCCGTATTGGTTGAAAATAAGTTTGGAGTTCTTGCCCGGATTGCTGGTCTATTTAGTGGTCGTGGTTTTAATATTGATACTTTGAATGTGGCCCCAACCCACACGGACGGTCGTTCTCGAATTACTGCCACCCTCGAAGGTGATGAAAAGGCACTCGACCAATGCATCAAACAACTCGACAAACTGGTGGATGTAATTCAGGTGGAAAATTATCATGGAGATGAAGCTGTCGGTAGGGAGTTGGTTCTTCTCAAAGTGGATGCAAATTCCAAAACGCGCTCAGAGATCACCCAAATTTGTGATGTCTTTCGTGGGAAAATAATTGATGTTGCACCCTGTAGCTTAATCATCGAAGCGACCGGCAACGAAAACAAAATCAAAGCATTTTTGAATCTTCTTGAATCCTTCGGCGTTTCTGAACTTGCCCGAACTGGGCTCGTTTCTTTGCGGAGAGGTCGGAGTGAAATATAACTTTTAAGAATCGGAATCTGATAACCTGGAAAACCCAAAAAGCAAAATGCCTGCGAAAGTATATACGCACAAAGAGGCCAAAATAACTCCTCTCAAAAAGAAAACGCTTGCCGTCATTGGATACGGCTCCCAAGGACATGCTCATGCGCTCAACCTCAAGGAGAGTGGATTGAATGTGATCATCGGACTTTACAAAGGAAGTAAGTCCATCCGAGTGGCAAAACGACATGGCTTTGAAGTCTTTGATGTAGCTGAAGCTGTCCAAAAAGCGGATGTGATCATGATTGGTGTTCCGGACATGAAACAGGCAGAGGTATATGAGTCGGAAATCAAACCTAATCTTTCCAAAGGAAAAACCCTTCTCTTCACTCATGGATTTGCCATTCACTTTGGCCTGATCAAACCGCCCAGAGGAGTTAGCGTAATCATGGTCGCCCCGAAGGGCCCAGGGCATCTGGTTCGTTCCCAGTTTAAAGAGGGCAAGGGAGTACCTGCCCTTTTTGCAGTTCTCAAAGGCTCGGCAAAAGATTCCAAGCAAATTGCCTTGGCATGGGCAGCAGGAGTGGGGGGTGCCAAAGCAGGAATTTTGGAAACTACTTTCAAGGAAGAAACTGAAACCGATCTATTTGGTGAACAAGCTGTTCTTTGTGGGGGTGCCTCGGCTCTCGTCCAAGCAGGTTTTGAAACTTTGGTTGAGGCAGGTTATGCACCTGAGATGGCTTACTTCGAGTGCTTGCATGAATTGAAGCTTATCGTTGACCTTATGATTGAGTCGGGAATTGCCGGCATGAGGTTTTCCGTATCTGAAACGGCTAAGTATGGTGATATTACTCGTGGTCCCAGAGTGGTGAACGCGAATGTAAAGAAATCAATGAAATCCATTCTTAAAGAGATTCAAAGCGGAAAATTTGCCAAAGACTGGATCAAGGAATACCAAGCAGGGCTTCCTAATTACAACAAACTCTTAGAAGAAGGAGAAAGCCACCCAATCGAAGTAACTGGAAGAAGTTTACGTGCAGTCATGCCTTGGATTCCCAAGAAGAATATCAAGGGAGCCCAAGCTTCCTATTCTTAACCTCAAGTCAATCGTTGGGTCCAATTTGAGCACCCAGCGCATCTTTGTATTTTGGGCTTCATCCCATCCATGGTGACCAAACCCTTAGTTCTGGCAACCCGGCAGAGTCCTCTCGCTCTGAAACAAGCGGAGTTGGTCGCTGAGCGGGTTAGGATGGACTTGAAGATGGAGGTTAAACTACTTCCCATGGTGACCACAGGCGATCGGCAGATCGAATGGTCTTTAGAGAAAACCGGAGGAAAAGGTCTCTTTACCAAAGAACTTGAGACTGCCCTTATGGACGGACGGGCGGATTTGGCTGTCCATAGTGCTAAAGATATGCCTACCCAAATGCCTGACGGGCTCAATTTGGTCGCCTTTCTTCCCCGTGAAAATCCATCCGATGTGTTGGTGATTAAGGAAGGCGTTGATCGGCCCGCAATTATCGCTTCCGGAAGTCCCAGAAGGAGAGCACAAGGCGCTTTAATCTTCCCGGATGCTCAATGGATTGAATTGCGTGGTAATGTGGAAACAAGACTGCGTAAAATCGTTGAAGGAAATGAAGCGGAGGCAACTTTATTAGCATCTGCTGGACTTAAGCGCTTAAATATTGAGAATTTTGAGGGCTTAAATTTTCAGGAGCTTAGAATTAACCAAATGGTTCCCGCACCTGGGCAAGGGGCCATTGTGGTTCAAGCACGAGCTGCTGAAAAAGAACTTTTTTCTGCGATCAATGATCTGAGGACTGAACGAGCCGTGTTAAAAGAGCGAGCCGTTCTCCATGCTTTTGGAGGAGGTTGTCAAGTTGCCCTTGGAGCTCATGTTGGAGACGATGGCGAGAGACTCCATTTTTTCCATGAATTGTGTGGAATCAAAAGTTTGAAGATTGCCGGAAGAGAAGAAAAAGATTGGATGAGTGAATTAATCGGATGGACGGACAAATAAAAACTACAGGAATCGTTTATCTAGTTGGAGCAGGCCCTGGGGACCCTGGGCTTTTAACACTCAGAGCCCGTGCTCTCATTAAAAGTTGTGATGTGCTGGTCTATGATAATTTGGCTAATCGAAGCCTGAATAATTGGGCGCCACCCTCTTGCGAACTCATTGATGTGGGAAAAACTCCCGGTCGTCATACGATGGAGCAATCTGAGATTAACCAAATCCTCGTCAATAAATCACAAGAAGGTTTAAGGGTGGTTCGCCTTAAAGGAGGAGATCCTTTTGTCTTTGGTCGATGTGCCGAGGAAATGCTCGCACTAGATTCCCAAGGAGTGATTTATGAGATTGTACCTGGAGTTACCGCGGCACTTGCATGTGCCGCTTACGCAGGCATTCCGCTTTCTCATCGAGAATTTGGATCTTCGATATCCTTTCTTACCGGACACGAAGATGTGGCCAAGGAATCACTGAGGGTAGACTTTGCCAAATTTTCAGAGGTTGGGGGTACTTTGTGCATTTACATGGGCATGAGTAAAATAGAGGAGATTGTCGATAAACTGCTTGCCGGAGGATTACCTGTAGACAGACCCGCCGCGATCGTATCTCATGGAACTCTTTCGAGGCAGAAAAAACTCCTAGCTCCCTTGGGTAAATTAGTGGACGAGGCAAAAGAGAAAAAGTTTTGTGCGCCGGCAATTATTTTTGTGGGAAACTCGATCGGTCTTTCTCGGTCAACTACTTGGTTCGAGCAAAAACCTCTTCTCGGGCGTCGAATTGCCCTGACCCGTGCCCTAACCCAGAAGAGTAAAATGAGGCAGTCCCTTGAGTCACTAGGAGCAGAAGTGCTGGATCTTCCTTTAATTAAGATTCAACCCACTGAGGATCGTAAATTAGTTGCAGAAGTATTTGCAGGGATTGCCACCTATGAGTGGGTTGTGTTTACCAGTGCCAATGGTGCAAGGGAATTCATGAAGTTATTTTTTCGTGCATTTTCAGATATCAGAAGTTTTGGCCCGATGAGAATTGCCTGCGTAGGTCAATCTACGGCCGATATTTTAATTAACTATAATTTAGACATTGAACTTATTGCCAAGGATTCAACGGCGGAAGGTTTAGCCAAAGAACTGGTGGCTAGTGATAGTCTGGATAGTGCCAATGTTTTGGTTGTAACAGGAAATAGAAACCGTGATATTCTGGTAGATGTATTAGAGGGGGTGGGCCGTGCTATTGTTGATACCTTGCCACTTTATGAGACGGATTTTGCCGATATTCTCGATTGTCCAGATTATGGGGTCTTTCTCAAAGAGGGTGCAGATGCGATCATCTTTACGAGTTCATCCACTGCACTTTCATACATTGAGCAGTCCGATGATATAATTTTCGATAAAGATGCCCGTATTCCTGTATTTTGCAGTTTTGGTCCGCAAACTACCAAGACTTTAAAGGAAAACAATATGGATGTTGGCTTGCAGTCTGCCCACCCAAGTATTGAGGCTTTATGTAGCTCATTAACACATTATTTCACTAATTCTCAATGAGACCCAAAATGGTTAAGGTTTGTGGCATCACGCGTGCCATTGATGCCCAACACTGTATTGAATTGGGTTCGGATGCACTCGGTTTCATTTTTCATTCCAAATCTCCCCGCAACCTAAACTTTGACCAGTATGATAAACTCCGTGCGGCGATTCAATGGAAGGGTTGTTTGAAAGTCGCCGTTGCAGTTAATCCAGATGAAGAATTTGTTCGTCAATTGATTCATTTGGGGTTTGACCGTTTTCAATTTCATTTCCCTAGCGATCTTAAAACCGACCATGTTCACTATTGGTCAAGCTTAGTGGGAAAGGAAAACCTATGGCTTGCTCCAAGGTTAGGGCCCGCAATTGAATTCCCACAAAATTATTTAAAACATACCAAGGTCTTCCTTGTTGATGCTTATTCGGACCATGCGTATGGGGGGACAGGACAGAAAGCAGACTGGCTTAAGTTTTCAGAACTTAAGCAAAAATTCTTATCCCATCAATGGTTCTTGGCAGGTGGCTTAGGGCCCGACAATCTAGAGGAAGCAGTTTTAAATATTCAACCCGATGGAATTGATATCAATAGTGGTGTAGAATCCAGACCGGGGATCAAAGACCCTTCAAAAATTGATCAAGTCTTTACCCTTCTAAAAAAATTGGGAAGTAAAACCTGAATTATTTAAATTGTTTAGCCAGTCTAGCCAATTGTTTGGGGTCCATGCCTTCTAAATCAGGCATGCCACCACCACCAAACGCATTCATGAGTTGCTTCATCTTTCCTCCCTTCATTTTTTTCATCATTTTTTGCATTTGGGAAAATTGCTTGATCAAAAGATTCACATCCCGGATCCGAACACCAGAACCATCCGCAATTCTTTTTCTGCGCGAACCTCCGATAATCCTGGGGAACCTACGCTCCTGCTTCGTCATCGAAAGAATGATGGCCTCATGCCGGCCCAGAGCCGCCTCCTCTTTGTCTCCAACTTGAACATTACTCATGCCGGGCAACATCTTTGCGATGGACCCCATTGAACCAAGCTTTTTCATCTGCCTCATTTGCGAAAGAAAGTCCTCGAAATCAAATTCGGCCTTGAGCATTTTTTCCGCCATTCGTGCCGATTCTTCCTCATCAAAATGTTCCTGGGCTTTTTCAACCAAAGAAACTACATCCCCCATTCCTAAAATCCGGGATGCGAGACGATCAGGATGAAAGGTTTCAAAATCTTCAATTTTCTCCCCAGTACCAATAAACTTGATGGGTGCCCCGGTAATTTTTTTCATGGAAAGGGCAGCACCACCCCTTGCATCTCCATCAATTTTAGTGAGGATGATTCCGGTCAATCCGAGTCTTTCATGAAATGTTTTAGCTACATTGACAGCCTCCTGCCCAAGAGCCGAGTCGGCTACGAGAAGAATCTCATGCGGTTCAACTTTTTTCTTTAAATTTTCAAGTTCGTTTACGAGCTCATCGTCAATTTGTAAACGCCCAGCCGTATCAAATATGACAAGATCCGAACCGTTATCCTTAGATTTCTCCCAACCTGCTCGAGCGATGGCAGGGACATCCTTATTTTCTCGATCTAAGTAACAAGCCAAATTTTCCTGTTTAGCCAAAAACTCTAACTGATCAATGGCTGCTGGGCGATACACATCGCATGCAACTAACAAGGGTTTTCGGCCATCCCGTGAAAGATGCCGGGCAAGCTTCGCAGAAGTGGTCGTTTTTCCAGCACCGTGAAGACCGACCATGAGTATCCTTAATGGACGGTCTTTTCTTAATTCCGTGGTACCTTCACCCAGCAATTTGACCAATTCATCATTGATGATTTTAACAACTTGTTGGCCGGGAGAAACCGATTTAAGTACCTCTTGCCCAAGACAAGCGGTCTTGACCTCATCGATGAATTCCCGGGCAACGCGAAAATTTACATCGGCTGAAAGAAGGGCTTTTCGTACTTCCGTCAGGGCTTCTGAAATATTTTCTTCCGAGAGTTTACTCTTTCCACCAATGGATCGAAGAACGCTACTTAATTTGTCAGTTAAATTCTCAAACATGAGAAACCTATCATGACACTGGGATTGGCTGGGGGAAAGCCCGAAATCCTTAGCTGCCTTTACGCGTTGCCAAATTTTCTTAATAGCCTAATTTAATCGTTTCCCTTTTAATATTTACCATCCTATGAAGATTCTTGTTGCGGATCGTATTTCTCCACTTGGTGTGGAATACCTAAAAAAGCAGGACGGCTTTAATGTCGTAGAAGCCTATGGTTCATCTCCCGAAGAGGTGGTTAAGGAGGCCGAGGATGCTTCTGCGATTATCGTCCGGAGTGACACTCGAATTACCCGAGAAGTCATGGAGTCGGCTCCTTTGCTTAAGGCTGTTGGAAGAGCTGGGGTTGGCGTGGACAATATTGATATTGAAGCGGCTACAGAACGCGGAGTTATAGTTATGAACACCCCTGGTGGAAATACCATAGCCACTGCTGAGTTGACCTTTACACACATGCTATGTGGTACTCGCCCCATCGTTCGTGGTGCCTCGGGAATGCGGGAAGGGAAATGGGAAAGAAAACTTCTCAAGGGCTCTGAATTAAGAAATAAAACCTTGGCTGTTCTAGGTATGGGCAGAATTGGTGCGGAGGTTGCCAAGCGTGCACAGGCGTTTTCTATGACAGTGATTGCTTATGATCCTTACCTTACTGATGAGAGGGCCAAGGAATTGGAAGTTGAAAAAGTAGACTTGGAGGGTGCTTTCTCAAGGGCAGATTATCTGACGGTGCATATGCCAATGACAGCCGAAACCAAGGGTATCGTGGATGAGGCTGCTTTCGCTAAAATGAAGGATGGAGTTCGAGTATTCAACTGTGCTCGTGGGGGTATTATCAAGGAATCGGCACTCATTGAGGCTCTTAAGAGTGGCAAAGTGGCTGCGGCAGGTCTCGATGTTTATGAAAATGAACCTCTTCCAGAAGACCATGAATTTCGCTCTTTGGACAATCTAAACCTTACCCCTCACCTCGGTGCTTCCACCGAAGAAGCTCAGGAAAGTGTTGGGGTTGAAATTGCAGAAGCCATTGCCGAGGTCTTGAAAGGAGGGCGCATTCGTAATGCCATCAATATGCCTTCTATTGATCCCAAAGATTTAGTTACCCTGAGTCCCTATCTTGAGCTATGTATGCGGTTGGGGGCCTTTGCCAGACAGGCATGCAGATCCACAGCTCAATCCCTTCATATTACTTATTGGGGAGGGGTGGTTGAGTTTGACACCATTCCGCTGACGCGTGCGGTTCAAAAAGGATGGCTTAAAGGTATTGCGGGAGATGAAGGCGTTAATGATGTAAACGCACCTTACAAAATTAAGGCCCTTGGGATGAAAGTTGAGACTACAAAGTCCTCCTCTTCGGTTGACTACAATGAACTTATTGAGGTGAAAACAATAGATTCGGAGGGGAGGGAACAATCCGTTAAAGGAACCACAATCGGAAAAAATGCAGACCCAAGAATTGTTGAAGTGGACGGAGAAGCTATCGAAGCCCGACCTGTGGATACTTTGCTTGTAGTTCGTAATTTGGATAAGCCTGGAATTGTTGGCAAAGTGGGCACTATACTTGGTCAGTTTGGGGTTAATATTGCCAACATGTCACTCAGTCGGCCAGACGGGTCTGAGTCTGCCTTAACTATTCTCGAGTTGGATAGTGAGCCTTCTTCGGAGGTGATTCAAAAGCTCGTTGCTGACCCTGATATTCAGGAGGCTCGGGTATCCAGACAGAGCTAACCTGACCTGTTAAGAACCATGCTTTCAATTGAAATTATTGCCGTTTTAATCATTGGGTATTTTATCGGATCGATCCCCTGGGCGGTCCTTGTCGCCAAGCGTGCTGGTGTGGATATCTTTTCCGTAGGAAGTGGGAATCCTGGTGCCACTAATGTGGTCCGTAGCTTGGGTAAGCCGATGGGCTATACCGTATTCGTGCTGGATTTTATGAAAGGCGTATTGGCTGTATGCTGGTTTCAATTGCCCTTATTTTCATTTTCCGGAGACGGTTCTCTTGGTATCTGGGGTCTTCCAGCAGCCGTGCTCGGTCATACTTATCCAATCTTTACTGGTTTTAAGGGTGGCAAGGGTGTAGCCACCACAATGGGTGGTTTATTAGCCTTGATGCCTGCCTGTTTATTAGTGGGGCTTTTTGTTTGGACTCTTACCTTTTATTTGACCAAATATGTGGCTGTAGCTTCGATTGCATTCGGCCTGAGTTTACCCGTCTGCTCTCTTGTTTTTTCTGCCAATGATCAGGGTAGTTTGGGCCATACTGTCTTAGCATTCGTTGTGATGGGCTGGATTGTTTGGAGGCATCGGTCCAACCTTGTCCGATTGCGGGCAGGAACCGAAAATCGTTTTGAGAGAAAAACCTGATCACATTGATTTTCCCTATGTCCACACGAAAAAAAGAGGCTTCAAAGGTAATTCGAATAGGTATCCTAGGTCTCGGTACGGTGGGGCAGGGCACTTGGAAGCATTTAATAAACAACGCCCAATTTTGGCCAAAAATTTTGGGGGTTGAACTAATTCCAAGCCGTGCATCCGTGCGTAGTCTTGCTAAGAAGAGAACCCTAAATGTTGATTCGAAACAACTGACCAAGGATTCTCAATCGATCGTAGACGATCCAGAAATTGATTTGATCTGTGAGTTGATCGGTGGAGTCGAAGAGGCAAGAGAGCTAACCTTGCGGGCATTCTCTCAGGGGAAATCTGTGGTAACGGCAAACAAAGCACTGATATGCGAACATGGTGAAGAACTCTTTAGAGCAGCTGAAAGTGCGGGAGTTGATTATGGTTTTGAGGCAAGTGTGGCTGGTGGTATCCCCATCATCAAGGTTTTACGTGAGAGCTTAGTTGCCAACGACTTTCCTTTAATCTACGGAATTCTTAACGGCACCTCCAATTACATCCTTACCCGAATGGAAAAGGAGGGTGCCAGTTTTAGTGAAGTTCTTCGAGATGCCCGTGAGCTCGGTTATGTGGAAGCGGATGAGTCCTTAGATTTAGACGGGGTAGATGCGGCACACAAAGCAGTTATCTTGGCTTACTTAGCTCATGGCATATGGGTAGATCTGAACGAGGTAACCGTTGAAGGAATCCGCCGCATTTCCAATGAAGACCTTAAGGCCGCAGATAATCTCGGTTGTCGCATTAAGCTTATTGGAGTGATTCGGCGGGATTTTGCCAACGATCATGTTGCGGTATCGGTACACCCTGCACTCATACCAGTCGAAGAAACCATTGCCCGTACAGATGGTGTTCATAATGGGGTTTGTTTAAATGGAACCGTTGTCGGAACTGTCGTCCTTACAGGTCGGGGTGCGGGGCAAGACCCCACCGCTAGCTCAGTAATTTCTGATTTGGTCGATGTCGTAAAAAATATTCAGGGTATTTCATCGATGCCTAAATTGCTTCATGTTTCAACAAAACAATGCCTGCCTGCTTCTCCTGATGAAATCCATGGGCGTTTCTATTTGCGTCTTCTGGTGGACGATCGTCCAGGGCAGCTTGCCCAAGTAGCCGAATCTATGGCACAATTAGGAATAAGCCTAGCTACAGTCTCCCAGACGCCTCATGAAAATAATGAACCTGCCAGCTTAATTCTTACTACCCACCAGACTAACGAATACTCCGTTGGACAAGCTGTTTCTAAGTTAAAGAATCTGCCAGGAGTTATGGAGGAGCCCGTACTCTTTAGAATGTTTGATCCAAGCGGAATATCCTAAAATGAATGTAGTGGTTCAAAAATACGGTGGTACTTCGGTTGCGGATGTTGACCGAATCAAGAAAGTGGCTCGTAGAGTCAAATCTTCTGTGAACGCTGGTTATGGAGTGGTGGTGGTGGTGTCCGCCCGTGCTGGGGTGACTAACCAGCTTATCGAACGGGCTAAGGCAATTCAAAAAAGTCCATCCGAAAGAGAACTTGATATGCTCATGACCTGTGGAGAACAGGAAACCATCGCTCTCCTTTGTATGGCATTACACGCTATTGAGGTTCCCGCAGTTTCCAGAACCGGTTGGCAGGTTGGAATTGTTACCGAAGGATTGCATGCCAAAGCCCGTATTCGTGAAGTGACCGGTGGTGATTTGCGCAAACAGCTTCGTGCCGGGAATGTGGTTGTGGTGGCCGGCTTTCAGGGAGTGAATGATAGGGGGGATGTAACCACTTTCGGCCGTGGTGGTTCCGATTTAAGTGCCATTGCACTGGCCGGTTCTTTAAAAGCGAAAGCTTGCCAAATTTATACAGATGTAGAGGGAGTCTATACAGCTGATCCTCGAATTGTTCCAGATGCGCGAAAGATTCCAGAGATCAATTATGAAGAGATGCTAGAATTGGCAAGTAGTGGCTCAAAAGTCATGCAAACCCGGGCAGTAGAATTTGCCCAAAAGCACAATATTCCTTTCGAAGTTCGTTCAAGTTTTTCCAAAAAATCAGGTACCATGGTTAAGAAGAAAGTAAAATCATTGGAGGATATGCTGGTAAGCGGCGTAGCCACAGATAAAAATCAAGTTCGTATTAGTGTGACTGAACTGCCCGATCGTCCCGGCGCTGCAGCTGCGGTTTTCAAGGTAATGGCTGGAGCGGGAGTGGTGGTGGATATGATCATTCAGAATGTGGGCCGTCAAGGATTGGCCAATCTCTCTTTCACCGTTCCAACCGAAGATGCTTTCCGTGCCGAGAAGGCTTTGAAGGAGCATTTCGCAGATGGGAATGGCGGGAAACTTGGCAAAAGTACAAATATTATAAAGGTTTCTGTAGTGGGTGTGGGAATGCGCTCTCATTCTGGAGTTGCGGCCACTTTCTTTGATGCTCTAGCCAACGCCGGAATCAATATGCTGATGATCAGCACATCAGAAATCAAAATCTCTGTTGCCGTTGAACCGAATAGCGGAGATGAAGCAACCCGCGTAGCACACCAAGCTTTCGGTTTGGGCAAGTGAACTAAAATTCGACCCGAAATGCAGTACCTAAGTACGCGTGGAGGTTCAGAACCTGTTGGTTTCTGCGAAGCGGTTTCTCAAGGACTCGCACCCGATGGGGGCTTATATTTACCTGAACACTACCCCGACTTAAGTGGCGTTGCAAGTAGTTGGTCCGGTTTGTCCTATGAGAATCTTTGTTTTGAATTTTTAAAATACTTCGCCACAGATCTAAGTGAAAAAGATTTACGTGGAGCAATTCGTTCTGCTTATTCTGGATTTTCTCATCCTGAAATTGCCCCTCTGGTACGATTGAATGATTACTGGCAAGTTCTAGAACTTTTTCATGGACCCACCTTGGCATTCAAAGATTTTGCCCTTCAGTTGCTGGGTAATTTTTATGAGTTGCAAATTAAAAGAACTGGAAGAGAGCTATGCATCCTAGGAGCAACATCCGGGGACACTGGAGCCGCTGCAATTTCTGGTTTACTTGGTAAATCTGGAGTCAATGTTTTCATCTTATATCCAAACGGAAAAGTTTCCCCGTTGCAGGAAAGGCAGATGACATGTACCGGGGCTGATAATGTCTTTCCCCTTGCAATAGAAGGAACCTTTGATGATGCCCAAAGCACAGTTAAGGAATTATTTGGTGATCTTTCCTTTCGCCAATCCATAGGTTTATCTGCGGTAAATTCCATTAATCTTGCACGAATACTCGCTCAGTCGGTTTATTATCTGTACGCTTGGTTGAGGCTGGATCCCTCGGACCGTCACAATACCACATTTGTAGTTCCGACAGGAAACTTTGGTAATGTTTTTGCAGGTTGGTTGCTCACCAAGATGGGAATCGAGATTGGGGGATTTCGGGTGGCCACAAATCAAAACGATGTTTTGCACCGTTTGTTTGGCTCAGGGAAGTATCACTTGGGGGAGGTGTTTCCAAGTTTAGCTCCATCCATGGATATTCAAGTGGCATCAAACTTTGAGCGTCTGCTTTATTATTTCCTTGGGCAAAACTCGGATCATGTAAATGAGGTAATGTCCAAGTTTCGAAAAACCGGAAGTTACACATTTGAGAAATTTGCGCTTCAAGGTTTCACAAGCTCTTCAACCAACGATGTGGAAATCCCTGAGTTGATCCAAAAAATTTGGTCAGAAAATAACTATTTAGTTGATCCTCACACAGCCTGTGCATTCAAGGAGCTATCTAGTAGCTCAAAAGCAGTCATCCTCGCGACCGCTCATCCGGCAAAGTTTCCGCAAGTCTTCGAAAAAGCCGGCATGACTAAGCCAACCTCGCCTACGCTCGAAGCTTTGTTGAACTGCAAACCTAAGAAATATTCTGTAGGGAGCGATCCGATGGATGTTCGCTCCTTCATTTTAGATAAATTAAACAGAGAATAATAAGGTTCACGGTTGTACAAACTAGATTAACTTTTTGAAAATGAATCCTGCTATGGTTTTTCTGCGGGGTGGGGGATTGGGTGATTTCATTTTAACCCTTCCTTTAATTCAATTAGCCCATCAAAAAAATCACCGAGTCTATCTGTACGCCCGATCCAGTTATTTAAAATTACTTGGTGAAGAATGGGATTGGTTAAAGATCAGGGATCTCGATCAGTTGTCAGGCATGGCACCAAATGAAGCTAAGGATAATGTTGTAATTAGTTTTTGGAGAGATGTTGGGTGGTCAAAGGAAATGATGGATGCGGGTGCCTTAAATTCAATCATGTTAGATCCCCGCCCTCTAGAGGGCCCAAGTTTTCTCAATCAGGCATCTATGAATTTAGGCTGGTCTCTCCCAGAAAATTTTAGATTGCAACCCTTTTTAGGAGAACGATGGAATCAACAGAACCGAACTTTATGGATTCATCCAGGAAGTGGAGGGAATGAAAAAAACTTACCTTTAAAAAGCTTTATTTTTCGGGCCCATCAATGGCTGGAAACCGCATCGAATCAAAGAGTAATCTTTTCTTTTGGAGAAGCGGATGAACCGCTTTGGCAAAAGTTTACTTTGGATGAGATTAGCCGTCATCCGAGGGTTTCTATTACCAGGCCCTCAAGTGTTTATGATTTTAAAAAGCAAATGGGGCAGCATGCGGTTAAGTTTTTAGGCAACGACTCTGGTCCTGGACACCTAGCCGCTAATTTAGGGATACCCGTCGAAATATATTTTCTAAGTACTTCAGAATCAGTTTGGAAACCGACTGGGCCGAATGTCATTACCCATAATTAGGAACTAGACTCGAGCAAAATCTTATAGGTTACGGAATCCACCAACGCTTCCCAACTCGCGGTGATCACATTGTCGCTCACACCTACCGTGCCCCAAGTCGCCTCGCCATCGGTCGATTCGACATGTACTCGGGTAATGGCATCCGTACCTTGATTGCTTTCAAGAATTCGAACTTTGAAGTCTACTAATTTGACCTGAGCAATATAGGGAAAATCCTTTTCAAGTGCCTTGCGCAAGGCATGATCCAAAGCGGAAACGGGCCCGTTTCCTTCTGCCACGATATGACGTATCTCGTCCCTGACTTTCAGTTTCACAGTGGCCTCGGAGATAACACTATCCTCATGGCTCGATCCTTCCACGCCAACATGGAATCGCAGAACTTCAAAGGCAGGTTCTTCTCCGCGTAGAAATCTGCGTAGGAGAAGGTCAAAGGAAGCATCGGCTGATTCAAATTCGTATCCCTTGAATTCCAAGGATTTCAGTTCTTCCAAAAAAGATTTCATCTTGGGAGACCTGCCATCCACATCCATGCCCATTTCCTTAGCTTTAAGCATGATACTGCTTCTTCCTGACATATCAGAAACAAGGACACGGGTGCGATTCCCCACGGTAGCCGGATCAATATGCTCGTAGCTGCGGGTGGACTTGGATGCGGCATCCGCATGTACGCCACCCTTGTGAGCAAAGGAAGCTGCCCCAACATAAGGGGCACGAATGTCTGGCCTGAGGTTTGTGGAGTCGTCAATAAACAGAGAGAGGTCTCTGAGTTTCGATAGATTTTTTCCACAATTAGTTTTCCGCTCCATTTTTAATTCTAGGTTTGGAATAATTGTGGTCAGGTTGGCATTTCCGTTTCTTTCCCCATAGCCATTCATGGTGCCTTGAATCATCACGGCCCCAGCTTCCACTCCAGTTAGGCTAACGGCAACACCCACCCCGGTATCGTTATGACAATGGACCCCAATTTTGGATTCAGGGAAGCGTTCCACCACGGTTTTTGTGGCCGCGTGGAAAGGGGTAACTAATTTCCCACCATTGGTTTCACAAAGTGTTAAGAAGTCTGCCCCTCCCCGAGCTGCTGCGGCCAAGGAGGATAGAGCATACTCTTGGTTATCCTCAAATCCATCAAAAAAATGTTCCGCATCATAGACCACTTCCTTACCCATTTCTTTGAGATAACGAACGGTGTCCTCAATCATTTGCAGATTTTCTTCCGGAGTTGTCCTGAGCACATCTGTCACATGCAAGAGCCAAGATTTTCCAAAAATGGTTACCACAGGAGAGTTCGCATCGAGGAGTAACTTCACCTGTGCATCTTCCTCCACATGTGTGAGGGCCCGTCGTGTTGAACCAAAAGCTGCGATTTTTGCATGGGAAAGGTTAAGGTCAACCGCTTGTTCAAAAAAGGCCATATCCCGAGGGTTGCTCCCGGGCCATCCTCCCTCAATGTAATCGACTCCGAACTGATCGAGCTTTTGGGCTACCCTAAGTTTGGATGCAACGGTGAATGATACGCCTTCGGCCTGTGAGCCATCTCGCAGCGTCGTATCATAAATCAAAACATTATTGTTTGCCATATCTGTAAA